>ERZ808054.185-NODE-185-length-82400-cov-13.247404_pt1 | contig 82400 bp, 69 predicted proteins | sample MGYA00380201_ERZ808054 | MGnify/ENA primary metagenome ERZ808054 (study PRJEB31490, sample SAMN06133419) | mouse gut metagenome | isolation source: Z5_2 | host: mice | place: China: Chengdu | collected 2015-05 ... | reverse complement strand
GGATTCTTTCGAGGTCTGGCAGTTATTTTTTTGCATAGAAAAGGAGCTGCGCACTAATTACTTAGTGCGACAGCCCCGCATTAAACTATATATAAGATAGAGAAGAGGGGACTGCGGAACAAAAAACAGCCTTCCGTTCAAGAAGACTGTTCTTATAATCATGTATAGATATTGCTTTCTCTTAGTTCCTTTATCAGATGATGCCGGTTTTCTTTTCTAATGACAGATATCAGCTTTCTGCTTTCCAAAAGCCGAATAGTTCTTGTTACTACAGTATGAATCAGTGTTCCTTTTTTCCTGCGATATGGATACCCTCATAAGAACTGCCCCTACACCCTGAGCACGCATACAGGCAATTCCGTCTCCTTATTCCTTTTTTGGGGGGCTCGTCAACTCATGAAGCCATCCCGATTTGCTGATTCAGAAAACATATACGAGTATCTCCAAATCCTTATTTCTCCCTTTCCATTCGGATATCTGTAAACGCACCTCTTTTGCCGTCAGCTCATTTAGTTTCAGTATGACTTTCCGCAGTTTCGGAAAATAATCGAAATTATGGATATGAAACCATAATCGGCTGTCCATACAGTGAAATTCGAAAATTTCGATATTTTTCATGCTGTATAGATCCTTTTCATGAAAAAAATGTAACTGGCCGGCTTCAATATATAAACTGTTTATGCTTTTCAGGTTTCTCATATTTTGCAGATTGTGAACCACCTCTGACAAATCGTCCTCCGACCTTATCGACAGCCTGTTAATCTGCGCAAACTGCGTCAGAAAATAGGCGTTTTGTATGGATCCGCTTAATAAGACTTCCTTACATTCACAGAAATACCGAAAGATTTCCGTTTCCCAAATATGCTGACGATCTTCTATACCACCGCATAAAAGGTGCAGGATCCGCACTTTTTCTATTTTTTTAACGTCCTGCTCATCCAATTCTTCATTACCGATCAAATCCGTTATGCCCTTCGGAATTGTTAATGAATCTCCGTCAATCCGGTTCAATAAAATTTTTACCAACCGTTCCCTGACATTATATTCTGCCAACAGCGGATTTCCGAATCCGCTTAGCAGGTTTAAAGCATCTGTTTTCACGAAATCATTGCCGCCGCCTTCCACATAGGACAAAATTGCGGGAATGGTCTCTCCTGTTCCTATCCGGCCGAGCAAACGCAGGCATCGGCTCTTTTCATCATTCGAATAATTCATGGAATCATTTAAAAAGGGCAGTAAATAGGTTCCCGCCTGCGCTATTTCGGATAAATCACGCTGCTTTGGAGGAATCATTTTTTTAATTTTGGCATTGATTTCCTCCTTAATCCCGCTGTTTGACAGAAAAAGGGAAGAGGAAGCGCCCAGTGCCGCGATCAAAGCATATCTTTCATCATTTTTGCTTTTGCTCTTATCGATTAATTCCTTTAAAACATCTTCTACATTTTCCTGGCCCATCTCCTGAAAGCACATAATGATCGTTTCTTTCCAGTTTGTATTACATGCTTCTCTGACCAGAACATGCCAGGCACAATTTCTGCACAAAGATTTGACGGTTAAAAACTCCATGAATGTTTTATGTATAAAGTCTATCACTCCATTTTCCGGTTCCCTGATTATACCGCTTCTGTCAACCAGATAATTCAGAATATCCTCAGCGCTGTATTCATGGATACTGTCCGCCAGAATATTCGTATTGCGCAGAAAATTTTCCAAAAACTGTATCACATGCCTCTTATTTGCGGATGATATGTTGCCGTCCATCATCCAATATGATATTTCTTCTAATATTTTTCTTTTTTTACTATAATTAAGTCTGGGTAAATTTCTGTAAATATCCTGATCAATTTTTCTCTGGTTATCCCTTTCATCTATCAGCATCGCACAGCATTTTTCATACAGCTCTATTTTATCTTCCGGCAGTTGTTCACGATTCACATAATTTAACGCACAAATCATAGCGCACAGCAGGGGATTCTTTGCCAGCACTTTGAGGGAAGGGGTATCCATAATTTTTTTCTTCAGGTTGAACTGTAACCGGTCTATTTCCTGGTCTGCAACAACCGCGTCTTTTCTCAAAACGGACATATGCCAGTATGTAATAAACTTTTTAATATTTTCGGTTCTCATCGGCATAATTTCGTATTCCGCACTATTACAGCTGAGACGATCGTGCACGGAGTTTCTGGCCGTTAATAAAATTTTAATCTTCGGATAAAGTTTTAAAGTACGCTCTATAAAATTATACGTTTCTTTCCTCATCAGCTGATTTGTTTCATCTATGCCGTCAAAAAGCAGAATTGCCCTGTTCTTTTTTAATAAATACGAAATCCATCCGTCAGGGCATGTATTTCCGTATTCTTCCGTTATTTTGTCTGCGGCTTCTTCCAGATTAATCTTTTCGGTATTCCTCAATATGATTACAATCGGAATCATATCTTTTATATCATTCACTTTTACATATTCGTTTTTTGCAGCACATACGGCGACCCATTGTAAAAAGGTTGTTTTTCCCGATCCCGCTTCTCCTTTTATCCATACCACATTATTCTGCGCAAATACCTGGGACAGTTCCGTTTCATCCCCGTACTCATTTCTGTTTGTACAGCTTAATTCCACATACGCGGATGAAATATCGTACCTTGTAATATTTCTGGCATTGTTAATACCCGACCCGATCAACTCCACTTTACTATATTTCTCAATAAGCATATCCCGATAAATGCTTTCATATTCGCGGTAAGAAGTATCCGTATCTTTGAGCGCATTTATCCTGGAGTGCATTTCATCCAGAATCGCACACAAATCATTCTGATATTCATTCTGGCGCTCGATGACTACCTCTAACAATTGGGGCGTCAGGTTTGGCAGTTTTGCAATAAACGCGGTCCCGGTTTTGGAAATATATCTGACACAGTTTGTATATAGCCCGATTTCCGCATCGCTCCATGTTTCCCTTATCTTTTCCGACTGTTCCATGACCAGTTTTCTAAAACTTTCCGAATTTCTTATCTTTGACAGCAATTCCGTTTCATTTAAATTAATTTTCTCTATATCTTCCTGAATCTGGGACAAAATCGCAGCATTTCGCTCCCCGCCCCGTATCTGATCTCCAAATTCATTCATAAAATATTCCGCCATGGTCTCTATATAACCTTTCATGGAACTGTGAGACCTTTTGGCTTTCCATATTGTCAAACCGCATTGCTGTGCAGTCTGCTCTATATCTAACAGATTGTCGCCCAAAAGCATACGGTCTGTTGTCCATCCTCTCAATATCACTCTAAAAGCCGCTCCAAATATGGCAATAATCATTTCTTCCATATGTAAATTCTTCCTTCATTTCATCCTTCAGTCATTCCGGCCGCTGATCTTACCGCTTTTTATGCCGATTCCGCATCCTTTCTCATAAACGGCATCGGCAATCCTTCTCAGCCCTCCGCCAAGTCTTTCCGCATCCATATATGCGGACAGTTTTCATCCAGATCGATTTCCCCGTAACCGTCATATCCCTGTTTCCGGTAAAATTCCCGGGCGCTGTACTGCGCATGCAGGCGGATGCCTTTTCCACCGCTGTTTCTGATGACTGTCTCCACCTCTTTTAACAAAAAGGCGCCGATCTTTTTTCCCCGGTATGCCTTCACGACCGCAATCCGCCCGACCGTATAATCGCCGCAGGATTCTTTTCTGAAAAAACGGCATGTCGCAATCGGAATCGTCCCGTCATATAAAACAAGGTGTCTGGCATACTCATCGACTTCGTCAAACTCCTCGCAGAATCCCTGTTCTTTCATAAAAACTGTCTCCCGGATTTTCTGCGCTTCCTCCGGCAGTTTATCGTAAATCATTACATTCATCCGCAATCCCCCGCCCGTCATTTTATTAATAAAAAGATGCCTGATTCATATCAGCGGATGGGGCTGCCGATCTTCATATCCCGGCGCCACCGGGGCGCTTCGCCGTCATCTCCCCAGTATTCATCCAGCGAACATATCTGATCTTTCTCTATCCGCATAAAAGATACCACATGAAAGGACATGCTCCTGTCCTTCGTATAGACGCTGACGGCCGTAACAGTCAGGTTCCCCATATTTTCTATCCGTTCGACCATACCGTCCCATTCTCCCGGATACTCGCAGTTTGCCCGGATGTATTCTTCCACCGTGAAATGTTCATTCGTACAATGCCAGTTTACATAAGCATCCGTTTTAAAATATGTCCGTATTTTGGCCGCATCCTGTCTGAATACGGCATCCCAGAATTGATGAAGATTCATAAATATTCCTTTCTTAATCCATTAACCGCATGGAAAATCTCCGGCGCCGGCACAAATTTTGCACAGGCATTGTTTGATGTGATATACTAACAGATATAGTTTCAATGAAAATAATGTTTGTCAGCGGCAGTTCCGCCAGGAACTCTGTTTGCAAAACATCATGCTTATCAGAACGGAGGATCATCATTATGCTGCCAACAAGAACAGAAGCAATGCAGCTTGTAGAAGAAGCCCTGCAATGCAATCCCGGCCCCTGGGGAGATCACAGTCTGGTAACGGCACAATGCGCGGAAAAAATCGCGCTCGCCTGTCATGACATGGATCCGGAAAAAGCATACTTAATCGGCCTGTTACACGATATCGGCAGAAAATTCGGCACCCGCCATCTGGGGCATGTCTATGACGGCTGGAAATATATGCTCCGCCTCGGATATGACGAAGCGGCGCGAATCTGTCTGACCCACTCTTTTTGCGAAGGAACGCTGGACTGCTATATCGGAAAATTCGATATCACGGAATCCGAAACGGAAGAAATCAGACAGGCCCTGTGCCGGCTCGTCTTCGACGATTACGACAAACTGATTCAGCTATGCGATTCACTGGCCACCGCCGAAGGCGTCGTCGATATGGAAGACCGTATGAACGATATCCGCCGCCGCTATGGCTTCTATCCACAGTCGAAATGGGATAAAAATATGGCGTTAAAGCGTTACTTTGAAGAAAAAACCGGAAAAGATATTTACGGTATCGTCCGGTCATAAGCATTTGTTTGAAAAAAGTCCGTCTGCGGAGGGGGACGGTGCCTGCATCCTGCTCCTTTGGGGGACAGATTCTTTCCCGTTCTTTCGCTCCCCATCTCCAGACGCAGTTCGCACCGTTCTTCCACCCGGTAAGCAGCAAAATAGCGTTCTTCCATCAAAATCCAGCGGTCCCGGAACATCTTTGCCCCTTCCTTGCCGTTCCGTCTGACAATGCGCCGCATTTGCTCTTCCGCATCGACCGAAAGAAAAACATGCAGATCATAATAGTCCCACAGCGCCGGATGGCAGCTGTATGACCCTTCCACCAGGCAGACTTCTGCCGGCGCAATCAGTATCGGCTCCGCCAACGCCATCTCACGGCAGTCAAAAGGCCGGTAAGCAATCTCCCGCGCCCCTTTTTTCAGGGGCAGCAGAACTTCTTCCAGAAAACGTTCATAATCCACATTTCCGCCGGGCATATCAAGCCGGTCTTTCGTGCGCTGTTCGGGACGCAGGAAAAAATGGTCCATATGCAGAACGCTCCAGCCGAATTTTTCCTGTAAGAATGCCGCCAGCGTCGTTTTTCCTGCGCCGCATCTTCCGTCAACAGCCGCAAGAAGCGGCGCTTTTTCGGGAGAAGCGTTCTCCCGGTGTAACGCCGCTTCATGCTTTTGCATTTCTTCTATCTTTTCACGCAGCCTTTCGGATGCCATTTTTATATCCATACATCAGCCCTTTCTGCTGCCGGCCATGCAAAGGCCGCGCGGCTGTCATATCCGTCAGCGCGCGCCTTCCCCCTGCGCCGCCGTGTGATGTTTCCGAAACTTCACGAGGCCGGTCCGGTTCAGCGCAACCATTACCGTCGGAATCAGAACAAGCTGTAAGATAATGCCCGGAATCGCATTCAGGAATGCGCCCGCCATGAATGCTTTCCATGTAAAGGCATTTCCGCTGATTCCCATGAAAATAATCTGTACAATCCCCCATACCACACGTCCTGAAAGCATTGCCGCGATCACGGAACGGTAAAGCGAGATGATACATTGCCAGCGGGAACGATTGTAAAGGAATCCCGCCGCAAATCCATATGTCATCAGTTCAAACGCCATGGCCGCGGCTGTCGGAAACAGCACCGGCATACCAAAGACCGCCGAACGCAGCAGCGGCAGAACAAACCCGACGGCGGCTCCGTACTGCCAGCCGCAGATTAACCCGCAAAGAAATACGGGAATATGCATCGGAAGCAGCATGCTGCCGATTCTTGGAATCTGTCCCGTAAAAAAAGGAAGAACAATCCCGATCGCCATAAACATTGCCGAGAGTGTCATGTTTTTAATTGATTTCTTCATCATATACTCCTTGTCTTGTTTCTTATTCCGAATCTCTTTTACTCCTTTACCCTCAGTGGACGGGAACACACGCCCCTTGTCAACCGAGGGTACCCTGCCGCTTTATAACGCAAAACAAAAATAATATGAAGCCGTGATTACTTACCGAATGCTTCCGCGCATTCTTTCAGCCGCTCGATAACGGGAATCTGCTGCGGGCAGACTCTTTCACACTGGCCGCAGGCAATACAGTCGGAAGCCGTTCCCGCATTTTTGACTGCCTGCTCATAATCCGCTTTTCCTTTTTCGATTCGTTCCCAGATCAACTGTTTATTTCTTGCCGCAAATATTTCGGGAATCGGAATCCGTTTCGGACATCCGGCCGTACAGTAATGACAGGCTGTACACGGAATCGATTCCACCGCGTTTAAAGCTTCCTGTGCCTTTTTCACCGTGATCTGCTCGTCCTGGCTAAGCGGACGGAAGTCTTTCATATAGGAAAGATTATCCTGCATCTGTTCCACGCTCGACATACCGGAAAGCACCGTAAGAATGCCGTCCAGAGAAGCCGCGTAGCGGACTGCCCATGACGCCATGGAAGCCTTCGGATCCGCTTTTTGGAAAATTTCCCTTACTGTTTCGGGCGGCGCCGCAAGCATGCCTCCCTTGACCGGTTCCATGATCACGACGGATTTTCCGTGTTTTCTTGCCACTTCATAGTTCGCTCTGGACAACACATTCGGATTTTCCCAATCCGCATAATTGATCTGGAGCTGGACAAACTCCGCATCGGGATGCGCCGTCAGCAGTTCATGAAGCAGATCCGGACCGGCATGGAAAGAAAAGCCCCAGTGTCTGATCAGTCCCTTTGCCTTCTGCTCTTTCACAAAATCCCACAGGCGGTGCTGTTCATACGTTTTATAACTTCCGGACTGAATGGCATGCAGCAGATAATAATCGAAATATCCTGCGCCCGTCCGTTCCAGGCTCGTATAAAACTGCTGCTTTACGGACTGTTCGTCACAACCTTCCTTATTGGCGTTTATCTTGGTTGCCAGTGTAAAGGATTCCCGCGGATACCGTTCTACCAGCGCCGCTTTGGCCGTCAGCTCCGAATCTCCGTTATCGTATGTATAAGCGGTATCGAAGTATGTCTGTCCCGCCTCCATAAATAAGTCAACCATTTTTTTTGTCTGTTCCAGGTCGATTTTCCCGGATTCTTCTTTCGGCAGACGCATCAGCCCGAATCCTAATTTCGGTATATTTTCTCCAAAATATCGTTCCATACAAAATCCTCCCGCTTTTTATCTGAATAGACTAAAAATATCATATATCTTCGCTTTCGTCAATGATTCTTCCGCTCTAATCCACGACAAACACATGTATGCTTCTTTCCTCTTTGGCCTGTCTTCTTTTACACTTCTCCACATTAATTTGATAACAAAAAAAATCGAAAAAGTATGACATTGCTTGTAATTCATTCTTTTTCTACCTATAATTAGTAATATACCTGTATATGTGCGCCCTGTAAAATCCGGGGCATAAAGCAGGGCCGTTGAAAGATTATGCAGAATCGGAGAACCTACATGAAAAAACCGAACAAATCATTTCCGAAAACAGTGCTCCGGACACTCTGGATCCTGTATGCGCTTATCAGCACGCTTCTATGTCTTTCTCAGATTGACAGGCTGTTCATGAAAGACTATTCCGCCATGTCCGAATATATTTCTCTGGATGACTCCTGGAACATCAGCATCGGCGGCGATATCTGGCAGGATATCTCTTTGAATGACTTTTGTTTTAACGATATAAGAAAAGGCGATGAGGTCGTCATGCGCAGAAAACTCCCCGACAGCCTGGGCGCCTCCGACGGTGCGCTTCGTCTGCATATCAGACATTCCGCAGTCCGCATCTATATCGACGACGAACTGTTCTATGAATATGGTTATGATCGGCTGGAACAGGGGAAAATGGCCGGCAGCGGGTTCCAGTTCATCAATTTTCCGAACGAATGCCAGGGCAGAACCATGACAATCCATCTTTTTCAGACAGAAAATCATGCTTTTTCCAGACTGGATTCCCTTCGGATTTATCGTTGGGAAAACGCTTTCCGGCTTCTGATGACCGAAAACAGGATTGCGCTTTTCACAGGCTGTTTTCTGCTCATTTTTGGCCTGGTAACGATGATTATCACCGCCGTTGCGCTGGCTTTTTCCCTGAAATATATCAGGTTGTTCTGCGTCTCGCTTTTTTCGCTCCTCGTCGGTCTTTGGACGCTTTGCTATTACAATATCGTTATGGTTTTTTCCATCCCGCTGTATGCGGTATCGCTGTTAGAATATCTTTCCCTTTATCTTTCCCCTCTCACGCTTCTGGTCTATATGCAGAAGGATGTCAACAGGCTGAAACAGAAGTTTCTCCGGTACTGTTACCGGACGCTTTTCACCGTCCAGACTGCCGCTGTCATCAGCGCGGTCGTACTTCACGGACTGGATGCGGTTCATCTTGCGGAAATGCTGCCCTATATGCAGGTGCTGATCGTCTGCGATCTCGTCTACTTTATTTTTATTGAAATCATGAATCTGAAATCCAGTCAGCCCTTCGACCGGCTTTTTCTGGCCGGCATGCTGATAATCGGCGGAGGTGTGGCCTGCGAACTTGTCAGCTACTGCGGGAGCCGTTACCGGGGAACCGATCCCCTCGCCTTTCGGGGCGCCGCTCCCGTCGGCGTCGTGATCTTCATCGCCATCCTGATCTGCTCTTTCTATCTGAATCTTACCCAAAAACTGATGCAGGAAACAGAGCGGAATTTCCTGTTGAAAAGCGCTTACACCGATGAACTGACACAAATCCATAACCGCAGATACTGCATGGAATACCTGCATAAAATAAAAGAAACGGATAATCAGAATTATTCCATTATCTGTTTCGACTTAAATGATCTGAAAAAAGCAAACGACACCTACGGCCATGCGAGAGGCGATATCCTGATCAAAAGCGCCGCGGAAATCATTCGGGAAACCTTTTCTTCACATGGCATCGTCGCAAGAATCGGCGGTGACGAGTTTATCGCGGTTTTAAACACTACGTCATCTGACGAAATCGCAGGGCTTCTTGAACGGTTTCAGACCGGTATTCACAGAAAAAATGAAGAAATTCCCGATCTGAATATGTCCATTGCCTATGGCTGCGCCTCCCCCAATCCCAAAGCCCACAACGTCGATCTCGTCTACCAGACCGCCGACAACCGCATGTACGAAAAGAAAAAGCAGATGAAACAGCAGGACAAAACGCCGTAACCATCTGCCTTTTATGGCATAACATAATGATATAACTTTTTTGGAGGCTCTCTATGGATTCTCCTTCTATTGCCATTGTCGGCCGCTCACAGGATACCGCCAATTATGAAAAAGCGCTGCGGCTTATCGGCGTTTCACCCTTTACCACGCTGGATCCCGAGCAATGCGCGGACTGCCGCGGGCTGCTGCTCCCCGGCGGCGGAGACATCACCCCCGCTTTTTTCGGACAGACAAACCACGGTTCCGAACAAATTGATACCGAACTGGATATCCTTCAGCTTCAGGCCCTCGATCTGTTCGTCAAATGGCGCAGACCCGTACTCGGCATCTGTAAAGGCATGCAGATCATCAACGTTCATTTCGGCGGTTCTATTTGTCAGCATATTAAAACCGCGACAAAACATCGATGGAACGGAAAAGATCAGTTCCACTATGTGTATCATATCGGATGCAGCCGGACGGATTTCTTCTATCAGCTTTACGGAAGCAGCGCTTTCGTCAACTCCGCCCACCATCAGGCTGTCGACCGCACCGGCCGGAATCTTCTCCCGGTCTGTCAGGCATCCGACGGAACGCTCGAAGCGCTCGTCCACGACTCCCTGCCGGTTCTTGGCGTCCAGTGGCATCCGGAACGGATATTCGATAAGGGAGGCATGGAACTGCTCTCCTATTTTGCGGAACTCGGTTCTGCCTGAGAAAGAGTCTTTATTCCTTTCTTTCTCCCCTGAAATTCTTCCTTCGTATTTTGCGACAGAACTTCAAACAGCGCCTTCATAATATTGTTCATGACTTTGGTTGTATCGGCGTCAACATTTTTAATTGCCGACATAATTCCCTGTATGCTTTTCTTCCAGTTCGCGGTAAAATCGATCAGGTTATCCGCCTCAGACGCTTTTACGACATCGTACAGCGTGTCCACAAAGATACGCATCTGTTCCTGATTTAATGACAAGATCCAGTCATTGAGCGCTGCGTCCATAAACATTCTGCCGGAATAGATCTGCTTTACAATGCGGAAATCATCTTTCTCAATGAGCCAGGAATAGGGATTGTGCTGTGCCAGTCCGAAACTCTTGCTTTCCACGACCCGGTAGCTTCCTTCGGAGGAAAGCAGCATTCCAACCATCGACGAATGGGGAACCGTACGACGGATTTTCTGCTCTATCCGCTCAAAACTGCTCTTCTCCCTGACCTCCGGCCGGAATCCCGGACCGTCATGATTAAATATCGTGACAATTCGTTCCTGCACTTCCGGCCGACAGTTCATTGCCGCATATACCGCAAAGTTACCGCCTTTGGAATGCCCGCCCACATAAAAGGAAGACTCGAATTTCTCCGCTGCTTTTTCCAGATAAGCGGCGCTCATAATCTGACCCGGAACCGGTTCGGAAAAGGCCAGATTCAAATCTTCCTTCCATCCGACAATCGTTTCGTCCGTCCCACGATAGGCAATGTAAAAAAGCCCTTCGGCCGGTTGAAACGTAACCGCCGAAAACTGTGTTTCTCTTTCCAGCTCAATTTGATTTACATAATAGTTTATTTTCAAACCGCCAAACCGTCTGCTGTGCACCATCGCCAGAAATAATTCGGTATTTTTTTCCCGATACCGCTCGTCTCCGTATAAATTGTCGTAATCTCTGTTCTCGAAAACCTGCCGGATGGATACGAAAGGCGCATTGTCCTCGAGTCCCGGAACAAGGCCGTCAAATTTCAGATAAGAAAACTGGCTTAAAATCAGGCTGTCCACCTCACTGAGCGGCTTCTCCGAAAAAGTATAATCCCCATATTCCTGAATATAATCGATCATCGTTCCCATAGACATCACCCCGTTTCAGACAATTACAGCTTCGCTTCCAAATGCTCTATGTTCTTGATCAGCACGGAAACCGTACCGTTCGGATTGGTAATAAACTCCACACTCCGCGGATTTTTATACTGTTCCATCGGAATCCTGATTTCGATTCCGGTATCCGTGTACAGATGCTGACTCTGATATTTTCTGACCGTATTTTCGCTTTGCGGCCTGATTTCTTCTTTTACCAGATCATACTTTTCCATTTTATCCTGAAAAGCGGTTTTTAATTCCGGCTTTTCTTCAAAAATCTTCTCCGCAATCTCCTCCACGGTAAAGCCGCCGCTCTCCACAATCTGCTCCTGTATGATGCTCTTGGCTTCCATCTGTTTCACAAAGCGCTCCGACTCGTCATACCCTTCCTTCTGCACGCTCTCCACCGCCTTGCTGACAATGGAAAGCTTGGATTTATGGGAAAGGTGGCTGCTGCATTTTAAGAAAAGGAAAGAAAAATAATTGGTTTTCTCTCCGTTCACTTCATATTTTTTCTCGATGGCCCACACCGAAAGATCGTCGAGCCGGATGATGGCCGCCTCCGTCAGCCGCTGGCTTTCGGGCGGCAGAATAGACTTATGCCTTATTATTTCATTGCTGTTCCCTTCCTCCAGAGCCATCGTCCGATGCGTGTAGAAGGGCTTATAATTCATTTTCAGAAGCGCCAGATATTCTTCATCCTCGTACTGGAACCGCACCACAATCAGGTCTGCGGGCGGAATATCAATATTGCTTTTCATAATCTCATACAGAAGCGCCGCGATATCTTTGCTGATATCCACAAAAGATTCGTCCGCATACTGCTCCAGAATATGATATACTTCGGACTCTTCTTTATAAAAACGGCTTTCTTTCGTATCGTCTCCGGAACTGATTTTCGCGATATGTTCTTTGATAAAATCAGCAAATTCCGAACCATACTCCAGCTCCGTATCGGATAACACCGGCATGCCGATCGTCGAATCCATAATATGCACGATCGCTTTCCTGATTCGTATATTTTCTTTTATCATCCGTATCCCTCCCAACATTACGTTTCGCCCCGCGGACGCGCCATACTACTTCCCGGCGGGCCTCCTCCGAAATGAGCATCAGCAGTTTTTTTCTAGTATTTTTTCCACACTCTGGGTGAAAACAGCAGCAGCATCGGCAAAAGCTCCAAGCGTCCCGTCAGCATATCGAACATCAGTACGAACTTGGAGAAAACCGAATAACCGCCGTAATTACAGGTAGGCCCCACCGCATGGAAGCCCGGCCCCACATTGTTCAGATTCGCCAGCACCGCCGACAGGTTGGTTTCCATATCATAATTGTCAAGCGACAAAAACAGGAATGACACCATACAGACAACGAGATAAATGATCAGATAAGAACGAATCGAGCTCACCGTCTCATCATCCACAACCCGCCCTTCCAGATGCGGCTTTTTCACGATCTGCGGATGAACGACCCGCAGAAGTTCCCGTCTCATATCCTGTACAAGCACCAGAATACGGGATACCTTAAAACCGCCTCCCGTACTGCCCGCGCAGGCGCCGACCGCCATGATCACCAAAAGGACCGCTTTGGAAAATTCCGGCCACTGATCAAAATCCGCGGTAGAAAAGCCCGTGGTGCTTCCGAGGGAAGCGACCTGAAAAAGCGCATGGTGAAAGGCTTCCGCAATATTACCGTAATATCCCCTGATATTCCATGCGATCAGCGCCGCCGCGCCGAAAAACAGAATCAGGTAATATCTCGCTTCTTCATACAAAAATGCTTCTTTCGGCTTTCTTGCAACCAAAAGCAGATAATAGACGTTAAAGTTCATGCCGCCCAATATCATAAATACCGTAAAAATAATCTGCACCGACAGCTTATACGTTCCGATACTCGTATTCAGGACGCCGAAACCGCCTGTCCCCAATGTGGAAAAAGACAGCACCGTAGAATCGTACAGGCTCATGCCCGCAATTTTCAGCACAATGATCTGCAATATGGTAATTCCGATATAGATGCCATAGAGAATCTTCGCCGTCAGCTGCACCCGCGGCACCAGCTTTCCGACGGAAGGCCCCGGGCTCTCCGCCCGCATCAGGTGCATATTATAACCGCCGGATAACGGCAGTACCGCCAGAATCAGAACGAGAACCCCCATACCGCCGATCCAGTGCGTGAAAAGCCGCCAGAACTGCACGCTTTTAGACAAACATTCCACATCCGGTAAAATGCTGGCCCCTGTCGTCGTCAGACCGGAAATCGTCTCATAAAGCGCATCCACAAAACCCGGTATTTCCCGGCTGAAATAAAATGGCAGCGCGCCAACGACGCTCAATACGACCCATGTCAGGGAAACGGTAATAAACCCTTCCCTGGCATAAAAAACATTGCTTTTCGGCTTCCATCTTTTGCCGATTTCCGCCACAATCAGGCATCCGGCCATGACGACCGCAAAAGAATATCCCGCTTTTTCCTGATAAATGATCGCTACCAGACAGGGAAGCGCCAGAAAAAGCGCGGCAAACTCCAGAACACGAAATAAAATATATCTGATAATTGAGTAATTCATGCAAGCGTTCCCCTTTATTTCAAAATATCCTTGATGTCATTCAGTCCCGTTTTGGTTGTCACAACGATTACCATATCGCCTTTCCGTATTACGCTCTGGCCCCCCGGGATACTGATCGTTCCTTTATGATTGATCGAACAGATCAGAATATTCGGCTTAATCTTCAGATCCTGAAGCGGTATTCCGATCACGGGAGAATCTTCCTTAACGCAAAATTCCAGCGCCTCCACCCGGTTATCATTCAGGCGGTAGAGCGTCTCGATGTTGCTCCCGAGCGAGTTATCCATCGCACGCACGTATTTAATGATATTTTCCGCCGTCAGATATTTCGGATAAATAACGCTGCCGATGTCCAGGCTGTCGATGATTTCATCGTAGGAAATCCGATGTACATGCGTAATCAGCTTTGCTTTCGAAACGCTTTTCGCAAACAGGGAAAGCATAATATTTTCTTCGTCAACGCTCGTCATCGCAACAAAAGCGTCCGTCTGCATCAGCCCTTCCTGCATCAGCAGATTCCGGTCCGTCCCGTCTCCCTGTATGATCGTTGCCTTCGGCAGCAGCTCGCTCAGTTCTTCACATCTTGCCGCGTTTACCTCTATGATTTTAATATGGATTCCCATATCCATCAACTGTCTTGCCAGATAATAAGCCGTTTTCCCGCCGCCGATAATCATGACATTTTTCGCACGTGTAACGACCGCTCCGAGTTTTTTGAAAAATCCCAGATTTTTCTGCGGCGTACCGATAATGGAAATTTCATCCAGCGCACGAATAATAAAATTACCGCCCGGAATATACACGTCTTCTCCGCGCTCTACCGTACAGATCAGAATGTCCGATTTCAGCCTGCTCTTAATCTGCTGTAAAGACTGGTCGCACAGAACGGAATCCTCTCCGACACGGTATTTTACAACCTCTACCCTTCCTTTTGTAAACGTATCGATCGTAATGGCTGACGGGAATTTTAAGAGACGCGCCATTTCAGCCGCGGCGGCAAGCTCCGGATTGATGACCATGGACAGTCCGAGTTCTTCTTTAATATAGCTGATTTCCAAATTATAGATAGGATTCCTGACTCTGGCGATCGTATGACAGCCGCCCGTCTTTCTGGCAATCAGACAGCATAACAGATTTACCTCATCGGAACCTGTCACCGCAATCAGAAGATGCGCGTCTTCCACACCGGCTTCTTTCTGTACCGCGAAGCTGACACCGTTCCCGTTCACACCCATGACGTCATAGCTGTTGCTCAGATTCTGAAGCCTCTGCCTGTTCATATCAATTACTGCAATATTATGCCCTTCCGAGCTGAGCTGTTCTGCCAGCGTCGCCCCTACATTTCCACATCCAACGATAATAATCTGCATTGTTCATACCCTTTCTGTCCTATATTAGCCTGATGTGCCGTATCCTTTTCCATTCGCCGGTTAATATTTTTCCGGGTAATCCGTTCCCGTTTCCGACTGCATCAGATACACGTATTTTTCCGGCTGCTTTTCCATTTTAAGCATCGTGTCAAAAGCCATCAGAAGCATTTTGTCTCCATTCTGCTTCATATCGTCATGCCCTCTGTCAAGCTGCGCCTTAAAATGGTCCATCTGCCAGACCATAATATCCACGATTGTATAGCCCGAAATCCTGTATTCACATAAAAAATTCCGGTGTTCCAGATAATATATAAATTCCCGGTAAACGGGCCCGGATTCTCTGAGCGCCTTCCAGAACTGTTCGAGAAAAACCTGATCTTCTCCCGCATAGAGGCACAATGCTTCCGCCCATTCCCTTGCCATATGATCGATTTTATTTTCCATAGATTACTTCTCCGTTTGGTTGGGTATACCTGTCCCCTGCTCTCCCCCGCGGTGCCGCTCGGATCCCTTCGGGCTCCTCTCTCGCGGGCTTCGCCCTATGAAATCCCGCTTGGATTATTTCGTCTGCACGCAGACGATTTCTCCACGCCGGATTTCGCACCGCTCATTGCCATCACGCACATTATACCATAATATGGGGGTGGGGGAAGGGGGTCTGAAGTTCTTTTTTCAGTACATTATCCATATAAATGAAATAACAAAAGGACCGGCCGGGGGCTGAAAGGCTGTCCGGGAAAAGGACGGAGCATGTTACAGATCATCCAGAAAGCGAATAATCTTATCTGGGGGCTTCCCCTTCTTATCATACTGATGGTTACACATCTTTATTTCACCTTTAAACTGCATATGCCGCAGCGCAGGATTTTTTACGCCATCCGGCTTTCGCTGGGCATGGAAGATACCGGAGATAATCGCAATCTGTCGCCTTTTTCCGCTCTCGCCACCACCCTTGCGGCCACGCTCGGCACGGGAAATATCATCGGCGTTTCGACGGCCGTTGCGCTCGGCGGGCCGGGCGCGGTATTCTGGTGCTGGATTACCGGTATTCTCGGGATGGCAACCGCTTATGCGGAATGCTATTTAAGCGTTCTGTTCCGCAGCCGCCGAAAAGACGGCACTTATGTCGGCGGACCGATGTATATCCTCCGGAATGGTTTACATAACAAAACCCTCGGCTGTTTTTATGCGCTCTGCACATTGGTCGCGGCTTTTGGCGCAGGCTGTGCAACGCAGGCAAATTCAGCCACTCAGGCGGCTTCCCTGTCTTTTCAGCTGTCGCCGCATCTGATCGGCATCCTTTTAGCCGTCGTAACGGGCGCCGTCATTCTTGGCGGCGTAAAAGCCATTGGCAGTCTCTGCGAGCGCATTGTTCCGGCAATCAGCTTTGTTTACCTGTTCGGCTGTTTTCTGCTGCTCTGCCTTTATTATAAACAGCTTCCACAGGCCTGCCTGCTGATCGTCAAAGATGCTTTTTCCGTTTCTTCCGCCGCCGGCGGTTTCATCGGATCCACCATCCAGATGTCCTTACGCTACGGTATCGCGCGGGGGCTTTTTACCAACGAAGCCGGCATCGGCACTTCCGCCATCGCGGCTGCGGCCTCCGGCACGGACAATCCGAAATATCAGGCATATGTCTCCATGACCGCCGTTTTCTGGGACACGGTCGTCATGTGTCTCGTAACGGGTATCGTTATTGTCGCCAATATGCTCTTTGACCCGGCTTCCGTACAGAATGTGCCTTCCACCGGTCTGACCTCCGCAGCCTTTTCCCATCTTCCTTATGTGGGAGACGCCTTCTTAACGGTCTCTCTGATCGCATTCGCGGTCACAACCCTGATCGGCTGGTCCTATTTTGGGGAAAAGGCAACGGAATACCTCATCGGAAACAAAGGTATTCCGTATTATAAACTGTTATATATTCTGATGATCTATCTCGGCGCCATCATCCCGATGAATCTCGTCTGGGAATGCACCGACCTGATCAATGGCTTTATGGCCATTCCGAACATCCTGGCGCTCTTCTTCCTGCGCCGCCATGTCAGACCTTAAATCCGTTTACGATTGCCCGGAGAGAACGGCTGCTGCGCTCTAAAATAGCCATCTGCCGCAAAATCTCTTCGGAGCTGACATTGGTATGCTGCATGGCGGACGCCACATTGCCGATATCGTTTACCATTACTTCATTCATACCCGTAACGGTCTGCAGAGCCGCCAGCATTTCTTCGACGGACGCTCCCATCTGCTGGGCCGACGCGCCGAGCTCTCCTGCGATGCCGTCATAAAAAACCGCGTCTTCCTTATACTGCTTTGCCGTATTAAGCATCGCATGATAATCGCCGATAACATGCTCTTTCATAAAATTTAACAGCGTGCCGGAACTGTCTTTCAACTCCATGACAGAATCGACCACTTCATTGATAACTTTCTGTATATTGTCTACCGCGGCCCTGGAATCTTCCGCCAGCTTCCTGACCTCCTCGGCCACCACGGCAAAGCCTTTTCCGGCTTCTCCCGCACGCGCCGCCTCTATGGACGCATTGAGCGCAATCAGATTGGTCTGGCCGGCAATGTTCAAAATCTCCTGAGAAAGCGTTTTTACCGTTTCAATCCGCTCCACTTCCAAAAGCGCTCTCTCCAGTTCCTTTTCCACTTTACGGTAAATCAGGCTGGCCTGGCTTTTCGCCTCCGTCGTCGATTGCAGCAGCCCTTCCGCCCTGGCATTGATTTTACCGGATGCCTCGGCCGCTTCGGCCGCCTTTAAAGACACGCCCTCCACCACAACGCCGAATTCTGTGCTGGAAGAACTGATCGTCTTCGTCACTTCCGCCACTTCTTTTGCCTTTCCCGTCACATCCTCGATCAACTGGTCCATTTCATCCAGCCCGTTGTTTAATTCCGCCATATTGCTGTATGCTTCGGAAGCAATATTTTCCATGCCGGCCACCTCTTCCATCGTGCCGAGAATGGATTCCCGTATCTGTTTTCTGACAGATTTGGTAGCATGCTCAATTTCTTCCAGCTCATCTTTAAATCCTTCGCCTACCCGGTGCTTCTTTCTGCCCTGGCCGCCCGTATCTTCCCGAAAATCTCCGCTCGCAAACTGTTTCAGATCCGCAATGGGGGATAGCAATTTGTTTGCGGCAAAAACCACACAGCCGACGATCAGCAGCATACCCATCGCACAGATGAAAACGGACGCAAACACCAGCAGATTCAGCTCACTGAAAACAACATCCCTCGGTACGACTACTCCGACCGCCCATCCGCAGTCCCGCATGGGCACCACCGCAAAGTATTTTTCTTCTCCGTCATAGTCCCTGCTCAGAACGACTCCGGCTCCCTCCGACAATTTCGCCGCAACGCCGGAAAGCGCACCGCCGGCCACATCGGTGATTGCGGTATTTTTATCGTTTCCGGGTAAAAACGCTTCGTTCGGATGCGCCACAAAGCAACCGGCGCTGTCCACGATAAATCCATATCCGCCCGTCTCTTCTTTCAGTGAATCCAGAGCCTCAACCAGTTCTTCCGTCGTAATATCCGCACCGCACGCACCGGCAAACTTCCCGTCCGCATTGTAAAGAGGCACGGCGATCGTCACGACGATTTTTCCCGTAAAGGCATCGGCATAGGGATCGGTCACGATAACGCTTCCCGTTTCCTTTACCAGTTTATACCAGCTGCGTTCGCAGCAGTCATAGCCGCCGCCCGCTTCCGCATTGCCGATCAGCGTTGTATGATCTTCAAAACCGTAATACACATCCATGATCGTATCGTTTGCCGATAAAAGGCGCGCTTCCAGATAGCTCTCTATTTTCTCATAATCCTTCTGCTGCACGAAAAGATCCTGCAGAAAAAACTCATAGGCGTCAGCATTTTCTTCTACCCATGCAATCTGTTCGGAAAGCCAGCCGTTCATTTCTTCCGCGGCTTTCCTTGCTTTTTCAAATTGCAGCTCCCGGACTTTTTTGTTCACTACACTGTTCGCGATCAGATAGCTCCCGCTGGAGCCAATCAGCATAATCATGACCACCACGACGGATATTGTCGCAATCAGCCTGCCTTTTATCGTTCTCATGTACCCACCCCGTATTTCAATACATTACCGGTTTCTATTATACACGTTTTCCGAATCCCCGTCTACATTTTCATTGCATCCGCCTCCCCGTCTGTGGTAGAATCTGTTACGGTACACAGGGCGTCCGGGCGAAGCGGCGTTCTCTGGCGGAGGCCCTTGAAAGAATGCCGGTTCTTAGCGAAAAGGCAGTTTACTGCATTTGAGCTTAGTACCGCTGCATTTCTTTCGTGGAGCGCAAGCGTGCCGACAAAGAAAACGCCGCTTCGCCCGGACGCCCTGTGTACCGCAACAGAACCCGGAACCGAAAAGGAGGTACACTATGGCAGAATATTACCTGAGCTGTTGTTCGACAGCCGATTTATCCAAAGAACGCTTTGAACAGAGAAATATCCGTTATATCTGTTTTCATTTTGAACTGGCCGGCCAGGACTATCTCGACGATCTTGGGCAGTCCGTCCCGCCGGAAACACTATACCGCAGAATGTCCGAAGGCGCCGATACGAAAACATCCCAGATCACGATCGGCGAATACGAAGCATATTTTGAACCAATGTTGCAGGAAGGAAAAGATATACTGCATCTTACCCTGTCAAGCGGTATTTCGGGGACTTACAATTCCGCCTGTATCGCAAGAGACGAATTGATGGAAAAATATCCCGGCCGCAAAATCCATATCGTCGATTCCCTGGCCGCTTCCAGCGGGTACGGGCTTCTGATGGAAACGCTGGCGGATATGCGCGATTCCGGCATGGAACTGGATGTGCTGCACGGCTGGGCCGAGGAACACAAGCTGATGCTCCAGCACTGGTTTTTTTCCACCGATCTGACCTTTTATATCCGGGGCGGCAGAATATCCAAAGCAAGCGGCTTCATCGGAACGGTTCTCAGCATTTGTCCGCTGTTAAACGTAAATTTCGAAGGCCGCCTCATCCCGCGGGAAAAGATCAGGACCAAAAAGAAAGTCATCGAACGCATTGTGGAACAAATGGAAGCGAACGCACAGGACGGCACGGATTACACGGGCAGATGTCTTATCAGCCAGTCCGCCTGCCCGGAAGACGCACAGGCCGTCGCTTTGCTGATAGAAGAACGATTTCCGAATCTGAAAGGCAAAGTTGAGATTTATCCGATCGGCGCCACCATCGGGAGCCACACCGGCCCCGGCACCGTCGCGTTGTTCTTTTGGGGGAAAAAGAGAGAAAACTGACAGCATTTTTCAATGCGGAAATAAGGGGCGCTCAGGCGCCCCATTTTTTTGCCAGTTTACGACGCACGACGATAAAACATGCCACATGCGCCAGAAAGGTCAGAAGCCAGCTGGCCGGATAAGTCAGGTACAGAGAAGTCACCGTATGGAACTGCTCCATTCTGAAAAAGGTAAAAATCCAGAACAGCCGGAGGCCGCATGCACCGATCAGCGAAACGATCATCGGCATCACGGCATATCCAAGTCCCCGCAGCGCTCCCACCATAACATCCATCATGCCGCAGAACGCATAGTACCGGCATATGATCTCCATCCGCCGCATGCCCGCTTCCATGACCGCGGGACTCGTCGTGTACATGCGAAGCAGAGGATAGCCGAACAGTACTGCCAGATTTCCAAAAACAACGCCCGCCACGATCACGCACATCTGCGCCGTATACAGGATTTTGTTCACCCTCTCATATCTGGCCGCGCCCACGTTCTGGCTCGTAAAGGAGATCGCCGCCTGATGAAAAGCGTTCATCGACACATAGACGAAGCCTTCGATATTGGCTCCCGCCGAGTTTCCCGCAACGGTCACGGCCCCGAAAGAATTGACCGACGACTGGATAATAACATTGGAAAAGGAAAACAAAATCCCCTGAAAACTGGCCGGAAGCCCGATCTGCAGAATCCGTCTGAATTTATCGCCGCGCACGCGCAGTTCCGACAGTTCCAGATGAATGCTTCCCTGTTCCTTCATCATACAACGAATAATCAGCACCGCGGAAATGCACTGGGAAATCGCCGTAGCCGCCGCAACGCCCGCCACATCCATCCGGAATGCAATGACAAATAACAGGTTCAGCAGCACATTCACAACGCCGGCGATCGTCAGATAGTACAGGGGACGTTTCGTATCGCCGATTGCCCGTAAAATAGCGCTTCCGAAGTTATAAAGCATCATCGCCGTCATTCCCAGAAAATAAATCCGCAGATAAAGCGTTGCCAGAGGAAGCACATCCTCCGGCGTATTCATCCAAAGCAGTATCTGTTTTGCGCCCACCAGTCCGATCACCGTCAGAATCACACCGCTGTACAGACTGAGCGTCATTGCCGTATGAACCGTCTCTGTCAGGTCTTTCTGGTTTTTCGCGCCAAAAAACCGGGCAACCAGCACATTTGCGCCGACCGACAGGCCCATGAAAAAGTTTGTCAGCAGGTTGATTAACGATGAAGTCGAACCTACCGCCGCCAGCGAATTGTCGCCTGCAAATCTGCCGACCACGATGATATCCGCCGCATTGAAAAGCAGCTGCAGCAGGCTGGAACACATGAGCGGCAATGTAAATAACAATATTTTTTTCAATATGGAACCGCTGCACATATCCATTTCGTATTTTTGCACTTTTGTTTTCTTCGTCTCTGTTTTCATCCTCATAAATTAAACCCACGGTTTTCGCAGGCTTCCTCTCCATCTTTCTTTCTGTTCCTCATACTGCTCATTCAGCCAGTCCGCCGCCTGTGCTTCTCCGTCTTCGCTGAGCGGCACTTCGATGAACTGCTTTTCTTCCTCCGGCGTCTTATGAATCCCGTATGGTTCCGGCCAGATTGTAACCCGAATCATGTCCGCCTCTTCTCCTTTGACCCGCTTCATCATATACCGCATCCCGTCCATGCTTCCGGAATACTCCTCTTTTTTTATATAATTGAGCGGATGAAACGTTTCTTTATTTATCATAAAACACCTCCTTCATTTTCATCCTGAAGGGCCTGGTTTCTGTCCAAACCCGTTCTTGAAAAACCTTGAAAAACTTGAAAAACTTTTTTAAGTTATGCTTGCTTTTTTCTGCAAAATCAGATATAATGATAAATGTTTTCGGGGTGTGGCTCAGGTGGTAGAGCGCTACTTTAGGGAAGTAGAGGCCGCAAGTTCAAGTCTTGTCACTCCGATCATCATAAAAACCTCGAAAGTATAAGCTTCCGGGGTTTTTTCTGCCTCAAATCCCGTTCCTTCAGTTCTCTCAATTTCTGAAACCATCCATCCTTTTTATCAATACGATTCCTATCATACAATATCTGAATTGCCGTTTCAAGCCGGAAAGTTCATTTTGACGGCGTTATTTTTCTTCGGTTATTTTTCTTCCCTTTCGGAAAAGTGTTCCCGCTGTACGGAACCTGAAAAATCCATATTTTTAGGCAAAAACCGGACAGCGGTAAACCCGTGGACAGGATTACCGCTGTTTATATATGAAAAATCTCTCTTATGCAGTTATAAGACCGCCTTTTCCCGGAAAATTCCGGTCCATAAACATTTCAAAATCATTTTTCGGAATCGGTCTGGAAAAATAATATCCCTGCTGCAGTTCGCAGCCGATCTCGGAAAGATAGTCGCTCTGTTCCGGCGTCTCCACGCCCTCGCACAGAGAGGTAATACGCAGTTTCCGCGCCATATCAATAATGCAGGAAATAATAATCTTATCGTTTTCACTCAGATCATTATCCGTTTCCTCATCCTGCAGAAAGACCTTATCCAGCTTGATAATATCGATGGGCAGTCTGCTCAGCAGATTTAAAGACGAATAACCGGAACCGAAATCATCCATGGAAACTTTCGTTCCCATCTTATGGAGCCCATCGATTAATTGTAAAGCTTTCTCCGTATTTTCGATATAAATATTCTCCGTCAGCTCAAATTCCACCAGATTCGGCTGAATCCGATATTCTTCAAACAGGGAGCTCAGATAGGACAAAATCTCCATTTTATGCAGATGCGCCCTTGAAACATTTACGGAAATCGGGACGATCGGCTTATTTTCCTTCATACGTCCTGCTATAAACCTGAATACTTCCCTGTATACAAAATAATCCAGTTCCACAATCTGTCCGCTTTGCTCAAGCACCGGAATAAATTCGTCCGGATAAATGAAACGGCCGTTCGGCTTCTGCCAGCGTATCAGCGCTTCCGCGCCGTCAATCCGCACCGAATCCGTTTTCATTTTCGGCTGATAATAGACTTTCAGTTCCCCGTCTGCAATCGCCCTGGACAAGGATGAAGTGATTTCGATCTCTCTTTTAATGCCGTCTGTCATTCTGCTGTCAAAAAGCACACAGCAGTCCTCCTTCATTTCCTTTGCAATCTTCCGCGCCAGATTGGCATTGGATACTGCTGTGGCCGGGTCCAACCGCCTGTCTTCTTTTGAAATGAAGCTGATTCCCGTACAGAACTTTAGCCTCGCTGCAGAATAGTTTTCCCTGAAACGTTTTTCCATTTCCAGATTGTGCCTGTGGATTACCTCGCGGACCTCCTCATTGGACATCCGGCTGCCTACTTTTGAAGCCACAACAATATTATCGGAAAATACCCTGGCCGCACACAACATGTTTCCATTTCCCTGTGTCACCTGACGCGTGAACTCCTTCAGCAGCATATCCCCGCGCTGGTATCCGAACGTATCATTAATATACTTAAAATATTTGATATCGGTATAAATAATTGCGATCCGGTAGTCCTCCATCTTCCGGATTTCCGTTTCCAGCTTCTTTAAAAATTCCTCATACTTATCCAACCCTGTTAAGATATCTTTTTCTTCCATTTTTATACTCCTGCCGCATCACGATTCTGCTTCTCCAACTCCCTCACAAAAGCCTTATCATAATCCGGATATACCTTTTTTAAGGAGACCAGCCGTCCGCTTCTGTCCACAAAACAGTGCTCACTGTTTCCGGTCATCCTTAATTCCCCGCTTTCCTTATCCGTAACACGATAGGACAGGAAAAGTCTTACACCATTGTATTTCTCGATCTTTACCGTAATCAGCACGGTGTCATCAAAATGTACCATCGATCTATACCGACAGGAAAGCGCCGTTACCGGGCTGACGATGCCGTTTTTCTCCATCTCGCTGTAATCGATGCCATTCTCCCGCATCCACCAGATTCTGGCAGATTCCAGCCATCTGGCATAGTTGGAATGATGAATCACTCCCATCTGATCGGTTTCATAGTACTGCGCCCGGTGCTCATAGACCGTCATTTACATACGTTTCCTTTCCTCTCTGATTTAACCCCTAACTATCAGTCTACAATTCTGAAATGGAAACGTCAAGTATCATTCCGATATTTTACCACTTTACCGCAATAAATTTTACCGCAGCACTTCCAGCAGATATTCCCACACCCTTTTCACCGAGGAAATGCTCAGCACCTCTTCCGTTGTATGAATGCCTTTCATATCGGGGCCGTAGGAAATGCAGTCCAGATCGGCTATTTTTCCGGAAAACAGACCGCATTCAAGACCGGCATGGATTGCCTCCACCCTGGGTTTTTCCCCGTACATCTCTTCGTAAATGCGGATCATCTTATCCCGCAGCGGAGAATCCTGACGGTACGCCCAGCCGGGATAATCTCCCCGGACTTCCATTTCCGCGCCGGCCAGCGCACAGACCGCGGACATTTTTCTGCGCAGCGCTTCTTTCCCGCTTTCCAGAGAACTCCTGACGGCATAAGTCAGCCGGAGGCATTCTGTCGAAAGCCGCAGCATGCCGAGGTTCAGCGAAGTCTCCACCAGCCCCTTTACATCGGCGCTCATGGCCTGAATGCCGTTCGGCATCGCCAACAGGTAACAGACCGCTTTCCGCATGCTCTCCGCCTGTAAACAATCCGTCGTCCGCCCGCCCTCTTCCGTTACGTCAATCCTGACGCCGGGGTCTTTGACGGCCAGCTCGGTTTGCAGCTTTTTTTCCATATCATGCACAATTGCCGGAATGATCTCCTTTTCTTCCGCGGATACAAGCACGCGCGCATCGGTCTGCCGCGGTATGGCATTGTCCGCGAGCCCGCCTTCCAGACTGACCAACGAAGCGGAAGTCTCCTGAAGAAGCGCATCTAACACACGGCCCATCAGATAATTGGAATTGCCTCCCTCCCTGATGATTTCCGCACCCGAATGGCCGCCCTGTAAGCCTGCCAGCCGGATATGAAACTGCTGTCCGCTTCTTTTTTCCCAGGCCGCGGGAAGTTTGCAGTCCGCCCTGAAGCCGCCCGCACAGCCGGTCAGCAGAACGCCTTCTTCCTCATTATCCAAGTTCAGCATTCTGCGGCCTTTCAGCATGGACAGATCGATTTCCCTGGCGCCGTCCATTCCTACCTCTTCTCCGACTGTCAGAACGGCCTCCAGACGCGGATGCGGAATCTCCTTCGCATCGAGCAATGCCAGTATATAAGCGACCGCAATGCCGTCATCTCCGCCCAGGCTGGTTCCCTGCGCCGAAATCAGATCGCCGTCAACCATAAGCTTCAGCGGTTCTTTTTCCATATCGATATCGCAGTCCGGCGCTTTAACGGCCACCATATCCATATGCCCCTGCAAAATAAGCGTTTCTTCCTTTTCATATCCGGGAGCGGCTTCTTTGACGATAATGATATTCTTCCATTCATCCTGTATACAGGCAAGCCCTCTCTCTTTTGCAAACTCTTTCAGATAGTCGCTGACTGCGCCTTCATTTCCGGAACCATGCGGTATTTTACAGATCTCCTCAAAAAACTGAAAAACCGGACGCGGTTCCAAACCTTCCAATACGCCCATTCCTCTGCCTCCTTTTTTCGTCTGTTTTATAGTTTATAAACAATTTCGAAATATTTTCAAAAAATGGAGAACGGCCTCCAGCCATTCTCCATTTGTAACTTTCGTTTTATCTCTGATTTTCCGATTTATTTCTGATTTGCTTTGGAAAGCTCTGCAAGCGTCTTGAATCCGTCCGCATCGTTTACAGCCATCTCCGCAAGCATCTTTCTGTTGATTTCCACACCTGCGTTTTTCAGTCCGAACATAAATTTGCTGTAAGAAAGGCCGTTCATTCTTGCCGCAGCGTTGATACGCGCAATCCATAACTGTCTGAACTGACGTTTTCTCTCTTTTCTGCCCGCATAGGAAGATGCAAGCGCTCTCATTACGGACTGCTTTGCTACTCTGTACTGTTTTGATCTTGCGCCTTTATAACCTTTTGCGAGTTTTAAAACTCTGTTGTGCTTTTTTCTGGCGTTTAAACCGCCTTTAATTCTTGCCATGTCTTTTTTCCTCCTTCAAAAACATATCTATAAATCAAGCCTTATAAATATGGTAAAATTTTCTTCATGTTCTTAACGTTTGTTGCATCTGTCATTGCAGGTTTTCTAAGATTCCTCTTGTTCTTCGTAGTCTTCTTAGTCAAGATATGGCGTTTATAAGCTTTGCTTCTTTTCAGTTTCCCTGTTCCGGTCACTTTAAAACGTTTTGCAGCTGACTTGCTTGTCTTCATTTTTGGCATTTCAAAATTCCTCCTGTATTTATCATTCATCAGATATCATAACACGGATATCGTTTATTTTAAACTGAATAAGCTTATCGCTTCTCAGCTAAAAACATCGTCATGCTCCGCCCTTCCACTTTCGGGGCCTTCTCCATTACCGCAATATCGGAAAGCGCCTGGGCAAAATCATCCAGAATATGTTTGCTGCTGTTCATATGCGTCATTTCACGTCCGCGGAAACGAAGCGTTACCTTTACTCTGTCGCCCTTCGTGATAAACTTCCTCGCAGCGTTTACTTTCGTATTCAGATCATTGGTATCGATATTCGGCGACAGCCGGATTTCCTTGATCTCGATAACTTTCTGTTTCTTCTTTGCTTCCTTCTCTTTTCTGGTCTGTTCATATTTGAACTTCCCGTAATCCACGATTTTACAAACGGGAGGCTTTGCCGTCGGTGCGATTTTTACCAGATCAACGCCTGCCTCCTCCGCAAGTTTCATCGCTTCTCTCACCGGCATAACGCCGAGCTGTTCCCCATTTTCTCCGATGACTCTGACTTCTTTGTCCCTAATCTGTTCGTTAATGAATAAATCGCTAATAGCTTTTCCCTCCTAAAAAAATACATTTTCCCATATTATGCGGCCCTCTCAGAGCATTTCCGGCACAAAAAAAGCGGACAGCATAACTATCCACCATTACCATACGACACAGGACTCCGCGCTACGGAAGATCTGTTCTGAACTGTAAACGCCTGCGAGCCCGTTCGCTGCAGGGTGAGAGTGGATACTCTGCTTTGCTGTAATGTGCCTTCACACACTTTGATACTATACCACACGGCTGACGGAATGTCAACCGGTAATCTTAAATATTTCTGCCAAAAACAACCTGATACCAAAAACACATTTCCTAATTTTCCAGTTCCAGCGCAATCGTCGCCGCGCTCGCCTCGAACTCATCCATTCTGTAATACTCGTCTGTCTGGGAATATGTAACGACATAGCTCTTGTCGGCATTGATGACGTACTCGAGCTGGGTGATTTCCACGCCGTCCACCACGTAACTGCAAAGAATGCGGAACGCCGGATGCCCGCTTATTTTGATTTTCTCAAAACTCTGCAAATTGACATCGATTTCCATATCATACTGATTTCTGAAATTCTCTTCGATCTGCTCCACATAGGTGTCTTCCGTCATGAGCTGCATCGATATGTCCTTGTCCATCTCGGCATAATAGATATTGGAAGCGTCGATCGGATACCGCTTCGTCACATACATGCCCGGAATATCCTCTACTTCGATAAAGTCTTCCGGCAGGGCAAACGTGCATCGGTTCGTCGTTCCCTCTTCCCCGATAATGGAAATATCCAGCTCGTTCTCCATCAAAAGCTGCGCCGTCAGTTCTTCCTTCATCGCCTCGTCTATTTCCAGATTTTCCGCCTGCTGTTCACCGCTTCCGGCGCTGTCGGCTGTCCCGTCGGCCGCCGCGTCCTCATTTTCAGACGGTTCTCCGGCCTGGTCAGCACCGGCCGCCGCTCCCTGTGAAAGCGTCTCCTGTGCTTCAGGCCCTTTTCCGCAGCCGCCGAGCAGCGCCGCCAGCGCCAGCGCACAAATGATTATCCTTTTTTTCCGCATATACTTAACCTCCCCAGGCCGGTACCGCGCACTATGCTTCCTTAAAGGTCGCACACTCCGTTCCCTTACAGTCCGCCGCACCGCAGCCTTTGATGTCCACATGATCCGCATGGCATCTGTAATTACTGTTATATACACATTTTGTCGCTTCACAGTCGATGCTGATCGTTTTGCTCGGATGGCTCAGGGAACTGGTATACGCATCGCCCCTGTTCGGCGCAAAACTTTCGCAGCAGGTTCCCCTGCTCGTATCCGCATGCTGGCCTCCTACCATAATATCGCCCTTGCAGCAGCAGCATTCCTGATTATAACAACAATTTTCCACACCACATTTTAACTCTGCCATAATAACCTCCTGATTTTTATAAAATGATATTCCGAGATTATTATTGCCTTCTTATTCTGAATTATGCGGATACGGATGATACTTACTCCGCAAAAACAGAATAAATATTAAACCAGTACCGTTCCAGCATATAGCTTCCTTTTTCTTCGGTTAGGATGCCGTCCTTTTCCCATTCCGCCCGAAGATCTTCTCTGCTGTTAAAACTGCCGAAAAACCAGACCGTCCGGCCTTCTTCCAGCCATTGCCGTATTTGGCCTGCCTCCCATACGCTTCCTTTGTTTCCAAATATTTCCACGATGAGCGGCTCCGGCTCCGCGTTCCAGAGATAATTCTCCTGTTCCAGATAATATCCCATAACCGCCTGTAACTGGTCAAAATTATACAGGATAATATCATCTTGTGCAATATCAGAAATTGCCAGTTCCGTTTCTTTCATCAGAACCGCCTTATACTCTTCCTCTCCCATAAAGGCCCGGTAATTGCGGATACCCGACACGGCAATGAGCAGCAAAGCGGCGCACAGCAGCGCTTTCCCCTGCATTCCGGGCGCCCTGCGTCCTCTCCGGCCCGCGTTTTCCGGCCCTGCCGCGCCGCCGTCCCCGTCCGCCGCATATGCACGGAAGAGACCGTCCAGGCAAAGTACCGGACACAGCCAGAAACAGCCCATCGCCGGCAGCATATAGCGATATACAAAAACAGGCCTTATAAGAATCGAAGCAAGAAAGCCGAAACCCGCCAGGCCGCATAAAACCATGCAGCCCGCCAGCGCGTAAAAAAAGCGGAAAACAACATGCTCCCGGCCTGCGCTTTTATCCCCCGCGGCCTTCCATGCCCGGACGCCGTATCCGGCCATAAGCCCGGCGTACATACAAAACATCAGCACCGCAAGGAGTACATTCAGCCATTCTTTTGAAAAAGCGGGCTTCATCAGAAACTTCACGCATCCTCCGATGCTCCGCCATGTAAGCGGCAGAATCCAGTAGTTTTCCCGCACCGCCGTGATCTGTCCGATCAGCACAAACAGCCAGGGCAGATAAACCATAACGGAAAAAACAACGCAGACAAACCATTGTTTTAACGCCCTTGCGGCATCCTTATCCTGCCCCGACGAACGTTTATACAAAACGAAAAACCAAAGCAGCAGATATCCATAGACCATAATAACCGCCGCACAGGCAAAATACTGTGTATAAGCCGCCGCAAGCCCGTACAAAGCCAGCGCCGCAAAATGGCCGTTCCAGTGAAAAAGGAAAAAATGCTCCGTTTTCCGCACCCGTAACCTTTTGATCACATACCGGCCTTTCCCATTTTTATATACGATCTCACAGGCATGAAAAAAAGCGGCCGTCACGAAAAAAAGCGCCCAGCCGTACATGCGCATCTCCACCGTACAGGCGCTTAGCTGCGGCATGGACAGGACACAGAAAAAGAAAAGCCCCGTCACGAACATGCCAAACCTTTTCCGCAGAAAAACCAGCCCATAGGCCAGCAGAAAAAAATAAGGCAGAACCGACACGCATTTGATCACGATAACGCTGTCGGCCGACGGGTTTACAAGTTTACATAAGTCCAATACCAGTTTTACAATACAATAGTAAAGCGGCGGATGGACGTCTTTTGCCGTAAAAGAAACTAATTCACCATAGGAATGTTCCGCCATTCCTACGGTGAACAGTTCATCATACCAGATATCGCTGCTAAAACACAACCGGACGCTGTTTATTAACATCACAATCCCGATGCTGAGAAAAAGCCATCCGGCGGTCTCCCGGCAGCCTGTTTTTCGTATTTTAAACTTCCTGTTCATACCGGTAATTACCTGTCTGTGTACAATTTCGCTTCCGTACCGCGGTCCTGTCCCGTGCGAGACCGCAGATCTTACATCTCTTCCTTCCGGATTTCCTTTGTTCTGATCTCCCTGCAGATCTGATCGATAAAACGCTCTATCGGCATGACGCCTTCGTCGCCCGCAAACCGGCTTCTGACGGATACCGTGCCGCCTTCCGCCTCATCCTTTCCGACAACGAGCATATAGGGAAGCTTCGCGAGTCTTGCCTCGCGGATTTTGAACCCGATCTTTTCGGAGCGGTTATCCACCGTAACATCCACGCCGTTTTCTGCCAGCTCTTTTCTGATCTGTTCCGCATACTCTTCGTATTTTTCGGAAATCGGGAGGACACGCACCTGTTCCGGGCATAACCATGTGGGGAATTTCCCGGCATACTTCTCGATCAGCCACGCCAACGTTCTTTCATAACAGCCGATGGAAGTCCTGTGAATGATATAAGGACGGACTTTATCGCCGTTCTGATCGATATAGTACATATCGAAATTTTCCGCAATCGCACAATCGAGCTGGATGGTGATCATCGTATCTTCTTTGCCGTATACATTCCTTGCCTGAATGTCGATTTTCGGCCCGTAAAATGCCGCTTCGCCGTCCGCCTCCGTAAAGGCAACGCCTTTTTCTTTCAGCACTTCCCGGATCTTGCTCTGCGTGGATTCCCAGTACTCTTCGTCCCCCAGATATTTTTCCTTATTATTCGGATCCCACTTGGACAGGCGATACGTTACCTCGTCTTCCAGTCCCAGCACGGTAAGGCAGTAATGAGCAAGGTCGAGACAGCTTTTCAGCTCTTCTTCCGCCTGATCGGGCCTGATAACCAGATGCCCTTCCGAAATGGTAAACTGGCGCACTCTCGTCAGACCGTGCATTTCGCCGGAATCTTCGTTACGGAACAATGTCGATGTCTCACCGTAGCGAATCGGCAGATCGCGGTAGGAATGCTGGCTGTTTTTATAGCAGTAATACTGGAACGGACAGGTCATCGGCCGGAGCGCAAAGACTTCTTTATCCTTTTCTTCGTCGCCGAGCACAAACATGCCTTCCTTATAATGATCCCAATGTCCCGAAATTTTATATAAATCGCTCTTCGCCATCAGCGGCGTTTTCGTCCGCACATAGCCCCACTCTTTATCCTCCAGATCTTCGATCCAGCGCTGCAGCTTCATAACCATTTTGGTTCCTTTGGGAAGAAGCAGCGGAAGTCCCTGTCCGATCACGTCCACCGTAGCAAACAGTTCCATTTCACGTCCGAGTTTATTATGGTCGCGCTTTTTGATATCTTCCAGATGTTCCAGATAAGCCGCAAGCTCTTCTTTTTTCTGGAACGCGGTTCCGTAAATACGCTGTAACTGCGCCTTATCGGAATCGCCCCGCCAGTATGCCATCGAAGAGGAAATCAGTTTGAACGCCTTAATGGGTTTGGTGCTCATCAGATGCGGGCCTGCGCATAAATCCACGAATCCGCCCTGATCATAAAATGAAATTTCCGCATCTTCCGGCAGATCCTGAATCAGCTCCACCTTATACGGCTCGCCTTTTTCCTCCATAAAACGAATCGCTTCTTCCCGCGGCATCGTAAACCGTTCGAGCTTATGCCCTTCCTTGATGATCTTCTTCATCTCCGCTTCGAGCTTATCCAGATCTTCTCTGGAAAAAGGCGCCGCATCGAAATCATAATAAAATCCCTCGTCAATCGCGGGACCGATCGTTACTTTCGCATCCGGGAAAAGCCTTTTTACCGCCTCCGCCATAACATGGGAAGCCGTATGACGGATGACGCGGAGTCCTGCCTCGTCGCTCGCCGTCAGGATGTTCAGGTTACAGTCTTTATCGATAACCGTCCGTAAATCCTCCACTTTCCCGTCTATTTCTCCCACGCAGGCCGCTCTCGCAAGTCCCTCCGAAATATCGGCCGCGATCTCATAAACGCTCATCGGCTGCGCATATTCTTTGCTGGAACCGTCTTTTAATGTAATAATCATGAATTATCATGCCCCTTTCTTCTCTTCCGGCATATGGAACCGACATGCTTCTTCTCCGTATTTTTCGTGTCGTCCCGTTCCTGTAATCTATCTGCCGCGCCGCCGGCCGGACTCTCGCTGCCGCATCCGTCATTGCCGTTTGCGCTGTTATTTCCGTTGTGATTGCCGTTATGGCTTCCGATTGTAATGTTGACGCCATGCGTAAGCGGCGCCTTAAACAGGCCGATCGTGATGCCTGCAAGCAAAAGAATCGTGCCGATCAGCCAGCACTCTTTCTTGCTGATCGTGATTTCGCCCCGAAACAGCCTTTCGGAAGACGCTTTCATTTCCGACAGGGTTTTCTTCAAAATTGCAATGGTTACTGCCATCATTCTTCTTCCCGCCCTTCCTTTTCCATATTGTCAGCATTGTCAATAAGAAACGCTTCTATGATCTCCGCCGCTTCCCTGATCAGCCGTCCACATGGTCTTGTCCTGTAAAATTCAGCTGTCCGCACCGTCGGTTTCGCGCTCTCTTCCATTCCCTCGATGCCGAGAAGCTCCCGGCAGATAATCGTTTTTTCTTTTTCTTTGAACTTTCCGCTCATATCGCGCACCAGCGCATAGATATGCGCCTTCGCCTCTTCATTCTCCGGATCGTCGTTTCCCTCTTTCAGCCCGGCCAGCATCGCCATTGCCGATACCGCGCCGCAGATCTCGCGCATACGGCCGACGCCGCCGCCCATCGCACTCGACATTTTAAGCGCCGTCCCCTGATCCATCCCAAACAGATCGGCATAAGCCGCAAAAACCGACTGTGCGCAGTTATAACCGCTCTGAAAAAGACTGACCGCATAATCGGCCCTCGACTTTCCCGATTCCGGTATTCCGATATCCATTCTGACTGCACGCTCCTTCTTCCGGCGTCCGAATCCTTTTAAACAGGAATTTTACGGACGCCCAAATGGGCTCAGTAGCCGAACTCCTGCGCCCAATACCATTTTCCGTCTACATTGATAACCGCGATTCCGATCGTTTCAAATCCCGCATACAGAATATTTTCCTTATGATCGGAAGACTCCATCCAGGCCGATACGACACTGTCCGCGCTCTGATATCCTTTCGCAATATTTTCGCCGAATAAAATCTCACTGTCCACGGTCCACCAGGGATTTCCGTCAGGTCTTGTGTGGGAGAACGACTGATAAATCTCCTCCGCCCGGACCCGCGCGGCGTCCGCAAGTTCCTCGCTCCACATAAGTTCCGGAAGCCCGATCTCGGCCCTCGCCAGATTCACCTGGGAAAACGCCGCTTCCGTCTCTGCCGCCAGGCTTCCCATTGTATTTCCGGAAACGGTCTGCGTCGTTTCTCCTTCCGCAGCGGCCTCCTCCCCGTGCGCTTCTTCCGCCACGTTCACCTCTTCGGACACGGAAACGACATACACGGCTTCCTCTTCCGGCCTGATAAAAAACCGGCGCACGACGGAAGAATCTTCCGGCTCCGTTCCCGCCTGTCTCCATCCGTTTCCGGCCATGCACAACAGCATAAGACCGGCCAGACAGACGCGCCTTCCGGCCTTTATCATTTTTATACGCTTTTCACGTTTTTTTATGCGTTTCTTCCACAACATTTTTTATACTTTTTACCACTTCCACACGGACAGGGGTCGTTCGGATATACTTTGGGGCCCTTGTGAATCGTAGTAGACTCCTTCTGTTCCTTGTACAAATTTTTCCTCGTATCCTCGTCGAAAATGTCGTTCCACTCTTCCAGCTCATACAGCCAGTCTGCGCCCGCCGCTACCATATTCTTATAAAGAAGCTCTTTGTCAAATCCAAGATTTACTTTCGTATCTTCTTCCATCTCTTCGATTGGATTGGCTTCCTTCAGACTGTCGTTGATACCGTCCAGAAAACCGACCATCGTCATTACGTCGATATCAAATTTTCCGGCCAGCTCTTTGACGGTCCCCTCCACCACTTCATCGGGGTTCTTCAAAAGCTGTGCGTAGATTTCCTTTTCCTTCTGAAAATAGACAGACCACAGTCTTTGCAGTTCTCCCTTGTCGGCTGTCTCTGAATAAGCTATATCGCGCCATTGTTTTAATAATGCCATGTTAATCTTCCCACCTTTATCCTATATTCATACCGCAACATCTTGTTGCTCCACAATAGTATATAACAACTTATAGAAAATGTAAATTTCTAAATTCAGATTTTACAGATTTTACGGAAATTTCTTAATCCCGCTATTGCAGCAGTTCCAGCAATTCCTCCCTCGTAAAGCTGCCGCTGCCCATGCCTTCTCCTCCAAGAACCTGTTCCGCCAGTTCTTTCTTCTTTTCCTGAAGTTTTATGATGTTGTCTTCTATCGTTCCTTTAACGATTAATTTGTAGACGCTGACGACGTTCGTCTGGCCGATTCTGTGCGCGCGGTCCGTCGCCTGGTTCTGTACCGCCAGGTTCCACCAGGGGTCGTAGTGGATGACGATATCCGCCGCCGTCAGATTCAGGCCCGTTCCTCCCGCTTTCAGGGAAATGCAGAAAACCGGCGTATCGTCTTCGTTGAACTGCCCGACCATCTGCATCCGCTTTTCTTTGGAGGTGCTTCCTGTCAGCAGGTAATAGCCGATGCCTTCTTTTTCCAGTTCCGCCCGGATTACATCCAGCATGGACGTAAACTGGGAAAAAAGCAGCAGCTTATGCCCGCTGCTTACCGCGTTCCGGATTAAATCCATGCACATGTCCATTTTGGCCGAATTGGCCTGGTAATTTTCAAAAAGCAGGGAGGGGTCGCAGCAGAGCTGCCGGAGTTTCGTCAGTTCCGCAAGAATTTGTATTTTCGCGGTTTTAAACTCTTCTTCGCTCGTCTTATCGAGCATCATCCGCATCCGCTGTACATGCGCGTCATACAGCTTTTGCTGCTCTCCCTCCAGCCCGGCGTACATATTTTCTTCCAGCTTGTCCGGCAGGTCCGTCAGCACATCTTTTTTCAGCCTTCTTAATACGAAGGGCGCGATCATCTTCTGCAGCCTCCGCATGGGCGCTTCCTCCTGATTCTGTACGATGGGAAGCTCGATATCCTCCCGGAACCGCTGGTAAGCATACAAAAATCCCGGCATCAGATAATCAAAAATGCTCCACAGCTCGCTCAGGCGGTTTTCCACCGGCGTGCCGGTCAGCGCCAGTCTGAATCCGGCTTCAATTTCCTTGACGGCTCTGGCCGCCTGGGTATTGTGGTTCTTAATATACTGGGCCTCGTCGATAACCTGACAATAAAACCGGACGCCCGCATAACAGTCGATGTCCCGTTTTAACAAATCATAGGAGGTCAGCAGAATATCCCGGTTTCCGGCCTCCCGTATGCAGAGTTTCCGCTCGTCCGCCGTTCCCGTCACCGTTTTCACGCATAAAACCGGTGCAAACCGTTCGATCTCGCTGCGCCAGTTGAACACGAGCGAAGCCGGTGCAACGATAAGACACCGTTTGTTTTCGGATGGTTCTGCGTCTATAAATTCGGACAGGAGAAAGGCGATGACCTGCAGAGTCTTGCCAAGCCCCATATCGTCTGCCAGAATCCCGCCGAATCCGTTATGCTTCAACGTCTTAATCCAGAGAAAGCCTTTTTTCTGGTATTCCCGCATGGTCTCTTCCAGGCTGGCCGGAATCTCAAAGTCATTGTCCTCCACTGTCTTCATGTTCCGTACCAGTTCCTGAAACTTTTTGTCCCGCCAGGCTTCCGTTATCCGCTGCGCCTTTAGTTCTCCGTCCAGATACAGCGCCCGGTATTTGGGCAGTACGATCTGCTCCTGCCGCATCTGCCTGTCCGTAATGCCAAGCTCGCCTTTCAAGCGTGCCAGCGTTTCCAGTTCCGCGCCTTCCATTGTGATAAAACCGCCGCTTTTCAGACGGTAATATTTCTTTTTTCTGTCATATCTGGATAAAATCTCAATCAGCTGTTCCATCGGCATATCTTCCGTATTCATGGAAAGCTCCAGCATATCGCCCGAAAGGGAAATCCCGACGGAAACCTTTGGCGGAGACGATACGCGCATCTTTTTCAGGGCATCCGAAATGAAAACCGTTCCAAAAGACTGCATCTTAGCGATGCCTTCCGTCAAAAGCGCATACAGCATGTCTTCGTCTCCGGAAAGCGCCATCATGCCGCCCGTTTCATCGCAGGCATTAAAATAGGAAGAAACCGTCTGTTCGACTTCCATCTCCCGAAAAATATCCCGCGGAGCCTGCAGCGGATTCTCCGTCTTTTCATACAGGCTGTATTTTGCATCCCCGTAAACGGCCAAAAGTCTGCATGTAATCAGATCCTTCTGCGGCGCGTCCAGATAAATTTCAAAAGAAGCAGAAGACTGCAAATAATCCGCCGCGTCAAAATCCGTCTTTTCACAACGATAAAAACGCTCCAGCACGGGCAGAAGCTGACCGCAGAAAACCGGTGCGTCTTCCTTCTGAATAAAGACCGTCCCATCCGTCTCCTGTTCCACACAGAGCATAAAATCGCGTATCGGATTCAGATCCGCCGTTTTTTCCGCATAAATCACGCCGTCGACCGGATAAAAACAGTCGTTTTCGCCCATGAATCCGACGGGCTGGCTGATTTTCAGCTCGATGCCATGCTCTTTACCGGTCAGTAACAGGCTTCTTTCCGGGCTCTCACGTTTTACATGCCATTCCCGCTCTCCCCGGCCGAAAATATTTGCCGGAAACTCCTGCTGCCCCACCGCATGCAGGAATGCTTCCAGTTCCCCGCCGTCCAGATTCATCGTTCTTACTTTCTGATAAGTAAGCCGGTCGTAATAACCGTAATAAGCATAGGTTGTGTAGCGCGCCTCATTTTTCCCCGCCCAGTATAAGATAAACTCCAGCAGTTTTTGCGACTCTTTGGAAAAAGCCTCTTTCATATGCGGGAATTTCAAATTTTTGCCGTAAGAATATTCTTCCATGTCCATCATATGTTTTCGAAATGCAAAAACATCTTTCAGCACATACATTTTGGATATGCCGATATGAAACTCCGCCTCCGCCGTCTCTTCGCTCCAGTTCAGATAAGGCTCCAGCCTGACTTTCCCGTAAAATTCCCGATGTGTCACGGAAAAAGACCGTTCCATAAACTGCTTCATCAAGAGCCCTTTCATGGCCGGCGTCGTTTCCGGTTTTCTGATACCGGCGGATAATCTCTTCACTTCGTCGGTCAGTCCCCTTTCCTGAAACCGCTCCGGATGTTTTTTTTCAAAATCTACAAAATGCAGCAGGACCGCGGTACAGTGTTTGCACATATTATCATAATTATAATAAGCCGGGCATTCGCAAAAACTTTCCACCAGTTCATCCATCTCACTGTCATAGGCCAGTTCGACCGCATAAACATATCGGCCGCTTCCTTTCACTTTCGCCGTGATAATCCAGATATGATTCTGTATTTCTTCAACCTGGAAATCCTTCACCTTACCGCTGTTATAAATTTCAACACCCCTCGCATAAAATGTGCGTCCGGCCATAAACCTGATATCTTCTTTCGTCAGCATTGTCGGCTCCTCAATTTTAAAAAAAATTTTTAAATCATGTGAATAAACTTTCCGAATGCGGTAATAATGATATTAGTCAAAAGATAAGGAAATACTTATCCTCCCCTAAAAGAAAGCCCCTGGGACTGCATCAGATGCGGTTCCGGGGGTTTTCGCTTTGTCATTTTTCACAGTCTGCTTCCCGCTTTGGAACGTTTACAGGCACCGGATATTCTCAAGCGTGATATTTTCACAGTCTTTTAAAGAAAACTGCTGTTCCACATTCTTTCCCCTTCCGGTAATCGTTATGTTACGAAACGTTATATTTTTTGCGGCATAACCCGGTACATCAAAACCATGTACCGTAATCGCCGTATCATGAGACCAGGTTCTGTCCACCTCCAGGATTTCTCCGCCGATTTCCAGATTTTCATACAGGCAGTCGGAAAAAACAGGCGGCGTATCGGCCGGTATGCCGTCGTCGTTGTACCCTACGGAATGGAGCATGATTTTAGCCGCCTTACAGTCTCTGATCTGAATATTTTTCACATAACCGCCGCGCTTTTTCGTTCCCTTGATTTCGATGCCGCAGAGCGCGTTTTTGACGTCACAGTCCCAGATTCTGACATCTTCGATGCCGCCCGATATTTCGCTTCCGATGATGATGCCGTGTCCGAAGGAACTGACACAGTCGAACACCCGTATATTCCTGCACGGTCTATTGATGACATTTCCTTCCGGATTTTTCCCGGATTTGATGGCGACACAGTCATCTTCCGTAAAAAAGGTACAGCCGAATATCGTACAGTTTGTAGAAGAATCGGGATCCCATCCGTCCCCGTTCCAGACGCCCTCCGAATAAAAAACACAGTCATGCGTCACGATCTGATCAGAATAAATCATATGTACGTTCCAGCTCGCCCCGTTTTTCAGCGTAACGCCGGAAATAACCACATTCCTGGAATTGCTGATATTAATCAGCCGCGGCCGCACGCGCCCCGGAATGGTGTCTTTCGACTCGCATTCTTTGATTTTATCTCCCAGCGACTCCAGATATTCCCTGAGCAGCTCCCGCTCCGTCACGATCACGCGTTTGGCAAGAGTCACGCCGCCGCTGGCGATCGTTCCCTTTCCCCGAATCACCACATTTTGGCAGTTATATCCGCTCTCATGGTCCAGCTCTCCCATATTCAGCAGACTGCTGTAACATTCCATTTCCGTCCCTTCAAAACGGCTCTTGATTCTGGGCAGATAGTCTTCCGGCCTGTCCGTTCCCTGCAGAACGGCGTCTTTTTCCAGATACAGTTCCATATCGCCATGCAGGCGGAGCGCTCCCGTCAGAAATATGCCCGCCGGTAAATAAACTGCATCCGTCTCCGTGCAATCGTCGACGGCCCGCTGTATGGCTTCCGTATTCATGGTTTTTCCGTCGCCCAGAGCGTAATAGGGCGCCTTCGTAATATCAATCCTTCTTTTCTCCTTACCGGTCTTTATCACCATGCTTTCGTACACCGCACAGCCGCGCGTTTCCTGCTCATTCCCATTGAACAGCCTGACTTGTACCGTATATTCCGTTTCGGGATGCAGACCCTCCAGCGTGTAATGGGTTCTGTCCGTTGTTCCCTTCTCTTCTCCGTTGCAGACGATCTGATAAAAGGAACCGCGCTCAAGGCCGCGCGGCTTATCCCAATATAAGGTGATCGTGTCTTCCGTTACAATTTTCCGTATCATGCCCGGTTCTTTTATCATGTCGTCCATATGCCTATACCCGCTCCTTCTTTTATGCACAGACTTTTCTATTGTTTTTCTCTGATATCGAAAAGGAAAGGCGTAAGCTGTCTGTTATCCACTTACGCCCTGATTTTATTTATTGTACCATAATCACGAAACAAAGTCTATGGCATTTCCATATCCCATCTGCTTATCGCCGTCTGCTCATCCCGATATACCTGCGCGATTGGTAAAGAACAGCTCAGTTTTTTCATCAGATCAAAGATTCATACAGCTTCTTGATATCTTCCACGCTTGTCTCCTTCGGATTGCCCGGTCTGCATGCGTCGTCATATGCGGACTGCGCAAGGAAGGGAATGTCTTCTCTCTTCACGATTTCCTTTAAGTCTGCCGGAATCCCGACATCCTCCGACAGTTTCTTCACGGCATCGACCGCCGCTTTCCTGTATGCTTCCCGGGACATGCCGTCAACGCCCTGCACACCCATTGCGCGGGCGATTTCGCGGTATTTCTCTCCTGTAGCTTCCGCATTATACTCCATAACGGTCGGCAGAATAATCGCATTCGCAATTCCGTGCGGTGTATCATATAACGCACCGAGCGGATGTGCCATAGAATGAACAATCCCAAGCCCTACGTTGGAAAATCCCATGCCGGCCACATACTGGCCAAGCGCCATATCCGTTCTTCCTTCCGGCGTGTTGTCCACCGCGCCCCGTAAAGAACGGGCAATAATCTCGATCGCTTTCAAATGGAACATATCGGAAAGTTCCCATGCCCCCGCCGTGATATATCCTTCGATGGCATGCGTCAAAGCATCCATTCCGGTTGCCGCCGTCAGGCCTTTTGGCATGGATGCCATCATCTCCGGATCCACAAAAGCAACGACCGGGATATCTTTCGGGTCAACGCAGACCATCTTACGGCTCTTTTCCGCATCGGTAATTACATAATTAATCGTTACTTCCGCCGCCGTTCCCGCCGTTGTCGGAACCGCAAAAATCGGTACGGATTTATGTTTCGTCGGCGCAACGCCCTCCAGACTCACCACATCCGCAAATTCCGGGTTGTTGATGATGATGCCGACCGCTTTCGCGGTATCCATGGAGGAACCGCCGCCGATTGCGATCAGGTAATCCGCTCCGGATTTCTTATAAGCCTCCACACCCGTCTGAACGTTCTCAATCGTCGGATTCGGCTTAATATTGGAATACACCTCATATGCAAGTCCCGCTTTATCGAGAACCTCCAGAACTTTCCCGGTTACGCCGAATTTTATAAGGTCGGGATCGGAACATACGAATGCCTTCGAAAATCCTCTTCCTTCTGCCTCCGCCGCAATTTCCCGTATCGCTCCCGCGCCGTGATAGGAAGTCTCGTTTAATACAAATCTGTTTGCCATACTGCATTTTTCTCCTTATCTTTTTGATATAACTATTATACACGAAAATATGAAAAGGGTAAAGGTGCTGTATGCAAATATCGCTGCAGAACCCGTTGTATCAAGTGTATACATGAATCATGCGAATTTTGTATTTGATTGACAGCATAATGAACAACAAAGCAAAACTAAGCGGAGGAAGAAATTTAATGTGAATTTTATTGTAAAGACAGGCGCTTTTTTGTATAATTGAAATGTGGCAGGAGCAGGATATATCGTGTCTTATGTCACATCTTATGGAACATTAGCAGTTCCATAAGCATGGAATTTTCGAAATCGAGGTGTGAAATGTGCAAAGAGAACCAAAGTTCTCCGATACAAAACATATAGAGGAAGTCAACGTGACACATCACATGGCAAAGCGCACCGCAAAAAACAGCGTATTCCTTGACCTTTTTCAAAACAAGAGTTATCTGCTGAAGCTGTATAAAACGCTCCACCCGGAGGATACCGCGGCGACAGAGGATTCCCTTACAGATGTGACGATTACAAATGTGTTGACGGATAATCTGTATAATGATTTAGGCTTTATTGCAAATAATAAGCTGATGATACTTGTAGAAGCACAATCTACATGGACAGTAAATATTCTGGTAAGAGTTATGCTGTATCTGGCGCAAAGCTATCACGAATATTTTCAGCGTACCAGCCAAGACTATTATAACAGCAGAAAAGTCAGAATGCCCAAACCTGAACTGTATGTGATATTTACAGGCAATAAGGGCAGAAAACCCGATCGGCTGCTATTGTCAGAGGAATTTTTCAAGGGTGCGGATATAGATATTGAAGTTAAAGCCAAAGTGATCTATGAAAGCGATACAGATGACATCATTAACCAGTACATCATTTTCTGCAAAGTTTTTAACGAGCAGACAAAACAGCATGGAATGACACAAAAGGCAGTTACGGAAACAATCCGCATATGCAAGAACAGAAATGTCTTAAAGGAATATTTGCTTGACAGGGAAAAGGAGGTTGTGACGATTATGATGAGTTTGTTTGATGAAGAACAGATTATGAAGTCTTTTATCAGAAGTGAAAGGCACGATGAAGCGAGAAAAACAGCGGAAAGAATGATAAAAATGGGAAAACTGTCACTTGATGAAATTGCGCTATGCGTTCCCTCATTATCATTAGACGAATTAAAAGAACTTGAAGACGAAATTATGCAGTTAGCGTAATCGGCAAAGACGCATGGAACAGGCAATTGTAAACCATGCGTCTTTTTACGCCCAAAAGGAGGAACATGGGCGGCTTTGACAGGGAATTTCTCCGTCATTCCGCTTCTGTCATATCCGCTCCCGCCGTTTCTCCTTCCGCCCATTTCGTTCCGGCCTCTTTCCTCTCCGCCTTCACATAATCGCTTCCAAATGCGGAGGGTTCCGAAAGTTTCACGCTCATAACCGTTTCCGTTTCCCCGATATGCGTCGTCACCACAAGCGTTCTGGAGCCGTCCGGCCGGGTAATAATTTCCGTATCGGTGTTCGAATCCTGCTTTCCGGGCCGCTTCTCCTGTATCCTGCTCAGATTCTTTTTCCAATACCCGAACGGCGCGCTGAGCGCTTCCGAATCCGGCCCGTCTTTTTCCTTTTCCTCCATAAAATCCCAGTACATCTGCAGGCTGTCCTGATAATAAGCCGCCAGCTTCTTCTGTCCAAGCGTGTTCATATCCCGAATCGTTTTCCGGAACAGGTCGATAAAATCGGCCCGGTCATGTAATCCCATATTTCCGGAAGACGGGTCTTTTGGCAGCGAAGAAAGGCCGCCGTTCTTATCAACGCCCAGATGCGCCTCCAGCGCGTGCATTTCCACCACGGTTGCACAGCGGGGATTGATATCGTTGATATGGATAAGCTGTTCAAACTCTTTTCCGTTCTCATCGACGCCCTTTGCGACCACCGTGGGGTCTTCCTTCGTGGAACCTTCCGCATACTTGATATAAAAGGAAAGGCCGGAACCGTTTCCGCCCGAATAAAGCATATCATCCGTTTTCATATAAACTTTGTATTCCCGCGGTTTCATGGCCGCCATATTCCCGGCCTGCTGTACAAACTGACCGGAAGACATCCCTGCGCTCCCCTTCTTTGCCCACATATCCGCCGCATACGGATTCGATGATATTCCTCCGATTCCCATTTTAAACCATTCCCCTTTCCGCTTACAAACCCTGTAATCTTTTCAGAAATTCCTGATAAAAGTTCTTTTCTTTCGCCATATTCTCCATTTTCTGCCTGGATACGGCACGCCTCGGTTCCGGCGGATGCTCCAGATCATACAGCGCCTGCTCCGCCGCATTCCGGGCAGACTGTACGGAATTTCCAAGCATATCGCTCACGTTTTCCCCGCGAAGCAATCCCGTGCATCTTCGCACCATCATCTGTGTAATATGGCTGAGTTTTCCGCTGCCCGAAACACCCATACCATCCACACCCGCCGCTTCCGCCGCGTCAATCCAGGCTTCTTTAACACTTTCCGGGGCATCTTTCGCAATCTTTTCGAAAGATTGTTCCCAATATTCCCTCGCCGTTTTCCCCGCTCCGAAAGACTCCCCGTCCTCGAACAGCAGCGCAATCTGCGCTTCCGAAACGGGCGTTTCCGTCTGCCCGTCGTCAGAAACCGCCTTTCCGTCTGAAAAAACAATTTCGGAATCACCGTTCTGATCGGGCGCTTCCGTCCGCATGCCATTCCCGCCTGTAAGTCTGTATCTCATATCGTTCCATGCCGCCCGGGAATCCGCCGTCATATCTTCCTGCGCCTTTTTCCGTTCCCGATTCCGGCCGATCTCATGATCAATCCACCGCTTCAGCTCTCCTTCGGTCATTACCGTTCCCGGCGTATCGTCTTTCAAAATCTGCGGTTCCGTTTCCATTTTGCCGGGCCATTGTAAAGCATCCGCCGCATACGCATTGAAACCGTATCCGCCGCCCGGTATTCCCATATGATAAATATCCAAATCAAATCCTCCATTCCCCTGGACCGCAGTACCTGCGGGCCGATTCGTTTTCTACAGATTTTTAATATGAAACATGCGAAGCCGGATATTGGCTTTGAAACGGGAATAAATCTGCATTGCCCGCGCATCGCATTCCGCATACGGCAGCATTTCCGCTTCCGGCGGCAACGCCGCCAGTTCGGCATAATATTCGGAAACCGCCATCCTCTTGGAAAGAGCTTTCTTCTCGACCAGCTCCTCATAAAGCGCTAACAGCGCTTTTCTGCGCTTTCTCCTGCGTTCCCAGAAACAATCTTTTGCTTTCTTGCGAAACGCCCTTTCCTGCTCTTCATTCCGGCAGGGCGGACGCCAGGTCTCCACACGGCATTCCTCCTTCGAAGCTCCGAAATAAAAAACAACAAATTTTCCGCCGTTTCTGGCTCCCCACGGGTCATAAGCCTGAAAATTCGCCCGCAGACATTGAAGAACCCAGGCTTCATATTCGGGATCGTTTTTCATCGCCTCAAATCCCTCTTCGGAAATGTGCACCGCAACAAAATCCTGCATATTCCACGGATGGACGGGGAGGGACGCGATCTTGTCATAAAGGTATAATTTATATTCCGTCATGGACATTGACGCCCGGTCAGCCTCCGTTATCCATCCGGTTTCCTGTAATATTCCGGCCTTCGGGACCGTCCCGGCTCCCGGCACAGGTTCCCGAACGCCGCTCTTTTCCAGAAACTTATCCAGAAAATCGCCGGCATCGGCGGATGTGCTCTGTTCCCGTCCCTGTGCCTGTGTTGTCTTCGCCGTATCCTGCCGAATGCCTGTCATATAATTAAAATCCATCGAATTTCCGATAAGAATCCCTCCCCCGTATCAGCCTCTTTACTGATAATACGATCGAAAGGACACAAAAGTTTCAAAATGCGGAAAGAAGTTTAAACGCCCCGGTCTCACGCATTTCTTCCGATCTGGTATGCCGAACGCAGCGCAAACTTTTCCGCATCCCCTTCCAGAATTTCCACCCGTTTTTCTCCCGCGTTCATGTCAAAATAGTTATCCGAAAGTCTGACATCTCCGTCAACTCCCAGAACCTCCACGCTCTTCGCATAAGCATCCGCTTTGATTACCAGCACGCTGCCTTCCCTGCGGTAAGACAAGGCCGGGTCGCGGAATGCAAAGTGCTTTGGCGCCGTAAACAGGCAGAAGTTTTCGGACACGGTTCTGTCTTCTATTATAAAAGCACAATGCAGATAAATTTGAAGCTCATCATACATCGTAAAATCCATCTTTTCCAGCCAGACGCCGTCCAAAGGCGCCGCCGTGATTTCCTGTTCACCGGACAAAAGAACCGTGCTGTCCGACGCACGCAGTTCCCATTTCACGGTTCCGCTTACGGGCTCCATCGTCTCATTCGCCACATGGAGCCTTGCCGATTTCTCGATCGGCGCGGGCTGTGCAATACAATAGGGACGTTCGCTCAGTTCCCCGGTCTCTTCACAGGAAATCATCACCGGGGCGAACGCTCTCTTCTCCGCATAATGCAGGGCCTTCCATCGACCATAATAGTCAATGCTCGACCAGGACGCCACCGGCCATATGTCATTTAATTGCCACACGACAGTCCCCATGCAGCGGCCCCGGTATCTGCGGAAATGTTCGATTCCATAGCGGATGGCATCCGCCTGCAAAAGCTGCGAAGTATAAAGCAGTTCTTCAAATCCCGACGGATAAAGATAAATTGCCGACAGATAGTCCAGAATCTTGCCGTTGGCCGCCTTATTGCGCTGGTGCATCTCCATCACTCTTGAAAAAATATTCCTGTCCCCGGGTTCCGTAAAGGTTTCCACCGTTTTCAGGCAGGGGAAGGATTGAAACCCAAATTCCGAAAGGTATCGGAAATAAAATTTCCGGTATCCCGTAAACGGCCTGCCGCCGTGCCAGACATCCCAGTAATGGGCGTCGCCCCGGTTCTCATCCCAGGGATTATCATAATTTCCGCCGGAGGATGGGGAGGAGGGCCAGTAAAAGGATGCCGGATCCTCTTCTTTTACAATCTTCGGAATGATATATTCATACAGTTTAATATAATCACATTTCTGCTTTTCGGAAGGTTCCCATGAACCATCCAGCGTCTGTGCCTCCATTTCATTGTTGCCGCACCATAAACCGAGACAGGCGTGATGCCTGATTCTTCTGATATTATCGCGTATCTCCGCGCTGATATTCCGTTCGAAGTCCTCATCCAGCTCATAGGAAGCACAGGCGAACATGAAATCCTGCCATACGATAAGCCCCAGCTCGTCGCAGGCGTCATAAAACCAGTCATCCGGGTAATAGCCGCCGCCCCAGACCCGGATACAGTTATGGTGGGCCGCCGCCGCATCCGCAAGCAGTTTCTTTGTCCGCTCCTTTGTCACCCTGGAAAGAAGATTGTCTTCGGGAATATAATCCGCTCCCATCGCAAAAATTTTAACGCCGTTTACCTCATGGGCAAAACATTCTCCCCAGGCATCTTTCTCCGTATTGACGGTCATCGTCCGCAGTCCGATCTTTCTGCTGTAACGGTCGAGCATCCGCCCGCTTTCATCTTCCAGAACGACTTCTGCCGTATACAAAGACTGTCCGCCATATCCGTTCGGCCACCATTTCCGGGGATTTGGCACGCTGATGCGGTCCCAGGAATTTCCCGCAAGCAGGTTTCCCTCCGGATCATACAGCGCCGTTTTCAGTGCGAACCGCTCCGGCTCATCCGAAAAAGATTCTATCGTCACATCGAAAACTACCGTTACCTGATCGCTGCCGTCGCGGTCATCGTTTCTCCAGTCCTGCGTTATGTAAACCTGCTCCAGCCGGGCTTTCACGCCTTCCAGCAAAGATACTTCCCGGAAAATTCCGGCATCTGGCAGCCTCGGCCCCCAGTCCCAGCCAAACATGCAATGTGCCTTCCGCAGATGGGGAAACCCCTTCATGCACTCGGAAGCGCCGCCGGTATAGGCTTTCTCGTTTTCCGCGGCAATATATCCTGTCGGGGAATACAGCCGCACAAGAAGCTCGTTCTCCCCCGGCCTCGCTTCCTCCAGCACATCAAATTCCCAAATGCGGTGCATATTGTCGGTATGTCCGATATAAATGTCATTTAAATAAATATCTGACAGTGTATCGACGCCGTCAAAACGCAGCATCAGGCAGTCCGCTTCAAGCTGTTCTTCCGTCAGTACAAATGACGTCCGAAAGCAAAAGTCATTTTCCATCAGTTTCAAAGCGTCCAGCTCGTTCATCCGGTAATACGGATCCGGCATCAGCCCTTTCTGCAGCAGATTCCCGTATACGGAACCGGGAACCTGCGCATCCGTCCATGCTTCCGGAATCCCGTATACGTTTTCTCCGATTATTTTCATCTGCCAGTTATGTTCCAACACTGTTTTCTTCATTCTGTCCCCATACCTTTCTTCTCCGGTTATACATCTGCTTTCATTATACTGACTGAAGCAGATTATGCAACCCCGGTTCTATGCAAAAGGTTACTGCAGCAGGGACAAAACATCCTGTCTGGAGCGATTGGCCTGCGCCATGATCGACTGGCCCACATTCTCCAGAATGCCGGACTGCGACATCGCCATCATTTCTTTCGCCATGTCGGCATCGCGAATCGCGGATTCCGCCGCCTGTGTGTTTTCGACCGTATTATTATTCTGATTGATCGTGTGTTCCAGACGGTTCTGCATGGAACCGAAATAACTCCGTACCGAAGATACGGCCGTTACCGCTTTTTTCACACGCGCAAGCGCCTTCTCCGCATATTTCGGTTTCGATATCGTTACCGAATTGATGCCGAGAAAAGAAGTATTCACATTCGGTCTTTCGATCACGACGCCGTCGCCGGATTCGCTTCCCACCCGGAGCCAGATATCCTTTTGGCCCTCTTTCTGGCCGTTTTCCTGGAAAAAGAGCCATTTCTTGGCATCTCCGGAAATATTCGTAATCTGGTGCTTTCCATACTTCGTATGGCTGAGCGTCAGCATTCCGTCCGTAACTTTGGCAAGTACCGGAGCTCCCGCCGCTTTGAGCTGTCCGTTCAGCTCTTCCAGCATTTTTTCCTGAGAATATTTCCCGGCCGGCATCGTAATCGTATAACGCTTTCCGTCCACATCGAAGGAAAGATCGCTGTCCTTCGGCATCGTCACGCCGCCTGAAACGTCCTTTGTCCCCGTCACATAGGCAATCCGGATGTCTCCGTCGGTCTGATAAAAAACGCTGAATGCCGCATTTCCGCCGATTCCGTCGATGGTATACACCGTATCCTTATCTTTCGATGGCAGCTCAATACTATTGGAGAGGCTGAAAGTCAGCGCATTCTTATCGTTATTTCCGGTTACGCCTGTATTGATGCCGCCGACATTCGCCAGAATCAGATTCGGCTCAAGTCCTTCCGCCACAAGCTGTTCGTTCAGTTTTTTCTGTATATGGGCGACGAGCGCGGAACCGCTGTACTTGCCGGCATCCAGCGTCATACTGAGCTTTTTGACCGTATTGCCATAGGTAAAATCGAGCGTCAGCGTATCGTTTACCCCCGTAGTGATTTCCGTCGTCACATTCCGGATATCTTTTCTGCCGACCGCATAAGTGGCGTTTTCATTCCTTCCCTTTGTGACAACCGGTTTCGTCTTGTATTCCTGTTCTGCCGTGCGGCGCAGCACATTGTAATAAAAGCCGCCGGAGAAGCTTTTCTCGTCCATGCGGTACAGATTTCCGGGATTTTCCGCCATGATCTTAACGCCATCCGCAGAAACCTCGACGGTCATCCTTCTGCCGTCGGTCGTGCCAAGACCGGCATTCAGCTTCTTCTCCAGTTCCTCCTTCAACTCATCATAGGTATATTCCTTCCGCTCTAACGCAATGTTTACGGAATAGGCAGAAGTATCGGTGTAATATAGCCTGAAGGACAGTTTATCGTTCCACTGGTTGATCTTTACGGTCGGATTTCGCAAAGCCGCACCTTCGATCGCAGAATGTATTTTGGAATGGTACCCGGTCTGTGCCGTTCCCGGTGCGGTAGACACAACGGTTTTCCCCGGTTTCTGAAAAATGCTTCCGTACTGGGAAGCAACGTGAATCTCTCCCCCGCCGTCTTCCTTTCCGTCAACGCCGAGAGCCGTCAGTTTCAGCCTGTGGCTGCTGTCAAATTCCGCTTTTAATCCCCTGTGCAGATTTCTGTTTGTGCCAAAAATCTCTTTTAAAGCGCTGTTTTCGTCATAATCTACTTTGATTCTGGCGCTCGCTCCCGTTGCGGTGGTCGTCAGTTTTATTTTACTGCCGTTCAGGGACGCCGTAACACCCAGCCCTTTTAAGGCCGTATCCAGATCCTTAATAAAGGCATCCCTTGACAGATAGGTTTTGCCCGCGGGCAGCGTCACCGTCTGTTCCGCGCCGTTTACGGTGATTTTGAAGGTATTGCGGGTATTGTCGATCGTTATCTTTTCCTGTATATCACTGCCTATCGTCACCTCAGCCGGCTGATTCTGTACCGCCGTATCTCCAAACAACGCGGCGATGCAGGTCCCGCCTTTGCCGTTCTCGGAATCAAACTCAAGCGTATTTCCGTTCCCCGGCACCGTTTCTGTCAGCCTGATCGAGCTGTTGCTGTCTGTTTCCGCCCGGACGCCGATATTCTGCGCCGCAAGCTGCTTGTTAAACTGCTCCTTGATGCTGGTTCTGTTATAAGTGCCCGGATCCAGTTTCAGCGTGTAATCTTTGTTATTATATTTAAATTTGAAAGTATCGTTTTTACCCGCCTGAATATTAATGGAACTGTTGAGCACATGCTGATTGAGCAAAATGGAAGTCGGCTCTAATCTGGTATTGATATGCTCGATAAATTTGGAGTCGGCGGAACCGCAGAGTATTGCGGCGTCCTCTCCCTTTTTTCTCGTGGTCAGTATCAGGTTCTTGCTGTCATAGGTCACATCGATGCCGCCGTCTCCCGTTCCGAACGCGCCGCTGTCGTTCAGTTTCTTCTGGAGATTCTGCGCGAGCGCACTGACGCTCTTATACGTTCCGGCATCCAGGTTAATCGTCCGAACGACGCCGTTGACATTCAGTTTCAGCTGGCCGTTCGTGCCATCGATCGTAAGACCCGGCGGATTCTTGAAATAGGGCAGATTCATCTTTACCACGGCCGGTGTGGCGTTCTTATCCGTCCCTACCTCTCCCTGCTCGGTTCCGCTGCTGCCTTTTACCGCATAATTGACCGGCGCGGCAGGAGGTGTGACGATTCCCGTATGTTTCCGCTGAAACGTCGTATTCTTCCCGCTGGCGCTTACTCCGGTAAACCTGATCGGATCATCCCGCACTTCCGCTTTGGGCAGATTCGGATGATTATTGATTGCCTGAAGGATTTCCTCATAGGTATTATATGTTTTCGCCGGGAGATCCAGCCTGTAATCCACGCCGTCCAGCCGGACTTCAAACCGCTGGTTGCTGCCGGAAACCGTAACCGGCACCTGTATCTGCTGGTTCAGCGATACATGGCCGGAACCGTTGGCCGCATTATTCTGGTATTGAACCTGGGTCGTAAAAATATCCGCATACCCTTCATTTACCTTCCCGTTGCTTCCGACCGCCGCGGAAACCCCGATATAATCCACGCCGCGGTCGCTGGACTGCACCTTGACGCGTGCGGTGGAGCCGCTGCTTGCATTAGACAGCCATATGCTGTCTAACAGTTTCGCTTCGTCCGGGTCCGTAATGGTATTCTTCACCGCATTTATAGCTTTGCTGATCGCCCCGTTAAGCAAATGGACCGCATCATACACCGCTGTCTGACCTGCTCCCGTATCCAGTGTAATCTCATATTTTTTGCTGTTTACCGTAAGAATAAATTTATCATTTACGCCCGCTTTCACTTCAAGAGGCCAGCCGTTTGTCCCGAAAAGTTTGCTTCCGGTAAAGGAGGCATCGACATCCCTGCGCGGATCCCTGACATAGCTTTCCGATTCTTCCACTTTATTGTAGGCGCGCGTTACAAACAGCGTATTATAGGCGCTGCTTGCAGGATCGATGCCGACTTCCGTATTCAGTCCGCTGACCTGCGAAGTGATCACAAGTCCCTGATAATCGTCCTTCGTTTTATCGCCGTAGACACTGGCTTCCAGTTCCACATGATTGAGCGCAAAAAGCCTGTTCAATTCCTTGCGCATATCGTCAGCCGTATAATACCCTTCCTGAATTTTCAGGGAAACGGCCGGACCGCCCCCGTTTGGCGTCACGAGCAGTTCGTTGTTGGACGAATTGATATAAAAATAACCGTGCTCCAGATCATCGTTTGTCGTGGAAAGCACACCGCCACCGGTCAGCACGGCCGGTTTCTGCGTAACCGGTCCATACCCGATATTATCGTAAAAAACGGATGTATAAACATCTTCTCCTTTGTCCTTGTCATCCACCTTAAACATATTTCCCTTTAATCCGGTAATGATGCTGTCGTCGCTTTCCAGCTTGATTCCCTTACCGTAGGGGACCGCCCGGACGGAAGTATCGGCCAGACTGTCGTTCAGCCATTTGATCAGTTCCGGCCTTGTATACCCTTTTCTTTTAATCGTCGGGTCGAGCAGATCCGGTTCCGTCGGAACTTTCAGCTCTTTATGAATCGTCGTTCCGTCCAGACTGACGATATCGAAAGAAATTTCATCGTTTTTCCCGGCAACGATCGACAGCTTGACATCCGGGCTGTCCGATTCAAACGCCGTCGTACCGATCAGCGCTCCCGTACTGCCGCCCTCGTATACATCGTACAGCAGATAGGCCAGTCCGCCTTTTGCCTCATCGATGCTGACGCCGCCTTCCAAATTCAGATTACAGGTGCCCTGCGTCGTAAATTCAAACCGCATTCCCTTGTCAAAAAGCCCGGCCTTTTCCAGCGCGGAATCGATTTCATCGACCAGCTCCTTCGTCGTATACTGCCCCGGCGGCACCTGAATTTCCGCCGTCTGCGGCCTTTCGCCTTCCGCCATCCTGTATGTAATGGACAACGTATTGTTGTTTTCACCGACGATATGCTTCTGATTCGGCATCCACCGGATATTCCCTTCAAACTGGTAATAGGGAACATTATGTTCCGCAAAAATATGATTTTCATTAAATGTAGAGGCGTCCGTGAGCCTGTCGATCTCTTTCTGAAGCTGCTCGAACTCCGCCTGCATGGCGCTCCTGTCCGAATCCGTCCAGGTTCCGTTCAGCGCCTGCACGGAAAGCTGTGTCATCCGATGAAGCATCGAATGCGCCTCATCCAGAGAACCGTCTCCGATCTGCACCCAGGAGGCGCCGTCCTGTGCATTTTCCGTCCCCTGATTCAGCCCTCTGATCAGCCGCCGCATTTTCTCGGAAATGGCAAGCCCGGCCGCATCATCCGCCGAACGGTTAATCCGGTACCCGGAAGCGAGTTTCTCCATGGCGCGGGTTTTGTTTCCTGTATTTACCCCAAGTGTCCTTTCTGCATTCATCGCCAGTAAATTGTGTGCAATTACGTTAATGTTCATATGTCCCCACCTCACATATTCTATCGCAGAATTTACATATATATAGTTGTAAAACAGTATAAAATAGCAGGATTTTGCTGTCAAACAAGGGAGAATTTTCCATTCTTGAAATTTGTCCGCAACAGACATATAATGGAGACAGGGCCGCAGGGCCATAAAACAGCCGCTTTCGCATTCTGCCGGCCTGAGAGCATAAAAAAATATCGTAAATTGTATTACGATATTAAAGGAACCTTAAAACGGAGGGGTAAAATTTGTATGAAAAACGGTAAAAAATGCACGCTGAAGCAGACCGCCGCGCTTCTTTGCGTCATAATTCTGGTACTTTTGTATATCGTTACACTTGTCTTCGCCTGTATGGATTTCCCGGGTGCGGATAAATTATTCGCCGCCTGTCTGCTCACCACGATCGGGCTGCCGATTCTGCTCTGGCTCTGCATCTGGTTCTATGGGCGGATGAAGGAACGGCAGACGGATGCACCGGACGCCTAGTCTAGTCCAGCCCGCACCGCCGGTATACGAACACAAAACACCCAAATGCCGCCGCAATATTGAGCAGCACAATCGCAATGTTTCCCGGTTCCGCCGCCTGCTGCCCCAGACCGTTTATCAGGATGCTGATCTGCTCCGAATAAACGATTCTGGCGATTCTCCCGATTGTCTCGTTAAACATGGAGAGCATCGGCAGAAAGGAAAAGACAAGCATGAGCGGAACGCTCAGAGACGCCGCCGCCATCTGATTTCTGCTCCATGTGCCGACTGCCGCGCCGACCAACAGAGACGCCGCCGTTCCGAGAGCCATAACAAGCAGAAAGGAAAAAAATACGCTTCCTTCGTATTCCCCGACGAGGCCAAGCACACAGGAGCCCGTCATACAGGCGAGCCAGATGCAGCTCCCCGTTCCCAGCAGATATTCAAACGGCTTTACATCGGACATCAGCAGCATTTTCAACGTACAAGTTTCCTTTTCCTCCGCCAGCACCGCGGACATGCTGACGAGCGGCGCCATTCCCACATACATTGCGGAAAACATCCTGACGAAAAAATGTTCCTCCATTCCTTCTATTGTCATAAAATTTTCCATCACGACCGCAAGCAGCGGAAACATGAAAAACTGAATCAGAATGGTTTTATTTTTCATCGTATCCTTTGCCTGTTTCAAAAAAATCGCTCCGATATTCCTCATCCTCTTAACCTCCGTTTCTTAACCTCCATGCCGCCTGCCCTAAACAAGCTGTCTCCCCGTCAGTTCCATAAAAACCGATTCCAGATTCGGTTCCGTGGAATGAATCGTCTCGATCAGCCCCTGTTCCAGATACTTCTTAATCATTTCCGCCGTTTCCCTGCCGCACCCCATATCCTTTCCGCAGCAGGCCTCCAGATGTCTGCCGTCATACAGGCGTATTTGAATCTGCTTTTTATGATTGTATTTACGGCATATTTCATTCGGCCCGCCGTATTCCAGAATGCTTCCTTCATGCAAAAGCGCGATATTATGGCACAGTTTTTCCGCCTCGGCCATATTATGGGTGGTCAGAAAAATCGTCGTCCCCTTCGCCTGTTCTTCCAGTATCAGCTCATGAATCTGCCTTGTCGCGGCCGGGTCGAGTCCGCTCGTCGGTTCATCCAGAAACAGAATATCCGGCTCATTCATGACCGCTCTCGCCAGCGCAAGCCGCCCCTTCATGCCTTTGGACAGTTTTTCCACCGGACGCCCTGCCGCTTCCGAAAGATCAACTTTTTCAAGCACCTCCCGGATTCTTCTTCCCGGCACCGCATAAAGCCGCGCGAACAGTTTCAGATTATCGTAACAGCTCAGCCGGCCGTACAGACCGGGTTCATCCATCATCATCCCGATTCTGCGGTACATCTTCCCTGTCAGCCCGGCCGCCGGAACGCCGTTCGTCACCGCGCTTCCTCCCGTCGGCCGGAGCTGACCTGTCATGATTTTAATAATCGTCGTTTTGCCCGCACCGGACGGGCCGAGCAGACCGAAAATCTCCCCGGCCTTCACCCGCAGCGTAACGTCCTTCAGCACTTCTTTTTCTCCAAACCGCTGTACGACATTTGTCAATACGATTCTGTCTTCCATAGTTTCTCCTTTTCCATTCATGGCTGTCCGTTTCATTCGCCGTCATTCTCCATATGCCGCCTTTCCCGCTTCCGCAGACGTTCCAACGCTTCTTCCATCCTCCTGTTTTCCATCCGCTCCCGGCAGACCGTCACCGTCAGGCTGATCACGAAGCAGACGCCAAAGGACACAAAAAACATGATCCAGGGAAGCCATTCATCGACCGGGAACCAGCCGAAAACCATTACCAGCACAATGATCACAAGCAATTCCGATATCACCATACCCGCCGCCCGCAGGGCCACGCGCATATTCCGAAACAGCATATCCGTAAAAAAAAGCGCCCGCAGCGTCACCGTAATCACCGACGCAAGCAGAAACTGAAATATCGTTCCCACGCCGATACCCTCTTTTCCCAGAGAGAACATCGTCGAGTATTCTTTCGCGTTCTCTCCGAATATCAGGTCAAGAAACGACAATATCAGCATCGTAATGCCAAATATCATAAAAACCTGCCCCATATAGTCAAATAGTGTTTTCCGCTCTTCCATCTTTACTCTCGGCCTCCTCCCGCTTATGATTTCAGTCCGAGCCGTCTTTTCAGCTCTTCCGCATATTGTCTGGAAACGATGATCTGCTCGCCGTTTTCCAGCGTCACCCGGATTCTCCGGTTGATGTCCGCCCGCAGCGACCTGATGTATTTTAACTGCACCAGACAGGATTTTCCCGCCCGGAAAAATCCGCAGTCTTCCAACTGCTGTTCCAGCTCATACAGCTTAAAATCCGATTCGTATACCTCTTTTGTCGTATAAATGAACGATTTCCTGTCCACGGACTCGATATAAACCGCCTCGGAAACATCCAGAAAACAGGTCTCGTCTCCTTTTTTCACAGCAAGTTTTCTGTTGAGAAGATGCAGCATGGAAAAGAGACGTTCCAGCTCCGGCGTCAGCTTCTTACAGGAAATGACGATATGTGTATCCGTTATTTTTTCGTCCACGTTGATTTCTATTTTCAACCTCTGCCCCTTCCTTTCTTTAAGGCATCCGCTCTGCCGCCTTCCGCCCCGGCTCCCTTCTGCCCCCTGAGCGTAACACACCTTTTTCCTTCCGGCAAGCCGTCCCGCCGCAAGATGCCGCAATCGGAACATGAAACGGCCCAAAAAGCGCCAAAACGTATTTTATATCTCCAGTCTTTTGTACCGGTAAAGCAATGCCGATGCCAGAAAAAGATCCGCGCCCAGCCATGCCATGACTTCCCCCCAGAATACGCCTGTATTCCCGATCAATCCCGTTACCGCCGATGCGCATACGATACGCATCACAACCTGTATCAGGCTGGAGAGCATCGGCATCGTGGAATTTCCCATTCCCTGTATACAGGAACGCAGAATATAAACCGCATACAACAGCGGAAAAAAGACCGCCAGAATACACAAAAAATGATAGCCCGTCTGAATGGCCGCCCCGGTATTCACCTGTCCGCCGGCAATAAAAAGTGTCAGAATCGGTCTGCCCAGGACTGCCATCACAGAAGACATCAGACAGGCGGTCACGGTTCCGATCGCGAGCGCGGAAAGAATACCGGACCGGATTCTGTCTTTCCTGCCCGCACCCACGTTCTGCGCCGTATAAGTGGAGATTGCATAGCCATAAGAGGAAGCGGCAGTCTCTAACAGCCCGTACAGCTTATTGGCCGCCGTATAGCCGGCAAGGAATAAAATGCCGAAACCGTTGACGACGGACTGTACGGCCAGTCCGCCGACCGCCGTGATGATATTCTGAAATCCCATCGGCACGCCCAGCCTGATCTGCGCAAGCATCATCCTCCCGTCCGGTTTCCGGTTCTCCCGTTCCACTTTTGCCATTCCTGTCTTTTTCAGCGCAAGTCCGCAGCAGACCGCGGCACAAAGCTGGGAAAGCAGCGTACCGTACGCCGCTCCCCGGATTCCCATCCCGAGTACCATGACGAACAGAATATCCAGAAAAATATTGGCAATAGAAGCCGACGCCATCGCATACAGCGGCGCCCTGCTGTTCCCGAACGCCCGCAGAATGGCTGCCAGCATATTGCCCGCAAAAGAGACCGGTATCCCTATATAAAGGATTTCCAGATACAGACGGGTCATCCCAAAAAGTTCCTCCGGCGTCCGGAGCAGTTTTAAGGCCGGAACGAGCATTCCCTGTCCGATGGCCGTAACGAGAAGCGCGGCCCCCGCAGAAACGCAGGCCGCCTGGAAAATTCCCTTTTGAACCAGATCGTTTCTCCCTTCTCCGAAATGCTTCGATATCCCGATGGAAAATCCCTGCGTCATCCCCTGAACCAGGCCGAACATCATAAAACAGAGCCATTCCGACGCTCCCAGCGCAGAAAGCGCCGTAACGCCGAGCTTCTGCCCGACAATTATCGTATCCGCAAACGTATACAGCTGCTGAAACAAATTCCCCAGAATGAGCGGTACGGAAAAACGAAGCAGCAATGCGGACGGTCTGCCGGAGGTCATATCGAGCGTGCTTCCGTTCCCGGTCATGTCGGGTTTTCTTATCCTCCTATCCATAAATCAGCTCCAATCCCGTCACCGCCAGGCCGTGAAAATAATCCTCCCTGTAATTTCTGTCGAACACAAACCGGGGCATCGCATAGGCCGGCAGATACCGTCCGCAATGCCGCACGATTTCTTCCGCCAGACCGGGGCTTTCCGGCTCCAGATAACAGACGATCTGCTCCGGATTTAAAACGGTGCAGATGCAGGCGGCCGTTTTGCCGAGACATTCCCCCGGCGGCACCCGGCGGAATCCGTCAAGCGCGATCTTCTGCACGTTTTCTTCGCCGTACAGCGGCATGAAGCCCACTTCTCCCTGAAAACCGCAGAACCCCTCCAAAGCCTTCCCGTTGACGACGGCTCCCATCCCCGGCCCCGTATCCGCCAGATGAAGGCAGACAAGCGTTCCGCCGCCCGGTTCTTTGCCCTGTCCCGTTGTTTCGCCCGGCTCCGCCTGACTGCCGCTTCCGCCTCTCCGTCCCAGTTTCCGAGCCATGCCCACCGCCGTAAAGCTCATGTTATTTCCGGCCGCGACGGGCATTCCGAGGGCGTCCGACAGTCCCGCCGCAATATTCTGTCCCGCCATTCCCGGATATCCGTCGATACAGCAGACCGTACCGTTATGCATGCTTCCCGGAATGCCCACCGATACCGCGCTTATTTTCCCGTCCGCCGCGGCCGCTTCCTTGGCGCACGACCATAAAAAGCCGCCCATGCCGGCCAGGGGCGGCAAAGCATCCCCGCTCTTCGACGGCTCTTCTCCACGCCTTTTATGTCCTTCGGATTTGACCGCCCCCATCGCGTCGCAAATCCGGTAAAATACCGTATCCCCCTGCATAAACATCAGAAGCATATGGGCAAAATCGGCGTTCAGCCGGTAAACTTCCGCCCGCCGCCCGCCCGGACTGTCCTGTTTCGTGCCAAGCCGGCACAGCATGCCGCCGTCCGCCAGTTCTTCCACGAGTTTTCCGACGGTCGGGAAACTCAGCCCCGTCAGTCCGGCAAGCTCCTGTTTCGTATGCGCCTTCCCGTCCCGCATACAGGCCGTAACGCTTTTTTCATTAATTTTCCTGACCAGATTGGTAAAAGCCATGTTCGGTTGTTCTCCCTTCTATTTTTAATATATATTTTAAAAGTGTTTTAATAATTTGTCAACAGAAAAGCTTTCCTGCCGCTCGCTTCATCCGGAACGATAGGAAAGCTTCCTTTTTTCTTTTTACTGCGCAGTCCGGAAAGTAAAAGACAGCAGACTCGCCTTGTCCCGGCCGCGATAGGTCAGATAAACCGCCTGCTTTCCATCCGGGACAGCGGCCGATACGCCGAACTCTTCCCACACATTGGAATTGTGAACCGGTATTTTGGCAAGCACTTCTCCGTCCCATTTCGTCCGCACCTCAAAATACCCGTTCATATATCCCCGCACTTTGACGGAAATTCCGGTAACATTTTTACAGTCAAAATATTTGAAACCGGCTGTCGCGCCATCCTTCATATTGCCGATATAGCCCGGCTCCTCGTCGCCGTCCCTTCCGTCCTGCATGATTTTGGGAAAGCGGTCATCTCCCACATAGACGGATTCCTCCTCCGTGAAAAGATTGCAGGCCAGATATGCCCCGTACTCTCCCGCTCCCACAAGCGGGCCGCCGTTTAAGCCACAGGAAGTAATCTCCACCTGCGGGATGCTCCCGTCCTGCAGAATTTCGATCTTTTCCGCGCATCCCTGTCTGCTGTACCAGGTTCCGTTCGTATGTCTGTGATAAAAAATATACCATTCCCCGTTTATTTCCACGATACTTCCGTGATTGTTCGCTCCATAAGCCATCGGCTTATCCGCCGGTTTGTCCGCATCGATATGCAGATCGCAGTTGCTGACGATTACGCCGCCGTAAGTAAATCCTTCGTCCGGTTTCCGGCTGACCGCATAACAGAGTTCGTGCATTACGATGGAGGAATAAATAAAATAATAGTTCTCTCCCACTTTCCGGATGGAAGGCGCCTCGAAGAACTCATGCCCTTCAAAGCCCGAACCGGCGCTGTATTCACAGCCCGGAACCACGAAAACGGGCGCTTTTTCCACGGTCAGCATATCCGCTCCTATCACGGTCAGCATCGCGCCGTTTCTGGACGTATCGCCCCGGCTGCAAAAACCGGTATACAAATAAGTCCTGTCTCCCTCCGTCAGCACCCCGGGGTCAAACTGGGGCTGATCACCTTCTTTTTCTCCGAGACGGGTGCCGTCCGGATAATGCACATAGCCGTAAAACGTGAAATTCCCCGCAGGGGTATCACAGACCGCCACCGAAACGACGCTCACCTTATCAAGCACATAATACAGATAGTATCTGCCGTCCGGCCCCACCGTAATATCCGGCGCATAGAGACACATTTTCCCCTCTTTGTTGAGCGGATCCGCATTCCGCGGATAAATCACGCCTTCATACCGCCAGTTCCCCAGATCGTCCACCGGCGCCGACCAGCAGACATAATCTCCCATACAGAATACATAGCCGTTATAAAAATCATGAGAACCATAAATATAGACCCGATCGCCGAACACATAAGGTTCTCCGTCCGGAATATATTCCCAGGAAGGCAGATAAGGATTCACCGCCTGTTTACCGCTTGTTTTATTCATTGTCTTTTCCTCCTTCTTTCATCGTCAAAAGACGATTGCAAAAGAGCGCTTCCCGCTGGGAAACGCTCTTCCGCTGACTTATATTTGGGTTTTACATATAAATGTAAAAATCTGTTTTATTCCGGAAGCTGTGTTGCATCACCAAAGGTTGCTTTCCACTTCTCGGTACGCTCATCGATAATTGCCTGACCGCCGGAGCTTAAGTAATCAGCAATACCAGCATCCCATACCTGGTCGAAGCTGTCAACCGGTGCAGCAACCGCCGTATCGTAAATAACGTCTCTCTTGCTTGCGAGCGTCGGGCCCTGGCCTTCTTCTGCCGTAATTGCGCCAACGTTTACGTTCTTAGCCGGTCTTGTATCGGTGTTGCAGACCTCATGCGCAACCTCTACAAGCGCGGGGTCAATACCGCTGTAAGAATGCGCCATGGATTTCAGTGTCAGCTCTTCATCTGTCAGATGCAGACCGTTACAGGTAATCGTGTAGTCAATGTTAAATCCGGAGTTCTGAATGTCATCGCCTGTTGCCGCAATGATTTCAACCGCGCCGTCATCCAGCTTGTTATGTGTAACGCCTTCGTCACCAATCTGCAGATACTCGATTGCTTCCGGTGAACTGATGAAATCCAGATACAGCATGGAAGCCAGAGGCTCATCATTTGTAGTAGGGAAGAAAATCTTCCGGTCGCCTGCGGAGCTTGTGATAAATTTGTTATGTCCGCCTTTGGTATCTTCGAAGCAGTCAACTACAACGAATTTTGCGTCCGGTCCTACGATTCTTTCAAGGTTCGTCTGAATACTGTTCTCACCGTCTCTGTAAGGATAATCCCAGTTGTGCATGAATGCGCCTACATAGCCGGCTTTAATCATATCGTCCTCTGTGCTGTCGCCGCTGCTGTATAATGCGAAGTCATCCCAGAGAAGTCCTTCATTATACCACTGGTTCAGGATACGAATCGCCTCTTTTGTACCGGGCTGTGTCAATGCTCTGTCATCAAAACCGTTGATATAATAGTCATAATCGGAAATATCCGGGTCGATGAAAGATTCGATTAACAGCGCAGCTCTCCAGCCTACATCGAAGCTTACGGAGTAAGGAATCATCTTATCCGCATCCGCGCCGAGCAGCGTATCCGCATTGTCTCTGAACGCAACGATCATCTCATAAAATTCCTGACGGGTTGTAGGCTCTTTCAGGCCGAGTTTATCCAGCCAGTCTTTACGAACGAATGTATTGATACGGTTTGTAACCGCACGTTTACCTTCGATTGCCCAAAGCGTTCCGTCAACAGGATCTTTATCCCAGTAAATGTTTGTCTCGCCAAGCCAGTTCCAGAGATTCGGAAGCAGGTCTCTGTAATCGTCCACATAGGAACTTAAATCGAGTACACCGCCCATGTTCGCATAAGTCTGAACGGTCGGATAATCATAGGTCAGACAGATATCCGGCGCATCGCCTGCCGCAAGAAGGTTGTTGATCTGCTCAACCTCTGTCCAGCGGGGAACCGCTACGAACTCGACCTCTACGTTATGAAGTTCCATCATCTGATCTTTGATATACTGCGTATACTTGTTGTTGGTCGGGTCGGAACCGCCGTCGTTACCACGGTCATATACCTCTACCGTAATCTTTCTCGTTTCTACAAACTTGCCGTCAACTACCTCACCGTTTGTCGGATCAGCCGCTGCTCCGCCAGTATCCGTAGAATCCCCCCCCTCGGTGGAATTGTCGGTCTTGTCAGCCGCAGGAGTCTGCGTCTGGGTGTCAGGCTGTGTCTGTCCTGCGTCAGGCGTTGCTGAACCGCCGTCGTTACCACAGGCAGCAAGCGATAATACCATGCAGCCGGCCAGTAAAACTGATAACAATTTTTTCTTCACTTTGTTTACCTCCCTTGTGTTTTTTGTTAAAAATATTGAATGAACGGACCGCTTTTCTCTCTGTTCCATGAAACCGGAACCGGAAGCCGCAATCCGATTATTCCGGTTACTCTTTTACCGCTCCCATCGTTACGCCGTGAATGAAATACTTCTGCAGCCACGGGTAGATGCACAGAATCGGCACGGTCGAGAACATAACGATCGCCGCTTTCAGTGATTCGGTAAGACCCGGCGATGAAAATCCTTCCTGCGTCGCCACTTCCACGCTGTTGATGTTGTTCAGAATGTTGTACAGGAACAACTGCAGCGGATAAAAAATATCTTTGTTGATGTACATCAGCGCATCAGAATATCCGTTCCATCTTCCTACCGCATAGAACAGGGCCAGTGTCGCGAATACCGGCTTTGACAGGGGCAGATAGATGCTCACCAATATCCTGAAAAAGCTCGCGCCGTCTATTTCCGCCGACTCCCGCAGACTGTCGGGAATGCCGTAGAAAAAGCTCCTCATGATAATCATGTTATAGACGCTCATACAGCTCGGAATAATCAGTACGAGCGGGTTATTCAAGAGGTTCAGGCTCTTCATCAGCAGGTAGTTCGGAATAGTTCCCGCGTTGAAGAACATCGTGATCGTAATAAAAATGTTGATAAAAGAACGCCCTTTCAGGTTTTCAAAAATCAGCGGATACGCGCAGAGCGTCGTCATCGTCAGAGACACAACGGTACAGACAACTGTCAGAAATACCGTCCAGAAAAAGGCTCTGATATATTTCATGTCGCTGAGCACCGTAGCGTATGCCTCCAGATTCAAACCTTTCGGCCATAAGTATACTTCATGTTTAATCAGCGCATCCGTAGAGCTTAACGACCGCGCCAGCAGATTCAGCATCGGCACGATACAGATCAGACTGACGAGCACGCAGATTATGACAAAACACCAGTCGCCCACTTTGGCGGATTTTGATTTAATCATCTCTTCTTCCTCCTTCTATCTCTACCAGATTCCGCGTTCGCCAAGCTTCCGGGAAATCCAGTTCGCCAGCAACAGGAAAATAACGCATACGATGGACTGGAAGAAGCCGACAGCGGTCGTCAGTGAGAACTGCAGACCCTTAATACCGTTCTTGTATACGAAGGTGGAAAGCACTTCCGCAACGTCCATAACCAGATTGTTCTGCAATGCGAACGGCCTGTCGAAACCGCTTCCCAGAATATTGCCGAGGCTCATAACGAGAAGTACGACAATCGTGGATTTAATGCCCGGCAGCGTAATATGCCACATCTTTTTGAAACGTCCCGCGCCGTCCACGGAAGCCGCCTCATACAGTTCCGAGTTGATACCGGCGATCGCCGCCAGGTATACGATGGAGTTCCAGCCGAAACTCTGCCAGATACCCAGGAATATGTAAGTGCCTACCCAGTGAGCGGAATCATTCAGGAAAGGAATGGATTCCAGTCCGAGTGCGCCGAGTATCATATTCAGGAACCCGGTCGTCGGCGCAAAAATCTGCAATGCCAGACCGTAAATGATAACCCATGAAAGAAAGTGCGGCATATAAGCAACGGTCTGTACCACACGTTTGAACCGTTTAAATACCAGTTCGTTCAAAATCAACGCAAAAATGATGGGAACCGGAAATCCGATAACCAGATCCAGCAGATTCAGCACCAGTGTGTTTCTCAGTGCGTTTAAGAAATCCCTGTTCTTAAAAGCCTTGATAAAATACTCAAACCCGTTATTGGCCGCCAGCGGCATCTCCCATACGCTCTGTACAATACTGTACTTTTTGAAAGCAATCTGGATATAAATCATCGGCACATATTTGAATATGAGCAGATAGAGAAGCGGCAGCGCAAGTAAAACGTATAACTGCCAGTAACGCTTCATGTAAACCCCAAAGTCCTGCTTTTTCTGAACCGCAGGAACTTTTTTCTTAGATTCTTTCATCCTCACACCTCCATAAGATTTTTAATATACCTTTTATTATTATAAAAGGGTTCTTTTCTTTTTTCTGGTCAGATATTGCTATTCCAACCGCATATTTTGCTTATTTTTTGTGCATATTTATGATTAAATTAATAAAATTCCCTTTCTTTTTCGTCCGATATGCCGGATTTCCTCCAAAAATAAGCATTAATTTGGTCACGCCATTCACGGGCATGTTCCTTCTGATGAGTAAAACGTTCCATCATCCGGTCATAAGGCCCGGCAGGAAGTTTTCCCTGTAATTTACTGAAACGTTCCACCATTTCGTCCACCATTTCGACTCCTTCGAAATGCGTATCGTAAATATGCTGAATCACCGTCTTGCCGGAACGCAGTTTCCACGTATAGGGCATATGATGGAAAAACAGCAGGAGTTCGTCCGGGCATTTGTTCCGATCGTCATAAACGGACGCGTTCGGCTCCCTGTACAGAAGCGCGTATCCGGTGCCGTCATGGCTCCTGTCAACACCAAGCCCTTCATGGTCCGCCCGGTGATAGGTTCCCCACCGGCTGTATTCGTAACCGTCCACGCTGGGACCATAGTGGAAATTGGGATTCACCATCCAGCCGATGCCGAGAGGGCAGGTGTACTTTTCATATGCCGGCCAGGACCGCATCAGCAGATCCGTAAGCGTTTCCATGACCTGTCCGTCTCTTCCGTACGTCATCGCAATCCACTCTCCGGCGATTTCCTCCGCCGTCAGTTTCGTATCGAAGGCGAGCCGCCCGAACCCGTAAAAATTCGCCGCCGCCATATCGTGTCCCGTCCAGTTCTCGTCGTTTCCCGTATTCGCCACCGCCGCGATGCCGCAGTTATGCTGTCCGAACGTCTTTCCCGACACGATATCCGAAACGGTGTCGTTTTCTTCTTTCACATACGTTCTGAACTTTAAAATCTCCTGAAACATCGGAATCAGATAACAAAGGTGCCGCTGCTGTCCCGTGTATTCCTGCGCAATCTGCACTTCCAGCATCTGATTGGTTTTCGTCAGACCGCCGAAAAGAGGATGTACGGGTTCTCTTACCTGGAAATCCATCGGTCCGTTTTTAATCTGTAAAATCACGTTGTCGAGGAATGTTCCGTCCAGTCCCATGAAATTATCATAGCCCGATCTCGCACGGTCCGTCTTATAGTCCCGCCAGTCCTGCTGGCAGTTATAAACGAAACAGCGCCAGATAATGAGCCCGCCGTAAGGCGCCGCGGCTTCCGCCAGCATATTTGCGCCGTCCGCATGCGTTCTTCCGTAAGTAAAAGGCCCCGGCCTTCCCTCTGAATCCGCCTTGATCAGGAAACCGCCGAATCCGGGCACTTCGCCGAAAACGATCTCCATCCGCTTCTTCCACCAGTCTTTTACGCGCTCATCCAGCGGATCCGCGCTTTCCAGTTCGCCAAGCTCTACCGGTGCCGCATAATTCAGGCTCAGGAAAAGTTTTATGCCGTATCCCGCAAAAAGTTCCGCCAACTCCCGTACTTTGCCCAGATACCGTTCGGTGATCAGCCAGGTCGCCGCATCCTTCACGTTGACATTGTTGATCACCACCGCGTTGATACCGACGCTGGCCGCCAGCCTCGCATAGGTGACGGTCCTGTCGTCCACAACGACCTCGTTTTCCACGAAGAAAAAGGATTCCCCTGAATAACCGCGTTCGATGCTTCCGTCCATATTATCCCAGTGGTTCAGCATCCGCAGCGGCATATCGGGCGCCTTTGCAATGTCCATCCCCGCGATCGTGTCCTTCGTCCTGATCTGACGGAGAAGGGCAAAGGTTCCGTAAAGAATACCATTGGAATCGGACGCTTCGATCGTTACCATCCCGTCTTTTTCATACAAATGATAGCTTTCCTTCCGCATCCCCGCCTGATAGACAAAATGTACGCCGTTTCCCTCTCCGTTACAGGAAATCTCCCGCAGTACGGGCTGCCTTCCGGTCATCCCTTCCAGTCCAAGCTGCAATTCCCTGACGCTGTTTCTCATCAGCTCATCCTGCACATCCGCATAAATATTTTGAAGTCTGTCCGCCCCTTCACAAGACGTCCGCTCCGTATAATTCAGCCATGCCTGCTCGAAACTCATTTCATTCCTCCATTCCCGGCCCGCGGCTCTCCGGCCGCAGGCGCAATATTGTATAGCCCGCCGCTTCTTCCGCATCTTTGTACGTTTCAGCCGGGTCTGATGCAAAACTATGCAAGTATCATCTCTTCCGAAACCATAACCGGAAGCACGCTGACTTTCTTCCCGGTAAGCTTCTCGCTGCGGTTCTCCGGCTGTGTTCCGCCGATCGAAACGAGGTATTTCCCGACACCGACTCTGTTGACCGCCTGTTCGTCATACAACGCAAACGCGCTGACCGGAAGCTTTATGACGATTTCCTTGCTCTCTCCCGGCTTCAATGTCACCTTGCGGATGCCTTTCAGCTGAGCGTTCGGCGTTCCTTCCCTGTCGGCTTTTACATAGACCTGTACGGTCTCCGTGCCTTCTCTGCTTCCCGTATTGGCAACGACCGCCTTCACTTCGATGCCTTCTTCTCCCACCGTATCGCAGGAAACCGACGCGTCCGTATAGGTAAAATCCGTATAGGACAGGCCGTATCCAAACGGATACAGAGCTTCATTCGTCATGTAGCGGTAGGTTCTTCCCTTCATGGAATAATCGGTAAAAGCGGGCAGCTCTTCCAGTGTCCGGTAAAACGTTACCGGCATCCTTCCTTCCGGATTTTTCTCTCCGAACAGTATCCGCGCAATCGCTCTTCCGCCCTGTGCGCCCGGATACCAGCCCTGCAGAACGGCCGGTACATGTTCGTCGGCCCATTCCACCGCAAGCGCGCTTCCCGAAAGAAGCACAAGCACGACGGGTTTACCGCTGGCACAGGCGATCTCCAGAATTTCCTGCTGTCTGCCGGGCAGATTCAGATTCGGTTTGTCGCCGCTCGCATACTGGTTGCCCTGATCGCCCTCTTCGCCTTCCAGACCGGAATCCAGTCCGAGACACATCACGATCACGTCGCTCGCATCACAAATGGCCTTTACTTCCGAATCCCTGTCCTGTCCTTTGCTCAGATTGCTGATTTTATCCTGATACAGATGACAGCCTTCGGATACGAGTACCCGCACATCATCGCCCACATACTCCTGAATGCCCTCGGCTATTGTAAAATACCGGGATGCCGTTCCTTCATAGTTGCCGATCAGCGCTTTCCGGTTATTGGCATTGGGGCCGATCACGCCGAGCGTTTTGATTCCGCTTTTGTCGAGCGGCAGAAGGTTGTTTTCATTCTTCAATAAAACAACGCATTTCTCCGCCGCTTTCAGATTCAATGCCTGCATCTGTGCCGAATCCACCGCCGTATAAGGGATTTCATCAAAGGGCGTTTTCGCTTTTTCCTCAAAAAGACCGAGTTTCATCCGGGTCGTGAACAGATGTACAAGCGCCTCGTCCACGCGTTCTTCGGGTATCATGCCTTTCTCCACCGCATCCTTCACATAAACGAAAAGATTGCCGCAGTTTAAGTCACAGCCGTTTTTCACCGCGAGCGCAACGGATTCTTCCGCCCCGGCCGTTACGCAATGGCCTTCGTGGAAATCTTTGATCGCCCAGCAGTCGGAAACCACATGGCCCTTAAAGCCCCATTCCTTCCGCAGTATATCCTGCAGAAGCGTTTTGCTTCCGCAGCACGGTTCCCCGTTCGTCCGGTTATAAGCGCCCATGACCGCCTCTACCTTTGCTTCCTGCACGCAGGCTTTGAACGCGGGCAGATAAGTTTCGTACAGATCCTGCCTGCTCACCTCGGCGTTGAACTCATGACGCAGATCCTCCGGACCGCTGTGCACCGCAAAATGTTTGGCGCAGGCCGCCGCCTTCATGTAATTCTCGTCGTGTCCCTGGATGCCTTCCACAAACCGCACGCCGAGCCTGGACGTCAGATACGGGTCTTCCCCGAACGTCTCATGGCCTCTGCCCCATCTCGGATCCCTGAAAATATTCACGTTGGGAGACCAGAAAGTCAGTCCCTTATAAATATCAAAATCCTCATACTTCTGCTGCGCATTGAATTTCGCCCGGCCTTCCGTGGAAATGGCATCCGCCACTTCTTCGATAAAGTCCTCGTCAAATGTCGCTGCCAGCGACACCGCCTGCGGAAATACGGTGGCCGTTCCTGCTCTCGCCACTCCGTGAAGCGCTTCGTTCCACCAGTTATAAGCCTTTATGCCAAGTCTTTCTATGGCAGGAGCGCCGTGTAGCATCTGAAAAGCCTTTTCCTCCAATGTCATCTGTGCGACCAGACTGCGGGCACGCTCTTCAAACGCCGCGTTTCTGTCTTCGTTTCTTACAAGTTCCATTCCCATACCTCCATGCCTGTTTGATAAACATCCATACCGCCGGATATTCGTTGTATTCTGCTATTATGTCTTTCGCCAGCTCCTCCTGCGGCTTCATTTTCAGTGCTTCATAATTATGCTGTAAAACATGTTTCTTTCAGGCCCGTTATTAGTCAAAGTATACAACAGCCCGTTCCTTTGGACTCTTCACTTCTTGCTCTGTCATAACCAGATATTGCTAAATGATGCTCTCCAAACGATACCCCTGTCACTTTTTTCTATCCAATATTTATATTTTACAGGTAATTATTTTATTTTTTCAAGACAACATGCCCGTTTTAGGCCACTTTCCATCTTTCCCGTATAGCAAAATTTGATTTGACACTTTTCTCTGTTTATGCTATCACTTAAAGTAGGACAACAAATTCGGAATACAGCGCCAGTATCTGAGGAATATGCTGAGGATTGACAGGAGCCTTCACCATGATAAAAATTCTTAACGGCATCCACGAAACGGTAGCTTACGACTACTTTCCAACCATCAAACTCTATCATAATATGGAAGCGGAAGACTATCCGCTCCACTGGCATACCGCAATGGAGATCATTATGCCGGTGCGGAAAGAATATACCGTCGTTATCGATGAAACCCCCCATACGTTCGGCGAAGGGGATATTTTCATAACGCCGCCGGGCACGCTGCACCGCCTGATCGCTCCGCCGCCCGACGCCGGCGGGGATGAAGGGGAACGGCTCATCATCCTTTTGGATTACAGCCTTGTCTGCAACGTAAAAGGAATGGACTCTTTAATCCATTCCCTTCATCCTTACGCTCTCATCAGCCGGAAAGAATATCCCGGGCTGAACGGACAGCTCGCTTCCTGTCTGCATGAAATCAGCCGCGAATACGATAACCGCATCGCTTTCACGGAAGCCTGCATCTATTCCTTAATCATACGCTTTTTTGTCACCATCGGCCGCGCCAACTTCAATGCCAGCGAAAAATTTCCCGGCATTACTTCGAGCAAACAGCACGAATACATCGAAAAATTTATGGACGTCTGCAATTACATAACCGACCATTGCACCGAAAATATCAATGTGGATGATCTCGCCGCCCTGGCCGGCTTTTCCAAGTTCCACTTTTCCAGGCTGTTCAAACAGTTTTCCGGCGTCTCCTGTTATGAATATCTGACCCAGAAAAGGATCATTCACGCGGAAGCCCTGCTGATTCAGCCGAATATTTCCATAACCGAAGCGGCAATGCGTTCGGGCTTCGGCAGCCTTTCTACCTTTAACCGCATTTTCAAGGCCGCCAAACACTGTACGCCGTCCGAATACAAAAACCTGAATCAGTCCAAACCGGCATCGGAGCAGGAAAGAACCGTTTCCGACGCCGGATTCTGATCTTTCACACGGGCCGGCAAAAACGCCGCATCATATGCTGCATTCCAGCCGGAACGGGCTCATTGGGAATCCGTCCGCATTATAAAGCAGCGCTCCCCGGTTGGTATTGTGATAACAGTACCTGATTTCCCGTATTTGTTCAAGCGGCTCATCGCATTTTAAAACCACATCGTTTTCCACGACAACGGCTCTTACGGCAAAGAGCCGTTCTTTTTCGTCCATCAGCTCAAAATCCTTAATTTCCGTTCCCTTATCCTCGGAGCAGGCATACAGGCCCGACGCATTTTTACAATGCAGCGTTATCTGCCAGATCGTCTGTTCCGGTCCTTCCTGCCGCTCCTGTGCGCCGGCGGATAAAATCCGTTCCGCGCTGACTTTCTCTACCTGCGGCCCGCTGCATTCTATCCGAAGTCCGTACAGCTTCGCCGCGGCCTGCATGGCCAGCCGATAGCCGATTCCTTCTTTATTCAGCGGATGAAGATCATTGTCTTCCCCCAGATCGATGGCAACGACCATTCCCGTACCCGGAATGTTCAGGGCCTGCCGCTGCGCCTCCCGGATTCCCGGCCAGTCGCTGTATGTCTCGTTCCGTTCCTTTTCGTAAATATCCGCCGCAAAATTGGGCAGCTGCACATAGATGAACGGTATCTCGTCGTTCCATTTTTCCCGGTATCCGGAAATCATGCGTTCCGTCAGTTCCAGATAACGGGATGCCGCCGCATGGGTGTTGGATTCGCCCTGATACCAGAGGATTCCCGCTATCGCATATTTATGACAGGGCGCCGTCATCGCATGATACAGTCCCGTAGGTTTCCAGTTCACGAAATCCGTTTCCCCGATTATCTCACAGGATGCGCCGATTCTGTACTGCCAGACGCCCGAAAGCTCAATCCGCTCTTCTTCCCGGAAAAGCGCATATGTTTTGCCGTCGGTAAACCTTCCGTGCCCGGTTTCACACTTGACGCGGATAACAATGGTATTTTTCCCCTGTCTGAGAAGCCCTTCCGGCACGACATATTTCCGGGGCGGATACTGATAATCCGTATGGCCGACGCAGACGCCGTTGACATAGACCGTGTCGCTGTCCACGATCGTTCCGAGCCAAAGCTTCGCCTCCCTGCCGGCAAGGTTTTCATCGACGGTAAATTCCCTGCTAAACCATACGCTTCCGATAAAACCGTTTAATTCCGTGTTTTCAAAAAAGAAAGGGATTTCCACGTCCTTCCAGCCTACGCCGTCCGCCTCTTCCGGATTCTGCCCCCGGTCCGGATTCCCCTGCGCCCAGTTCTCCCGAAGTCCCCGGTCTGCGGCATCCAGGCGGCTATGCCAGGCGTCCGCCTGCTCCTCATTCTTTTTCAACTGCCCTTTTACAAAGGCATCGTCGCCGTATTGGTCGGCCAGCGCAAGAAAATCCTGATATCCCGCCAGCATATCCCTTCCCATCCAGGTTTCGATCCTCGAACCGCCGAGGCTCGCGTTGATCAGTCCCACCGGAACCCCCGATACCGCGTAGAAATGTTTTGCAAAGAAATACGCCGTTGCGGAAAAATCCAGAATGGTGTCCTTCGATACGGCCGTCCATTCACCGCTTTCCAGATCTTTCAGCGGCCCGTGAAAATCGCTCTGCTCCGTTATTTTAAAAGTACGGACAGGCATGTCTTCCCGGTCTTCATCGAACCGGAGGAGTTCCTGCGGATACCGGTCTATGACCCTGCGCATCGGAAGCTCCATATTGGACTGCCCGGAGCACAGAAAGACATCTCCGATCAGAATATCCCTGATCTTTCTTTCCGCCCCGCCGTCGTCAGAAATCCGCATTTCATACGGGCCGCCCGGCTCCGTTTCCTTCAGGAAAATTTCCCATTCACCGTTCATGCCGGTTTCACAGCCGTAATCCGAACCAAGAAACGAAACGCAGACTTTCCGCCCCGGTTCGTCCCATCCCCATATACGCGCTTTTTTCTTCTGCTGTAAAATCATGCCGTCGCTTATCAGTCTCGGTAATATCAATCCGCTCATGCCCATTCACGTTCCTTCCTTCTGTCAGCCTGCACAGTCAATCTGTCCGTATCATACAGTTATTATGATAATTGTAAGACAAAGGAAACGGTTCGTCTCTGCAATTTACAGGAACCTCTTCTCATTTCTTGCTATCTGCCGCGGCAGCTCCCCCATTCCCAGGGGGCAGGCTGCGCGGATGACGCCCTTATATTACGCCGAGTTTTTCCAGTTCTTCTCTCGCCTGTTTCTGATTCCTGAATAAAATCGTATGGATTCCGAAGGCTTCCGCACCCGTCAGGTTCTTCTGCGTATCGTCCAGGAAAACACATTCTTCCGGGACGAGCCGGTACCGGTCGATCAAAATCTGATAGATTTCCGGCATCGGCTTGATAACCTTCTCCTGATAAGAAAGGATTCCTCCGTCCATATAAGGCAGAAAGTCCAGCGCTTTCGCACATTCCTTTTCCGCTCTTTCGGAAAAATTGGACAAATACAAAACCTGATAGCCTTTCCGCTTTAACTCCTGTATCCACGGAATTGCATAATCATTCCGTGCCACCATGCCTGCCACGTCGGAAAGACATCTGCGGATATCCGCCTCCATCTCCGGGTCATTTTCAATAAATTTCCGTATGATCTCTTCCCCTGTCAGCTCTCCCCTGTCGTATTCGTTCCAGGCGTCGCTCTTCACCGTTGCCTTTGCAAGCCTCTCCAGCCGTTCCCCCGTATAGCCAAACCGTCTGTAATGCGCTTCCCATGTAAAATCCGCAAGCACATTTCCGATATCAAAAATAATTGTCCTGATCATGATCTGTCTTCCTCCTTTCCTGTTTTCCATATATTTCTCAAGACAGCAGTTGTGCAAAACATACTAATCAGAAGCAGGGTGCTGTTTCTCAAACAGCCCCAGCAGATTTTCGGCGGCCGCGGACAGCGGATTCCTCCGGTCCGTCACCACGCAAAACTGCCGTCTCGGAATGATTTTATTAAAGCGAAGTTCAAAAAGCTGCCCGTTTTCCAGATATTCCGCCGCAAAATCCCTGACGACACACCCGACGCCAAGATTGCGAAGCGCGAACTGCACAATCATCTCACTGGTTGCCAGCTCAAATTCCGGGTGAATGCTTACCCGGTTTTCCAGCAGAAACCGTTCCATATTGCGCCTCGTGCTCGTAAGGCCTTCCAGAAAAATCAGGGGCATTGTTTCAAGTTCCTGCAGATCCAGCATTTTATTCTTATATTGAATAAACTTTCTGCCCGCCACAAAAATATCTTCGATTTCCCGCACACTTCCGGTACAAATCGATTCCGTTTTCTCAAAAGGCGTGCTGACCACACCAAAATCGATCTTCCCTTCCTGCAGATTCCGCAGCGTTTCCGGCGTCGGCGCATTTGTCACCGACACCCGGATACCGGGATATTTTTCATGAAAACGTTCGAGATACGGAAGCAGGTAAAACTGCAGCGTCATATCGCTTGCGCCGATATGAATTTCTCCCAGATCGAGATTCAGCATCTGTTTCAGCTTCTTTTCACCGAGCGCAAACTGCTCACAGCCTTTTGCCACATAATGATAAAGCAGTTCGCCTTCTTTCGTCAGTCTGACGCCTCTCGGCACTCTGACAAAAAGCTTCGCGCCGAGCGCATGCTCCAGCTGCCTTACCGACTGGCTGACCGCAGGCTGAGAAATGGCGAGTTCCTCTGCCGCCCCCGTCAGGCTGCCACTCTTTGCGACATGGTAAAAAACTTTATAATATTCTAAACTGGTTATCATACATTCCCTTCCGGCCATGCCGCCGGCGTCTCCGGCAGGCCAAAGACGAATGCTGCCGGGTGCATTATCTGAACATCCCCGGAAACCAGTTTCCGGGGATGTCTTTTATTCTGTCAGATTATCTTAATTTTTCGCCGGAATAACCGCTCCGTTAAACTGATCTGAAATGAACTGCTTGATTTCATCGGACTGCAGAATTTCTACCAGCTTCTTGATCGACTCGTTATCCTTGTTCGCTTCCGTAACGGTAATGATGTTAGCGTACTCGGAATCTTCGCCTTCTCTCATCAGATAGGAAGTCGTATCAATGCTCGCTTCGAGCGCTCTGTTGACGTTTACGAAATAAGCGTCAAAATCCGCCGCCGAAGGAATGATATTAGCCTGGTCCATCTCCACGATCTCGATCGGAATCAGATATTCTTCCACCTTCTGGATGGAAGCGTCGATCGCTGTCATCGCCGGATCCAGTTTGATAAATCCTTCCGCTTCCAGAACCTTCAAGGCTCTGTACTCGTTGGAAGAATCGTTCGGAATCGCAATGACTGCGTTCTCCGGCAGTTCTTCCTTCGTCGCATACTTATCCGAAAAGCACGCGTAGGGCTCTACGTGAATGCCGCCCATGCTGTACAGGGTCGCGCCCATTTCTTCCTCAATGCTCTCCATCGCCGGAACGTGCATAAAATATGCGAAGTCGATTTCCCCGTCGATCAGCATGTCGTTCCATGTCGCATCCCATGTTGTTGACACGATATCCAGCTCGATACCCTCTGCCGCCAGCAGATCGGAAGCCGCATTCAGAATTTCGCTGTGGGGTGTCAGATCGCATACCGCTTTCAATACCACTTTTTCTCCTGACGCATCGTCTGCCTGTACATCCGCGGTATCCGCCGCATCCTCCGTACCGGACGCTTCCGTAGTGTCCTCTGCACTGTCCGCCGCATTCCCGGTTTCCGCGTCCGCCGCGCTGTCTGTTGTGCTGCCTGCGCCGTCCGCTGTGCTTCCTGCTCCGTCTGCCTGATTACCGCATCCGCTGAGAAGGGCGGACGCCGTCAGTGCAGTCATCAGCAATACTGCAAGTTTCCTTTTCATAATGTTTCTCCTCTTTTCTGCATTTATTCATTTAATCAGCTTGCGCTGCCTTAAATGTCATTTCTAAATTAAATGACGTTTCTTTAAAATCAGTTTGGAAAATGTATCCCCGACAAGCTGTACCGCCTGTACGATCACGATCAGCACAACGATCGTCGCAAACAGCAGATCGTGCTGAAATCTCGTATATCCGTATGTGACCGCAATATAACCGATTCCGCCGGCGCCGAAACTGCCCGCCAGCGCCGTCATGGAAATAACGATCACGACCGCGTTCGTAAAAGCCCGAATCAGGGACGGCAGCGTTTCCGGAACCATGATCGTGAATAAAATCCGGAAGTTGCCGCTTCCCATTGCCTTAGCCGCCTCTATTTTTCCCTTGTCAAGTTCCAGCAGACTGCTCTCCACCAGCCTTGCAAACAGCGGCACACAGCTTGCGACAAGCGAAATGATACAGGCATTGGAGCCGTATGATTTGCCGACTAACGCCCTTGCCACCGGGAGCATTACGATAATGATGATCACCTGGGGCAGCGAGCGGAAACAGTTGATGACCGCTCCCAGAACCGTATGAACGATTTTACAGGGCATCAGCCCTTCCTTACTCGTCATCACAAGGATAAGGCCGAGCAGAATCCCGAACACGAGGACGAAAACGGAAGAAACGCCGACCATATACATCGTCTCGCTGATCGCAGGGACAACCTGTTCCCATACTTCCGGGCTGAAAGCGTGTTTCAGCACTTCCCAAAAAGAATATTTATACAGACTCATTCCGCTTCCTCCTGCCAGTAATCGCTTCTGAACTGATTATAAACCCCGATAAAGTTCCTTGCGGTAGAGCATTTCGGATTTTGGAAAATCTCCTTTACCGGCCCCTGCTCCAGAATTTTACCGTCCTCCATGACCGCCATCCGGTGACAGGTGTATTTGATCACTTCCAGCTCGTGGGTAATCAAAATGATCGTCAGTCCCAGTTTTTTGTTAATCTCTTTGAGCAGATCCAGCACGGAAATCGTTGTCTGCGGGTCCAGCGCGCTCGTCGCCTCGTCCGATAACAGCACGTCCGGGTGATTCGCCAGCGCTCTTGCGATGCCCACTCTCTGTTTCTGGCCGCCGGAAAGTTCGCCGGGATAAGCGTTCTTCTTTTCCGTAAGCCCTACCAGGTTCAGCATTTCCTCCACCCGCGCTTCGGCCTCTTTCGCATTCGTTCCGGTCATTTTCAGGGGATAGGCGATATTCTGGGCTACCGTCATGGAATCAAACAGGTTGAACTGCTGAAAGATCATGCCGATCTTTCTTCTCTGCTCGTTCAGCTCCTTTTTCCCCAGCGCGGTAATCTCCCGGTCTCCGATCTTAACGCTCCCGCTGTCCGGCTCCTCCAGCCGGTTAATGCACCGGACAAGCGTTGACTTTCCGGCTCCGCTGAATCCGACGATACCGTAAATTTCTCCTTTTTCCACCGAAAGATCGATTCCCTTTAAAACTTCAACCGACTGCTTTTTCGTATGAAATGTTTTATACAGCTGCTTTACTTCAATAAATTTTTCTTCCATAAGTAAGTAAAAACCTTTCCATAGATCCGCCTGTTTTGCGCCCCGTCCCCACCGGATTCAGGCCGCATGCCAATTTATGTCATTTTATTAATTTTAGTATATTTTTCAATCCTTCTGCAACGCCGTCCTCGTCATGATGGCCGGTAACGAAATCCGCCGCCTGTTTACAGGCTTCCGACGCGTTCGCCATCGCGATGCCGTACCCCGCGTACCGTATCATATCGATATCGTTGTCCGCATCGCCAAAGGCCGCCGTTTCTTCTCTTTTCAGTCCAAGCAGTTCCGTGAAAAAGGCAAGCCCCGTTCTTTTCCCGGCCTGCCGGTCGGCGACTTCCACCAGATTGTGAATGGATGACGTTATGTAAATTTCGTCCGTTGCCCCGGCCGCCCGTTTCCATATCTTCTGCTGTAATTCCTCATTGCACACAATCATATCCATACTGTCCAGCCGGTGCTTGTTCTCATGAATAAACCGCACGATATCGTCCACACCGTGTCTGGTCGAACGCACATAGTCAGCGGCCTGCGGCGTCACGCCAAAAGCAGTCGGGTTCTCCAGAAGCTCTTTCCCGGCATAGGCCGTGCCGTTTATAAACGCCTCGTAGGAAACCGGCTCCTTTTCGGTTGCCTTCATAACCGCCTCCACGGCTTTCTCCGAAATCCGGTAACGTTTCAGACAATTTCCGGTGGGCACATGATACATTGCCGCACCGTTCAGGGTAATTGCATATTCCACGCCGGGCAGCTCCACCATATCGCGGGGCAGCGTATCGAATGCCCGCCCGCTGGCAATAATTACATGAACGCCCGATGCGATGACCTGTTCCAAAGCCCTTCTGTTGTTTTCCGACAGACGCCCTTCTTTATTTAAGGTCGTCCGGTCCATATCCAGCGCGATGCAGCGCACCGCCGGACAGCCCCGACCGCTGTCGTTCAATACACCGGATTCCTCCGCCATCCCTGTAACCCATGCCCTTTCTTATGCCGAAATGATCAATGCCGCATTTTACCTGCCAGATGTCATTCTTATAATCCAATCACATCATCCGTCTTTATTATACATGATCTGTCTTTTTCCGCAAGTAAAAAATCGCCGCCCGGCGGCGGCGATTATGAGAATGCTCCGCATTCTCCCTCGGAATGGTTTTGGCGTTCGCAACTTTCTGCTTCGCATTCTCCCTCGGAATAAAAAATCGCCGCTCGGCAGCGGCGATTACAAGAATGCTTCGCATTCTCCCCTGAAATGGTTTCTTCTGCGGCAATTTCCTATAAAATAATAAAACGCAGGCCGGGTAGCCTGCGCTCCGTTACCTCGCCGGCATCTGAAATCCTGCGAGCGCTTTGTTCAGATAGTCGTTAAAAGGCTTCATGATTCGGAAAAGTTCCGCCGCTTTTGCCAAAAATATATCTGCGTCGCTCAATTCCTCGTCTTTTAGCGGATATTCCAGATACCAGCTCTTATATTTTAAATATTCCGCCTGCGGATGCTCTTTCTCATATCCCGCGGGAACATTTTTCAACGCGGTTCCCCGTACCGTGAAATAGTTTTCAAACGCCGGTTCATGGATTATTTGTTCCCATTCATTGCCATTCCGTACAATATAATCCCTTACCATAGCCGTTGCATCCTTAAACATATCCGCAAACAGGCCGCCCCCCAAAAAAGACTGGCCGCCCGGTTTTATCATCAGATAATATCCGACCGGGACGGGCAGCTTTCCCTTCGAGGAAATATGAGCGCGGAACGCCGGATTATAAGGCGATTTATCATGGCTGAAACGGGTATCCCTTACCAGCTTAAATGTAAGATCTTTCGGGTTGTTATGTAAAATACTGTCGTCAAATTTTCCGATTTCCAGCATCAGCGCCTGCAAGAATGATTCAAACTCGGCGTTTGCGTTTTTATAGTCGTCCTTATGCGCATGATACCATTCACGGTTGTTGTTCGCGTCAAGCGCCTGTAAATAGTCAATCATCAACTGTGTATTCATAGCCGTCATCTCCTTTACGCTTCCTTTACAATGGAAAACTGGGTGGAATCTAAAAATTCCTGTATCATATTTCTGGTGCGATCGGGAGACTTATAAGGTTTACAGAATGAAAAATCCTGTGACAAATCGTCTATATCTTCCATCGCATTTTTCACGTCCATCATGGTCTGAACGGAAATTTCCGAAGCCGTCGCATAATCCAGCTGCTGCGGGTTGATTCTGTGGTTTTGGATTGCATAATTCACCCGGTCTTTGCATTTGCATCTGCCGTTTCCATATTCGCCGCAATACTGCCCAAGAAAATCCGCCATTTTTTTGCGTATCCGGGAAAGCCGCTGACGATATGCTTCCGGGGTCATTTCCAGAATATCCCCTGCAATACGGCTGTCAACCTTAAACATGGTGCCCAGTATGAAAATACATCTGCTCTCCACATCAAGGCATTGCAGCATCACATTCGTACAGGACATTTTGAGTTCTTCCGCCAGTATATCCTTTTCCACATTCTGCGTTAAATCCGGCACATCCTGTATTTTTCCGTTTTCTATGTCGTCTCCATAATACTCAAAGCTTGGCGCATACCGGGCAAACATATGCTTTTTGTAATTTTTCAGATGATTCATCGCAATGCTGAATACCCACGTCGTAAAGGAGCTGCCGCCCCTGAAAGAAGACAGATGCGTAATCATTTTCAGAAGAATATCCTGTGTGGCATCCTCCGCATCCGCAAATGTTCCGAGCATCCGCAGGGATAAATTGAATACGATATCCTGCACGCCTTCAATAAGCGTTTCGAGCGCTTTTTTATCTCCTGAGACAGCTTTGTCAACTAATTCCAGTAGTTCCTCGTTTGATTTTTTATCCATACTCATTACCTCCTGTATAATTAGACAACGGAAATCCGCCCCTGTGACAAAATACTTTTTGACAGACGAAAAAATCTTTGATTATGTCATTTTAGCACATGGCCATCGTTTTTTCTATCGGGTGTCTTCCTCAAAACGGTATGAAACGAAAGAGCATCCCAGGATTCCCCCGGCCGCCGCTCTGTGTTATAATGGATGCAAAAAAACGCGGAAAGCGGTATTACAGCGCAAAGGGGAAAATCATGCTGATGCGCTGATTTTTCAATCGCAAATTTGTACCGACGCTGACAGCGTCCTGGCTTCAAAATTCGCAGGTTATGGAAAGGCGTGGTTATTGATATGACAAAAGAAAACACCGGAAAGATTTTGGAAACTCTGGATAAAGAATACGGCACGGCAAAACAGGGCTTTGTCCATACGGCGGACTGGCAGCTCCTGACGGCGATCATGCTGAGCGCCCAGAGCACAGACAAACAGGTTGACGAAACGCTGCCCGGCTTATGGGCCGCCTTTCCCGATATGGAATCGGTCATCAAGGCCCCTGTGGAAAAGCTGGAAGAAGCCATCAAAAGCATCGGCCTGTATAAAGTGAAGGCGCGCAATATCAAAAAATGCTGTGAAATGCTATGGGAGACTTACGACCGAAAAGTTCCGACAACGATCGACGAGCTGGTAAAACTGCCGGGCGTCGGCCGCAAGACGGCGACCCTCTTTCTCGCAGATGCCTACGGGATTCCCGGCGTTACGGTAGATACCCATGTATTCCGCATCGCAAAACGAATCGGCTGGGCCTCCGGCAGCAATCCGGTTCAGGTGGAAAAAGAACTGATGAATGTCCTGCCAAAAGAACACTGGAACCGCATCAACTTCCAGCTCATTTATCATGGAAGGAGCGTCTGCACCGCACGAAAGGCCAAGTGTGAGAACTGCATTCTGAACAAGTGGTGCGATTTTACTGCAGCCTCTGCCGGCCCGGCGGGGTATTCGTCCCCGTCAAACTTCAATCCCACATGAAAAAGTCATAGCCGATACTGCCCTTACCATATTGCCAAGTGATGAAGGCAATTCCTATTGAGAAAATGAAAACTGTATGATAGAATAGGAAATTATTAAACTGACAAATCGAATTCAATCAGGGAGTCGTACATGAAAATCAGAAAAACAGCTAAATTACATATAGCAACTGCCATGATTTTATCCGGCGCTTTCTTATTTGCAGGCTGTGGAACCAATGCTTCAAAAGAAGCAGCACCTGATGCAGTTGAGGAAGAAACCTCAAATAATGAAAATTTAGTGACAAAAAATGATATAAAAGAAGAAAACCAGAATAAAGACATAACAAGCGGAAATGATGCAGCGGACAATCAAAAGACGTCCACTGAAAACATAAATATTTACAATGATGTTCTGGCGCAATACAGCGACATGATTGAAAATGACTTTTACGCTAATCTTCGGGATTCGGATACCTATGAAAGCAGTTTTGGAGAGGACATTGGACTTGAAATCCGCACACATAAGCAGGATATTTATTACACATTTTATGATGTAGATGGAAACGGAACGATGGAACTTATTATTGCAGGAGGAGAAAATGCCGTATCAAATCCCACTTTTTCCCCTTGGAATTATGATTTATACGGATACGACGGAACTAATGTAGTTCATATTTTCCCGGAAATGGAGTTTGGCTACAGAACAAATTTTTCAATTTATGATAACGGAGTGATAGAAGTATTTTACAGTAACAGCGCAGCGGAATCCGGCGTTGATTTCTACAAAATAGGCACTGACGGATTTACTCCAGAACTAATTGATTCCTTTACCGCAGTCGGTCATTTAGAAGGAGATAAGCCTGTATTTACCTATTCTCAAAATGGGAATGAAATTACGGAAGAAGAATATAATGCCAGCATTCGAGGCTACGAACTTGCTCTTACAGCATTAGATTGGATACAGATTCAATAAAATGTGATGCTCCTGCAAGCAGGGCATTTTCCTCATTACCCGCGCAAATCATGGCCGCACTATTCTGTTTTGGAAGATTTCTTCCGCAATTTCAGTAAAATCCCCGTCCTCTCTGCCGCTTTCTGAAACCGTTCGGCCATATATGCGGCCTTTTCTTTCAGGGAAAGTTCTTCAAATGTTATATCTGCCCTGGCCTGTTCCAGGATTCCTCTTACCTCTTCCGGTTCCAGCAGATTCACGGCCAGGCAAAAAAGAGTCTTCTTCCGGCCGTCATTACAATTTTGCAGCAGCCATTTCAAAATCCTGATTTTTTCTTCCTGCTCTGCCCTGTATCTTTCCGCCCCCATTTCATGCTGCTTCTGTAAATCCTTTTTCTGGTTCTGATGTGTAATAAAAGAATCAAACCGGTCTGCCTCTTCGCATTTTTCACACAAAAATTCCGGGCACTGACTGCAATACTCCGGTTTTCCATGTTCCAGACTGCATTTTGCAATTTTACAGGACTGATTTCCCTCTCCTCCTCCGCATCCCGGACAGCGGCCGTCAAGACGCATAGGGCAGAGCCCGCAGTTTAATCCGCACAGGGAAAACAGAATATCCGATCTGATAAAGTCTTTCATGTTGATGCTCCTTTGGATAGAAAATAATATTTTCCGAAAATTTCTTTCTCGAATTCCTGATTCAAATCCTGTTGAACCATATCCATATCCGTTCCGCAGCCCTCACCCTCGCCAAACTCAATTTTTACCAACCTCTAAAAAGTCTCTTTTATGGAAGTTTATTCTTACCGTTTTTCTTTACTGTACTGTGAATATTTTTAATGCTTTCCAAGTATTCTTCTTCAACTGGCGATAAGTTCTGAATCTGATATTTCTTATATTCTTCTGTTGCTTTTTCAATTGCCTGTGCATGACTGATCGTTCCGGCTCCTTGCAGCACTTTTTCACCTGTCGTTTTTAAAACGTTGTCAAGGTGTTCCACATAATCTGCCATATACATAGGATGGTGGCGCATAGCTTGAATCTCCGCGAAATCAAAATATCCCGATACAATATTATTTAGGATTTTTAACTCATCGTCATCAAGATAATTTTTTGCAATACTTATATCTTTTAATGCGGGGAAATCACCAGAAACTTTTCAATCCCATAAAAGGCTGATCGGCGTCCGCACGCTCATATATAACCTCCGCCGCTGTATGTCCATGTGCAGCACAGGTCCTTCCAATAATTCCCGCCACCGTTTCCTTTCAAACGCTCATCATCCATGGTAAAACCTTTAATCATATACTCCTTCAGCCGTTCTGTCGCCCAACGCCGGAAATTAGTGTAAACGGTAGATAGTGCGTACCTCGACTGTAAAGGATAAATATGTGACAATAGACTATATTTCTATCATGAGTATC
>ERZ808054.184-NODE-184-length-82803-cov-13.499843_pt1 | contig 82803 bp, 71 predicted proteins | sample MGYA00380201_ERZ808054 | MGnify/ENA primary metagenome ERZ808054 (study PRJEB31490, sample SAMN06133419) | mouse gut metagenome | isolation source: Z5_2 | host: mice | place: China: Chengdu | collected 2015-05 ... | reverse complement strand
ATAATTTCAAATCCAGATAAAATATCTTTTAATTTGGTTGTAAAATCTGCTAATTGTGAAGAAAGTGTATTTTGCCTTTTTTCCAACTCTTTACCTAATAGACTTGGAGCAAGAAACATCAAAGTAATTGCAACAAATACAACGATAGTTACAATAACATCAAAATAAATCATCAATACAAAGGAAGAAATAAAAATAACAGTATATTGAACTACTTCAAAGAATGGGAGTAAAAAGTTATCTTCTATCATTTTTACGTCATTTGTAATAATGGATAGATAATCGGCAGTATTCCTTTTTCCGAAATCTCCCATACTTTGACTAACTATCCCTTTAAATACATCAGTTCGAATTTGCTTAATGATTTTGCAAGTAATCCTTTTGCTAAGCAAGGATTGAAGATATAGAAAAATTCCCAGCATAACAAAATAAAAAATGGAGAACAAAACCATTGGAATAAATTGTTGCATATTCTTTTCCACAGCTATGTCTAATAATTTCTGTAAGAGTACAGCCATAAATACATACCCTAGGGAAGCAATTATGCTTGTTAAAATAGTGAAAAGAAGTAATACCTTGTTTTGTTTCATGTATATTTTCATAAAATCCTCCTTAATCATAATTATACATGGTGTATGTATGTATAATTCTAAAAATAAAATTGCCTTTCGACAATCTTATTTTTGCTAAGCGTTTTCCTTACATAATCTAACTACTTCATCATCAATTATCGGAAGCCCCAAATTATCCATGATTTTTTTAATCATTAAAAATTTTTCCCATGCTTCATCTTCTGTCACCATATATATGGTGGGTATTGACCAAAAGTTAGTTAAAAGGACAAATAACTCTGCTAATAGTCTTGAATGTTTTGTTTGTATAGAACCGTCTTTTATTCCTTCTTCTATTAGTTCTTGATACATAGGAACTAGCTCTTTGTTACTTTCTATCAATTTCTTTAAAAAAGCAGGACTTTCCATAAGCTGCATAGAAGCAATGCTTAATTTATGGTGTTCTGTATCATCAAAAGATGTCTTCATAACAAATTTTAGTTTTTCTAAACCATTTAGCTCTTTATGTTGTTTTGCCTTTTCAAAAGGATTTATTTCATCAAAAAGTTTTTCGCATAACGCTTCAAATACTTCCTCTTTGGACTTAAAGTGATGATAAAAAGCACCTCTTGTTAAGCCTCCCATTTCTGCTATAATGTCTAATACTGTTGTTTCTTCATAACCTTTTTCTAAAAACAATTTTAAAGAAGCATCTAAAATTTTTTGAATAGTTTCTTCAGGATATTTATTACGTGGCAATCTTGCACCTCCTCATACATACACTTTACACGTATACATTATCATGCAGTATGCACGTATGTCAATATTTTTTTGTTCAATGCAACATTCTTATTCTTTATTCCTCTTGATTACCTCAAAACAGTAAAGAAAAAGTCCTGTCAAGAGCCTTGCCACCGTAGGTGGTGCTTGCACTCTTGATCGGACTTTTTGTTTGCTGTATCTTCTGTGAGAGGATAAAGGCTATTCATCTTCATCATCAAAATTCATATTTACGATAACCTTGCCTTTGCCGAATGGAACATAAGGGTTCATGTGCTTGTGTCCCTCAGTGCTTTCCCCGAACATATCAAGGCTGTAAAACTCATCATAGCGGTCTAAAATCTTCTGAAATTTCAAATGCTGGACAAACTCTTTGATTGGGTAAAGGTCAGACGCTGTGATGTCTTTGCCATTGATGTAATCCGTGATATACTCCCGTAACTGCTCTAATTCATAGTCCAGCCATTCTTCCTCGCTGTCAAAGAAGTTATCATAATGACCGTGTTTCAATTCAGCGTTTAATCGTTCTTCCCCTCTGACAAACTGACAGACTTCTTTCTCTATGTGAGAAGCAAATTTCCATGTGCCTGACAGCATTTCATTCGGTGCAACTTCTAACACCGCCATTATCTTTTCCAGCGTTTCAAAAGTAGGATAATTCACACCTCTTTCAATCTTGGAAAGGCTTTGTAGGTTGATACCGATAGCGTCAGCAAGTTCTTGCTGTTTCATTCCCTTTAGTTTTCTGACCGTCTGTATATTTTGTCCCAAATGCTTATAATTCATGGAATATCTTCTCCTTTCAATCACTTTATAAGCCTATCATACTTATTATTTTTGAAAAAGTCAAGAAAAAGTTCTTGACAAGTAATTCTATTGGCGTTATTATCATAGCAGATAGAGTGATTAAGCACACTAGGGTCAATCACACGCTTGAGTAAGCATTTAAAGAAGATATTTTCACTTTGACAGCATGAATGAGCATGGACTGTCAGACTGAAAATCGTGGTTTCCAAAAAGGGCTGGCTGGACGGGGCACGTCCCCCAGACGTGTTTCGGACAGACAGTTCCTTTTGGAAAGGCAACGCCGTAGGCGTTGGGCAACAAAAAAGCCGCACAGTAGCTGAACATCCGTCAGTTACTGTGCGGCTGATATGAATTAAAATCGGTATTACCGGGTTGCTGCCCGTTTGTCCTTTATGTGAAATGGTTCCTTATCACCTCCCAGTCTGCCCCTACCAAAGGGCGTATTGTAATGGAAAAAGAATGGTGGCAAATCCGAAAATCCTCTCTGATTAAGATTGCTCATGGATTTCTTTGCTTTCAGAAAACAACAACATATAGTATTGTATACATTATTTGTTTCTGTATTTAGTGTCATATGCGCGCTTTACAACACCTGAGCAACCTTAGTAATAATGGGTTTTCCGATTTGTCCTTATTATACCGTAAGGGCATACGTTCTGCACAAGGCTGGCAAGCAAGAATATGAACCCAAAGGATTTACAGTATATCATGGGGCATTCAAACATCAGTATCACGATGAACTGGTATGCTCATGCGTCCATAGATACGGCAAAATCAGAGGTTCAGCGTCTAATCGCATAAGAAGTATTTACCACGATTTTAACCACGTTTGATAGGAAAAATATAAGAAGTTAGACCTTGATATGTGAGGTTTACCACTAATACAAAATGCCCGAATAGCTGATAAAATGGGGCTATTCGGACATTTGAGAAGATATAAAAAGATAGTCAAAAAGACATATATAATTTATAATAAATATATATATTTTCAAGGATTTTATACATTTTCTTGAAAAATATAATCGGAATTTATTGAGGTGAGACTTATGAAATATGCAAAGGAAGAAGTACAAATAGAGGGATTGAAAACATATATTTTTACCCCTGAAAACGCTAAGCTGTTTCTGTCTGATATCGATCTCATAGAAGAATTTAATTTGTCAGTTGTTTATATAAAAGGCTTTCAATACAATATTGATGTAGCTGAACATCATTTTGATAAACATCTGTTTCCGACTATATTTTGTCATAAAGATCGTTGGTATTCTTCTTTGTGTGTCCGAATTGGTGAAAGCTATATTGATGTAAAATATCACGAAAAATGGTTTTGTCGCTGGTGATATATGCTCTAAATGACTTCTTAATCACGAGATTTTTTCATGGTTAGTGAAGGACACATTTAGAGCATATTTCATGTAAGGAGGCAGACGCTATGACAAAAACCAAAATCACTCCATTATACGAGAGGTTGAGCCGTGACGATGAATTGAATGGGGAATCCAACTCCATCAGCAACCAAGAGTTAATATGTAAAGGGTGGTTTCTGCCATCTAATACATATGACTGCGGCTCATTTGTGGTAAATTGAAAAGCAGTTGTAAGAAAGGAGTCAAAAAGCCTTATAACCGCTGGAAATCAACGCAAAAGGAGCTGAATTTTATGAAATCTATCTTTGAAGAAATGGGCGGTACATACCGTCAAGTGGGAGATTATTTCATTTCCAACATTACTTTGCCGGATGACGGCGAATATCAGATAGGCAAATACGGGCATATGCGCCGCAGCTATCTGAAAGAGTACCGTAAAATCCTCTACAACAACTATGTGCTGGAGGGAACGCTGTTCAAGCATTTAGCTGAAATCGATCAAGCCTGCAACGAACGCATTAAAAACATCGTTTCCGCTATGGCAAAGCAGGAAGGCGTAACCGAAGCACTCAAAGCGGCTGATCAAATAGAATGGGTGCGCCGTATGAACAGTATCCGTAACCGTGCGGAGGAAATTATTTTAACCGAACTTGTATATGCTTAAACGAAATCCCGTTATCGGCTATGATATGGCTGATAACGGGATTTTCTGTCGTTAGTCGTTTTTTTCTTCTGTGCTGGCAACAAGACGATCAAAATCACTTTGATACAGACGATCTTGAATGACACGGTACTGCTCAAATTCACTTTCTGCAAAGGTTTTTGCGATTGCGGCTGTGACTTTACCCTTGTTTTGTAAGACTTCTGCATCGTTGAATTGCAGGAATGCATCCAGTTTGGAAGCCCAATCTGCCATCGTCATGGGAATATGCCGCCGTGCCTGTCTTGTAGCGTAGTCCAAATACATCGTAACGATCTCGTTAAGCTCCTGTATTTCACCCTTGGATAAGTAATTCTTTGCAATCGACACATCTGCTTTTACAATTTTTCCACCAGGAGCGTTGCGCCATGATGTTAATCCCATATGTTCTTTTGTGTGGTCTGCTCTTGCTACAATGACTTCCCCTGCGGTATTTCCGTGAACGGCATAGTGCATCTTATTCTGTACTGTCGCAAAGAAATCTTTCGTGATTTGGCTATCAAAGGAATAATCGACGGCAGTAGCATAGATGTCTGTAATCTTTTGATAGAAACGGCGCTCACTGGCTCGAATCTCTTGTATCTCAGAAATTAAGTGTTCAAAATAATCCTCATCGAAGATTTGACCGTTAATCAATCTGCTCTTATCTAAAACATACCCTTGTTTCGCAAAGGTATCCAGCACTTTTGTTGCCCATTGCCTGAATTGTGTTGCCCTGCCGGAGTTGACACGGTAGCCAACGGCAATTATGGCAGATAGCGAATAAAACTTATATTGATAGGTTTTTCCGTTATCCGCAACTTGTGCAAAATTTGCACAAGTTGATTCCTCGGACAATTCGCCGCTCTCATAGATGTTTTTCAAATGTTTTGTGACAACGCTTCTGTCTACATCGAAAAGCTGTCCAATCGCTTTTTGTGTCAGCCATACATCGTGATTCTGAACACGAACTTCAATACCATCCTCGTGGGCATCCTTTGTAAATACAAGAAAATCCACCGTGCTGTTTCGGATCTGCAATTTTGTATTCTTGTTTTCAGCCATTATGTATCACCATCCAATCATTCCTTATCGGAGCTGGTTTTTCTCGCTCCGCTTTTGTAAACATTATGCTTATTCTTGCACTGAGGGCTGCAAAATACAGCACTTGGTCTGCTTGCGACAAAGGCTTTTGTACAATGCCTGCAAAGCTTAATCGGATTTTCGCTGTCGGTCAGCATAGAGCTGAACATCATCTGTACGCCCAGCAGCAGGGAATGAAAGTCCCAAACGATGGTCGGCTTATCTGTCATGGTCAAAGCCAGTGCCATCATAACACGGTCATTCTGAATATTCCACATGGACTCGATACCACGCTTGATCACATCCAATTTGTCAAATGGAAAGAACAGTGCCAGATATTTTTCAGTGAACATGGTTTCTTCTTTGATGAAGTGATTTTTCGGCAGGTACACCGCCTCATATCCATAAAGTTTGGTGTAGTAGGCAGCGCAGTCATCAGTCCAAACAAGCCGTATTTCACCGCAAATTGCTGGATAGCCTTCTGAATTTCGGTATCCGGCTTTTTGCTCATACCCATGCGTCCTATGTTGATGGCATCCAATACAATTTTCTGATACTCTGCCAGTGGATCATAAATACTCGGTTGCGCCGTCTTGGTGGGCGTGAGATACAGAGTTCCGTTCTCTGCTGCCCTCCATTCATATTCACTATACCGCACCTAGTTAGAACTGGTGCGTTCAAAAAGGTTCTTCATATACAAAACCCTCCGCTATGTATTGTAACCTCAATAACTTCAATTTATATTATCAATTATACGATTTATTTTTCCTGAATCAATCTCTATTCCAGATTCTTCTAAAAAATCTTTCTCCAATAAGGTCATTGGCTGCTGCTTTTCTGTCTTATCCAAAAGTGCAGGAAGCAGCTTTTTTCGTATTGACAATATCAAGCCGAGAGAACCACATAAGAACTGAAAAGCAAAAAACGCATTGTGGAAATGTGCATAACAGGCTATGGAATCATGGATAACTCCATAAGACAGCCAGTTATACACATTCCCACAATGCCGACTACTACGGAATCCCTCTCATTCCTTTATTAAAAAAATCAAAGCTTTTATTGAACGCTTTTACTGTATAGCAGAGAAAGACGAGAATCCGCCTTTAGGGCGATATGAGAAATACCCAATACATGACTGCGCTTTATTTATGACTTCTGCCGATAACTTTTTTTGGACGTTTGAGCAGGCTGTTTCTTACTACAATTTTGCATTGATAAACTATATTGGTTTTCACGATAAAGGTATATTGCTTGCCGGTGGTTGTGGTGATACAAATGGAAAACCTCAGATTTCAAAAACCACCCATTTAAGCGAAGCATATACCTTTGGAAAAACAATTTATGAATAAATAAAAAGGAGCTTAAAAAAATGATGAAGAAATGCAAATTAACTATCTTGAAAACAACATTTCAAGAAGATTTAGCAAAGGAATATGGCGTTCCCAATTTAAGTATATGCCCTTTGATGAAAGAAGGACAGGTATTCTATGCCGATTATGCAAAACCAGAGGACTTTTGTGATGAAGCGTAAAAAGCGATTTATCAGTATGTATTCGCATTGGCAAATGGCGCGGAAGGTTGGTATTCTAATGATTGGATTGACCCCAAGCATAAAGGTGTGGCAATTTGTTCATGTAATGACGGGTTAAGACCTGTTATTATCAAAGTTGAGCGGGTTAATGAATAGTCAAGAAATTAGGTAAAAGTAATTAGCTCTATGTAGTACCCCATGTGGGGAAAGGGGGATTGCTTGTGGTTTGTACAGAAGCATACAAGGAACATATCGAATATACATTTAACGCCTTTTGCAGAGTAGTCATACGCTATGCGGCTATCAACGCATGGCGTGACAGGGATAAACGGCGGCAAAGGGAAATATCCTTTGAATACCTCACAGAAGAAAAGTTTTACCCATTCTGATATTGTCAGGAAAAGCAAAGAGGAATTTCCCAACCCTTATAACTGGAGTGGTTATATCGTCGGGCAGATTCTCTCCAAGCCCGAATATATGGGGCATACGGTAAACTTCCGTTCTCACAAGCAGTCCTACAAGGACAAAAATCCGGTTATGAATCCGCAGGAGGACTGCCCTTATGTTTTCCCTTGTGTTATATCCTTTTCCCAAGCCATTTTCTGAAATGGCTTTTGTTACGAACTCCCATAAGGGCAAAAATAAGGGAAAGAAAAACCCATGACAAATCATAACACAATATAAATCAGGCAGAAAGAATTGATTGAAATGCTTTCTTAATTTCTCCAAAAAATTCAATTAGCAAAGGAGAACTGAGATATGAAATTCATATATGCAGAATATAATATGTATCACAATAACGTTTATATAACTACTTTTTACATATATATTGCGGATTGACTGTAATGTAGCAGAAGATGAATTGCGAATTACTCCCTGCTCTCAATGTACGTTAGATGCTTTGGCAATGGGCAAACCGCTTGAATTAGTTTTCTTTATCATATGGCAAGATCCAGCCAATCACCCGTTTCGGTCACACGATAAAACTTGCCGCTGTCAATGTCTAACTTAATAACCGGAATAGTGCCGCTATCCAATACCGTTTACAGCCTCTCTGTATATTTTAGCGCGGCTTTATTCCATTGCTTTATAATCTCTTCCATTATTTATGTTACCCTCCTACTGATTTTGTCCTTTATAGGCGATTGCGAAACTATGTTTTCGAAAACTTCCGTTGTACAAAACAGACAATCACCGCATGGCACGCTTCCGCTGCACTGTCGCTCGCAGCGCTGCATAAGACGCCAAAGTACGGCGTCTAAACACCGGCGGCGGCACAGCTCCCTGCTCATGATTTGTCTGTTTTGCACAACTGCTGTCTTGAAATAATGCGTTTCGCAAATGCCTGATTTTGTCCCTTAACCAGCGTAACGGCCCGAAAAAAATCAGCCCAGCCTGATCTCTTCCCCCAGCTTAAAGGAATAAATAATTTTCTCCGCGACCTGTATTCCCTCTCCGGTGAAACGATATCCTGAAAGCTGTTCCAACGCTTCCGCATAGTAATCGAGCTGAGTCTGATATCGTCTGACCAGCTCTTTCGCCTGTTCGACCGCATCCGTTTTGTAATCGACGACCACATAGCGTCCCTCTTCTTCAAAAAAGACGTCGATGATTCCCTGAATGAGAACCGTTTCTTCTTTCGGAAAAGCCTCGTTCAGCCGATCGGCCGGAAGGCCGAGCACAAAAGGCTGTTCTTTATACAGTTTTCCCACGGAAGCGGCTTTTGCCATCCTTTTTGCGACGTTGCTTTCCAGAAAAGCCGCAATTTTCGATACGGAAACCGCCTCATAGCCCGCCTGCTGCAGCTTTCCTTCCGCCAGCATACGTGAAAGTTCCCCGCGCACCAGCGTTTCCCTGCTCTCTTTATCCTCCATTCCGGTCAGCAGCCGGAAATCGAACAGTTCCATCACTTTATGAAAGGCGCTTCCCCTGTCGGAACCGCTGACAGCCTCTTCCTGTTTCAAAAATGCGGGCAGATAGGGAACTATCTGTTCATCCTCATACAGGGAAAACGAAAAATCCGTCTCTTCCTGTATGCCGGCTTTTTTCAGTTCCGACACGGTCGTTTTGGTGTATAAATCTTTCAGATTTTCATACGGATACCGGTAGGAAAATTTGTCCGTCATCAATGTCAGAAGCGCCTGATCAATCCGGCCGGCATTTTTCGAATGCTCAGTCAACAACAGTTTCCGTCTGTCGTCTTCCCTTCCGACCGTTTCCCTCACCTTCGCTTCCAGCGTCTCTTCCCATTGCACAACGGATATCCGCAGTCTCATCTCTTCCTGATACAAGGGATTTTGACTTTCCGGGTCAATCCCGCAGAGCTTCCACAATTCGTCAAAGCATCGATTTCTTGCCGCCGCATAAAGCAGCACGTCTAAAAAGCTGTTCACCCTGAGAAGGGTGTCGTAAGCAAAACACTTTTCTTTTACCCATTGCAATGCCGACAGGGACAGAATCTTCTTTTCCGGCTGCTTTAACGTTCCCGTCAGAATCAGCTTTTCCTTCGCCCTCGTCATCGCCACATACAAAATTCGAAGCTCCTCCGCCAGATTGTCCTGACGCAGAACGGAGGCGATAAAATTCCTCCGCAGATTCCGGCTCGATATCCGCAGTTCAGGATTCACATAATCCACGCCGATTCCCTGATCTACATCCATGACCAGGCGCCCGCCCGCATCCCGGTTATTGAAAGTCTTGGCAAGCCCCGCCACAAAACAGATCGGAAATTCCAGCCCCTTGCTCTTATGAATGCTCATAATCCGCACCACATCGGCATTCTCGTCCTGTAATCCGGCTTCGCCGTAATCCACGTCATATTTTTCGAGCTGTTCGATATAACGAAGAAAATGATACAATCCGTAATAACTCGTTTTTTCATAATCCGACGCTTTCACGAGCAGCATTTCCGTATTGGCACGCCTCCGGCTTCCGCCCGGTTTCGCCATCACATAGGGCAGATAGGCGTATTCGCGGATGATCGTCTGCAGCAGTTCGTACACCGGCATATAAACCGTCATTTCACGATACCGCCGGATCCGGTCGAGAAATGCCCGCAGCCTGCCGCAAAGCGGCGCCTGTACGACGCCAGCGGCCGCTTCCCGTTCGGGCCGCGTCTCGTGAAAGACCGATTCGGCCCCGGCCTGGGCCGCACCGTCAACCGGCCCGTCTCCTGTCTCTTCCGCCGCATCCTCTGCTGCTTCCGCGGCCGCTTCCGTCTCCGCATACAGCCTGACCGCATCATAAAGATAACGCTTTTTCGGATAGGCCGCCCTCACCGTCGCGATTTCTTCCTCCGAAAAACCGCCGAAATAAGAATGCAGCGTCCCGTAAAACGGAATGTCCTGCAAAGGATTATCCAGTATCTGCAGAAAATGCAGCAGTTCCTGTACTTCCGCCGCCGCGAAATAACCGGTCTTGGATGTCACATGCACCGGAATCCCTTCTTCTTCCAATATCTTCCGGAACTCTTCATCCCATCCCGAAGTCGTCCGCAGCAAAATCACGATATCCTTATAGGAAGCCAACCGCAGCTTTCCCGTTCCCCGGTCCGCCACCTGAAAGGAAGTAACGAGCTCACGGATTTTCCCGGCGATTCCATATGCTTCCTGTTGTTTCGCATTCAAAGCGCCCTCCGGGTCTTTTCTCTCCTCCGTCCGGTCTTCTTTTACCGCAAAAAGCAGCAGTTCCGTATCGGAAAGGTCTTTCTTTTCTCCGTCCGGATAAGCCTCGTCCGGGTCCGTTTTATCCGCGGAGACCTTTTCCGGGTAAACGGCGCCCGGATAGAGCGCGGCCTTTTCATCGTATACGATTCCCCCGAGCTCCTTTCGCATCACCTGTTCAAAAACAGCGTTCGTGCTGGTCAGCACCTGTTCTCTGCTGCGGAAATTTTTATGCAGATCGATGCGCAGCGTGTTGCCGCCGTCTGTCCCCTGATAGGTATTATATTTCTCCATGAAAAGTTCGGGCCTCGCCAGACGGAACTTGTAAATGCTCTGCTTCACATCCCCCACCATAAACCGGTTAAAGTTTCCTTCCGCCTCGCCGGAAATCGCTGATAACAGGTATTCCTGCACCAGATTGCTGTCCTGATACTCATCGATTAAAATCTCCGCAAAATGGCTCCTGTATTCAAGCGCCGTTTCCGTTGCTTCCACGCCGCCGTCCGCGCCGCGCCGCAGTAAGACCGACAATGCAAGATGTTCGATATCGTCAAAATCCAGAATGTTTTTCTCCCGTTTCGTCCGCGCAAACGTTTCCTGAAAAAGAATGGTCAGATCCACAAGCCCGCAGACGGCCTCCCCGCACACCGCCATCTGGCTCAGGACTTCTTCCGAAGACCGGGCAAAATAATTCTTCTGCAGTTCCAGTAACTGCTCTTTGATTTCCGTGCGGATGCTTTTGACAAGCTCCCGTTTCACCGCGGATACGGTCACGTCCTTTTTGGAAGACAGCCTGCCAAATGAAAGCGCAGAAAACCGCAGAAAACGTTCCTCATAGCTTTTCGCCGCAAGCAGACCCGCAATCTGTTCTTTTTCCTGTTCCAGCAGTTCCCCGTACATATAAGGGCCGTCGGGGGTCTCGCACAGTGCAACGCATTGACCAATCCGGTCACCCAATCCCTGCAGCAACATATCAACCTGGCCCATCAGTTTCTTCATCCAGGAAAGCTCCGTCAGCGCATCGGCCGCCTGCCCTGGCGTATCGATCTGCCCCGGCACTTCATAGTCCCGCTTCCGCTCCCGCAGCCATTCTTCCGGGAACGGATTGCTCATGGCGAAATCATAAAGTTTGAATACCGCCTCTTCCACCGCTTTATCCCGGCTTCCGGTGCTGAAATATTCCATGCAGTTCAGAAAAGCGCTGTCTCCTTCCTGATAGCAGCGCTCCAGCACGTCGCTCATCACATCGTTTTGCAGCAGCTTTAACTCTCCTTCGTCCGCAATGCGGAATCCCGGATCCAGACCGATGGTATGAAAATGATTGCGGATGACAAACAGGCAGAAACTGTCGATCGTCGTAATCTGCGCGTTATGCAGAAGCGCCGCCTGTTTCTGCAGGTGCTCGTTTTCCGGCTCCCCTGCCAGCTTGTCTCCGATCGCATTGCTGACCCGTTCCCGCATTTCGGCCGCCGCCGCATTGGTAAAAGTCACGACAAGAAGCCGGTCGATATCCACCGGATACGCCGCGTCGCTGACCATTTTGACAATGCGCTCCACGAGCACCGCCGTCTTCCCGGAACCGGCCGCCGCCGATACCAGCAGATTGCACCCGCGCGTATCGATTACCTTCTGTTGTTCCGCCGTATAAGTAACGCCCATTCCAATCCCATGCCTTTCTTTCAGTCCGGCTTCCCGTGTTCTCAAAGAAGCTCCTTCTCATCTCCGCATGCCGCTTTCATCAAAAGCACCGCCTCGTCCGGCGGCAGATTTTCCAGTTTCCGCATCCCATACCCTCCGATTTCGGCATCATAGCCGCAAATGCTTTTGTAAGAGCAGTATGTGCAGGAGCTGTTCCCGTTCTGCTCACAGGGATTCACCGAAATGTTTCCCTGTAAAATACCGGTTCCCAGTTCTTTGATTTTATAATTTACATAATCTGATATTGTCTTGAGATCTTCTTCGCTCATGACGCTCGAATGAGCGGAAAAACTGCCGTCTTTTTTCCGCTCCACCGGAAGAATATCGGACTTCCCGGTAAGCTCTTTGTCCAACAGGCTGACGGCCCTGTCGTCGCTGTTGACGATTCCGGTCGTTTTCAGTTCCTGTAATATTTTCCGGTTCAGCTGTTCCGGCGTCAGCTCCTGTCCGTCCTCGATCATCGGATCCGCGATATGATAGTACAGCATCGCGGCCGGAACGACTTTTTTCTCCGGATGCTTTTTCTGCTCGATTTCCACCGCCGCATTCATATAGACGACGAGCTGTAACTGCAGTCCGTAATACAGCGCCGCCAAGTCGAACTTCCGGTTTCCCGATTTATAATCGATGACTTTCACATAGACGGTGTCCTCTTCCTCGCAGGTGTCAATCCGGTCTATCCGTCCCCGAAGCTTCATCTTTTCCTGTCCGGTCAGCGCGATGTTCACCGCGTCCAGATCTTCCAGCATGGAAAAAGACATCTCGAAATGTTCCGGCAAAAATGAGCCTTTTTGCAGCTGTATCTGTAAAGTCCGTACCGTTCTGCCCAAAATCCGCCGGATGCGCTTTAACAGATACTGGTTCCTGGCGCTGCTGTACAGAATCGTTCCGCCGTAAGTAACCGCATAGGCCTCGATCGCTTCGTCCAGCATTTTTTCCCCGTCCTCTTTCGGAAAATCAAACCATGTATACCCATGTTCCGCAAGCTTTTGGGCAAACAGCTCCAGCACGCCATGAAAAACATTTCCCATATCCACGTCTTCAAAGCCGTATTCCCCGCGTTCTTTCAGCATCAGCCCATATTGCAGAAAATGCGCGTAGGCACAGGCCGCGTATTTTTCCAGACGGCTGACGCTGTTTTGCAGCATTATGCCGTAAAGCGCCGTCGTCACCCGTTTCGAAAGCGGGCTTTCCCGATACTGATAAAAGGCCGTATCGACCAGCTGCCCGATCTGCGCCCGCCAGTCCGGATTGTCATAATAGCTTCTGAAAAAAGTGAAAAGTTTCCGCTGTTCTTCTTCCGAAAGCCGGCCGGCCGCATATTCCCGTAAAAGTTCCGTGAAAAACCATATTCCGTCCGCTCCGCCCGACAGCTGTTCTTCCATCGGGTAAAGCTCCGGACTCCGAATGGCAAGCCCCGGAAAAAGTTTCTGCATCGTATCGATCAGATAGGCGGGCCGCCTGCTTTTTCCGTCTTTTCCGACCTTCGCGTAAGATAAGTACAGCCGCTCCGAAGGCTTCGTCATATTCAGGTACAGATACAGCCGCTGAATATACATCTGCTGCCGCGGCGTAGGCGCAAGCTCCCAGCCCGACTCCTGTAAAAACTCCCGGTCGATATCCGAAATAATACCCCCGCCGCCGGTTCCTTTCGGAATGTTCCCGTCATTGATTCCCAGAAAAAAAAGCACCCGCACCTGTTTTAAACGGGTCCGCTCGATATCGCCGATCACCACCCTGTCCACATTCTGCGGTATCGTTCCGACCGTGATTTCCGCAAACCCGGCGTCCAGAATTTCCGCAAATTCCTTCAGCGTCATGGGCTCTTCCCTTAAAAGCCCTTCGATCTGATCCAGCAGATCGATGACCAGACCGTAAATCTGCCCATACTCCTTCGCCTTCGCCAGCTCTCCCTCCGCCTGGAACTTCTTTTCAAAGCGGGCCAGCTTCTGCTGCATCCCGTTCTGCACCAGAAAATCATACAGCGCATGCACCAGTTCCCCCGCCGTCCGACAGGGAAAAAGAATCGGCGCGAGCTGTTCCGTCAGTTTTTCCCGCATTTCGTTATACAGGGCGAGCGAAGCGATGCCGTCCTCCCCTTCCTCTTCCTTATAGACAAAAAGACTGCTCCAGCTCTTTTTTCCGCGAATCCCGAATCTGCGGACATAATTTTCCAGCCGGTCGATATCCTCCCGCTCAAAACCGCAAAGTCCCGTCCGGAAATAATGGAACACCGCATCCCTGCCAAAGTCCTGCAGCACAATCTGCAAAGCGCTGCGGATATATTCGGTAAACGGGTTAAACAATATGCCCCGCGTCTTATCCATGTAAACCGGAATGCCAAACCGGGCAAATTCCTCTTCGATATCGTTTCCGTATGTCTCCATGCTGCCCGTTACGACCGCAATATCCCGGAAATGCAGTCCGGCCGTTCCCGGATATTTCTCCGCTCCTGTTACATCCTCCGTTCCCGGACTGCCCGCCGCAGTTTCCCGTCCGGCCTTCTCTCCGTACAACAGCCGGTAAATCTCGATACAGGTCTGCCGGACTTCTTCTTTCGGCGTGGACGCTTCCCTCAAATGTATCCGCGTTGTTTCCCCGTCATAAGGAACGACCGGATAGCGGAACAAATGCCGCTCTAAATGCGCCAGCTCCGGGTTCTCCCGGAATCTGGGAAGTCTGCCCGTTCCCGTTTCGCAGACTGTTGCCGGAAGCATCGGAACGCCGGCCTCTTCACCAAGCCGCCGCAAATCGGCCGCCGTCTTTTTGCTCAGATGAAACAATTTCTGCTCTCCGTCCGGCTGAAAAAGATTTTCGCCCCCTTCGATCGTGATCGTCACAATGACTTTTCCGGCCAGCCGCATCAGCTCCTGGATAACCCGGTACTGAATCGGCGTAAAACCGGTAAACCCATCGAAAGCGATCACGCAGTCCCTGATGATTTCCGATTTCGGAAGCGCCTCCCGCAACCTGTCCAGCGTTTCTTCCGTAGTAATGAATTTTTCCTGAATATAGGACAAAAAGCCCGCATACAGCACCTGCAGATCTTTCAGCTTGTAATACAGCGCTCCGCGGCTTTTCGCATATTCCGCAAGCCGGGAAAGCTCTTCGACGCCAATGCCGTACTGCATAAACTCCGAAATGGCCGACTTGACCTCATGCACATAGCCTATTTTATGCAGGTGTTTTCCGATGACGGACAGCTTCTGCTGTTCCGTTTCCGCTATTTTCCGAAGAATCAGGCTCTTGCCCGTATCGTCCAAAACCGGCATGTCCATATGACCCACCTCTTCTAAAATCCGGTGCGTCAGCCTGCCGAAGCTCAAAACATCGATATTCATAATCCCTTTGTTCGGATGCTCCAGCACCAGATCCATCTGCGTCTGCATCGTAAACTGATCCGGTACGATCAGAAGGAAATTCCGTTTCGGCTCCCGAACCGAAGCCGCTATGATATCTTCATGCAGTTTTCTGCTTTTTCCGGCCCCCGAACCGCCTAAGTAAAATTGTAACGCCATGCGCCAGTTCCTTTCCTTTTCTGCTGCTTATATCCCGTTCTTATAAGACATCCCGGCCCCCCTGCATACCGCTTTCCAGCATCCTGGCACGCTTCGCCATCACCAGCGCCAGAATATCTTTGGCCTGTCTTTCCTGTTTCTGTAAAATGCACTGTCGGATTCCCGTAAACTGTCTTTCGAACGCATCCAGTTCCAGCTCCCGCACCCGCTTCTGCATCCGCTGTACCACCATAGCCGCCGCCTGCCAGTTATGATGGCTGACAGCCTGTCCGAGCTTCATGAAATCATAACTTTTCAGAAATTCCAGCCGTTCCGTTTCCCTGTCGGACATCTTTTCCATCGCATTTCCCTCCCGTTCACAGAACCATTAACAACGTTCCCGCACCGATCAGCACGCATCCGAACGCCGATTTTACCGTAAACTTCTCATGCAGAAAAACAAAAGCCAGCACGAGTGTGATGACGACGCTCAGTTTATCGACCGGAACCACTTTCGAAGCCTCTCCGATCTGGAGCGCTTTGTAATAACAGAGCCAGGAAGCCCCCGTCGCCAGGCCGGACAATATGAGAAACAGCCAGCTTTTTCTGCTGATCGCAAAGATACCGCCCTGGGTATGCGTCAGAAAAACCATTCCCCACGCCATAATGAGCACCACCACCGTCCGTACCGCCGTGGCCAGATTGGAATTGACGCCCTCGATGCCGATCTTGGCAAGGATGGCGGTCAGCGCCGCGAAGACGGATGACAACATCGCAAACAGAAACCACATATCCAATTCCTCCCGCATTCTTCTCTCAGAAAGTTTCAAACACAACAGATTATGTAAACCGTTCCATATGCCTCCTCATCCATACAAACGCCGCAATACAGACCACAACGGAAAGCAGCGATCCCGCCGGCGCCGCAACGCCCATCGGAAGCAGCGATTCCGTAAAATATCTGGCAGCAATATAGGCCAGCGGAATCCGGGCACAAACGATGGAAATCGAATTATGAACGAAGGAAATCATGGAAAGCCCATACGCACAGAAATATCCGCTGAAGCAAAAATGTACGCCCGCAAAAATACAGTCCCACACATAACCGCGCATATACTGCCCGCCGAGCAGAATCACTTCCTGATCATCCGCAAACAATCCGACCGCCCCTTCCGCGGCAAACTGCATGATCACCGACGCGATCAGACCGAAAGATACTGCGATCATCGCCGCATATTTCAGCGTATCCCGCGCCCGGTCATGCCGGCCGGCGCCGATATTTTGTGCGGACAGCGCCGAAACAGCGGAGAGCATGGACGACGGTATCAGGAAAAGAATCCCGATCAGCTTTTCCACGATGCCCACCGCCGCCGCATCGTTTAAACCTCTGCGATTTGCAAAGACCGTAATCACAATGAACGCGATCTGGATAAAGCCATCCTGCACCGCCACCGGAACGCCCACCTTCAGAATATTTCCAAGAACTGCCTTTTGCGGCCTGAAATCGGCTCCGCATAATCCCGGAATCATCTTCCGCTTCCGAATGACGATGAACGAAACGAATACGCTGATCGTCTGTGAAAGCGTCGTTCCAAGCGCCGCTCCCGCCGTTCCGAGTCCCATCATGCCGATAAACAGATAATCCAGAACGATATTAAAAGCACAGGCAACCGCAATAAAATACATCGGGCTTTTGGAGTCGCCCATCCCCCGGAAAATGGAACTGATAATATTGTATGCCGTGATAAAAGGAATCCCGATAAAGCAGATCATGAGATAGCGGATCAGCCCTTCCACCGCCTCTTCCGGCGTCGCCATGACCGCCGCAATCGCATGCACCGCCATCAGCAACAGCACCGTGCACACGACAGAAAGGAACAGGAAAAGCACGACCGTATTCCCGACTGCCAGATTAACCTTCTGTTTTTCTTTCGCGCCGGCCGCACGGCCGATCATCACCGTAGAACCCATCGCCAGACCGACGATCATTACCGTCAGCATGTGCATGACCTGGCTTCCGATGGAAACCGCCGTTGTGCTTTCCACCCCGCAGTACTGCCCGATGATAAACAAGTCCGCCATCCCGTACAGCGTCTGTAAAAAATAGGAAAGCAGATAAGGCATTGAAAAAGAAAGAATCGTCTGAAAAACGCTTCCTGTCGTCAAATCCCTGTTTTTCATCCCTTCAATCCCCGCGCCTGTCTGTCCATGTCTTCCACCACAATATCATAAATCTCCCCCAGCGAGGCACAGTATTCAAGCAGCTGCCAGGGCTCGTTCGTATGAAAATGGACTTTAATCAGTTCTTCATCCCCCACCGCCAGAAGACAGTCTCCTTTAAAATGTTCCGTAATATACTCGCTGATAACGTCTTCATCCAGGTCTTCTCCCTCAATCAATAACTGTGTATCATACCGAAATTCCAACATCTTTTTCCTCCTTTTTCCACAAACAATTTCTTAAATCCCGTTTTAATCATAATACCTTTCTGATTTTACCATACAATTTTTTATACCTACATTCGATTATACCATTCCCATCGCCCTGTCACAAGTAAATCGGAAAAGCTGTAATCAAAAAAACTGCCGCCCCGACAGATCACTCCGCCGGGACGACAGCTTCCGTTAAAACCGTTTGTCATGCCCTCTATGGTCAGGGGAATACGCGCCCCGGGCCATGATATTTGAACGATTTTCAGCGTTGTACTCGACGTCTGTCCGGTACCTGCGCCGCAGCTACCCTTTCAGGCCGCTGGTCGCAATTCCTTCCACGAAATACTTCTGCGCCGCAAAGAACAAAAGGATAACAGGCACTACCGCAAGAAACGACATCGCCATGACCTGTCCCCACTGTACAACGGATTCCGCATCCAGCGACATCCGTAAAGCCAGAGAAATCGGATATTTCCTGACTGAATTAATGAAGATCAACGAATTAAAATAATCATTATATGTCCATAAGAACTGGAATACCCCCGCCGAAAACAGCGCCGGTTTCATCAGCGGCAGCAGAATCTGTATGAATGTGCGGAATGTACCGCATCCGTCCACATACGCGGACTCGTCCAGCTCTCTTGGAAGTCCCCGGAAAAACTGAATCAGCATGTAGGTAAAAAAGGCGTTGCAGGCCAGCGCCGCCTGAACATAAAACGGGATGTAGCTGTTTACCCAGCCAAATTTATTATATAGCGTATAACGCGGGATAATAATAACCGCATTGGGAAGCATCAGCGTCGCGATCAGCAGTCCGAACAAAAACTTTTTGCACGGGAAATGGAATCTGGCAAATCCATAAGCCACCAGGGCTGCCGAAATCACCGTCAGAATTGTGGTGGGTACCACCATAATAAAGGTATTCAGGAAAAACTGCGTATAGGTGATCTTCCCGGTTCCCTTCCATCCGTCAATATAATATTGAAGGCTGAATGATTTGGGAAGCAGCTTAATGGAACTGTATATCTCCTCATTCGATTTAAATGTGGCAAAAAACATCCAGAAAATCGGATACAGCATAATCACGCCGATGATTACAATAATGAGGTAATCAATGAATTTTTTCAGCCTCTTGTTTTTTATTTTCTTCATATCAATAACCATGCCTTTCCATTAGAATTAAAAGTCACCCTGGTCTTCATAGTAAACCCAGGCGGAGGAAGAACGAAACAGCAGAAGGGAAACTACCAGAATAATCGTAAATACCACCCAGGAAATACTGCTGGCATATCCCATTTTGAAGTTGGAAAAGCCTTCCTTATACAATTTCATCCCCAGCACATAAGTGGATTTCATCGGCCCGCCATTCGTAATAACGAATGCGGAAGTGAAATTCTGGAGCGCCTGAATGACCTGCATAATCAAATTAAAGAAAATAATCGATGTGATCTGCGGAATCGTAATGGTAAAAAAAATGCGGATTTTTCCGCCGCCATCGATCTGCGCCGCTTCGTATAACGACCGGGGAACCTGTTTTAAGGCCGCGAGAAACATAACCATAGAAGAACCGAACTGCCAGATTTCCAGGGAACAGATCGTCTTCAGCGCATATCTGGTATCGCCGAGAAAAGAGATCGTCGGAAGGGAAAGCGCCTGTAAAAAGGCATTCATTAAACCATTTTCCAGAAACATCAGTTTCCACAGAATCGCGATTGCAACGCTGCCGCCAAACAAAGACGGAATATAATACAGCGTTCTGATCAGATTGATTCCCTTAATATCGCGGTTTAAAAATACGGCTACCGCCAGCGCCATAATCAATTTTCCCGGGACCGTATACAGTGTATAAACGATTGTAACCTTTAATGAATTCCAAAATTCCGTATCCTGCGTAAACAGCTTTATATAGTTTTTCAAACCAACCCATTCGGGCACCGCCCCGACCGTATAATTATTGAAAGAATAAAAAAGAGACATCATAAACGGATAAAGCTGTAAAATGAGAAAACCGATCAGCCATGGCGCAATATAAATAAAAGCCTGATAGTCTCTTTTCCTGTATCCTGTTTTTTTCACACCGCTTTTTGCAGATTTCATACCGTTTCCTTTCCTTTCTGCACAAAAGGGGGCAGAATCTGCACCCCTTTTGAACAAAACCGCTTTTAATCTAATAACCCCGACAGAAGATTCAACGTATCTTCTGCTGCCGTTGCCGGATCCTTTGCACCGTAACCGATGCTCTCCACCGCATCAAACAGAATTTCTTTTGCTTCATTGGTAGAGGAAATCTTGTCATTCGGCGTACCGCCCATGGCTGCCGCTATATTGGCGCCCTCCATTGTCCACTCCGTTAAAATACCGTTATCGGAACAGATCTGCCTTGCCTTCTCGGTAGGCGGAACGCTTCTTGTCGTTCCGAGCGTCTCCATTGCCGTCTCATTATTAAAGAAGTAATCCATGAACTCTGCCGCCGCTTCCGGATGTTCGCTCGTCTTCGTAATTGCAAATACCTGAGGCGTATTGGAAGCCCAGCCGGCTTCCGCCGCGCCGTCAAGCTTCGGTATCTGTCCCGCGTAATATTCCACGTCGGGATTTGCGGCAACCATAACGTCCATCGTGGAAATATAAGTAAAGGTCGCAACATAATTGCCTTCAATCCAGTTGGTATCGTTTTGCAGCTCGTCGCCGCTGTAAGATGCCTGATAGGATGCCGGCGGTATTACGCCTTCATCAAACAATTTCTTAACATAAGTATAAACTTCTTCCAACTGTTCTTTGGTAATCCGTATCTGATTGTTATCCGGGTCCGCAAACGTACCGCCCGCCAGCTGTTTTCCATAGTTGAAAACGATCAGGTTCGCGATATATTCCTTGTTCATACTCATAAGATACAGGTCGGGATCATATTCTTTTACCTTTTTTCCCATCTCAATCAGATCATCCCAGTCATAAGGCTGTGTGAAATCCAGTCCGATCTCGTCGGCAAGCGTTTTGTTCACCAGAAGCCCCGCACCGGAAATACCGCTCGGAAGTCCCAGCTGACTGCCGTTATACCTTCCGTTTATTTCCAGGGAAATATAAGCTTCATCAAAATTGCTCATATCCATACCGAGCTCCGCGTAATCATAGAAATAATCTCCCGCGGCAACATAGGTTGGAAACGTTTCAGGGTCTACCTGTACAATATCCGCCGCCGTTCCGGAAGCCAAAGACGTCGCCAGTTTATCATGATAGCCGTCATTTCCGCCATATTCCGCTTCGATGGTGATATTGGGATGAAGCGCTTCAAACTGCTCAATTACTGCCAGCGTCGCCTCCGCTCTTTCGTCGCCGCCCCACCATGCAAACCGGAGCGTAATCTGCTCTTCATCCGATGCGGTCTGCGCCGTTTCCGCCTCACTGTTATCTGCGCTGTTATCCGCATTGCTGTCCGATGAATCGGTATCCTGCGGTGCCGCATCCTGTGAAGGCTGTTCGTCTGAACCCCCGCCGCATCCTGCAAGCAGAGCTGCTGTCATCGACAGGGATAATATAAGTGTCAATGCTTTTTTCTTCATAGTATAAAACCTCCCTTTTCATGTTAAATTTATTTTATAAAAACAGCTTTAACATGAAAAGGGAGGCCTCTTAACAAATTTCTTCCTTTTTTCACTTCTTTGTACATTATGCACTCATTTTTTTATATATTTCTTCATTTTTTGTGCTCTCTGCCATTCGTTGGAATGCTGAATTCTACCACGCATCCCCTGTTTTTCCGGCTCCGCACATGGATTGCGGACGCCTCGCCATAATATATTTTCAGGCGGCTGTTCACATTCGACATACCGATGTGGCGCACATTAATTCTCTGGATTCTGTCCTGAAACTTCTGAATCTCTTCCGCCGTCATGCCAATACCGTTATCTACCACCCGGAAAATCACCCGGCCGCTGCGCGCAAACGCCTTAACCTTGATATATCCCGGTCTGTCGCAAAGCCTTACGCCATGCACGATGCTGTTTTCCACAAGAGGCTGCAGCATCAGGCGGAATACGGGGAATTCCCACAGTTCCTCATCGATTTCATAATAAACGATAAAATCGCTTCCAAAACGCTTTCGCTGAATGGAGACATATTTTTTCAGGTACTCGATTTCCTGCCGCAGCGTAATTGGCTCCAGCGGATTTTTCAGCGCATACTGCAATATTTCGGACAAATCCTCCATCATTTTGCAGACGGCATCCGCTCCGCCCACTTTTTTCATCTCAAATTCCACATTCTGCAATACATTGAACAAAAAATGAGGGTTGATCTGAAGCTGTAACGCGGTCAGTTCCGCGATTTCCTGTTCCTGCTGCTTCTGTTTCAGGCTGTCGTTCAGCTGTATATTATGCAAAAAAAGGTAGATGATGTTATTCAGAACCACATCATATTCATTTTTTTCTTCCTGTTTCGGCTCTTTCGGAAAATTACCCCGTTCCGCATCCTGAAACACATTGACCATATATTCGATGCGGTCAAAAGATTCTTTGGCCGTCCGGTACGCCAGGAGCATCAGCACGATCACACAGACGCCCATAACCAGAAAAAAGACGCTGGCAACCCCTTTGATATTATCCCATATCACATCCTGCGGAATCAGCGATACAATTTTCAGCTGATAGCTGTTATCCCGGCTTTCATGAACCATATAGAACTTTTTCCCGAGCCGGAGCCACTTCCCGTCGCTGCCATCCGGAATCATTCCGGTCAGCGCTTCATCCAGATCAGTTTCTTTTCCCGCATTCCACTGAAACAGGTATTCTCCCTCATTATTATAAAAAAGAATCATTTCATTATGGTTGTACAGAATCTGGTTCAGCAGATTTCTGTATTTTTCAATCTCGATATCCATTACGACAATGCCGTCCAGAAGAAGCATTCTCTGGAAAATCGTAATCGATTTCTGCCCGTCCGTTCCAAGCACCGACACATAATTCCGTTCATCGGGATTCATCTGCAGATAAATCTGAAGCCATTCCCGGTCTTTTTCCCCGTCAAATGTCGTCACCGCGCTTTCGGAGGAAAAAAATTTATCATACCCGTCCAGATACAGATAGACAGAATCTATATACGGATAGGTCTCCGTAATACTGCGCATCAGCGTCTTGATATTGCGCAGATAAATCGCTTCGCTGTAATCTATATTCGTATCCCGCAGCAATAACTTTTTCAATGCAAGCAGCATGGAAGAATTATTCGTCAGCTGGTCATTCTGGAAAATAACATTGCTGACTACGGAATCCAGACTCGTATTGACGCTGGAAAGCGTGCTCCCCGCCTGTGCATTCAAATCTTTCTGCATCTGTATCGTAACCAGTACCATACAGGCCAGAAACAATAATAACAGCGGAACCATCATCAGCTTACAGTAGTCATAAAAGTTCCGCCAGAAATATTTTCTCTTCATCCGTTTATTCCTTTACGGCTCCGGTATTCCTTAGGCGTCATCCCAAGATATGCCTTAAAAGCCCGTGAAAAGTTCTTTGGATTGTCATATCCTACGTAATATGCCACATCGTAGCTTTTAAACTGGATGTTATCAAGAAGCTCACAGGCTTTTTTCATCCGCACTTCCGTCAGATATTCCATGAAACCCTGTCCCGATTTTTCCTTGAAAATTTTGGAAAGATAGCCGCTGCTCATGCCGACCAGCGCGGCCGCCTCATTCTGCGACGCCTCCCTGTAATTCTGTTCTATGTAGTTCTTCACTTCCCTGACAATCTGATCATAATAAGCGACCGGTGCATCCGGCATCGCATTGTTTTCTTCATCCAGTTCTTCTTTAATTTTTCTGAAACACTCTCTCAGTTCCTGGAATTTGATCGGTTTCAGCAGATAGTCTTCCACTTTATAATGGATTGCTGACCGAAAATACTCGTAATTCTGGTAACTGCTGATAAAAACAATCCGGACGGAGCCGCCTGAAAGCCGCTCGCACAATTCCAGCCCTGAAATATCCGGCATTTCAATATCGCTGACCAGCACGTCCACCTGATGGTGCTCCAGATATTCGACCGCCTTCCGCGCGCTCCTGAAATATGCTTCTACTGAAAATCCCATCTGCTCCCACGGGAAGAGATGCGCGATACCCTCCGCGATCTTTTCTTCGTCGTCAACAATGATAATCTTATACATGGTTCCCCCGCCCTGAATCATATGCCAAACGAAAAAACATAAACATCAGCATATTTTTATTCATTATAACAGAAGCGGCCCCCTTTTAACAACCGTTTTGCCCGATTCCACGATTTCCCATCCGGCAGACCACGCTGAAATAAAGCAGATAAAAAACCCCTGTGCACAGCAGAAATACCCCGGCAGACTTTAACAGAACGATCCCGGAGCCGGGCAGCAGAACATGCAGCTTAAAACTTATGAGCGGCAGGCAGATACAAAGCAGCAGCACCGCCATGCCCATTGGCATTGCCAGCCTGAACGCGGCCTGCCTTCGCAGAATGCTTCTGATCTGCTCACGGCTTTTCCCCATCTCATACAGAATCTTCAGGTTTCCGCTTCCCCGCCGGATTTCCATCAGTATCAGAAGCGATGAAACAGAAAAATAAATGACGAAAAAAATAATACAAAGACAGATCTGCAAAAAACCCATCCATTCCCGTTCCGCCGGCTCATAAAGCGGCATCCACGGCTGAAACTGCAAAATGCCGAACAGAAAAGATACCGCCGAAAATAAAATGCAGATACAGAATACCGCGGAAACCACCGCATCCGTCTCTGCGTTTGATAATACCCATGACATCGGAAACAGCCGGTCCTTCCGGTAGAAAAATCCGGTCCGCTTCCCTCTTTCCCGGCAGAGAAACCCAAAAAAGAAACGATATCCGGAAAATACCGAACCAATCAGAGGAACCGCAATAACCGAAATAAGCGGAAATGCCGTCTCACCCGGCAAAAAGGCGATGCCTGCCACTCCTCCAAAGAAACAGACGAAACTCCCCAGAAAAACCATTCCCCATCTCCGACAGTCTCCCATATTCTGAAATCCTCTGTTCCGCTTCTTTTCCCGTATCAGATCAACGATCTGCATTTTCCGAATCCTCCGGCGGATGATCAGAGAACAAATACCCTCAGCCAGAAGGAAAAAACAGAAGGAATGGAACACACTGCGCCCTGCAGACACATTTGTCTCAAAATCAAATAATGACAATATGAATTTAAATGCTGTGAACCCAACCGCCGCACCGACAGCAAAGCATCCTGATCCCATCATCCAAAATTCACCTAATAACACCGCTGTCAGCTCCTTCTTCCCCATTCCCAGCAATAAATAACCGGCAAACTCCTTCGCGCGCTGTCTCATCATAAAATCCTGGATAACGGATGTTAATATAATTAATATCATGACAATCAATGCCGGTAATGATGCCGTCTGAAAGCCGGCAAGATTTTTTCCGGCCATCGCAACACATTCCGCCGCCTCCATAACCGCCAGCAAAATACTCACAGTCACGATATAAAGCAGATAATCCGCATAAGAACGTTTCGCATTCCTGATCGTCAGTTTAAAATAGAGCCAGTTTCTCTTCATAATTTTTTTCACATCCCTCCTCCGCAGTCCATGCTGTTCTCTCCAGAATACCGGCAAAAAAAGCCTGTCTGCTCATTTCTCCCCGTTCAAAAGATGTCCTGATCGTCCCTCCCTTCATAAAAAGAATGCGGTCGCAATAGCTGGCCGACAAGACATCATGTGTTACCATCAGAATCGTCACGCCATATTCCCGGCAAAGCATCGTAAAGATATCCAGAAGCTGTCTGGCTGAACCGGAATCCAGCGCCCCCGTCGGCTCATCCGCCAGAATCAAATCCGGCTCCACGATAACGGCTCTCGCACAGGCGCACCGCTGGCGCTGACCGCCGGATATTTCATAAGGATATTTATCCAGAACGGAAAGAATATCCAGTTTTTCCGCAATTTCATATATCTTCCTTTCCGTTCCGCCCTCCGGCGCTTCCCGCATGGAAAGTGCAAGTGCAATATTTTCATAAACCGTCAGCGTATCAATCAGATTATATTCCTGAAAAATAAACCCCAAATGTTCTCTTCGGAATTTGGCCTGTTCCTCCTCCGGGATATCCGTAATCTTTTCTCCATGAATTTCGATCGTACCGTCCGTAGGACTGTCAATCGTCGCAATCAGATTCAGAAGTGTCGTTTTTCCACAGCCTGACGCCCCCATGATACCGGTCAGGCTCCCCCTTCCGGATGCAAAACAATTACAGGGGAGATTTTTCTCTGCCGGATTTTCAATTTCAAAGCTCACATCACGCAGCACGGTTGTTTCCGCTTCCCCATCCCGATATCGTTTGGAAACATGCTCTACTTTCAGTACAACGGTGCCTTCCGCTCCCGGCTTTCCCTGTCCGGCGCCTTCATAATCCGGCGTTTTCTCTCCGGCATTTCCCGGATACTCCTCCCCCAGCCATTGCGCAATGACCCGGTACAGCACTTCGTCTGTCTTTTCTTTGATCTGCTCCGTCGGAATCCGCTCACCCGCAAACAATTCGTTCAGCGTGATTTCCAGTATCGTGCAAAGCGGAATAAACAATGACAAATCCGGCATGGACTTTCCCGTCTCCCATTTGGAGACGGCCTTATCCGTGATGCCAAGCCGCTGCGCGAGCTGTCCCTGTGTCATCCCCTTTTCTTTACGGCATCCGGCAATAAAAATACCTGTCTTCTGCTGATTCATTTCCCGGCCCCTCCTGTTTATCTTAATTTCTCAGCGCCGGCGGACACAAAACCGCGCGCCCCGAACACCGGCGTTACTCCTCTATTTTACAGAAAATTTACGAAAATAACACCTACTGACGGTAGAATTTCCGTCAGTACATTGATATAATGATGGGAAAGAAGCCCGCACGGACATTTCTCATAAAAATCTTTCAGGCGATTGCGAAACGATGTTTTCGAAAACTTCCGTTGTACAAAACAGACAATCAGCACAAGGCACGCTTGCGCTGCACTGTCGCCTGCAGCGGTGCATAAGATGCCAAAGTACGGCATCCGAACACCGGCGGCGGCACAGCACCCTGCTTATGATTTGTCTGTTTTGCACAACTGCTTTCCTGAAATAATGCGTTTCGCAATTATCTAAAATTTTTCAGGGAAAGGAACTGTCTGTGTAAAATGAAAGGAGACGCAGTCATGAACAGAACATGGTGGAAGGAAGCGGTCATTTACCAGATTTATCCCCGCAGCTTTATGGACAGCAACGGAGACGGCATCGGCGATCTGAAAGGAATCACCGGCAGGCTGGACTATCTGAAATATCTCGGCATCGACGTGATCTGGCTGTCACCGGTCTACAAATCCCCGAACGATGACAACGGATACGACATCAGCGATTATCAGGCGATCATGGACGAATTCGGAACGATGGAAGATTTCGACGAACTGTTGGCAAAAGCCCATGAAAAAGGAATCAAAATCGTCATGGATCTGGTCGTGAACCATACTTCCGACGAGCATCCGTGGTTTATGGAAAGCCGCAAATCCAAAGACAATGAATACCGCGATTACTATATCTGGCGGGATGGAAAGGGAGAAAAAACACCTCCCAACAACTGGGGTTCCTGTTTCGGCGGTTCTGCATGGGAATACGACGAAACGACCGATATGTATTATCTGCACCTTTTTTCAAAAAAGCAGCCGGATTTAAACTGGGATAATCCGGAAGTTCGGAATCAGGTATTTTCTATGATGACATGGTGGTGCGAAAAAGGCATCGACGGCTTCCGCATGGACGTCATCAGCATGATTTCCAAAACACGGGAGATGCCGGACGGCAAAATCAACGGCCTGTATGGAGACTACGGCCCGTATTGTGTTCACGGCCCGAACGTGCACAGCTATCTTCAGGAAATGAACGAAAAAGTTCTGTCAAAATATGATATCATGACAGTTGGGGAGACCGCCGGCGTCACCACCGAACTGGCAAAACAATATGCCGGTGAAAATACGCACGAGCTGAACATGGTTTTTCAGTTCGAACATGTGGAAGGCGACGGAAAGTACGGAAAATGGACCGACGAAAGGATTCCCCTTACCACATTGAAAAAAACGCTCTCCCGCTGGCAGACCGAGTTATACGATAAAGCCTGGAACAGCCTCTTCTGGAATAATCATGACCAGCCGCGGGCCGTTTCCCGCTTCGGCGACGACAGGACGCAGTACCGGGCCGTTTCCGCCAAAATGCTGGCTACCTGCCTGCATATGATGCAGGGTTCTCCCTATATTTATCAGGGCGAGGAACTGGGCATGACCAATTATCCGTTCGAAAGTCCGGCGGATTTCCGGGATATCGAAAGCATTAACGCCTATCAGGAATGGTGTGAGAGCGGCCGCGTGCCGCATGAGATTTTCTGGCCCTGCATTATCCGGAAAAGCCGTGATAACGCCAGAACGCCGATGCAATGGGACGATTCCCCCCAGGCTGGCTTCACCACGGGAACCCCCTGGATTCCGGTTAATCCCAATTACAGCGAGATCAATGCAAAAGCCGAAACAGCGGACCCGGATTCCATCTTCCATTATTATAAGAAGCTGATTGCTTTACGGAAGCAGAATCCCGTTATGGTATATGGAAAATACGAACCGCTTTTGGAAGAAAGCGAAGACTTATTTGTTTACACAAGAACCCTTGACGATGAAAAACTGCTTGTCGTCTGCAATTTTACCGACAAAGAAGTTCCTTTCACGATTCCCGGCGCTTTCATGGGAGCGCCCTGTCTGATCGCGAATCTGGAAAACCGTTATGATAAGCAGAATATCACACTCCGGCCTTATGAGGCGTTTGTTCTGCATTACAAATAAAATATACGGTCTGGCAAAGAGGAAACCCCGGCATTTTCAGGGTTTCCTCTTTCTGATTCCATTGGAGATTTTCGCCGCCTTTTTTTACTCTCCGGCAAATAAGGGCGTTGACAGATACCTGTCGCCCGAATCAGGCAGTAAGGCCACGATAACCTTTCCCCTGTTTTCGGGACGCTTCGCAAGCTGCGACGCCGCATAAAGCGCCGCACCGGAAGAAATGCCGACAAGCAGGCCTTCTCTGACGGCAATTTCCCTTCCGGCCGCATATGCGTCCGCATCGGATACAGGAATAATTTCGTCATAAATGCCCGTATCCAGCACTTTTGGCACAAATCCGGCCCCGATTCCCTGTATCGCATGCGCTCCGGCCGCACCGCCCGAAAGAACGGGACTGCTCTGCGGTTCCACCGCAGCCACCCTGATTTTCGGATTCTGCTCTTTTAAGTAAGCGCCCGTTCCGGTAATCGTGCCGCCCGTTCCGACACCCGCAACAAAAATATCCACCTTTCCATCCGTATCTTCCCAAATCTCCGGTCCGGTAGTCATCCGATGCGCCTCGGCATTGGCCGGATTATCGAACTGTCCGAGAATCACGGAACCGGGCGTGGACGCCTGCAGTTCTTCGGCTTTGGCGATCGCCCCCTTCATTCCCTTTGCGCCGTCCGTCAATACCAGCTCGGCGCCGTAAGCCCGCAAAAGCGTTCTCCGTTCCATGCTCATCGTTTCCGGCAGCGTCAGTACCGCCCGGTATCCTTTGGCCGCTGCAACCGCCGCAATGCCGATGCCCGTATTGCCGGAAGTAGGCTCGATAATCGTTGCCCCCGGCTTTAAAATTCCTTTTTTCTCCGCATCTTCGATCATATACAAAGCCGCCCGGTCTTTGACGGACCCCGAAGGATTCAGGTATTCCAGTTTCACCAGAATCGTCGCATCCGTAATGTCGTTTGCCTTTTCATAATTGACCACTTCCAGTAAGGGCGTGCTGCCGATCAGCTCCGCCGCACATTTTTTAATCTTCGCCATGATAACTTCCTCCCTTTGCCGCTAAAATCAATCCGTCTTCTTTTATAATCTCCCGAAGGATTCTCTTTTCCAGAGCCCTCCTTCTCTCAAAATGCGATATCACGTCTTCCAGCCCTTCATAGTGATGCGCCTTTCCGTAAGGGGAATCCTTCAGAAAACGAAGCATTAACGGATACCACATTTCGTTCCCCTGTTCATCGCTCCGCTCCTTTTTGATATGGAGCAGATTTTCACGCACCTGTTCCGAGTCCAGATAGAGCAGACGGAATCCTTTTTCCTTCAAAATCCCGTAAGCTTCTTCGTAAAAAACACAGATGTCATCATCCGTCATCTGATAAAACAGCATCATGCTTTCAATCGAATTTTGGAAAAAGGAGCATTCAAACAAGCAGTCGCATTTGTCAAACCGTTTATATCTGTTCATGATCACATCATGAAAATCCGGAAAACCAACCCTGCCGTTATAGATCTCGCAAGCTTCCATTTCCTGATAAAAGGCCCTGTCCTCCGCCAGTATCTGCGTATAGGCCACGATATACCGGCCTTCTTCCACCTTCGTTTTCTCCCGGATTTCTTTTACAAAATCCGGATAGCGGCGCAGCACCGCCTCATACGCATCTTTCGTCATATAACTGCACCAGGCCAGCTCCACCGGAGATAAATCCCCTTCGCGGTACGCCCGGTACTCCGGCCGCTCCTGTGCTAGCCTGTTTAACAGCGTGCTCTTTCCCGTGCCCGGCACGCCTTCAATAAAAATATTTTTCCCCATAAACCCTCTCAATCCGCTCTCAATTTCCGAACCGCTTCCACGGACAATCCGGAAATGCCGGCAATTTCTTCCAGGGAATATGTATCCGCAGAAAGCATGCGGAAAGCGGTCTTCTTCATTGTATCTTCTACACCGGTGTTGTATTCATCCCTGCGCATCATTTCCATTTCTTTTTCTTCATCATATTCAAATATACTCATATAGACAGCCTCCGCACGGTTTTTTCTTAAAAAATCCGCTAATATATTCTCTCTGATACATTCGTCCACGGCACGCTCGACTGCCGTATCCAGTGTCAGCCCCGGCTGACCGGCATAACGGCGTACGCGCTCCACGTACAGCATATATTCTTTCAAAGCCTGACAGTTTTCTAACAGCTCCCGGTGATTCCCCGCAATATAAAGCGAGAGCAGAGCTTTCCTTTCCCTGAAAATCATCCGGAACACCGTATCTTTATATTCCCGGTTTGCAGTTGCAAAAACTGTTGCATTTTTCATTTTTCCTCCTTTACAGGAGTATTTTCCCCGAAATCTCCTGCTTTTCATTTTCATTGGGTATAAAAGCATAGATTTCTGAATAAAAGATGAACAGAATTTACTTTGAAAAATAGAAATATATATGCTTTAACGGCAGTATACCATACTTCAAAATGATATTCAATCCATTTTTGCACAAATTTTCAAACATATATACCAAAAGCCGCGCCGCCGCCTGACTTTATTACATGGCGGCGGCGCGGTTTCCTGCTTCTTACAGACATTCTTTGATCTTTTCGATCATCTCCGCATATTCGCTCTCGTTCAAATATTTTTTATCGGGATTCATCTGGAACGTACCGCCCCATTCGTCCTGATCTTTATATTTCGGGACGAGATGGATATGTAAATGACAGCCGGTGTCCCCATACGCACCGTAATTCAGCTTGTCCGGTGAAAACGCTTTATGGATGGCCTTTGCCGCTCTCGTCACATCCGCCATAAAACGGTTCCGTTCCTCTTCGCTGATATCCACGATTTCGCTGACATGGTCCTTATATGCCACGATACAGCGGCCCGGCTTGCTCTGCTCTTTGAACAGAATGAGCTGGCTCACATCCAGATCACAAATTTTAATGCCGAACTTCGCTAACAATTCTCCGCCCTGACAATACCCGCAATTACTATCCTTCATTTTCTACCTCCGTTTTGTCCTCGCTTTTCGCCCGCCTGATCTTGGCCCTCCTGTTACTCGCAAACACGCGCTGACGCGCTTTCCGTTCGAATTCTTCGGACGTTTGCTCGTTATCCGTGCATGAAAAACAAATGTCAGCTTCGCTGACGCTTGTATCTCCTGCCCTCCTGTCACTCGCAAACACGCGCTGACGCGCTCTTCGTCCGAATTCTTCGGACGTTTGCTCGTTATCCGTGCACGAAAAACAAATGTCAGCTTCGCTGACGCTTGTTTTTCTTTTGCACGGATACATTATACCATATCCTTTGGGGGATTGACAGGGGGTGGTATAAGTTATTTATTTTCCCGCATGACATGGCACGGATTCCCGCAGGCGATCGTATTGTCGGGAATGTCTTTTGTCACAACGCTTCCGGCCCCGATCACGACATTATCGCCGATCGTTACGCCCGGCATGATAATGGCGCCTCCGCCAATCCAGACATTGTTTCCGATGGTGATCGGCGCCGTCTGTGTTTTGCAAAATTCAAAAGAACCGTCTTCTTTCAGCTCTCCGAATCGGTCGGCCGCATTGGTCGGGTGAAATGCGGTATAAATCTGGACGTTTGGCGCGATCAGGGCATGATCGCCGATGATAATTTTATTGTCATCCAGAAAGGTACAGTTCATATTGACTTCACAATGATTGCCAAAGTAAATATTATTGCCGTAGTCCGCATAAAAAGGTGCGGTAATCCACAAATTTTCCCCCTGTCCGCCGAGCAGTTCCCGCAAAATGCGTTTCTTCTCTTCCAGATCGGCAGAATCCGTCCGGTTATAATCTCTTATCAGGTCTTTGGCTTTATGCCACTGTGTCAGCAGTTCTTCATCGCCGCAGTCATAAAGCTGCCCGGCCAGCATTTTTTCTCTTTCGGTCATCTTTTTACCATTCCCTTCTTCCTGTTTCCGCCACTGAGGAAAACCATTCATCTGTTCCATTTTCATATTATGTATCTCCTCGCTAACGCTCATTATTCCATGAATCTTCGATTCATGGCTGTCATTCGCCGCTCGTCTAACATGCAGGCACGCTATCCTCGCTAACGCTCATTATTCCATGAATCTTCGATTCATGGTCGTCATTCGCCGCTCGTCTAACATGCAGGCATGCTATCCTCGCTAACGCTCATTATATCATAGATTTCGGGGGGGTTAGTATCTGTATTTGGAAAGAATCATTCCTGCCTGACGCGCTTGTTGTCAGCTTTCTCCGATACATACAGGCTGACCGGATAAATGAGGACATTAGCGGTATCAGGAATTTGACCGAAAAGTTACATATCACTATAATGCAGGTTAGAAGTAAAGTATTTTTGACTGCGTACCCTCAGCGGACAAGAAGATTATTCACATGGTATTTAAGAAAAAAAATCAGCGAAAAATTTTAATATCGTGTGCTGACAATTACAGGAATGGCGTCATATAAAATGAGCGGAAAAATACAGAGGGAGGAAATGCAATGAATGATAAAGACATTATACAATTATTTTTTGAGCGTTCGCAGCAGGCAATTACCGAATTGTCACAAAAATATGGGAGGTTTTGTTTTCACATTGCCCTGAATATTCTGAAATGCAATGAGGATGCCGAGGAATGTGAAAATGATACTTACCTGAAAACATGGTACAGCATTCCGCCTGACGATCCTATGTGTTTGAGAGCCTATGTCAGTCGGATTGTGCGCAATTTAGCGTTGTCCAAATATCGATATAATCACAGGCAAATGAGGGATAGCCATCTGCAGGTCTATTTGTCGGAATTACAGGATTGTATTCCGGCGCCTCAGGATGTGGAAGCTTCGGCGGACGATACAGCAAACAGCGCTATTCAGGCTTTTTTATCAACGCAGAATGCGACTGCCAGGGCCTTGTTTATCCAAAGATATTTTTACATGGAAAGTATTACCGTCCTTTCAAAGAAATTTGGGTTAAAAGAAAGTAATATTTCTACGAAGCTGAACCGGATAAGATTAAAACTGAAGAAATATTTGGAGAAAGAGGGGGTTATGCTATGAAACCGAATGAAAGATTGTTAGAGCTGATAGGAAATATCCCGGAAGAAATGCTGGAGGAGGCTTTGGCTGTAAAAAAGATCTATCGATCCGGTAAAAAAAGAGTATTTTATGCTATTGCAGCAGCAGCCTGTATCGTCGTGCTGTTTATGAGATTTGTTCCCATGGGACAGGTGATAGCAGCACAGATCAGGGAGCATGTAGAGCGTTTGCTGGAAGAGCTGTTCCCACCAAAGGATATTCCTCTGACGATGGAGGGGCTGGAAGAAAATATTCTCCATGAGGCCTATGGAGAATTACCAAAAGAGACAGAAGCGTTTCCGGGAGAAGCGGAAGAAATCTCGGGGGAAAGTACAGATAAAGCAGGATTTGCCATTTATGTGGATATGGATTCTTTTGAAACGGCAGAAGAGGAAGATTGCTATATTATCCGTGAACGGCGCATTATTTATACAAGACAGGATGCCATCAGGGATAATGCGATGTTACTTGCAGATTTATCGGAGGAAGAAGCGGAGCAAAAAATCCGGGAGATTATGGAGATGAGGCAGGAGTTTTATAACAGTTTCCCCACAGCTGAGATTCGGATTACGCAGAAACAGGAGGTTTCCGTGGAAGATGCTGCCGGAGAAATGAAGGAGGAGCTGTCAGAACACTATACCGCTGTATCTGACATAATGGTTTCTGAACTTCCAACAGGGCTGTATCTTCGCGCAGATCAGGGCACAGCACCGGATTGTGAAGTTAAGGAGGTCTATTTCGCAGACAATGGTCTTGGTGGTGTATTCGTGATCACCGCAAGTTACATTGTGGAGGCGACAGAGGGAACAGGCGTCAGATTCCATTCTATGATTGAAACTTTCAAGGTATTGGAGTCTTCTGATTATATACAGATTCTTACATCGGAAGAGGACGGTATTGCAGAAGAGGCCGCGAAATAATGAATGGTAAACCGTTAATCCGGATGGATTTTCCTGCATCGGAACATCCATCTAAAAAAAAACGGAAAATCAATATTGTGTTTATCAGCTCGCGTTGATCCTCTGAATGACACAGTTCAATCTATTGATTGTTCTTACAAAGCCGATGGATGGTAGATCGAGGATGTACAGATCGTCAGAGATTATTGGAAAAATGACAGAGAATCAGAATTATCAGACCGCAGCAGTTTGCATTTCAACATTTCAAAACTGCTGCGGCCTGACATGATTCGTTTGATTTTTTAGTTTGCTGACAGTTCCCTCTGCCATTCCGTTGTACTTATTTTAACTTCCAGATGTCACGATTGTACTCCGCGATCGTTCTGTCGGATGAGAAGAATCCCGCTTTCGCGATATTAACGAGCATCATTCTTCTCCATTTCTCCTGGTCCTCATAATCCGCCATCATCTTGTCTTTTACCGCGATATAATCTTCCAGATCGAGCAGAGTCATGAACCAGTCTTTGTTCAGGAGTTCCTTATGCAGTCTTTCCAGATTCTTCTTATGGCCGGCTTTCAGCGCTTCCTTGCTTACAATGAAATCGACAGCTTCTTTGATCACCGGACTCTTCTTATAATACTCTTTGGAAACATAGTCCGCTTTTTCATAATGTTTGATAACCGTTTCGGATTTTTCCCCAAAAATATAAATATTGTCGTCGCCCACAAGCTCGTGAATCTCCACATTCGCCCCGTCGGAAGTCCCAAGCGTTACCGCGCCGTTTAACATAAATTTCATGTTGCCGGTGCCGGAAGCCTCTTTGGAAGCCAGCGAAATCTGTTCGGAAATATCACAGGCCGGAATCATTTTTTCCGCATAGGATACGTTGTAATTCTCCACCATCAGGACCGTCATGTAAGGGCTTACATCCGGGTCGTTATTGATGATCTCCTGTAAAACAAGCAGAAGGTGGATAATATCCTGTGCGATCACATAGGCGGGCGCCGCTTTTGCCCCGAAAATAAATGTCATCGGTCTTGCGGGCTTTTTGCCTGCCTTGATTTCCAGATATTTATGAATGATATAGAGCGCATTCATCTGCTGGCGTTTGTACTCATGCAGTCTCTTGGACTGGATATCAAAAATGGAATCGGGATTCAACGTAACGCCTTCCATCTCTTTCACATACGCCGCCAGATCTTTCTTGCGGTTCATTTTAATTTCGGCAATTCTGGCAAGCACTTTTTCATCGTCTTTATATTCCAGCAGTTTTTCCAGCTTATCCGCATCTTTTTTAAAACCGTCCCCGATCGTATCGGACAAAAAGGACGCCAGTTCCCGGTTACAGGAAAGAAGCCATCTTCTGAAGGTAATGCCGTTGGTCTTGTTATTGAATTTCTCCGGATACAATTTATAAAAAGCGTTTAACTCCGTATTTTTCAAAATATCCGTATGGATTGCAGCTACGCCGTTGACGGAAAAACCGTAATGGATATCGATGTGCGCCATATGCACCCTGTCGTCCTCGTCGATGATCTGTACTTTCGGGTCTTTGTATTTTGCCGCAGCCCGCTTATCCAGCTCTTTGATAATCGGCACTAACTGGGGAACGACTTTTTCCAGATATTCCAACGGCCATTTTTCCAGCGCTTCCGCGAGAATCGTATGATTCGTGTACGCACAGGTCTTGCTGACAACCTCGATCGCCTCATCCATCGTAAAGGCTTTTTCCTCCACCAGAATCCGGATAAGCTCCGGGATAACCATAGTCGGATGCGTGTCGTTGATCTGAATTACCGCATGGTCATACATCGTGCGCAGGTCATAACTCTTTTCTTTTAATTCCCGCAAAATCAGCTGTGCCGCATTGCTCACCATAAAATACTGCTGATAGATACGCAGCAGATTGCCCGCTTTGTCGGAATCGTCCGGATACAGGAAAAGGGTCAGGTTCTTCTCAATATCTTCTTTATCAAAATCGATGCCCTTCTTCACAATGCTTTCATCTACCGTTTCCACATCGAATAACCGCAGTTTATTGACACCATTGTCATAACCTACCACGTCGATATCATACAGTCTTGACGTTACTTTTTTGTCCCCGAAATGAACATCAAATGTCACATCCGTCTTCGTCAGCCAGGAATGCTCCTCAATCCAGTCGTTTTTCTCCGCATGCTGCAATTTATCCTGAAATACCTGTTTGAACAGACCGAAATGATAATTCAGACCGATTCCTTCTCCCGGAAGCCCGAGCGTCGCGATGGAATCCAGAAAACATGCCGCCAGACGGCCAAGTCCGCCGTTTCCAAGCGACGGTTCCGGTTCTGCCTCTTCAATTTCGCTCATATTTTTTCCGTTTTTACGCAGAATCTCATCCAGTCTGTCATAAATTCCGAGATTGATCAGATTGTTGGATAACAGTTTTCCAATCAGAAATTCGGCGGAAATATAATAGATCTTTTTTTCGCCCTCGATCGGCTCTGAAACCTGCATCAGCTTTTTGGACAACAACAGCAGCGCATAGTACAGTTCTTCATTACTGCATGACGCTATGTCCTTTACGTACATGCTTTTTATCTGCTCTTCCAGCTCTTTTTCCAGATTCATTACCAATACGTCTCTTTTCAGATTGCTTGCCTGTGCCATAAAAATACCTCCTGCATTTGCTTTTTATCATTTTATAGATAGTATTAACATATTTACCTTATCTTAATTCTGCGCATGGCCGTTCTTCCCCGTTCCTGCGCCTCTTTTCCCTTCATCCGTTCGTCTTTCCCGCACCGTCTTCGCGGCCTTCCTTCCGAAAACTCCCGGCAGTTATTTGATCACGTCGAGATACTGCATCCGTATCAGTTCGTGCTCTACGATGATTTCCTCTCCGGTTCCTCCTTCCAGAAGCCGCTTCAGCTCTGTAACCGCTCTCGCCGCAATTTCGCCGAAATCCTGTCTGACCGTATTCATCTGTTTTCCGGCATAACCCATCAGCGTAATGCCGTCAAATCCGCAGACCGGGCGGAAAATATCCATTTCGATCAATGCTTTCATCGCACCGATCGCCATCAGATCGGAAGCGCAGACTATCACGTCTTTCTTTTTCGCATACCGGAACGCATGCTTTCGGGCTTCCAGTTCGGAAAAATTGCCGTTCCGCACAAGAAGAGGAATATCCATCTCTTCCGCCAGATGCCGGATGCCTTTCAGCCGTTCTTCGGCCACATAGCTGTTCTTCCGGCCCGCCAGATAGAGAATGCTTTTCCCCTGGTTTTCTTCGATCGTCTTTCGCGCCACCTCATACTGGGCCTGCGCCTGATCGACCCAGACACAGGAAGTATGCTCGTTGACAAGCGGAGCCTCCACCACCGCAATCTTGAAATTCCCGGACGCGATCAGGCTGTGCATCACTTTGTCGTCTTTGGATAAGCCAAAAATAACGAGGCCGGTAATGTTCTGAGAACGCAGATAACGGACGATCTCTTCCATCGTCAGCTTCCGTATCATCGAGAAAAAAACCGTGATGACATCCAGATTCAGCGCCACCGCCTGTTTGATCGCCCCGGCAAGGCATTGCATGCTGATCTCGTCTACCGCCTGCTTGGCATTGTCGAGATTTAAAAGAATCGCCACTCTGCCGGACTGCTTGGAGGACAGGGCCGCCGCCACGGAATTTGGGACGAAGTTCAACTCTTCCACCGCTTTATTTACTTTTTGTTTCGTTTTTTCACTGACATTCGGGTAGTCGTTCAAAACTTTGGATACGGTGGAAATTGCCACCCCTGCCCGCTTTGCCACGTCTTTAATCGATACCATTTTTCCCCTTATTCCGCCGTTTCGCGGTTCTTACGTCGATGGAACCAGTCCGGAAAACCTTTTCCGGAAATCGTTTTCCAAAACCATAATATACCAGTCCGCGGGATTTGTAAACAATATTTTTCAAAAATAACGTAAAAGACCCCGTATAATACAATGTCATACAGTTTAAAAACGCCTCCGGCCGTTTCTAAACTGTATGACATTGTATTTACGAGGTCTTCACATAATAAACTGATATCTTCTTTTATGGGGCTCGCACAAAATCCATATATAATTCACAGACCGCATCTAACGGCAGACAGATCAGTTCATCAAATTCGTATTTCTCCATGCAATGCTGTACAAATCTGCTTCCAAGATAATATCCCACATCGCTGTGTCCGTAGTAGTCACACCAGTCACCGAAATACCGTTGCTCATATCTCTTCATCCCGGATATATCCCTGTCAAAGTCCTCCAAAATCTGCCTGAAATGTTCTCCGCACCAGTCCGCCCATCCGTTGACGTCCTGATGATAATAGCTAAAATCCCCTGCCAGAGCCTGTTCAAAATACATGGCGGCGCCTTCCGTGAATAACTGCCAAATATATTTCTGCCTGTCATCAGCCGCCTCCTGTTTCAGAACACCGTATTGTCCATGATACGCATGACCGAGTTCATGGCAGATCAGCCCATACATCGAATTAACATCCGTCCAGTCCAGTTCGATGATCTTCTCAACGCCCAGCAATATTGTATCGTTATGATTGATATTCGTCACCCATCCGGCAGCATTGCATAAGCCCAGATACAAAACGATATCGATATCCGGCTCTTTTCCAAATAAACCGGTCACGCGTTCGCTCAAATGACCGGTTACCTCTATAAAAGAATTATGTAAAATATCTAACTTCGGATTTTCATAAACGGCGTTTAAGACCGGTAAGAAATCCCTTTCAAAGGTATATTGGCCGCTCTGAATATATCCGTCCATTTCCTCTTTAAAAATATGCGCCGAATGATCATAGACCGAATTAATGTACGCTTCCCATCTGGGATAATTAAAAACGGAATGATCGAACAGCTGATTGATTTGGTGACAGGTATCTATTATGCGAATCATGATTATATCCATGCCTTTCTCTTAGCCCGCAGGCTTTTATACATTCTGCTCCGCGGTATACAGCGGCCGATATTTGAACCGGCCGGAAACATCCGCCGTTTTTTCATCACTATATTTTTTCATTATTATAAAAATTATAAAAGAAACGGCATATATTATCAACTATCATCCATCCCTGTATACGGAGTTGCTTTGCATACGGCTTTCCGTTATAATATATAGGATCATACAAGACGCGCCATCCCCTGCAGACGGCAGATGCCGCGTAAATTCTCCCGGAAAGGAACTCCCCATGAAATTAATCATCACCGATATCACAGATTTTCATCTCCCGGTGGAGGGACCGCATAAAATCATAAGCCCTCAATCCGATATCCGTCACTGTATCGGCTGTTTTGGCTGCTGGATTAAAACGCCCGGAACATGCGTCATTCACGACGGCTACGAAAACACAGGCGCCGATATGGGCAGATGCACGGAACTGATTCTGGTCAGCCGATGCTGCTACGGCTCTGTAAGTCCTTTTGTCAAAACCGTACAGGACCGGGCTATTTCTTACATACACCCTGATTTTGTTATCCGGAAAGGCGAAATGCACCATAAACGCCGATACCGGAACGTCATTTCGCTTTCTGCGCATTTTTATGGAGAAGACATTACCGAGGCGGAAAAAAAGACCGCCCGCAGTATCGTTGAGGCCAATGCGGATAATTATGACGCACAGGTAAAAGAAATTCATTTTTATTCCTCGGTAAACGAATTGGAGGGTCTTGCCTTATGAAAATCGCCTTGTTAAACGGAAGTCCCAAACATCGGAACAGCTCCAGCGAAATACTTCTGACGGATTTAAAACGCTGTCTTTTGGAAACCGATACAGCAGAAACCGCCCGCCGGAAACCGGAAATCCTTGAAGCCGCATTTCATGATGACCGCATTGCGGAAGAAACGGTCAGTCAACTGCTGACCGCAGACGTCTGGGTATTTTCCTGTCCGCTCTATGTGGACGGCCTTCCGGGACATCTTCTTTCCGTTCTTCTTCAGCTGGAAAAAAATATCGGGGAAAGCGGGCATACACAAGTCATATACGGTATCGTCAACTGCGGTTTTTATGAGGGGATTCAGGCAAAGACCGCGCTGGAAATTCTGGAAAACTGGTGTGCAAAGACCGGATTTGTCTGGGGCGGCGGCATCGGTGTCGGCGGTGGCGGCGGCCTTGCCATGATGGCCGGCCCGAAACCGGAAAAAGGCCCGAAAGCGCCAATTGAAAAGGCACTCCGGGCAATGTCCGGAAAAATGGTCCGGCAGGAAACGCTGGAAAATCAATATGTATCCGTCGCCTTTCCCCGCTTTCTGTACAAAATGGCGGCACAAATGGGATGGCGGCAGCTTTTTAAGAAAAACGGCGGAAGGATAAGGGATTTGTAAAAATCCCCTTATCTCTCCCTTCCATACACCTCTATCTGACTCAGCGCCGGAAACGGCGAAGGGTCGTCGGCTTTGATCAGCCGGCTCAGCTTTACCCACCGTATATTCTTAGGCGCAAAATCGAGTACATGCGCAAATCTGCTTTTTTCCAGATCCCAGACGATTTCCGACTGATCGGAGAATGTCAGCGTCACCTGCTGCCACCAGTTATCGTGCGGGAAGTCGGAACGGGTATACAAAACAATCTTGTCGGCTTCCACTTCTCTTCCGAAATCCACCGTCATTTCCGCATCATCCTGCATGTTGATGCCCCACGACTCATAAGGCCACTCGCCATGAGACCGGTTCTCGCAAACGCCGTCGATCGCATTTCTCGCCGCAAATACCGATTCCCCTCTCGTTTCCACATTGGCGCTGGCATGAGGATAACAGTTCGTATCTCCGTGCTGGTCGCATACATTCAGCGCCAGATTTCTGTATGCGTGGATTTCATCTTCCCTTGCCGCCCGCGCATATAAATAATGACGATTTCCGTAAAATACTTTTGGTGAAAAACAGATACGCTTTTCCCCGAAAGGAACCGCGTAGGAAACCGTGTCCGTAATATAACAGAACGCCGCTCCCAACGCATCATCCACCTGTAAAAAAACATGGATATTCTTTTCCGAAGTTTCCAGGACAATGCGGTCCCCTTCCTGGTATTCCGCAGTATGCACGAGGCTCACATAATCCTCTCCGCTGTCGGAACATATCGTTTTTCCGTTTTTATCCACTACCTTTAAATCCAGTACTGCCATGCTGGCACCTCCATATTTTCCAATACATTATATTTGTCAATCCGACAAGCCCGCCTTTGTAAACCGGCCGGGCCTGTCAGACCGCTTATCATTTCTTTCTAAAGACTGATCTCCGTCGTCAGCTCATTTTTTCCGGCATGAATCGGATATTTCACCGCCGGAATCCTCGTCATCGGATGCAGCAGGTTGGTGTTCGGGTCTGCAAGAATAACCACGCCTTCGCCCTCCGCGTTTTCCGTCTCCACGGTACATCCGCTGTAATGATTTTCAACCCGCGCCATTCTGCCTTCCTGTATCTGCTTTTCACCCTCCACGTCGATCTCCACGGCAAATCCGCAGTCATAAGCTTCACATTCCCTGTCGCTTGTGACGACATGCTTTCTGATATGCCCCTCTTTTGTCGGGATGATATGGGATTCCACCTGAATGCCTTTACAGGGAATCCACCGGGAATAAACTTCCGTTTCCGTCACGCGGAATTCCTCGCAGATTCTCCGCACATAAACAGTTCCGTCGATATAAAACGCAAGCATGGAATCCGGCGCGGTCTCATGCACTTCCCAGGCAGACTTCGCCACATTGAAAGAAAACTGCGTATCATAAGCGAATTTCCCGTATTTGGAAGGTGTCTGTCCATGCCCGCCCGGACTGTATTTTCCGGGAACAAAGGCCGTCACATGATCTTTGTACCGATGAATCAGCATATCCGCATAAGGCAGCGCTTTCTGTTCGTCAAGCGCCGGAAGCGGCTTCGCTTCCGCTTTCCAGAACGGATGCTCATCGGGCAGCATCAGGACGGCAAAGGTCTTTAACGCCCAGTAAGGAGAACCCGGCCCGTTATACCGTTCTCCCATAATCAGATTGGGATAGCCGTATCCGATCGTTAAAATCCCGTTTCTGTCAAATATCGGCCGTTTCATCCAGTCGCAGAAATGCCGTACAATCAGCCCTTTTATCACGCCCACGTCAAACGGCTCCACCCCGGCCATCAGACAGGCCGCAAAAAAGCTGACCTGGGAAAACCGGTATGTCAGAGAACGCCCGAAAGGCAGCGCCCTTCCGCTTTCATCGAACCAGTAAATAAACTGTTTTGCAAAAAGTGCGGCACGTTCCTTATAAAGACCGCACCTTTCCGGATCTTCCTTCTCCATGACCTTTGCATAGAACAGGCTGTAAAAATGGATTGCAAAAGACACATAATAGTCTTTCTGCCCGGAATCACCGTCCTGATACCAGCCGTCTCCCAGATAAAAGGTGCCCGCGCCGTCCAGATATCTTTCCAGTTTCTCCGCATCATACTTTCTGCCCAGCTTCTTCAGCGCGATATTGACGAGCACGGCAAACAGCACCCAGTTGCAGACAGGCAGATCATATTCGTTAATACCGTAAAGCCAGTCCGCCAGATTGTCCTTTTCCCGCTCCGTCAGCGGTTCCCAGATCTTCTCCGGCACCAGAACCAGTCCGTATGCCATCGCGGCCATCTCCACAAACCGCTGGTCGAAAGTATGAAAACCGCCCCAGTATTCGGTATTTTCCGGGTCCGTTCCCGCCGCAAGCCCTTTCCTGTATATTTCTTCAAATTCCGCGTCGTTTCCGCCGCCGGCCCAGAACGGCACAAGCCCCCACAATACCCGTGAAAAGGCCTCCAGTCTGATCGTTCTCTGCTCATAAGTGGTTGCGGTAACGCCCAGCACGATACCCGCCTTTTCCTCCGTATAATATGGTAAAAGCGGCCTGATGATTTCCAGCAGAAGCGCCCGGAAATCCTCCTTGCTGTTCAGCTTTCCTTCCCAATCCGTTCTCATATGCCTCTCCCTTCTACCAGTACAGGTTCCAGTCTTTCCGCAGCCTCGTCAGCGCTTCCATATAGAAATAATCCCCCCAGGCGTTGCACTCGTCAACCCCGCAGTGATTGCAGGTATTATACGGCGAACGGTTGGAATAGGTGCTGTGAAGCACCAGCCCGTTGGATTTTTCCGGGTCTTTCACCGCATAATTATCATACAGGGATTTCATCATCTGTTTCGCATAGTTCCGGTAAATATCCGCTTCTTCCGACCTCAGCGACTTAACCATTTCCAGCATGCCGCAGGCCGCGATCGAAGCCGAAGACGAATCCCGCGGCTGATCGTCTCCGTCCGTAAACTCCAAATCCCAGAAAGGGACCATGTCTTTCGGCAGATGTTCCAGATAATACTGTGCCACATTTTTGAAAATGTCGATATATTCTTCCCGTTTCGTATACTTATAAGCCAATGCCGCACCGTAAATACCCCAGGCCTGGCCTCTCGCCCAGGCGGAGCCGTCGCGGTAGCCCTGACAGGTCGCGCCGTGATCCGGTTCCCCCGTCTCCATGTTGAAAAAGAACGTATGCCAGGTGGAATAGTCCTCCCGGATGACGTTTCCGATCGCCGTATGGATATGCTTTTCCGCAATCTCCCGGTATTTGTTGTCTCCCGTCTCTTCCGACGCCCAGTACAGCAGGGGAAGGTTCAGCAGACAGTCGATAATCAGCCTGTAATTTTCCGGCGCGTCCATCGGCCCCCAGGCCTGGATAAATTCTCCCACCGGATGATATCTCGTGATCAGCTGGTCGGCCGCCTTTACTGCCGCCTCTTTTCCTTTCTCACTGCCCGTCAGTTTATAGGCCGCCACACAGGAAGGCGAATAGAGAAATCCCATGTCATGATGGTCCACTTCGAATTTATTGTTGATTCTATGTAAAAAACTCTCAACCTGTATGTCTCCCGCCTTCTTTAACGCATCGGCATCCGAAAGGCCCTTTTCCTTCGCGTATTCATAGGAAAGCCAGATTTCTCCCGTCCAGAAACCCGTTGTCCAGTCACAATTTTCCATCGGCTGGTAAAAGCCGTTTTCGCTGTACGCCTTCTGAAACTTCTCCGTAAACTCCGGCAGATTTCGAACCACCTGTTTTTCGGAAAAAGTAAGCGCCGCCTCCACTTCCTCCGCCGAAATGGCCGGCTTTTCTTCAAATAAGATCTTCATATTCCCTCCGTTCTGCCGCATCGGGGCGGCTGATTATTGATACTGCAAAATATTGAGTTTATTATATCATGAGTAAACAAAGGAATACACAACATTATCCACAAAATGGCTTTTCCGCCGCTTTTTTCCATGACGGAATCCTTATAGCAGATAATAAGCCATTCCAAAGGTTCCGATGCCGGAATTACAGGCGATGGAAACGGATGTCCGCTGCACGATCACTTTTTCAAAAGGAATGCAGCGGAGTATCTCACGCCGGATCAGTTCCAGCTGTTCCACGGTGCATCCGGCATGGGTGATATATATGATATCCGTGCTGATCTTTCCTTTATGCCGCAGATGCCAGCGTATCAGCCGTTTCCACGCGCCTTCCATCCGGCCGCACCGCGCTCCGCTCATGATTATCTTCCCCTGTTCCATCGTTATTTCGGGATGCAGGCCGAATATCCTGCAGACTCCGGCCGGCGCCGCGCCCAAATAACCCCTTCGATGAAAAAGTTCCGCGGCCGGCAGCATATAATGGGATTCTATCCGCTTTTTGATGCGCTCCACCTGCCGGCATATTTCCGAAGCCGTATACCCTTCCATCGCGAGTTTTCCCGCATACAGAACGATCAGCGCCTGACCGCACGATATCTGGGCTGAATCGATAACGCTTACATGATCGAATCCTTTCGATGCGGCGACGGCGGTTTCGTAATTTTTTCCCACATGCGATGCCATCGAAATATGGATGACCTGTTCCGCCTGTGTCAGCGCATCCGCATAGAAATCCTCGTACTCGCTTACCGAAATATCATCCGATACGGCGCTGCTCGTCGTTTCCGTCATATACTGAATCAGGTTATCCGAGGAAATTTCCAGAATGTCGGCGAACCGCCCGCTTTCCGTCTTAATATACAAATAAATCATACCGATATCGTACTGGTCGATCAGCTTACCCGGCAGATCGCTGACGCAGTCCGTGGTAATGCAGACCTTTCTTTTCTTATGCCGGGATATCCGCTGGATTTCATCGCCTTCCCCTTCCACCGTTTTCAGCAGCCTGTATTCGATGATATCTTCGGGCAAAAATTTCAAAATCGCCGTTTCCAGCACCGTACCCTGAATGGGTTTCTCCAGATAATCGTCAAAACCTTCCTCCAGACACTGGCTGCGAAACTCCGCTTCGGTATTCGCGGATAAGACAATCACCGCGGAATCCCTGCACAGCCCGTTCTCCTGTCTTCTCATCCGGCGCATCGTCTGAATGCCGTCCATTTCCGGCATCATATAATCCATCAGGATAACATGATAAAATTTTCGTTTCGTCATTTCCAGACACTGTGCGCCGTTTTCCGCCAGATCGATTTCGATTTTGGTCTCTTTTAACAGTCTGCTCTCCACAAGCGCATTCATCGGATTGTCGTCCACAAGCAGTATCCGGGCTTCCGGCGCCTCGAAGCTTCTGCGGTATTCATCCGTTTTTTCCCGGGTTCCCGACAAAAATTTCACATACCCGATGGGTGTCCTGTCCACGATTTTCTGCGGCAGGGATACCGTAAAAACGGAGCCTTTCGTATAAATACTGTCAACGGTGATCTCGCCGTCCATCAAATCCACAAGCTGTTTCGTGATGGATAATCCCAGCCCGCTTCCTTCCACCTTCCGATTCTTTCTGGCATCCGCCCGGAGGAAAGAATCATAAATATGTTCCAGGTCTTCTTTTCTGATACCGATTCCGGTATCCGTTACCGTAATTTTCAGGAGGCCGTTTTCTTCCGCCGCCGCATCCATTTGTACGGACAGCGTAACGGAACCTTCCTGCGTATATTTTGCCGCATTGGTCAGAATATTTAACGCCACCTGACTGATTCTTTTCATATCCCCGAGCAGGACAGACGGGAGATTTTCGTCGATATCCAGCAGAAATTCCAGCTTTTTTTCTTTCAGGCGTACCTGTATCATATCGATCAGGTTCCCAAACAGTTCCACCGTCTGATATTCCATCGGCAGAATTTCCATTTTTTTCATTTCCATCTGCGACAGATCCAGCACGTCGTTGACGAGACTTAACAGCATTTTGCCCGCGCTGAGGATGTTCCGGGCATACTCCTTCGTCATCTCTTCGCCGCTTTCCCGGAGAATCATCTCATTCAGACCGATAATCGTATTGATCGGCGTTCTTATTTCATGGCTCATGCTCGCAAAAAAACTGTTCTTGGATTTGCTGATCTGTTCCAGCTCCTCCTGCTGCCTCTGCGCGATATCCCGTTCTATTTCAAACATTTTCGCCTGCACTTTTAAAATCAGTCCGCCTGCAAGTCCCACAGCCAGCATCGCGAAAACAGAGTCCGTATAGGCCGCCGCTTTGGAATCCATCGGCACGATCAGTTCCGGATGATAATACCCGAATACATAGGTAAAAATATCCACAATCAGCGACAGCGCCAGGAAAAAAATGAGTTTTTTCCCGGAAAACATCAGAAAAATATACAGAAGGCCGAGCGAAAACCAGATCGCCGCACCGCCTTCCAGACCGCCGCTCAGAAAAAACATCGCCGGAAAAATCAGCAGAATAATCAGAAATCCGACAACCACCGCCGCGAAGTCCAGTTTCCGGAACTTAAAGGTGGCAAGCAGCGCAATCCCAAGCACCGCCAGAAGAATCGCAAGCGGAAGCACGATAATCTTCACGTCCATGATGCTGATACATTCTATGATACCCATAATCGCCAACGCGCTTCCCACGAGAATGATCACTCGGAATATCCGTTCCCGCAGCTCATAATCCCGCCGGTATATCGTATGGTAGATTTTCTGCAGCCAGTCTTTCACGCCCCGCCGCCCCCTTTCTGTTTCAGCCTTTCCCGGATGCCCGAAACGGCATCCATCGCGGACATATAGTCACACATTTCGATCTTTCTCCACACAGGCCGGAGCGCCCCGGCAAGCGCTTCGCCATGATACCGAAAGTTCTCCGCTCTCCGCACGATGTCCCGCATCTTTTCTGCGTCAAGCGCATATACGGCATTCTCCAGTTCGGAAAGCATCCCGTCAAACGCCTCTTCGGAAAGCTCCGGCAGCGCATTCCCGGTTCCGGCGGTTTCTGTTCCGGCGGTTTCCGCAGTTTCTTTTCCGGGCACTCCCGCTCCTGCGGTTTCCGCAGTTTCTTCTCCGGGCACTCCCGCTCCGGGCATTTCTTTGCCGTGCGCTTCCGACATCGCCGCACCGATCTGCACCTGTACATACGGACTGGTCTCCAGTTCTTCCATCACATGCCTGTATTCCGCCATCATTTCGGCATGGTTATTTTGCAGATAGTCTATATCGCTCCTTTTTCCGGCAAGCTCCAGCGCTTTCGCTTTCGCCGCAAGCGGAAGTGCGCCGATATTCTGCATCATGCTCTTTAAGGCATGGACTTTGATCGTATAATTTTTCCAGTCATGTCTTTCGAACAGTTCTTCCAACAGCCGCCGGTTCTCATGCCGCTCTTCGTAATAAGCAGCCAGAATATTCAGATATTCTTCTTTTCCGCCGCAGTACAGCATCCCCTGCTGCACATCCAGACTTCCGACGGCAAATTCTTCTTTTTCTTTCCGCGTTTTTTCTTCCACGGCTTCCGCTTCCGGTTTTGCCTGGAAAACCAGTTTTTCCGCCGGCAGATTTCTTTTTAGCACGCGTTCCAGGACGGATATTTCGATCGGCTTTGAGATAAAATCGTCGAACCCTTCTTCCAGAAACATCTCCCGGTTCCCCGGTGCGGCATTGGCCGTCAGTGCAATAATCGGCAGTTTCCGGTAATAATGGCCGACTTTTTCCCGAATACGGTGCATCGTCTCGATGCCGTCCATCTCCGGCATCATATGGTCCATGAAGACAAAATCATAGGACATATTCTCAATCAGCTGCAAAGCCTCTTTTCCGCTGACCGCATAAGTAACCTTGATCTGATAATCTTTTAACAATCCTTCCGCAACACGGATGTTCATCCGGTTGTCATCCACAACGAGTACATGGGCGCCGGGCGCAATAAATTTTCCCGGCCTTACGATCTGCCTTCCCCCCTCGAAGCCTTCGCTCCCGTTCAGGACGGATACGACGGGAAGTATGTAAAAAGGCTTATAGAGCCGTATGATATCCGGATTCGTTATATACTTTTCCCGCGGACGGTCGATGACCATAATCACCCGCGCATGCCGGGTCAGTTCGTCGAAATATGCCTCGTCTTCCTGATATTCCTCAAGGCCGATGAATACATGCGTATAAGGGCTGTGCGCCCCCCGCCGTTTCATTTCCGCCAGATTACGGCATACATGGCATCTTACCCGAAGCTGTCTGATCATACCGGCGATAATGCCGGAATATTCGTCGCGGATGGACATCATATCGAACTGTTCCATATCGAAATAGGCGGCAATATTCATCTCTTCCCGGTTCTCCACCTGTCCGATCGGCTTTTCGTCCAACACTTTCTGCGGTACGACGAAACGGAAAGTACTTCCTTTCCCGATGCGGCTCCGCACCGTGATCGTGCCTCCCATTTTCTGTACAAGCTCTCTGGAAATCGCAAGCCCAAGCCCGACGCCGCCCTCCTGACGGTTCCGTCTCGTATCGATCTGGCTGAAACTTTCAAACAGTTTTTCCAACCCTTCCTCTTCTATGCCGATACCGGTATCTTTGACCGATACGCAGAGATTAATGCCGTAATTTTCTTTTCTCGCGTAAATCCTGATGATAACGCCGCCCTCATTCGTGAACTTAACCGCGTTATCGATCAGATTCATCATGACACGGCGTATCTTTTTTTCATCGCCGTAAAGACCGCTCGGAATATTCGCATCGCAGTCCACAATCAGCTCGATCTGCTTATCCGCCTTTTTGGCCATCGCCATATTAATAATATCGTTGATGGTGGAAGTAATATTGTAAGCCTCTTCTTCCAGATTCATTTTTCCCTGCTGTAACTGGGAAAAATCCAGAATATCGCTGACAAGCGACATCAGATCATGCCCCGCATCCCGGATGTCGAAAACTTCCTCCCTCATTTTCTCCGGATCGTGCTCCCTGAGCGCCATTTCGCTCATGCCGCAGATCGTATTAACCGGTGTTCTTATTTCGTGGCTGACATTGGCGAGAAAATCGTCCTTGCTCTGCTCCGCTTCCATCAACGCTTCGATGATCTTATACACTTCCTCATTCCGCTCCGCCCGGTTCCGCAGCCAGATAAAAAGAATAAACAGCACGCACAAAATATTCCCAAGCTGGGCAGACAGACCGCTGATTTCCTCCCCCGGCATCCCTTCAAACGTCCCGGCGATGACGCCGTGATAAAAAATAATAAAGCAGACCGAAGCCAAAGGAATCCAGAGAAGTTCCGAAATACCAAAAAAAGAAACGATAACCGCCATCGCCATAAAAGTAGGCACAACGACGGATAGTTCCTTTGTATTAGAAGCGTACAGAATAACCGCCATCTGTATCAGGACCGTGCCGATAACCGCCCTGACACGAAAGTTTCTGTATTTGCTGAGAAAAAGGCCCCAGCCGGCAGTCAGTCCCACCAGCATAGCGCCCGGAATCCATGCTTTCCATCCATGATTTATGGCGGCGGCACACAAACCCAGCGTATAAATGCTGTACAGAATGATCGCCACACGCTCTCTTTTTCTCTGGTTCCTCCTGTTCTGCTCGAAAAATTCCACCCCTGTCCCCCCGTTTCCCGCATAACTTAATTAATGAAGCTGTCTGTGAATCTTGCGCAGAATCCGGAAAATATTCGGATTAAACTGTTTGCCCGCATCCTCTTCCATCATCGCGAGCGCCTCTTCATTATGGTAGGAATCCCGGTAAGTCCGGTTTTCCGTCATGGCGCAATATGCACTCACCACGGATACGATCTGCGCCGAAAGCGGAATTTCTTCCCCGCTTTTTCCAAAGGGATATCCGCTGCCGTCCCAGTTTTCATGATGATACTGGACGATATCCAGAGACATCTGCAAAAAGTCATTATAATCGCCCGTGTCCATAATGTCCTGAAGGATTCTGGCTCCGATCGAAACGTGTGTTCTGATAACCTCCCGGTCTTCCGGCGAAAGAGACTCTCTTTTCCGCAGAAGTTCGGTAGGTATCGCTACGTTTCCAAGATCGCACAGCGGCGCCGCCAGCTCTATCGTATCGATATAAACATCCGAAATCATATGGCTGTAATCCGTCGATAACTGCATCGCCTCCGCCAGTGTCCGGCAGTTATGACAGAGCCTCTCCATATGGTTTTCATCATAACAGGCGTTTTCTCTCGCCACACGAATCAGCGCATAAAGCACGTTCTTCTTTTCCAGTTCCAGCTGATGAAGCTGCTCTCCGACGGAAGTCTGTAACCGCCTGTTCATCGCAAGCAGCTCCCGGTTCGCATCATACAGCTTCAGGTGGAGTTTTAATCTCGCTTTTACGACTTTCGGAATAAAAGGCTTCGTGATATAATCTTCACCGCCCAGATCAAAGCCCTTCACCACATCCGCCGGATCGTCGAATGCGGATATAAAAATGATCGGAATATCCCTTGTTCCCGGATTTTCCTTTAGTCTCCGGCAGATCTCATAGCCGTCCATTTCCGGCATCGCAACATCCAGAATAATCAGCTGCGGCCGCAGCCTGCCCACCATTTTAAGCGCCTGAACGCCGTTTTCCGTCAATACCGGCTGACAGCCCATTTCCTGAATAATATCCCGCAAAACGAACCGGTTGGTATCCACATCATCCACCACCAGAATTTTTGCAGTCTCTCTGCTTCCTGTCCCCTGTGCCATACACGCCTTCTCCCTGTTATTTGCTGTATCCTGTTTTATAAAAAAGGCTGAACCCTTTTGATTCAGCCTTTTCATTTTATAATGTTCCGCTATGCAAAATATTCTCAGCTCCTGCGTACCAGATGACGCGGAAGGCCGTTTACATATAACGGCTGTAATTCGCCCATAATAAGCGGTCTTGCATACTTCTCATAACCCTCGTTCAGGCCTTTGCAGTCCTCGGTGATCCACTCATCCGGAACTTTCCTTTCCACATTGGCAATCGCATGAATGTCATATGCGCTCGTGCCGCACTGGTAAGGCGCATCGCCGTTTCTGTCAAGGGTAATCATCATGCCGGTCTTGCCTTCTTCCGCCGCCATAACCGCATCGAAGCCAACCTGGAACGCTTCGTTAATATCCGTCAGGGAAGCAAGATGCGTTGCCGCACGCTGTAAGGTGGAAAACTCGATCGCACGGGTCTTCAATCCTGTTTCCGCCGCGATCTTATCCGCCAGCATAACCGCCGTACCGGACATCTGTTTGTGGCCGAAAGCATCGACTGCCACTTCCCTGCCAAGCTCGCAGACATAGCGGCCGTCAGCAATTTTCACGCCTTCCGATACCGCGATAACAACGGAAGATTTCTCTTCCGCGAGCTTCTTGATATCTTCCATGAATTTATCCATATCGAATACTTTTTCCGGTAAATAGATCGCGTCCGGTCCGCTGCAGTCGTCGCCCTTTGACAGCGCAGCCGCCGCCGTCAGCCAGCCTGCGTTACGTCCCATGATCTCAACGATGCAGATCGTAGGTTTTCTCGCGCCGAAAGATTCATTGTCGCGGATGATCTCTTTCATGCTCGTCGCAATATATTTTGCCGCGGAGCCATATCCCGGACAGTGGTCCGTGATCGGAAGATCATTGTCGATCGTCTTGGGAACGCCCATAAAGCGCTGCGGTTTGTTATGAGCAGCCGCATAATCGGAAAGCATTTTAACCGTATCCATCGAATCGTTGCCGCCCGTATAGAAAAGGCATTCGATATCATGTTTCTCCATGATTTCGAAAATCTTCTCATAGACATCTTCATGCCCTTCGATCTTCGGCATTTTAAAACGGCAGGAACCTAAAAATGCGGAAGGAGTTCTCTTTAACATCTCAATACCGGTCTCGTCGTCGAGATACTCGCCGAGATCGACCATTTTATCCTGAAGAAAGCCTTCAATACCATGCACCATACCATAAATTTTCTTTACGCCAAGCTTCTTCGCCGCCGCATAAACGCCCGCTACGGAAGAATTGATAACGGCTGTGGGGCCGCCGGACTGACCAACAACAATATTTCCTTTCATCGCCACATCTCCTTTAATATTCTTTGTTTTCTGCTCACGCCGCCCGGATATCGCTATTCGGACAAACTTATAAGTAGTATACCAAATAAATGCGAAAATGGCAAGTAATGGGAAAGAAGATATTTTGTATACAAAGCGGCTTTCCAGGCGTATCGGACACCGAGCCGCAAGGCGCGTGATATCAGGCGGAAGACACAGGCAGCATTTCAGGGGGGGCGGGGCGGCGTATGTTCCTGGCGGAGGCCCTGGAAAGGCGCCGGTACTTTGCGAAAAGGCGGCTCGCCGCATTTGAGCTTAGTACCGTTGCTGCCTTTCGCGGAGCAGAAGCGTGCCTCCAAAGGAACATACGCCGCCCCGTCCCCCCTGAAATGCTGCCTGTGTCTTTGTCCGGTATCGCGCCGCTTTCACTGACCGGATCCCATCCTTATCCTACCGGATCAGATAAAAGAAGTATCCCGCATAGCACGCCAGCAGTATCGCACCGCCATGACGCTGTAATTTCTGCTTCCGTATTACGCAAAGCCATAATAATACTGCCGTCGCGATACAGATAACCGTATCGATCAGGAAAGCGGGCTGATAAACAACAGGTGTTATCACTCCCGAAATTCCTACCACAAACAAAATATTGAAAAGATTGCTGCCAACAATGTTTCCGACCGCAATATCCGCCTTGCCCTTGACCGCCGCCGTCGCGGAAGTAACCAGTTCCGGCAGAGATGTTCCAAAGGCAACGATGGTCAGACCGATGAGCCGCTCGCTCATACCGAAGATTTTGGCAAGCGCCGTCGCCGCATCGACCGTAATATCGCTGCCGAATACGATCATTGCGCCGCCGATGAGAATCAGCAGAAGCAGCTTAAACATACTGTCCTTTCCGCCGTCCTGATCTGTTTCTTCTCCGTCTGCGGCGGCCTGTCCCTTTTTGGCCATCCGCAGAAGATACAGCAGATAAACCACCATGCCCACAAGCAGTATCAGGCCGTCGATTCTCCCGATTGTCCCGTCGGTCAGGCCGAGCGCCGCCAACAGCACTGTCGCACCGATCACCATCGGCAGTTCATATTTGATGGTTGACTTCTGCACCGCCAGCGGAGATATAACAGACGTTATGCCAAGTATCAGAAGAATATTCAGGATATTGCTTCCCACTACGTTGCCGATCGTAATTTCCGCGCTACCTTTTAACGCCGCCGAAGTGCTGACGGCCGCTTCCGGAAGACTTGTACCGATGGCGACGATGGTCAGGCCGATGACAAGCTGCGGGATGCCGAATCTTTCCGCGACTTTACCGGCTCCCTCCACAAACCAGTCCGCACCCTTTACCAGCATGACAAAACCAATGATGAGAAATAATAGTTGTACTGCTACATTCATTTTTCTTTTCCTCCTGTATTTTGAAATATGAAAGGTTTTTACTGCGTAAATTCTTCTTGGAAGGCCTCCACGGTTACAGCAGTTTTCTATAAAAATCGCCGCTCGGCAGCGGCGATTACAAGAATGCTTCGCATTCTCCCCTGAAATGGTTTCTGCTGCGGCAATTTCCTATTATATAAAAAAAGAGACTCCCAGCACTTTCGTGCTAAAAGTCTCGTACTTCCGAATCTGTTTCCGCCGAAATACGGAACTTCGTCCCGTTTCCTGCGAAAAAACCTGAAAGATGCGCAAACATGGCCTTCGCCAGGGTATGTTGCTTACGCATGATAACTACTCCCTCTTAACCTGCCACCAGATTATCATATCCCCCGGTGCCTGTCAATATACCAATTTCAGAAAAAGACGATTTCCATATTTCTTAACATGCCATTAACAAACACCTGTTTTTGTCCGCCGCTTTTAATGTATTTTTTCCAGCGCTTCTTTGGAAAGCATCTTACGGATATTGCAGAAGAACAGCACCGAGGCCGTCGTCGCTGAAATAATATCGGAAACCGGCTCCGAATAGTACACTCCCATAACGCCGAAAAAGCGAGGCAGTACAATCGCAAGCGGTATCAGCAGAATAATCTTCCGGAAAACCGCAATGAATAAAGAAATCTTCGCCTGCCCCAGCGCCAGAAAGGTCGGCTGGATACCGTTCTGCAGTCCGAAAATGGACATACCGAACATAAAGACCGGCATCGTTTTACCGACTAACGCGATCAGCTCCGCGTCATCCGTAAAGAAAGATGCGTACCATTCCGGAAACAGGATTGTCGAGGCCGTGGATATCAGCATGAATACAAAGCAGGCACCGATCATCCACCGGTAAACTTCCCGCACCCTTTTAAAGTTTCCGGCGCCATAATTATAGCTGATAACAGGTGATATTCCTTGTGTGAAGCCGCCGATCGGCGCCGAAAAAATCTGCATGACGCTCTGCATGATCGTCATGGAACCTACATACAAATCGCCGCCATACGTCTGTAAACCGTGATTTAACACGATACTGATAAAACTTTCCGTGGCCCGCATGATAAAAGGAGATATGCCGAGCGAAAAAATACTGAATAAAATGTCCTTTTCCAATCTCAGACAGCTTCTTCTGATTTTCAGCGTCGTTTTCTTTCCCATCAGGAAGCCAACTACCCAGAAAGCGCTCAGAGCCTGTGAAATAACAGTCGCTATTGCCGCTCCCTTCACCCCGAGTCCAAACGCAAAAATAAAGATCGGATCCAGTATAATGTTCGCAACAGCGCCAATCAGAACGGAATACATGGCGATTCTGGACTGGCTCTGGCAGATGATGAAAGCGTTAAGGCCGAGCGCAAACTCCACAAAAATCGTTCCGATCAGATAAATCGAGATATAATCGACCGCATAGCCGATCGTGGCGTCGCTGGCGCCAAACATATATAACAGTGGTTTTTGAAAGGCGTAAAAGAATCCCATCAGGACCACCGTACAGATCACCAGAAAGGTAACGCTGTTTCCCAGAATCTTTTCCGCGTGTTCCCTGTCCTTTTTCCCAAGCCAGATCGCCGCAAGCGGCGCGGCTCCGCTGTTGATGAACCCGGAAAATGCCGAGATAAACACTGTAATGCAAAAGGTTACGCCGACGCCGGTCAGCGCCGCAGCTCCCACATCTTTCATATGCCCGATATAGATACGGTCAATGATACTGTACAAAATGTTAATCAGCTGGGCTAAAATCGCCGGAAAAGCCATGCTGACCACAAGGCTCCCTATCGGTGACGAGGCCATCTTCTCTTCTCTTGACAATGCTTCCGTCGGTTTTGGTTCCTGCTGGTTCTGTCTGTTCTGTTCCATCTTAAAATTTCTCCTGTTATGTTTCCGTATGCTTCCGAATTTTCCATTCCATACTATCGATGATATGCCAATCCCGTGAAAAAGGCAATAATATCATTCGCTATTTTATTTATTTCCCGCCTCCTGAAAACCTTTCACCTTTAATCAAATCCTGTTTTAATTTTTTCTTTTTCTCAAAAATAGGGAACCGGTCATGTTTCCGACGCCTCTTCTGCTCCATAAAAATCTCCGGTATAATCGTTTACGGCAGCGCTCCCCATCCGCTGCCGTAAAATCCAATCCGCATTCCGGACGGGAAAGAATACGCCTTTCATCCACAAATATTATTTATTAAATCTTAATTTAATATTATATAGGCAAACACCGTCAGCTTTCCGCGTGTCTATAAAAATTTCCCTGAAAACCGGGTTTTCAATCTTTCCATAAAATGATACTATAAAATGGTAAAACAAAGAGCATACAAAACAATTGACTGCATTTTTTAAAAGGGAGGTAATCTTCATGGCAGCAACTGATTATACAGCAGCGTTTAAACAGGGAAGAAAAAGCTATCAGGCCGCTCTGACAAAGGGCGAATATCCCTATCTCCCGGTGCTTGACGATATTTTATCCTACACGGAAGTCGCATCCGTCGATAATCTCGGGCTGATCGATATTCCACTGAACAAGATCGTCGGAACCAAAACCGAAGGACGTACCAATGCCTTTGCGAATAACTTCATGCCCCTTCTCCCGGAAGACTCGGAGTTCGGCATGAAATGGTCCCTTTTATACGATCATCAGATTAACGACGGCATTCGGGATCCCATCGTTGCCTATGAGTTCATGAACCAGTTCTATGTACAGGAAGGCAACAAACGCGTCAGCGTTATGAAATATCTGAAAACCTACAGCATTCCGGGAACCGTAACCCGTCTGATTCCCAGAAAAACAGAGGATAAGGAAAACCGTCTGTACTATGAGTTTCTGGACTTTTATGCGGTTTCCCAGAGCTACGACGTGTGGTTTGGGAAAGAAGGCAGCTACAAAAAACTGCTGAAACTGATGGGCAAAAAAGAAGACGAAATGTGGAGCGACGACGACAGGCTTACTTTTCACGCCGCATGTTACAGTTTTTCCGAAGCCTTCCGGAAAGCGCACGGTGAAAAACTTGACCTTCCCGTATCCGACGCGTTTCTTGTTTATGTGGAAATTTACGGATACGATCAGGTAAAAGGCGAAACGGAGAATGAAATGTTCGCTGCCCTCCAGAAGATGTGGACGGAAATCACGCTGGCCGACAAGGGCAATCAGGTAGAACTCGTTCAGAATCCGGCGGAACCCAAATCCACGCTGTTAAACCGTCTGCTTCCCGCAGTCTCACCGGAAACTTTGAAAATTGCGTTCGTGTATACCAAAACGCCCGATACGTCGAGCTGGGCTTACGCACACGAATTGGGAAGACTGTACATAGAACAGATTTATGAGGGAAAAATAAAAACAATGGCTTTTGACAAAGCCGACAGCGACGCCGAAGTAGCCGAAGCGATCGAGATGGCCATCGAACAGGGCTGCAATCTGGTTTTCACGACTGCCGCACAGATGGCCAACCAGAGCGTGCGCTCCGCGATCCTGCATCCAAAAGTAAAAATATATAACTGTTCCATCATGATGTCCTACTCTTCCATCTGTACCTATTATGCGCGGATGTATGAGTCGAAATTCCTGATGGGCGCCATCGCGGCCGCTCTTTCACGAACCGACAGGCTCGGTTATGTGGCGGACTATCCGATTTACGGAACGCTGGCGAATATCAACGCCTATGCGCTCGGCGCGAAAATGATCAATCCCTATGTCAAAATCTATCTGGAATGGTCCAAAATAAAAGGCCAGGACGCCAGGGAACGTTTAAACCAGGAAGGCATCCTTTTTGTCTCCGATAACGACATGATCACACCGGAACACGCTTCCAGAGCCTACGGCCTTTATATGAAAAAAGAGGACGGAACCCTTGATAATCTGGCTACGCCGATCTGGCACTGGGGAAAATTCTACGAACGGATCATCAAAAATATCTGTAACGGAAACAGCGAGGAAAGCGCCCAGAAAGGAAAAAGCGCCGTCAATTACTGGTGGGGAATGTCTGCGGAAGTCATCGACGTCATATGCTCCAAAGCAATGCCTCACGGAACTTACCGGCTGATCGAATTTCTGAAAAACTCTATCCGCGCCGGCGCCTTTCATCCTTTTGACGGACCGATCTACGCACAGGAAGGCGTTCTTCGGTGTAAAGAAGGCGAAAGCCTGAGTCCGGACGAAATCATCACAATGGACTGGCTTGCGGAAAATGTAATGGGAAAAATTCCCGAACTGGAAGAACTGACGGAGGAAGCCCAGGCGCTTATGCAGCTTCAGGGCATTAAAGCAGATGAAAACACGGATAAATGACGCCCCACAGACAAACAGCGAGATGCCGCCGGAGAGCGGTTCCCCGGGAAATGACGTTCCACAGACAGATAACACCCTGCACATACTGGTGCTGGCCGATCACAAATCAAAATTTTTATACGATTATTATGATCCGGAACGGGTAAAAAATATCGACCTTATCATTTCCTGCGGAGACCTTCCGCCGGAATATCTGACTTTTTTCGTCACGCTCTGCAACGTGCCCTTACTGTATGTCAGAGGAAACCATGATAACAAATACGACACAAAGCCGCCGGAAGGCTGTATCTGCATTGAGGACGACATCTATGTCCATCAGGGCATCCGCATCATGGGGCTCGGCGGCTCCATGGAATATATCCCCGGCGCCGGCGGGCAGTATACGGAACATCAGATGAAAAGAAGGGTACGGAAACTCCGTTTCAAACTCTGGCGGCACAAAGGATTCGACATCCTCGTCACCCACGCACCCGCCTATCACGTCAACGACATGGAAGACCTGCCCCACCGCGGTTTTTCCGTCTTCCGCACGCTGATGGAAAAATATGAGCCAAAGTTCTTTTTCCACGGCCATGTTCACGCCAACTACGGCCGAAACTTCAAAAGAAAGGATATCTACGCCAATACCACGGTTATCAACGCATATGATTTTTATGTGGTAGAATATCCGCTCGGTGAAATATCCTGAAAAACCCGTATCTGAAAACAGGAGGTAAAACGATTGAAAACAATTCTCATACCATTAGTACTCATTGCAGCCGTGTTGTTTCTGTTAATCCTTTTCATGGCAATCGGCTATGTAAAGGCGCCGCCGGATATGGCATACATCATTTCCGGTTTTAAAAAGAAATCCAAAATCGTTATCGGAAAGGCCAGCATCCGCATTCCTTTCTTTGAACGGCTGGATAAACTGAACCTGCGCCTGATTCCGATCGACGTCAAGACGAGCAACGCCGTTCCGACCGCCGATTACATCAATATCAACGTGGATGCGACCGTCAATATCAAAATCAGCAATAATCCCGATAAACTGCGGCTTGCCGCGGAAAACTTTTTAAATAAAGATACCGCGTACATAGCGAGCGTTGCAAGGGAAGTCCTGGAAGGCAACGTGCGCGAGATCGTGGGCAAGATGCGTCTGGAAGAAATGGTCTCCGACAGACAGAAATTTGCCAATCTGGTAAAAGAAAACGCCGAACCCGATCTGGCGGCGATGGGACTGGATATCATCAGTTTTAACGTACAGAATTTCGTGGACGGCAACGACGTCATCGAAAACCTCGGTATCGATAACATCGTCAAGATCAAGAAAACGGCGGCGATCGCCAGAGCCGAGAGCGAAAGGGACATCAAAGTCGCACAGGCCGCCGCCGATAAAGAATCCAATGACGCGGCCGTTGCCGCACAGACGGAAATCGCCAAGAAACAGAACGAACTGGCCATCAAAAAATCCGAATTACAGCAAGAATCCGACACGAAAAAGGCGATGGCGGACGCGGCTTATGAGATTCAGAAAGAAGAACAGCGTAAGACAATCGAAGTCACCACCGCCAATGCCGATATCGCGAGACAGGAACGGGAGATCGAGTTAAAGCAGAAACAGGTCGCCGTCAAAGAACGCGCGCTGGAAGCGGAAGTTAAAAAACAGGCCGATGCAGACAAATACGCGGCACAGCAGAAAGCGGACGCCGCGCTCTACCAGCGTCAGAAAGAGGCGGAGGCAAAACAGTTCGAAGCCCAGCGCGAAGCGGAAGCAAGAAAGGCACAGGCCGAAGCCGACCGTTTCTCCAAAGAACAGGAAGCGGAAGGTATCCGGGCCGTGGGTGAAGCGGAAGCATCCGCCATTCAGGCAAAAGGTATCGCCGAAGCGGAAGCGATGGAACGGAAAGCCGAAGCGTATGCGAAATACAATAAGGCGGCTGTGGCGGAAATGATGATTAAAGTCCTTCCCGATATCGCCGCGAAGATCGCAGAACCGCTCGGACAGATCGATAAAATCACGATTATCGGCGGAAACGGCGACAATAACGGCGTCGATCAGGTTGCGGGCAATGTCCCCGTCGTGATGGCAAAACTGTTCGAAAGCATGAAAGAAGCGACCGGCATCGACCTTTCCGAAATCATCAAGGCCGATACTTATGACGCAAAAGTCAACCGCAATGTCAACCTGACCGGTCTGGACAATGTAAATCTGGTCGTCAAATCGGAAAACAACATTCAATAACGTATGTTATAAAAGAATGGCCCTGTTGAGTCATTCTTTTATTTTGCAGAAAAATTTTCCGGACTGCGTTATGCTTTGTACATGCATCGCAATTATGCAAAATCCTTTTTGCAGTAAACCCATTGCGCCGCCGCATAACAGGCGATGATCACGCCGGCGCCGCCCGCCGCCATAACCAGATTTACATTTCCTTCCGCAAAAATAACAGCCGCATTGGCATAGTAAAAGGGCGTGACGTATTTCAGATCTTCAATCGCCGGCACTATGCGGCACATCATATCGGCCGCAAAGAGCAGAAGCGTCAGGCCAAGCCCGGCTCCCATCATGCTTTTCCGCACACAGGCCGAAATCAGAAAGCAGATCGTTCCGACCTCCAGCTGCATCATCACAGCAGCCCCGTGATACAATGCCAATTCTTTTGTCAGAAGATCGCCGGATTCCCCCATCGCTATAAATCCCAGGACATACAGACCGATGCAGGCCAGATTTAAAATCACGATATTGCTGACAAGCGTCAGATATTTTTGAAAAACAATCCGGCCCCTTTCAATCGGAAGTACACACAGAAACTCCGTTGTATGGCCGCTTTCTTCCTTAGCCAGCATGCCGGTTCCCAGAATTGCCGCGAACATGGCGCCTCCGAGACTGTGCATCATGGCGATTTCCGTCGCATAATATCCTCTCAGCGTCGCCACATTCATTTTATCCATGCCAAGCGCGGCGGACATGGCGCCCAGATCGGAAAAGGAATCGGCGATTCCCTGAATGGACTCTTCCAGACTCGTATAAAGCAGAATACAGCCAAAACAGATCAATCCAACGCTGAGCGTCCAGATCAGAAGGTTCTTTGCATTCATCTTCATTTCATGTTTATATAATATCATATGTTATTTCTCCTTTTCCTTTTTCCTGTCCTTCCGTTTTTCCGTATCTTTTTAATCTGCCGCTTCTTCTGCTTCTTTTTCATAATAGTGCATAAAAATTTCCTCTAATCCCGGCTCTTCAATCGTAATATCCCCGATATCATGGCCGGCAAATCCGGCAAAAAGCTCGTTCAGACTGCCCTGATACATGAAATCCTCCTCTTTTCCGTCCCGTATCATATGAATATGTTTCGCGTTGCTTTTGGTCAGGTTTTCCACCGTATCGCTGCAAATGAGCTTTCCCTCTTTAATAATAGCGGCATGTCTGCAATACTTTTTAATTTCCGACAGGACATGGGAAGACAAAAAACATGTCGTCCCCTGTTTGTTATATTCCAGAATCAGGTTAAAAAATTCGGACTGCATCAGCGGGTCGAGGCCGCTCGTCGGTTCATCGAAGATAAAAAGCCGCGGCCGGTGCTGCATGGCGCAGACAATGCTGACTTTTTTCCGGTTTCCCAGCGACAGTTCTTCTATTTTCTTCTCAGGCTCCACCTTCAGACGTTCGCACAGCATGGCCGCCTCCTTCCGGCAGTCCATGCCGCGCATGTCCGCGGCAAGCCGGATCACCTCTTTTGTTTTCATGGAGGGATAAAACATCGCTTCGGAAGGCATATAACCGATTTCCTTCAGGATTTCCCTTTGATGCTTCCGCACATCCATCCCGAAAACGCTGATACTCCCTTCCTGAAACCGAAGAAGTCCCAGAATGCTTCGAATCGTCGTGGATTTCCCCGCGCCGTTCGGGCCGAGAAACCCGTAAATATCTCCTTTTTCCACGGACAGGGACAGATGACTGACGCCCCTGTTCTTTCCGTAATTTTTGGTCATATTCTGAATGGATACTGCATATTCCTGTCCGCTCACTTTACCGTTCCTCCTTTTTCCCGTCCTTTATTTTCAATGTTCCCTCCGCCTTCTCCATGCACTCTTTCTCCTTCACTCCCTCCGCCTTCTCCGTCCACTCTTTCCTCTTCGTTCTTTGCACTTTCTCCATAAGCGCCGTCCTCTTCCTTATCCCGTCTGCTCTTGAACCGTTCCAGCTCCCGGTTCAACTGGGCCGTGTCGATATCCCGTTTGAGTTTATAAATCAGGAACACGCATAGATAAGTGATCAGCATGTAAGGGAAAAAGCAAAACGTCACCGTCAGATTCCCGTCAAACCAGCGAAACAGATAAGCGATAACCGTATATAAGGCCGTGCAGAAAACCGAGCGCCCCGCCACCCCGGCGCCAAACCGCTCCGCCTCATCAAAATTTTGCAACAGATATACCTGTAAATAACTCATGGCATAGGATGTCAGAACCATTTCGATCATGACCGGAATGCCGGCTACATAACTGCCCTGCACAACACGGTGCAAAAAATAATAAAACAGGATGATGGAAAAATATAAACAGGCCTTGATCTCGATGCCGATCTCCATCGATAAAAACCGTTTGAATTTTTCCGACTGCAGTAACGTGATTTTTCGTCTTTTTTTCTCCGCTCTTCCTTTCATGCTTCCTCCCTCAGAATATTTCTCAGCGCACCCGCATAACGTCTCGAAATGACGATATGTTCTCCATTGTCCATCGTTGCGTCGATGCGGTTCCCGTTCATGCTTTTCAGCCTGTTAATTCGATAAATGTTGAGCATTACCGACTTACTGCACCGGAAAAAACCATCGTGCGCATAGAGTGTCTCAAAGAGCGCAAGCGTATGCCCCGTCCGGTATACCTCGCTTTCCGTATAAAAATACGTAACGCCGTCAACGCTCTCCAGATAAAGAATATCCTGCACATTTATGAAAAACTGCTGGCCGTCCTTCATGCCTGACAGCTTTTCGCTCTTTCCTTCCAGATACCGGACAATTCCCGCGAGATGGTCCGTCATCTGTCTGTACCGGACAATCACTTCTTCATTTCCCCTGTCGATCTGCTGTAATGTGACTCTCAAACTATCCCTCCATGTCAGGACAAATCCCCGATTCCGTCCCGGGCTGTCCTGCTCCGCCTTTCTATCTCCTTTATATAACTTCCTGCCCCAAAAAGCAACCCCCGCCCCGCCACCATGCACTTTTTTTCCGGTAAGCTGCATCGGTTCCTGCGCAAAAAAATCCGGACGAATCTGCAACCCCCGCAGATTCGTTCCGGATTCTTTATATAAAAAGCAGGCATCCCTCAGACGCTTATCGGGCGCCTCTCCTCTCTATTCCGCCATATAGATCGCCACCTGTTTTTCGATCTCATTCAGCGCTTCGTCCAACGTCTTCTCACCTTCCACATACAAAGCCCCGCTCGTGAACACCGCATCTTCCAGCATGCTGTCCGAAAAATATACCGTATTCACCGAAGCCAGCTCCGCTTTAAATGCCGCTATCTGTTCGTCCGTCGGCCAATATATGGTAAAATCGATAACCAGACCGTCCTCGTTTACAAGTGAAAGATAACCGAATTCCCTGTCTTTTCCCAGATAATCCATATCCGGCGTTAGCTGTATGTCATACGCATTCTGGTTCAGAGGCAGTCCGTAATAGTTCTGCTGTACTTCCTCTGAAAGGAAAAATCCCAGAAATTCTTTGGCGTCCTCCGTCTGTGCAGAGGCGGCGCTGATACCCAGCATCGTCTTTGGAAGAAACAGTCCGCTGCATTCTCCCTGAACAGGCAGAACCAGGGTGTCCTCATAACCGGCCGTTTTTTCGACAGATGCGCTTTCCATATAACCGTATGCCGTGTCAATCCAGCCGCTGATCAGATACAGGGAATCGCTGACATAATTGAAAATACTGTCGGCCAGTCCCCAGTCCACCCGCATGTTTCGGCTGTATCCTCTTGTGGTTTCCTCTTCATAGGACTGCACGATTTCCGGCCGGATGCCGTCCATCTGCGCATCATAGATGCGCTTGCTCTGCTCCAGAAATGTTCCGATTGCCTCCCGGTTTAAAGAACCGTTGTCCGAAATCCAGACGGGTGCGCTCGTCATCGCAAACCGCTTTAATACCATATCGGCGCTGCACATACCGATGATATCATCGCCCGGATGGGCGCTCCGCATCGCTTCCACACCCGCACCGATGCCGGCTAAGTCCGTCATGCCCGAAACATCGCCGGATTTACCGGCCAGTCTCGGAACGCCAAAGGTCGCCGGCGCCACATAAGCCTTTCCGTCCACTTTCAGCGCATCGATCACATTGTCAAAAAGCGGTTCCTGCGCGCCGTACTGCGCCAGATAGTCGGTGATATCGAGCAGCAGGCCTTTGCTCACATAAGACTGGAAGGGGAGGTCATCCATCATGATCAGATCGGGGCCGTTCCCCGCCATCACCTCCGTATTCAGCTTTTTGATCGCATCTTCTCTCGTCACCGATCCGCCCTCTTCCATACCGACCTCATAGGAAACGAAAGTGTCCAGGTGCTTTGCCTGATAAAGGGATACGGCCTGCCGCAAATCCTTATCTTCCCGCAGGCTGTATATGGTCAGCTCCTTCTCGGGCACGGACGGAACATCCGGGTCATAAGTATAACGTATCAGCTTTCCGTTGGCAAACAGCACAAGAAAAACATCCCCGTCAAGCCGCATGGCGCTGCTTATCTGGTAAGCCGGATTGCTCAGCATGGACAGCCTGCCGTCCACAATCTGCTCCATCAGGTTGCCTTCGATCACATGTCTGTGGATTCCCTGTTCTCCCAAAACGTAAATCGTCTGTTCTTCTCCCGGCAAAAATATCATCGTCCCATAATCATTGCCGTTATAATAACGATCTCCATAACTGCCGGAGACAAAATCCGTCAGAACGGAATCCTCAATATACTCTCCTGCTTCCATATCATAAAGCAGGGGCAGGTCCGCTCCTGTACCGTAATCATTATCAATGATAAGCAGATCGTCCTGTACCCAGAACCAGTAAATCGGTTCCGAAGCATCCAGCACTTTTTCGCTGCTGCCGTCCTTAAAGACTTCATAAACAGACACGCCGTAAGTACTGATGAAAATACGGTTATCCTCCGTCATAAAAAACGAGCGGATCTTTTTGTCCTCTTCCTCTAACGCAGGTTCTACCGGCACCTGCGTTCCATCCGCCAGAATCAGCTTCAAAGCCGGCGTATAATCGTCGTCATTGATTTCAGCATCATAGATAATGCCCACCGTCCCATCGGGCGACATGCCTATCTCTCCGATATAATATTGCTGCGCAAGCATCTCTTCCATCCAGGACGGCATTTCGCTCTCCCATGTCAGCCCTTCATCTTTGGAAACAAGAAGACCGCGATAGCTGTCCGGAATGACAATACTGCCGTCCTCCCGTCTGCATAAATTGCCCGGATTGCTCAATGAATCCGTCAGATCAGTCTCCTCTTCCACATACCGCCCCATTGCCGTCTTTCCGTTATCTTCTCCGGCATTGTCCTGTATCCGGCCGTCCTGTTTTCCGTCCGTATTCCCCGGCACCCCTTCCCCGCCCCCGGCACAGCCCGTCAGTGCCGCCAGAGACATGGCAAGAAGCAGGCTGAGAATTTTCTGCTTCTTTCTTTTATTCCCTTTTTTTCCTTTTATCATATAGAAACCTCCCTGTTTTAATATATCCCCAAAATACCAGAAACTTCTCTAAACTTTCTCTAATAATTTTTAAGAATTTCTTAGAGGATTTTTTGAGAAACTTATGATAAAATCGTACTAAACTTACAGGCGCCTGACGGCGCACCGGCAAATTCCCGAAAGGAGGCCTATCCATGCGTATTCTACTGGCGGAAGACGATAAGGACTTAAACAAAGCGCTGACCTGGCAGCTCGCTGCCCGCGGATATAACGTCGATTCCTGCGGCAGCGGGGAAGAAGCCCTTTATTATGGAAAACAGAATATCTACGATGTCATTCTGCTCGACCGGATGCTGCCCGATAAGGAAGGCACGGAAGTCATGACCACACTGAGGAAACTCTCCGTCAACACACCGATCATCCTGATCACGGCGCTCGGACTCCTGCAGGATAAAATTACCGGACTCGATCTGGGTGCGGACGACTATCTTGTCAAACCTTTCGATTTTGAAGAACTGCTTGCCCGGATTCGCTGCGTCACCAGACGATCCGCCTCGTTAAGCGCACAGCCGGACGGCCTGATATCCTATCACGATATCACATGGTCCCCGCGGGAAATGTGCCTGACAGGTCCGTCCGGGGACTGTATGCTGTCAAGACGCGAGGGCGATCTGCTGGAAAGTTTTCTCCATTCGCCGGGCGTTACGTTTGCAAGGGAAACGCTTCTGTTAAAAGTGTGGGGGCCCGACAGCGAAGTGGAAAACGGCAACCTGGATAACTATATTCATTTTCTGCGCAGACGGCTCAAGGCAGTCGGCTCCGCTTTACAGATTAAAACCGTATGGGGCGTGGGATACGGCCTGAACGCTCCCTGAAAGGATATTATATGTTCCGGAAGGCTCATTTTCTTTTTACCCTCCTGTGCTCCGGCACAACGATCGCAATCATCATTCTGATATCAACGCTCTACCTGCAGGTTTCGGAGAGCAGTCTCTCCGAAAACCAGTTCCGCTCTTTCCGGAACGATATCAGCACGATTGCCGCCAGTCTGGAAGGCGCTTCTTCCATTTCCATGCAATGGCTGAAAAAAATCGAGACCCAGAACGACTGCATCATCTATGTAATCGACAATGGCACCCCTTTTCTTTCTAATTCGCTTCACAACGATGTTGACTCAAACGGTCACTCTTTGTTACAGGAAAGCCAGGATGCTTATCGAAAAATGTTTCCTTCTTTTTTCTCTCAGATCAATGCCGACGAAGTATACAGGATTTCAATCGATAGCGACAGTAATGAAGAATATTTTGTAACCGTGACGACCAGTTATGCTTTTTCCGGCATCCGGCACCACGAATTTCAGTTCCGTTCCGCTTCCGCAAAAGGCTCTTATTATGCTTCCGTAATCGATATCGAAGGCGATTCTGCCCAGACGCAGATGATCATTCTTTACCCGTTAAAACTGCTGAATGCACAGATATTCCGCCAGCGCGTCCGCTTTGTGCTCATCGATCTGCTGGCCGCGGCCGCGCTCCTTTCTTTTTCTTTCTTTTTTACGGGCAGAATTTTAAAACCGCTGCAAAAAAATCAGGAAGCACAGATGCGGTTCTTTGCCGCCGCTTCCCACGAACTGCGCACGCCGCTCTCCGTCATGCTTGCCAGCGCGGAATGCTGCGAAGACGCTGAGGCCGGAGAACAGAAGGGATTTCTTCGCACCATACGGAATGAAGGCCGGCGGATGAATACCCTTCTTGGTGATATGCTGACGCTCTCCCACGCCGGCACGAACCATTTCCCCATCGAACCGGCTCCGGCCCAGCTCGATACCCTGTGCCTCAACGCCTATGAGGCCTTTGAATCCCTGTGCCGTGGAAAAAAACAGACGTTATCCCTCAGTCTGCCCGAAGACGTACCCCCTCGCTGCACCTGTGACGCCGGACGCATCGCCCAGGTGATTTCCATTCTGCTCCACAACGCCGTCAGTTATACGCCGGAGGGCGGTAAAATCGCCCTGACATTAAAATACCACAAAGGCGCTTACGGTTCCATTCGGAAATCAATGCGCCATTCTGCCGCGAAACCCGCCCTTTCTTCTTTCCGCTCATTATATAACAACTGTTTTGCAATAATTGTTTCCGATACGGGATCCGGCATTTCCGATGCCGACAAAAAACATATTTTCGAACGTTTCTATCGGGCAGAAAAAGCCCGAAGCGCTAAGGAGCACTTCGGGCTTGGACTTTCAATCGCTTATGAAATTGTAAACGCGCATCATGGAAAAATCTTCGTCGAAGACAATCCCGGCGGCGGAAGTAACTTCACGGTTATTCTTCCGTAACTTCTTTTTTCCGAAATTCTTTCGATAACAGGAAAAAGCCGAATACAATGCCGTTGATCAACAGCGCCTCCGGAATCATTGCCCAGGTTATCTGCTGGTTTTCCAGCACATCCATAGAATAATTACCGGCCATCACGGGCGCCATGTTATTATTGATAAAATGCAGAATGACGGGAACCCAGATATTGCCGGTCTTCATATAAGCCCAGGCGAAGAAAATCCCAAGAAAAACACACGTTATCATTTGTCCCCCGGTCATGGCAAGCCCTCTGTCCGGCGTCGTATAGTAAAAAAAGTCCAGAAAAATATGCCACAGTCCCCAGACAACGCCCAGAATCAGGACGCCTCTGCGCATGCCGAACCGTTTCTGAAGGATTGGCTGAAAATAATAACGCCATCCGTATTCTTCTCCGAAAAACGGCACAAACGCAAGGAAAAAGTTGATCGGCATAAGAAGCATATAGCTATAAGATACCGGACTTGTTAAAATATCAATTAACATGCCCATCTGGCCGCTTATCGCACAGGACAGGGCTGCCCTTCCGAAATAAAGCCCGACAAATAAACAGATGCAAAGGACAGACGCTTTCCAGCATTTCCATGAAAGGCCATAGGCCCCCCGCCTCTTTTTCCCCGCCGCCAATAAGAAAAACCAGCATAAAATGCTTACTCCGATTATGACATACTGAGAAATCATTCCCCATGCGGAAATCTCCATTCCGTTTACCGTCATCATCTGCCCCGGCATCACAATGGATAATACCGAAAGCGCTATCTGCCCAATCGTCAGGATGATAAAAAACAGGTAAAACCATCTGGGCATCAGACTGTCCTCCCACCTTGTCAGCAGATACGCCAACATTACGCCTGCCGCCGGATAGTGCATCTGTGCAATGGGAAATACGCCCATCTCTGCCGATATCGTGCTTCCGTACCAGATCAGAATGCCCATCAGGCAGGTCACGCCATACGTGACCAGAAGAAAAATAATAAGCTGCTTTTTAGTCTTGTCTGTTTCTGTCATATTCACAACCACGCCTTTCTTTCACCTTCCATCGCTCTGTTCTGCCGGAAAGTTCTCAGTACATAATACCACCCTGCGCTTTTTTCAGGAAAAAAATGCCCAGACGGTCCTTTTTCTGCCTGAATGGAAAGCCATTTTACATAACATCCGTTTTTTACATTCGCCGTTTTCAGCCCTCTTCGGGACACACCAGACTTTCCAGATACTTTCGCATGCTTCTGGAAAAAGGGCACCGCTCCCCGTTTTTTAATACTATTTCCCTGCTCTTGCGCTCAATCCCCGCAATCTGGTCTTTCCGTACCAGATAAGCTCTGTGCACGCGGACAAAATGCGGCTTCAGTCGTTCTTCCAGCTTTGACATGCTGCCGATAAAGTCAAGCCGTTCCTGCATGGCCCGCAGTTCTATCCGGTGCGTCCGTTCGGACGTCGCAAAGTACAGGATTTCTCCCAGCGGAATGTGCCGGACGATATCCAATGTCTTTACCGTAAAATATTCCTGCTGCCCGCCCTTCTCCCGGCCAACCCGCTCCGCAATCACCTTCAGGCATTGCGAAAGCCCCGCGTACATCTGACCGGGATCCTTTTTACAAATATAATCCAGCGCTTCAAGATGATAACGGAATGTCTCAAACGCCAGATCCTGGAACGCCGTAACATAGATTAAAAATCCCCCGGCATCCATTTTCCGGATTTCCTCCCCAAGCTGAAAACCATCCATCGATGCCCCTTTCAACTCCACGTCCAGAAAATAGACGCCCTGGCGCTGCTCATACGAAAGGCGCTCCAGGAGTTCTTCCGGCCTGCCGGTACAGAGCACAATTTCCATGTCAAAATTCTCGATCAGTATCTGCTTTTCCAGCCAGACCCGCTCTGCCTCCCGAATCCGTTCATCATCTTCACATAAATAGACTGGAAGCATAGGCCCCTCCCGTCATGATTCTTTTATTTTTAATTCCTGCACAAAACAGCCGTCCTGTATGGCCGTAAAAGAAAATACGGAATCATATCTTTCCAATATTTTCCGATAGCTTTCCAGACCGGTTCCATGTCCGCTCCCTTTCGTGGTATAACCGGCTCTTCCAAGCTGCTTAAAATCCACTGTTCCAAAGAGCGTATTTTTTATGACAAAAGTAATGCAGCCGTTCCGGACGCTGATCAGCAGATGAATCCGCCCGCCTTTCTGCCCCCGCACCTCGTCCATCGCGTTATCGACCAGGATGCCCAGACACCTGCAAAGATCGGTACCGTTCATCCGGCAGCTTTCAAAAGGACTGTATACTTCCAGTTCACAGGACATTCCCTCCTGCTGCATACAGGCAAGCTTCTCCAGGAGCAGGCTCTTTACCGCCATCACGCGAATATTTTCAAGCTGGTTCATCAACTGTATCTGCCCGCCCACCTGTCTGTCGAAATCCCCTGTCATTTCCTGGATAAAATTCTGAACGGCTTCCAGATCGCCTTCTTTTGCCTGCAAATAAATACCCGCCATCATATTCTGAAAATCATGGCGGAATCTGCGCAGCTCGGACTGCATCCGCTCCATTTTTTCTATATAAATCGTCTGCTGCCGCAGGCTGGCCTGCTGGGCCAGAATATATTCCTTCTGCCGCCAGTCGCGCCCCACATAAACGCAGATCAAGTGAATCACCAAAAGCAGGGACAACGGAATCAGTAAAACTGCCGCTTTCAGTTCCTTTCCATATATGACAGGCTCCAATAAATCATAAACCATCGGAAAAAACACCAGCAAAAGGAAAATCCCTTTATGTACCTTTTCCTGTTCCAGCCACTTTCTGTATGTTTTTCCCATGCCGCTTCTGTCAATTCCAAACCCGCAGAGCAAAAGGCAGGCCGGACTGACCACCATCATCCAGAAAAGATATTCCCTTCGGTCTTCGGCAACCGCTATGTTATAGAAATTCTTTCCATATAACTGTATGTACAGCTCCGAAAGAAGCTGCCCGTACGTACACAAAATTTCAACCATCACGGCGCAAAGGAAGCAGTCGCGGAAAGACCGCCTGTATAAAATCTTCAAAAACAATAAACTGCCGGCTATCACAAAATACTGCCACGCAATCATGCCGATCCCATATTTCCATCGAAGCACACCTGCCAGATAACAGGCCGCCCCCGATGACGCGGTCAACAATATTCTGCACATCCCCGCCAAAATACAGCCCGCCGCATGCCTTATTCCGCAGCGCGGAATCCGGCCGAGCAGAATACCGGACATCCAGAGAAGAAATACGGTATTGACGGTCAGGCTCCATACATTGGCGGCCGTAATCTGAGCAAAAGTCACAAAAAGGCCTCCTTGTCATACAAATAATGAAGCAATCATATTATACAAAGTCCGCAGCATAAAATGCAATACGAAAAAAAAATCGCCGACGCATAACACGGTAAAATCACGGCATAAGACACCCCTGCATGCCAAACCGGCTATCATTAGCATCGCCATCCGTATTCTTCTCCATCGAAACAAGATTTTTACAGCCTCTTATATATTCAAATATTGACTTTACATAAATATTTTTGATAATATTTCTGTTTCTAATTTTAAAAGAAACCATTAAAAATACGGGCATAAAGAAGGAAATAAAAACTGCCAAAAAGCAACCATGCTCTGCAGTATGGCTGCTTTTTTGGCTTGTTAGTATTTTAATTTATCTAAAAAAGAATTTGTTTCTTTAGTGGTACCGCCAATAGCCGTTTTAGAGAAACTAATAATAGCCCCTACTTCCTTTATAGCAACATTTGCATTTTCTTTATTTAGTCCTCCCGCAGATAATACAGGTTTCAATTTTTCACAAAATGATAATACCATATTTACAATCGGTTTCCATAAATTTTTACAATTCTCAAAATTAGAATTATCTTTATATTCTAAACGCCGGATGTTTCCAAGTGGTTTATCTAATATAATTTCTAAATTCATCGCAATTGTACTTAATAGTAAAATTCTTGAACCTCTATTTCCAAAATAATCCAGCCACTCCTTTTCCATTTTACTAATACATCCATTACGTTTTTTCGATGTCAAATCCGTTTTTAATTGGTCGATTGTTTTACTTAATGAATAAACTAAAATTATATGCTCTGCTGTTAAATTGTCATCAAATACGTCCGCATATAATTTATCATTTCCCCATATTTCTACTTTATTATCATAAGCAACAACCGGCTCACCATGAAAAGCCATCAGCGTTTGTCCAACCAAAAAATGGTCAAATACTTCTTTACCTCTTACTGATTGATTTTTCCTTAAACCTCCGTTATAAATGATATTAGAATATTTTTGAAATTCATTTCTTAATCTTTTTTGAATTGTATCATTGCTACGAAAATCTGATGGCAACATCTCATTTTGCTTATTATTATTGTCAATAATATCTCTGATAGTAATATCATCTGTACATTCAATTACACGAATAGAAATAAGTAAGTCATCAGAAGGACAATTCATTAAACTCCCTATTGACCCTGTAGTTTGTGCACCATTAATAATCGAAATTCCTTCGCAATTTATACAATCATTATCTACTTTATAAAAATGAGTCAATGCTGTGATTCCATTGTTATATGCCCAAAAATTCTTTGGTGTATTTTCCGCAGAATTTTTAATTCCAGCATTAATAATTTTTGTTTTTGCCCTATTATCAATACCTAAAAAACGTCTTGGATTTGCAGAGAATAAATCATCCAAGTATAATTTATAAATGAAATATAATTGTTTACCAGAAATACAAGTTTGATATGCTTTCCATTTATCACCAAAAAGTTCAAACCCTTTTCCATTTAACGGAATTGAAATATTATCATTTACCAGAATTGTATTGGTCGTGGAAGAATACCAACGCTCCAACGTTTCTTTCCCAATTTCATTTGCATAAATACCAATATTATTATCAGGTTTAAATTTTCCAATTAAAGTTTGAGCAGATAATTCAACAGTTTGTAACTCCTCTTTTACCTGTTTCGATTCTTTGCAGTTATGTACATACCAGAAATAAAGTTTTGTGATATTTTCTTTTTTAACCGCCTCTCTGAGTGTTAATACTTGATTTTTAATATCTTCCGGTAAATCGTCCTCTTTACGTTCAAATATCCATCCACTTGCAGTATTTAAGTCACTCGCCTTATTAGCTTTTGCAATGTCTTCTTCTTGAGGATTTCGACGTATATAGCCTTGTGCGATAACTGCTATCCCATTATTTTCATCTAAATATATTAAATCACACTTTTTGTCTTGTGCCCCATCTGTTATTGCATCTGCTGCCACAGAATCAATATCGTCAATATCAAATCTTAGTTGTAAAGCGTATAGTAATAACGCATTAGAACCGTATTTTTGTAAATTATTTCGAGCAGCAAAATCTTCCCAATATCCCATAAAAGCCCCCCTTCCTATCTATTTTTACAGTATATCACATAAAACACTGAAAAACTATCATTAAAACTTTCTGCAATCAAATCTCTCATTATCTGGTTAAACATCTGTTCTTTAAAAAACTGCCTCATTCTAGTATGCTATTATTTTACCTGTCATGACATTAATTGCATTCAAAACTAAGTGTATATGTACACCCTTATTTCCTTTCTGATCATTTCTGGCATGATGTACCGCAAGGACTACCTGATATCCTATAAGATAAGTAAGCTTCACACATTTCATCTCAATCTGATAAACAAAATCATAAAGCTTAACTTCTCAAAGTCCACATCCGTGGGATTGAACGTTTCATGGTATAGCTTTCTTCCCGCTCTTCTTTCTACTCCATAAGTTTTCTGCACACCGCAAAACTGCTGTACCACAATAGCAGGGAAATAAAAAGTACCTAAACCGCTCGTTATAGACTATATAATTCAGAATGCGTGATAGCTTATATTTTATGCTTTTTCTGTTACATAAAAAAGAATGCCTGAACTGCATTTCTGCAATTCAGACGAATTTTCAACAAAAACATAGCCGCATATAAAGCGTTATATAAGGATATCATATTCCCGATATAATTTCTGGCGATAATCTTTATTATCTTTAATTTTTGCAATATCATCAAATCGATTATCATCCACCAGCTTTTGAATCAGCATAAGCATCATTTCTTCACCGACAGATTTTCCTTTTTCCATACCTTTTCTCATGCCTTTTTCTATATTTTCCTGGTCGCGCATCAGCAACGTCATATATTCATGCCTCCTATACTATATGCCAGAATCCAATACATATTGTGTTGCCTCTTCATAGGATAAATGAAACTTTTCCTGCAGCTTTTCTATAATTTCAGCATCGGACGCTCCAAAATCCCGACACATAATGATTGCTCCATATATTCCTTTTCTCATGCCTTTTTCCATATTCTCTTGGTCACGCATCAGCAACGTCATATATTCATGCCTCCATTCCCTGTTTTTTCTTGCCTCTCTGACTGCTTCTTCCAGCCGTTTTACAAAGTCATCCTCCGACTCTTTTCCGGCTACATAATCAAGAAATGCCTTTAACTCCTTACTGACATCGTCCTGACTGCTGTCTGCATTCAGAAATATCCTCACCGCTTCGTCTTTCAGGGAAACACTGGTATCTTCTTTACAGATATTCTCAAAAGTATAAAGGTGCCTTCCTTTCCCAAAAAGGTCGAATGGACAGATAAATATGATATAGCTCGGCTTTAATTCCTTATAATGCTGCCCCTTATCTATCATCTGCAAATCTATCATACTCTGATAATACCGACTGCGTTTGGGCAGTTCCCTTGTGTCCGCCACCTGCATTTCGATATCGTAGACCGTTCCTTTTCCATCCCGCACATACACGTCGAGCCGGACGCTTTTGGCATCCACATCCGTTTTGATACTTTTTTGCGCCTCCGGATATTCGACATGGTCTATTTCTAACTCCGGCAGGATTCTTTGCAGTAATTCTTTACAAAGCTCTGCATCCTGCATGACTTTGCCAAACATAAAGTCATTGGCTATCCCTAAAGATTCCCATGTTGGTATAAGTTCTGTCTGATTTTTCATTTTTCAGGTTGAAAATATCAAATTTTCAACATCTCCTGCTTCTTCTTTAGTTATATTATACAAAGTTCCCATTTAAAATACAATGAATTTGTGATAGTCATGCCGCTTTCTGTCATGCCGCTTTCAGCAGTTTCATTTCCAACACCAGCACAAAATGCAATACAAAATAAAAGAAGTGCTCGTTTTAAGCACTTCTCAGATGCGGATAACAGGACTTGAACCTGCACGGTCTCCCACCAGAACCTAAATCATAAGACCGCAATTTATATGCTCACAGAAATCATTTAAAGGCTTGGGTTTTACCTATTATCGTATATCATCATTACACTAACTCATTTCATTGTTGATGTCAAGGTTGATGTCAAATACATACCTATTTGTCCCCTGTCTAACTCAACAGATATCATTGGAAAATGGAATTTCCTGTTATAAATATCATATGTTTTTATTGTTTAGCATTTAATATCGCTCGTTTTTTAATCTTCTTTATTTTCATTTAATACCGCAATTACGACCGACAGGATTCCAATCACGACCGCCTTGACTATCTGCTCCATCCAAAACACCACCTTCCTTCTGATACTCAGGCGCACATCCTGATTTCTCCCGTCTGTCCGTCATAAAAATAACAGTGGTCAGAAAGACATTCTTCTGCCTCTACCTGTGCTTCATTCACTTCCACCACCATGCTGTCAAAATCTTCTTTTTCTGATAAATCATTGGCACATACAAAGATTGTCTCGTGAATCGATGACGGCAGGATAAAGAAATTCCGTTCCCCGGCAAATTCCCGTATCAGCTTCTTATTCAGGATACCCGCCGCACCATAAGTTTTTACCGCATTAGTCAGCACATACATCTTGCCATCCATAACGTTTCTCCCATTTTCTCCTCCGCTTTCCTCCGCATCATATCCCATGTTGAGCATCCTCCGGACAAAGGCTTCTATATCCTGAAATTCGTATCCGTCTTTCTCAAGGTTCTTCATTGCCTGTTCATGCAATTGTGCAGTCTCTATTCCATATTGTTCCAGCATCCGTTTTTTCACCTTTATACAGCCCCTCTGTTCCTCCGTCACTCCTATCCGTATAACATAGGCCACCGATAGGTCTAACATCGGAACCGCTGCCAGTTCTTCCAGCATTTCTTCATTCTCTTTTGTGGAGAGCAGAATGGGATATATATGTTCCTTAACGGTCTCCCAGTCCGAAAGACAGCCTGCGGACTGCAAGAGTTCCTCCGTTGTCTCATGCTTTTCCCGTTCCCTGCATATCTCTTTCACACAGTCCGCCATCATCATACTTCCGTTATCATATGATTCATAAAATCCTTCTATGGAAATGACGGGCGCAATGGTCACACGATGCTCCACTTCCTTTGGTATGATCCTGACGCCGTCATAGGACTGTCTGTTATTACGATTCATCCTGCAGATATCCACATCCATATCTTTACCGTAAAAATCCTGCAGTCCCTTTAATAATTCTTCCTTAAATTCTTCGTAAGTCATAATACCTTCTCCTTTTTTCTGCATCCTAAGCTACGGTTTTCGTCTTTGACAGGGCTTCCATCACTCTGTTATAAAGTGCCTCGCTCATTGTTTCAGGTTTCCTGATATGATATCTGTCCTGTACAGCCTCCATTGCAACGCCGGTCCGTTCCAGTTCCGCTTTCAGAGAATCCATCTGCTCTCTGGAGAGCGGCGTGTCCTGTGGCTCCTTCTCCTTGCCGGTCTTCCTCTCTGCTCCCGCTTTTCCCTTTATTCCTGTTCCCTGCTCTCTTCCCTTTTCTGTCCGGCCGGTGCTCTTGGCGCCAAATTCATAGACGGGCTCTCCTTTTCCGTTGCAGATGACCAGTCCCGTTATCTCCCGTTCCCCGCTGTATCCGATGGAATGGACGCAGAAACGGTCGTTACAGAAGCAGCGCTCCCCGCGTCTCTGGATCTCTGTTCTGTCTGCCGGTATCCAGATAAAGGGAGCCGTGTAAAGCTCCCTTCCGATGCCCCAGTTAAAGCAGGCCCTTTTAAAAGAATCCGATGCAAGCGATTTTTCCTTCTCCGCATAGCCGGGCGTTCCTACGTCCTGCTTCGCTACCCATGTGCCGGAATCCTTGTCGTAAACTTCCACCGTACAGTACAGGCTCCCTTCGATGCACTGATGGCTCCGCTGCCAGCCAAAGATGCCGAAGGTTTCATCCAGTATCCGCTGGTCTACCCGTGCATCCTTATATAATAGAAGGCTGACGCCTTTTTCGCTGACCGAGGCTGCCCGGCATTCTATCTCGTCGGCCCGCAGCAGCCGTATGATATGGTCTTCCATAAGCTCCCTCCTATGCCACTCTGACCAGAAAACGGCGTGAACTGGATACTTTCGCATAATCCTGATATATCTCCGGCTGTTCCTGCCGGATTCTTTTGATATCCAGCCGCGTACTCTCTACATTGCTCCACGTCACCCGGTATCTGCCGCTGACGGCACGTTCCTTTTCTTTCATGTACAGTTTCACTTCCTGCTCGATACGGTTCTGTTCCTGTTCCAGCGCCGCTATCTGCGACAGGATTGCCTCCCGCCTGTCCAGCTTTTCGTCGAATCCGGCCAGTTCAATCGTGCTGGCTTTTTCCGCGGTATGGAAATACTGCTCCAATACCGCATCGCAGGCTTCGGAACCGTCCGGTTCCGGCATGACGCCTTTTTCCACATATTCCGTCCAGAAATATCTTTCCGCTTCAATGAGCCGCGTTATCAGCGCATCATCCCACTCCAGTTTCCGGTAGAGGAAATCCTGGCCGAGGATGACCGCCGCGATGTACCATATCCGTTTTCCGGTCACGGCCATATAATGATAGCACTGCATGATGTAGTGCATGGGAATTTCCCCGTTTTTCCATTTATCCGCGTTGTAAGCGCTCACGGTCTTACACTCCAGACCGGCATCCTCTCCAACCACCAGACGGTCAACATCCGCTATCATGAACGGCCAGGCAAGGCTCCGGTACATATAGTTGGAGCGGCGTACCTTAAATCCGGTCGCCTCCGTAAACCGTTTGGCAACATAATCCTCCAGATCATAGCCCTGCCGGATAGCTTCATTTGGTTCGTCCGGCACATCATCTCTGCTGTGCTCATCGAATATCTTCTCTTCCGGTTCTTCCGATATATCACAGATTTTATCCTGATAAACTTTCATAGGGCTGCTGTACAGGTTCAATCCGCAGACAGCTCCGGCATCGGAACCGCCGATACCGGTACGTCTAAGGCGCAGCCATTCCTTCCTGTCCATATCTCCAATCGGAATTTTTGTATACATAGAAATCTCTCCTCCCTGTATTTTTATAGTTTTCCTCTGTTCTCTGGTCTTTCAATAATCTTCCGTTATCCTTCCCTTTTCCCTGTCACAGAAACAAACAGACATCTCATACGTCATATTTCTTTTTCCGTGTGTTATTTTTCTGTATGTCATTTTTCCGTGTGTTATTTCATTCTCCTTACAGCCATCTCCAAAAGGGCCGGAAATGTCAGTGTTCCCATTCCAGATGACGGGAAATTTTCATTTTATGTAACTGGAAGTTATCTATAAAACTGCTTTATCCATCCTGTCATGCCGCGCTCACGAGCTGATAAGCCCTGTCAATGAGCGGATTGCCGTCCATCGTGCGGATGAACAGGTTTTCTTTATAATTTGCCGTTCTCCGTAACGGGTCGGCGTGGGTCGCGAAATCCGATACCGCGTTGATGAAACGGTAGGCATTCTTTCCGATGCCCTGTAAATCCGGCGCATCATAATACCTTCGCGCCATGTCATCGCGCAGTTTCAGGATATTCTTACTCTGCATCGGGGTAGCATCTTTTTCCATCGGCAGGAGCTGTTCGATATATTCTTTTATCTGCCCATCCGTCACTTTCTTACTGCGGAGCTGCTCAAACTCTTTTCCCAGACTGTCCATGTACTCCTCCGCCATGAATAAAGTAGCTTCCGCTTCCTTCATCTTATCCATGATATTTCCGGTATGTATCATGGACCAGGAACGTTTCGCCGTATGCAGGGCCAGATTCAGCGTATTATTGCACACCACCCTTACCGGCGTCAGAGCCACCTTGACCGCCCCGCTTCCGTCATGGGTATTGGAGAATACCAGATAGGGCGAGATGCGTTCTCCGGAAATGATATATTCATGCGGGAGCCTTGCAAGGAGCCATACCCGCCGGCCTTCCTGTAAAGAGCCTGCAGTCTCATAACGCACGCCACTTCCGAGCAGCGCATCAGTAAAAGCAAAAGCCTCCTGATTCTGGATGATCTTGTAGCGGTCGGTCACGACGCCGAGCGCTTTTCTGTCGCTGTCGCGGATATTTACCCGATAACCGGGGATGATACCGCCTTTCTCCGTATAGATGGCTTCCTGTACCACCTTCCAGTCCAGCCCTGCCAGCCGTAAAGCATCTGCAGAAGAGGGGGCTTTCTCCACCCTCGTTCCCATACCGTGCCACGGTTTTTCTCTTGTGTAGAACATTGTTTCAACATTTGCTGCCATAGTTTTTCTCTCTCCTTTTTGCGTTTTATTTTTGTTTTACAGCACATTTCTTCGTAAGACCTGTCGCCCTGTTCTTTTGTTATATCCTGATCAGACTCCTTTCCGAACATCTTTGGTATGGCAGGTTTTCATGTGCTTTTAGGGACAAAATAAGGGAGAATCCTTTGCGGATTCTCCCCTGAATAATTTCATCGCCTTTTGATACTACCTTTTTCATTAATTTGGGTGCTCATATACAGCCATCTCCCCTATCTTCCGTACTCATATTATTTGCTCCACAGAACATACAGAATCTTGCATCCTTGGGAATCGGTTTCCCACAGTTTGCACAAAAGCCTCTTTCGGCGGTTTTTGCTTTATGAACATCCATGCCGTCCTTCATGGTCTCCTGCTCAACTTCTTCCTCCGTTTCTCTTTTCGGTGTTTCACCACTCTTTCCTTTTACAAATTTATAAATTCTATAAATAGCATAAATTACCAGAACAATTACTCCAATTACAAGCAACGCTCCGAGAATCCAACCGCCAACTGTCATAATAATAGCAAGCTCGATCACGGCCACCAAAGAACAGCCAAAAATCTCTTTAAAAATCGACTGACCGGCATTTCCAAAATAATAAACCCGAAAAATATGATGATAAATCAGCCAATTAATAACAATTAAGATTAATAATATAATTTCCATATGTATTTTATCCCCCAAGATAAGATTTTAAAATTTCTATTCAAATTAACCTGCTTCGTTTAGATTGAGCGCCGATATAAGACTGTAAAATCCTTCCATACTCTCTATGTCAGCAAAACCGGAATCTATTATCTGCACATAGAGCCCGCCATCGACAAATGTTACAAGTATACGGGCATCTATATCTTCACAGTATGCATAATAGCTTTCTCCGTCCGCTTCCAGTATTCCATTAAAATAAACGATTTCCCGGTTGTTTTGCCAGCATTCTATAGAAATGTAATTGCCGCCGTCTGCATCCGTATAAAATCCCACTTCCGCAGTCCCGGTCGTCCCGGCTCCGTCATCATAGAAATAAGTGCCATATGTCAAAGGCTCCGCGGCATAAATCGGCGTTTCTTCCTCTTCCGGTTCTTCTGTATAGAGGGACTCTTCCGCCTCCAGTCCATAGGATAATGATGTAATCACATGGTTCGCATCGGTATAGATATAATATGGATAACCCGTTGCGCTCTCTGTATAGGAAATAACCGAAACATCCACTGTATCCAGAGAACCATCCTGTGCAAGTTCCGCTGTCTCAAAAGAGCTCTCGCAGATAAAACCGTTACTTACCAGAACAGCATCCGCTTCTTCTACAGAGTCCTGTAAATCCACACCGCAGAGCGACATTCCCATATCTTCCGGCGTACTGATCGCGATCGTATACATCTTTCCGTCTATAAAGAAAAAGTTCATATGTGTTTCTTCCGGATAAATACCATATTCGTTTTTCTCATAACCGAGTTCCTGAATCAATTCATCCTCTGTGTAGTCCGCATATGCGGACAGATCTTTCACGGATTCATCCGCTTTAGACGATGGGCTCACGGATTCCTCTACTGCTTTGACCGGTCCGATATGGCCTTCCAGCGTATTATTGGCTGTGCTCGTATCTATGGACAGTCCTTTTTCCGGATGGGCATTCGCATATAGCTGATAGATGCTGTCCAAATAAACCTTCACATCATATGCTTCCATACCAGCGCTTTCCATTCCCGCAGCGTCTATCCCTGATACTTTAAAAAGCTCGTCCTCTAATCCATTGACCGTAAACTGTATGGTAATATCATCGCCTTTGTATTCAACAATATAATATTCTCCGGAAGTGGCTTCTCCAGCATTCCACTCTACATCTTCATCTGTGTATTCCAGAACTTCTTTTATCGTGACAGTATCATAATTGCCCAGATAACCGTTCTGCACCAATGCGATCAATTCTTCCTTCGACGTAGAGGAATCGCCGCCCGAAAATATCGATATTCCCAAAATGAACAATACCACTATGGCAATGATCATGACAGGCGCTTTTCTCTTTTTCCGTTCCTTTTTCTCTTTTTTGACAGGAGCGGGCTGCTGCTTTTCCCTTTCCTGTTCCGGTTCTGACATATTTTTTGAACCGCAATACGGACAGAACCGGCTTCCTTCTTCAATCTGCTTTCCACATTTTTGACAATACATAACTACCTCCCATTTTTATTGACTAAATAAATTGGTTTTCCGACAACTTATTCAATCTTTTTTCATTGTTTTCTTTAGAATACATCTCTTAATTGACATATTCTGTCATCTTCCATATTTTTTGCCCGAATGTTCCTTTGTCAGAAAATCTGTAAACGGTAGATAGTGCGTACCTATACAAAACTGGAGCAAACCTGTATGATAGAAACAGATTTGCTCCAGTCTTAT
>ERZ808054.183-NODE-183-length-83013-cov-7.994526_pt1 | contig 83013 bp, 96 predicted proteins | sample MGYA00380201_ERZ808054 | MGnify/ENA primary metagenome ERZ808054 (study PRJEB31490, sample SAMN06133419) | mouse gut metagenome | isolation source: Z5_2 | host: mice | place: China: Chengdu | collected 2015-05 ... | reverse complement strand
AACAATAACTCGTTTTTTCTCCTTATATACGGATAGTTATCCACATCAAAGACAAAAAACATTTAACAATTACCTATATATTAGTTTTCACTAACTATCTGCCTGAAAATAAAGGGGATAACCCCCTGCACAAACTTTTTCATCTTATGCGCTTTCGACTTCAATCATTTCCGCATCTGCCTTCCGGATGGAAAGTTCATAACCGCGGACGGTCACCTCAATCGGATCTCCCAAAGGCGCCACCTTGCGGATCTGCACATCCACGCCCTTTGTCAGTCCCATGTCCATGATACGGCGTTTGACCGCGCCTTCCCCGTGTAGCTTCACCACCCGGACGGTATCGCCGACCTTTGATTCTTTCAGTGTTTTCATTTTCAACCTGTCCTCCTCATTTCATAATAGACTTTTGACCATAGAATCCTTTACTGGATTCTATGGTATTAAAACATTTAGTAACCCCTTGCAGTGTACTTTACTGCCACAGGGTTTCTGAATGCTTTGCTCAGACCATAATCTTCTGTGCCATCTCTTTGCTGACCGCAACACGGGAGTCCTTCACGTTCACGATCACATTGCCTCCGATAGCGTTTACAACCGTGACCGTCCCTCCCACAACAAAACCGAGGTTCTCCAGGTGTGCCTTGACCTCCTGCTTCCCTCCGATTTTTCTGATGATGTTTTCCTCTCCTGCTTCTGCTAATGTAAGCGGCATCATGCATTCACCTTCTTCTGAATATGTATTAGTTTTTACTAACCTTATGTGTCAAACAGGAGTTAGCAGTAGCTAACCATATATTATAATATGACGCTTAAAGGTCTTTGTCAACGCAATTTTTATCACTAACCTCAGTTTCATCATACTAACCAATATGTTAGGCAATACTAACCCTTCGTTTTGTGCAAAATTTATAACTTTTCTCCCCAAATGATACGCGAACCATTTTAGTCTACGCAAATCCTTTCACCGTATCACGTCACCTCCACCATAATCCGTTCCGACTCCCCGCGGTTTAACGCAACCTCCGCCCCCTTCTCCTGCGTGCCCTCTGCCACTGCGGTCGCCATCGCCGCCGTGTTTGCCGTACCGCTCCAATAAACCACTGCTACTTTACTCATAATCTCCATCCTTTCCATGATGTATTTGTCTGTATATTGTTCTGTACCAATCATAAAACTGTTTCCCGTAAAAACAACATTTACGAGCACCTCACAACAAGCCTGTCAAACGAACGGTGTTTCTGGAATGCCTCCCAGTACAGGCGTGTACATTTTTTGTACTGTGCAAACTTGCGTTGTGCGGTTTCCACGTTTCCGTACACCTTCCATGTCCCGATACACTTTGCCCCTGCCGCGCCGTTTCTGATAAACCCGTCCACGTCCTCCGGCGGATAGCCGAGGAACAACCCAATCTCATGTGGAAATGCTTCCCCGTCCTCTAAGCGGCGCACCAGTTCCACAATGCACTTCTCCGTTTCCTCCACGGGATAATCCCGCTCCGCCAGAATCTTCCGTGCCCTGCTGTCGCCCAGATCCTCCCGCAGCCTGTCAGGGCGGTACATATAAACCAGCACGCTTTTCCCCATGTTCTTCAGAGGGACAATCCGCACGCCCCGCGGAAGCAGACGCCTGTTCATCTCCCGGATATTTTCCAGGAATGTCCTGTTGTTCTTAACGGGACAATTAAACAGACTGCCCGTTTTCAGCCCTGCCATTGTCGGCGAACAGTGGAATATCACCAGCTCCTCCGATATATTTTCTGTATCCACAGCTTCCATTTATTCTCTTCCTTTCTGGTTAGTTTTCCCTAACTTATGAGGTAAATAAAATTGCCCTTTGGCATTCTGCATCTTCCTTTTTAGTTAGTTATTTCTAACCTTATACAGAATAGCATGATAAGGGATGTCCTGTCAATACCATTTTCAAAACTGTCAAACCGGTCACAAAAATATATGAACCAAAACATTTGGCAGAAACAGCCCCAGAATATCACGTTCTATGAAACCGTTCCTGCCCACCTTCCTACAGCTTCCACCCTGCAGCCAGTTCCCTCGACTGCACGAACCGCTTATAAATGCCTTCTTCCCGCATCAGCTCCTCATGCTTTCCCTGCTGGACAATCCTCCCGCTGTCCACCACAAGGATTCTGTCCGCATTCCGCACGGTCTTTAACCTGTGAGCAATCATAAAGATCGTCTTCTCCCTTGTCAGGGCGTCGATTGCAGCCATCAGCTCCTGCTCGTTCTCCGGGTCAACGTTTGCCGTCGCCTCGTCCAAAATGATGACTGGCGCGTCCTTCATAATAGCGCGGGCAATGCTGATGCGCTGTTTCTCCCCGCCGGAAAGGCTTGCGCCGCCTTCGCCGATCACCGTGTCATACCCGTCAGGCAGCGCCATGATGAAATCGTGGCAGCACGCCTTTTTCGCCGCCTCCACGACCCGTTCCATGGATGCCTCCGTTGTATTTTGTGTGGTTTGCCAGACCTGCACTTATTATACAACGGAGGCTTTTTTATTCGTCCGCAGTTTCCTCATGCACTCGGCGGGTCTGTCTGCTGATGACATATAAAGCTATTGCATTTTGAGTTTTGAAATCATATAATGGGAACTGGCAATTCAGTATTAGACAAATTGGGATTTTTCTGTGAATGGAGGGAATGGCAGGCATGAAAATTTTAGATATTTGTTCTTGGCTGCCTGCAAAGGAATTGAGTTTAGAGAGAATTGAGGAGATAGTGCTTTCTTTGAGTAGTGGAGAGTCAACCGAAGAAGGCTATTCTCTTGAAATGAAGTCGCCAATAAATGCAAATGAAAATGTCATTAGTTGTTCCAAAAACTTTAGTAGTAAAGGTAGGAGTATATGTTATCTACTCATAAATAATGAGGTTATTGCAGTCGTTGGTTATAAATAAAATTATAATTTGGAGCATAAAATAATGAAAACAGCAAAAGCCGCATTACAGCTATTGATTTATACTTAAAACTGACCCTATCTACTACTGAGGAATCCAAACCTTCCTCCTCCAGCACCGCCATCTTTTCAATTTTGATTATACCTTCAAGAGAACCAGACACCTTGTTTTTGGGCCGAATCCGTAAATACCAGCAACCAAACTTACGATGCTTACTGTTCTCCTTCAAAAACACTGGTGTTCTTTGACCATATTTCAGTTTTAGAAGTTCTGCACCAATCTGGGATCCTCCACGTTTGCCTTTGTTCGAAGTTGGTAACATTGGATCGAAGCTCTTAGAAACTCCTACAACATTATAAAACATATCCGCAAATTCTGGCTTTCCGGTATCTTGCCGAATGAACTGCAGTGGACCATCCACAATCAGCATATGATCGGGTTCCAGCGTACCGGAATGAACCATTTGTCCCAGAATATCAATTTCCATATCGTGCATCATGGAATTGACTTTGGCAATGGCTGCATTAACCGGAACATTATCCTTTGCAGGATCAAAGTGATATTTCACTATATCCAAGTGAAGCTTCTTTGCCATCTGTGTTTTAAGGATTCGCTGACGTATTTCTTGAAAATCCACCTCATTCATCTTATCGCTTAGAAGGAGAAGATTTTTCCTTTGAACCAATCCATGTGTATGCAACTTTTTCTGTCGGTCTCGCTCTGTACATCCCGCCCGAACCTGAGCCACTACAACAGGATATATCTTCTTGCCTTCTAAAACCATATCTCCAATTTTATATGTACGACGAGAGCCATCCATAAAATAGCTAAAACCAGAATATGTTCGATCTTCGTTTACCAAATCAAGAGAACGAATTTTCTTCGACTCATCGGTTTCAAATGGTTTTCCCATTTCTTTGATTTCATCGTCTTCATCCTGATAGGGTTCCTGATAATAGTGATCCAGATCAAAACTTTCGTTCTGATAAAGGAGAATTTTCCGTTTATCAAATATCTCACATAAAGTAGGCATATCTTTGCCTCCATCTTTATCTAAGTATTTTCGATATGGAACTGGGTAATTTCGCACTCATATTTGAATGGCATAATTTCAACCACTACGTTATTTATTCTCGTAGTATCGCAGATTTTTGGTTTTTCCTTTTTTAATCAGTACACCATCATGAGTTAACTCTCGCAAAAGCAGGATTGCAGTAGATTGGGACACACCAAGCTCCATTTCTATATCGCTGCGAACGATAGAACCTTTACTGCGACACAGTTTTAGGACAGCATTAATTCGTTCTTCTTTTTTTGTCACACTGGTAAAACAACTCGTTTTTCGGTTATTCAGAGCATTTTGTTCCTTTGCGTGGAAATTGGTATTAGGAAGTGTAATCTTAAAAGCATTACTTGTTGTTTCGATTATAGGTTTTACAGCATAATCATCGTAACACTCATTGATTTTAAGAATTCCTGTTCCATATGCTTCAATCAGTCGCAAACGATAGAAAATATTAGCTAAATACTGATTGCGCAATACAGATACCCCCAGCTTCACGTCATCCAATGTAATTCCTTTTACCAAACCGCCGATTGTTACAAATTCAATTCGGTCTTCAAAAATACTGATAAGAGTGGCACCGCTGAAAGAATAGTCCCGATGAACTATAGCATTCAGCAACGCCTCACGGATTGCCTCTGAGGGATAATCCCGCATATCTAAGCGGTCCAGTCCTGAAAATTCTGCACGGGTACGATTGTAACGGTCAATATAATCGAAGGCTTCCTCCAACTGCTCCAAAAGAGAACCTGACAGTTCCCGGCGATCCTTGAATACAGATTTTTTACTGCCCTCAAATACAGCCATTTTAATCATATGCGTACACTGTTCAGACAGCAAAAATGCCAGATTAGTGTACATATCATCATCACCAATCAGATGGAGCGTACGCATTTGGGCTTTTTCAAACTCTACCTTCCGTTTTTTAAAGAAGTCAGCAGACTTATCAAAAGTAAGATTCTGATCAAGAGAACGGACTGTCTCATAACTGTCACCACCGGTTTCTTTGATCATATTCAGGATGGCAGTATCTGTTGCCGGAACTGTCGATGCCCCCTGACGAACATAAACACCCTCCGGGCGAATTCCTTTTCCTTTCAGATAATACGGTCTTGCCGTACCGCGCTGGACATTTACACATACAATGGACTTTTCATCCATGACATCATTACGGCATTCCACAAACATAGTAATATCTGGCCGCACAGCATCCCTAACTGCATTGGTTACACGCAACATAGTATCATCAACATTATCGACACCACAAGCTGTTCCATCGTCGTTCACTCCGATATAAAGTGTACCGCCGTCACAGTTTGCAAATGCAACAATCGTATTTTTGATATCTTCAACATATTCTCGCTTGAATTCAATTGTTTTGTTTTCTACGAACACAAAATATCCTCCAACCAATTCTAATCATATTCTAATCTAATAATTATTATAATCATTTTTTAATTATTTACAAGTAGAATCTGATTTTTTCTGAAAAAATGGATAAATTCCCTTTACAAATGTATTTAACGAACACATGAAAATGCTCTACTGAATTTTCAAATGTGCCCCTCAAAAATGTTCTGGTGATTTTGTCCGCTTTTAGTTGATACTTAATACTTATGAATTTGATATACAATCAAAAAGAACTAAGGAGGCAAACCAGAATATCAAAAAACGTATAATAAAAGCACTTTATTCGACACCATACACCACCAAATAAAGTGACTATTATCCCAAAATCCCCCATATTTCTACCCCAGCAAACTATTTTCGACACAAAGCGCCCCTACCCGCACACCAGACTGGGACGCCCTAAATGACATTTTTATTCACACGCTGGAACCATAATCATTTCCGGCGCTTATACCCTTCAAAGAGCTGCACCTCATACGGCTGTAGAAACTCTTCCCGCTCTCCTTCTAGCAGCGTGTACATTCCGTGAAGATGGTACACCTGCTCGTCGGCGGTGTGGTTGATCACAAACAGCCACACTTTCTCATCGCTCTCCCGGGTCATCATCTCCACGCCGTCCGCGGCGGTGCCAAGCGTCTCAATCTCGCAGGCATGGGTGATATACGTCATAATGTCCTCCATCAGTTCGTCACCCGGCTCAGTTCCAATATACCACGTGGTACCGCTGCCATACTTGTTTTCTGTGATGGCGGGCGTCTGCTTGTAGAAGCCTGTGGAATACTCGGCAATCTGGTTTGCACCCTTTAGCGCGATGATATCGCACCACTTCTCAATCTCATATTCCTTCTTGCCGTAGAGCACACCGCCTGTCGTCTCCAGCAGACAGTCGTACTCCGGCACTTCGATGCCGCACAGCTCGCCGAGCCGTCCCGGCAGCTCACGGTCCGTCATGCACAGATTTGTCGCATCTTTCACGCCGGTGCGCATCGTCAGCACCAGATTCCCGCCGTCTGCCACATAGTCCATATAGTGCTGTTCAAGCTCCGGCGTCATCAGATATTGGAGCGGCGCTATCACAAGCTTATACTGTGCCAGATCATCCATACCCTGCACGAAATCAACTGGAATTTTCTTGTCATACAGCGCCTTATAATACTTGTGCAGTTGTTCGACATATTGCAACTGCGGGTGGTTTGGCTGAATATCCAATGCATAGTTCTGTCGGAAACTATGGACGATTGCGACCTCCGGGCAAGGCATACTGCCCTCGAAATCCTCCATATATTTTGTGAAAGTCTCCGTCAGCCGTTTCGCCTCATGGTAAGTCCTGCCGGGGTTGCCGCTGTGCCCCAGAATGCCGTGCCAGTACTGCTCTGTTCCCATCGCGCAGGTTCTCCAGCGGAAAAAGACAACTGCGTCAGCCCCATGCGCAACAGACTGCATTGCCCAAGCCGCCATCTGTCCCGGCTCTAGCGCTCTGCCCATGATTTCCCAGCCCGCCATGCCAGACTGCTGCTCCATCATCCAAAACGGCTTTTTCTTATAACCGCGAATCACATCGTGACATGCCGCAAGCTCATTGTCCGGCTGGTGCGGCTGCTTCTGCCAATGCCCCGCAGGATAGATGTCATTGGACACAAAATCCATCAGTCCGGCTAAATCATAATAGTCCACCTTGTTGTCAAAACACATAAAATTATGGGTTATGAAGTGGTTTGGACAGTTTTCCCGAATAATCTGCACCTGCCAGTCCGCAAAATCGACAATCAAATCCGAACAGAAGCATTTCCAGTCAAGCATTGCAGACGGATTCTCCCCGACTGTGGTGATCAACGGCGTTCCGATCTGATCAAAGCTGTTGTACCCCTGACTCCAAAATGCGGTTCCCCACGCATCATTCAAGACCTCGATCGTGCCATACTTTTCGCAAAGCCATTTTTGGAACTGCCGCTTGCAGGAATCGCACATGCACAAATCCCCGTGCGAATTGCCAAGTTCATTGTCAATCTGCCAGCCAATGACGCCCGGATTGTCCGCAAACCGTTTGGCAAAAGCGGTCACAAATCTGCGAATATGCGCGCGGTATGCAAGATTGGACTGGCAATCGTGGTGTCTGCCTCCAAAATGCCGTCTCCTGCCCTGTCTGTCAATTGGCTGTATCTCTGGATTTTTCTCAATAATCCACGCTGGAGGCGCCGCCGTCGGCGTGCCGAGAATTGATTTGATGCCATAACTGTCGAGAAGCGCCACGGCTTCCTCTAGCCACTCAAAATGAAATTCGCCCTCTGACGGCTCCATCTTAAACCACGAAAATTCTGCCATGCGCACGACCTGTACGCCCATTTCCTTCATCAGCCGCGCGTCCGTCTCCCAGCGCACTCTCGGCCAGTGCTCAGGATAATAATCCACACCAAAATGTATCCCCATCTATCATACCTCCGTTTATATACATGCTGTCATGCACCCGTTGATCTCAATCTCCCTGCGGCAAAAAGCAGTGTTCGTCCTCAGACCACTCAAAATATACATCGTCAAGGTTTACCTCCCACTGCGCATCGGGTAAGATATCTTTTAGTTCTGCCAGACAATCTAACCACCATTCTAATGTATTCTGAAAAAGCTCGATATCATCTAAGGGCAGCTTTGTCGCACCTTGTAAAATAACAGTTTCATCATTATCTTCTTGGAGCGATTCCCAGTCATAGATGCAGAAGCCCTCGTACAACTCCCCATAAGGATACTGCTCATCATAGCGTTGCGCAATCTCGTCGCAGCGTTTTTGGTCCTGCTGTGTGGCTGGCGTTGTTCTTCTTGCTGTATAATAAATTGATACCCCCATTTTATACTCCTTCCTGTATTTCACAAAATAGTTACTCACTGCACGCTGGTTCAATCAATTTCAGCGCTCTCTTATACAGCGGGTCAAACTCGCACCCACAGCTTCCGCATTCGATATCCGCCTGTTTTATTGCTGATACCAAAGCTTCTTTGTCCGCTTTCCCTTCTAACCATTGCTGTGCTGGCAGCGCTATGAGCTCCCAGCCAGACGCCGCAAACTTCTCCATAATCACTCTGAATTCTTCCATCGAAATCTCCTTTCTTAAAAATACTTATTTGCTGAATCGACTGCTGATTATTATTGTTTCGTTATCACTGCCACTGCACAGGGCATTCTTCCGTTGATGACAGTGTACGCAACCTGTTTGTACCCTGCGTCCTCAAAGAACTTTTGATAGGATGCCAGCTCAAACTGCCGCCTAAAACGGACGCCCGCCAGCTCAAACACTCGCACTGCCAACCGATTGACACCGCTGCTTCCGTGGATATACGTCGGAATGATAATCTTACCGCCTGTCTTGCACACCCGCTCAAGTTCTTTTACAGCGGCAACTGGCTTGTCTAGCAGATGTAGCACATTCCCGGCAACGACCTTATCATACTTGTTATCACGGCACTTTAACTGTGTCAGATCTGCGCGCCTGATGGTAACATTATCATATTTTTGACAGTTTTTGGCAGTCTGCCGCAGCATACCTGTGGAAAAATCCGTTGCCGTCAAATGCCTGCATCGCGGCGCAATATACTTACTGATCGCACCAGTCCCACAGGCACATTCCAGCACGAGATCATCCTGTTTGATCTGTGCCGCAACAGTTTCACCAAGACGCCGATAGACTTTGCCATTGTATACTGTCTCTGTAAAATCATAGATTCCCGATACGTTATCCCAAATCATTATTACTCCTTCTCACACCGAAAAAACTAAAGTATTTTTTCATTGCATTTGCTAGAATTTATAACTGTTTACGCCACTCATCTGCCATTTGTAAAATTCTTTCGATCAGTGCACTTTTGCCATCGGTATATGCAATTCTTTCTTTCGGATACGCTTTTGCCAAGCGCTCTTTTAAATCAGCATACTCTTTCGCTTCCTCTTCGTGCGTATTCAAATAATCACGCATATTTATATAATTGTGCCATATTTTTTGCCCCCAAATTACTACATGAATATAATGTGTATGCATATTCTTCTCTAAATCGCCAACAACATATAAATGTTGTCCGGGGTGGTCCTCACAGCAATAAACAATGCCATTTGTCCTCAACTCATCATTATGCCGCATCATACTGTCAAAACTGCTCACGCCCACAACGATATCCACAATCGGCTTTGCGCAAATGCTCTTTATTGAAGTACTTCCGATATGCTGTGCATCCACAATATCATCCATTAATATGTTTTTCAGGCGTTCAATCATCTCCCGCGCAGCAATTTCCCATTCAATCTTATGCGGCTCAACTGCAACTGTTCCTCTCATTAATCCTATAGACATGTACACACTCCCATAAATTCTGACTTCTCTCTGCCAATTGTGAATATTTTACCACAGAACCGATTATCTGTCATTCCTTTATAAACAATTTTCGATCTACTGGCATAGAACTATCCTCCTCTATCTAGGTAGTCTTCTGCCAGAAACAAGCCGCATAAATTGTTCGAAAACCTAAAATAGACTCAAATACCCTTTCCCTGTTGTAAGATGTATCATAGTATGGCAATTTATATATGCTGCATTGTTCTTTCAGTTTTTTACTGATGGTTACAATGCTTGCACAGTTCTCTTTATTTTCTTCTTCAGATTTATAGTAGGTATAGTCCTTTGGCGTGTCGAATTTTTTCAAAAGTTCATATCGTTCTTCTGGTGTTACTTCTGATGTGCCGAAATAATAAATTTCGCAAACAGAAGAATCTATATATTCAATATAATGCTGTGGCAATAATTGAAATATATCAATTACCATACCATAATCACATTCATTATATTCTCCACTGTCCAACATCGCTTGAATGAATAACGCCATCTTAGAACTAATATATTGAATATTTTTCCAAAGGTCTGTTTCCGCATCAGAATGAATACCCGTTTCGGGAAAAACGCTTTCAATTCCCGCAATTATTGAGTCCATGCTAATATGCTGATATCCCCAATTCTTCGCTATTTTTTGAGAGATTGTGCTTTTTCCCGACCGCGGTACACCTGCAATGATAATATGTTTCTTCAAAATATCCCTCCTATATAAATCCCGATTCGCATCAAACAAACAGCATATTTCTCCTCGTGAAAAATGGCTATGCATTTCCGCATAGCCATTTGTGCAGTAACTCCATTTGAGTTACTAACGCTCTTAACAGTCCACTTTGCGGTAGGACTCACCATTAATAGTATCATATCATATTTCTTAAAATAGTCAATGTTTTCTAAGGCTTTATGCGTTTATAATGATTAAATCGAATATTTCTATTTATAAGCGAAAATATTCGCCACTTGAAACGAATACAAAATCTCCAATTTCTGATATAATTTCATAAAAGGAAGCACGTTCCAGACACCACCCATTGATAGCAGGAGGTTTTACAGATGAATAAAATATCATTGCGCATTGCCGACTTGCGTAAAAAGACAAAAGTGACACAACAGGAACGGGTTTTAAACACTTCTAAGTCATTCAAATTTTAAATAATCCTTTATACAAGCCTTTTGCGGCTTATTTTTTTGTCAAATTTTAAAATAATTACGTTGTACGGAGTTGTGTATAGTTGACTTCTACATTAAAATCGGTTATAATAAAGTATGAAACTTAATTATGATAAAAAATCAAAAGATCCCACTTATTTTATTCAGAAAGGATTCCGAAACGGTTCCAAGACAACAACCAAAAACGTTGCACGGATCGGAAAACATTCTGAGCTGCTTATGATCACCGATGACCCTCTTTCCTATGCAAGGGAACAGGTCGCCAGATATAACCGGGAAGAAAAAAATGGCAGGGTTTCTATGGAGGTTAAAATTGATTTTAACGAGAAAATTAAAATCACTAACGTCCCTGCTTCCTCCAGCACCAGCTTAAACATTGGCTACTTGTTTCTCCAGCAGCTTTACCACCGGCTTGGCATCAGCCCGTTTTTTAAGGAAATTACATCAGCTTCCAGAATTACTTTTGACCCTGACCTTGTGAACCGTTTCCTGACCTATGACCGTATCCTGTATCCCGGCTCAAAGCTTAACAGCCTCAAACACCTTAACCGTTATTATGAGCAGCCTTCTTTCGACTACCAGCACATCCACCGTACGCTGGATATTATGGCAGGCTGTTACGATGAATACATTTCCCATCTGTATGAAACCAGCTGCAGTATCGTCAGGAGGAACACCTCGGTATGCTATTATGACTGCACCAACTTCTACTTTGAAACGGAATCGCCGGACGAAGATTATCTTGACGAAGTTACGGGTGAACTGGTAAAAGGCTTCCGTAAATATGGGATTTCCAAACAGCACCAGCCGGCTCCGCTGGTGGAAATGGGACTGTTCATGGACGCGGACGGGATCCCCCTTACGATGTGCCTCACATCCGGATCTGACAATGAACAGACCACAGTCGTCCCGCTGGAAAAGAAACTCTCAAAAATGCTGCATAATAGAAAGTTCATTTACTGCGCCGATGCAGGACTTGGTTCCTTAAACATAAGGAATTTCAACTCCATGGGGGGAAGGGCATTTATCGTTACCCAGTCAGTAAAAAAGCTCTCTGCCGGTTTAAAACAGGCTGTTTTTAACGACTATGACTACCGCCTTTTATCCGACGGCTCCCCTGTATCCATCCAGGCATTGAAAGAGTTTGACAGATCAGATCCCGGCCTGCGGCATCTCTATCTTGACAGGGCATATAAGACAATCCCCGCTGACAAAGCTGTGGATCTGGGATTTTATGAAGAAAAGACCTTAAAGAATGGCAAAAAGCAGAGGATAAAATCAACTGCTATGGTTCCCCAGTCTATTATCATTACCTTTTCACGTAAAATGATGGAATATCAGAGAACTGTCAGGAACCGACAGATAGAACGTGCGAAACAGCTGTTAAAAAACATGGATCCGGAAACCTACAAGAAAGGACCCAATGATGTAACACGATTTATTAAGAAGATTGAAAACAGTTCTGATGAAGGAAAGGTGAAGAAATCATACGGCATTGACCAGGCGGCTATCGATGAGGAAGAAAAATATGACGGCTACTATGCCATAGCCACAAACCTTGATGAAAGCGCAGAAAAGATTGTAAATATCAGTTCACAGCGCTATAAAATCGAGGACTGTTTCAGGATCATGAAAACGGATTTTTCCGGAAGGCCCGTGTTCCACCACACAAGGGAGCACATCACGGCACACTTCATGATCTGCTATACGGCACTTTTGATTTACCGTCTGCTGGAGAAGAAACTGGATGATAAGGGGATGCATTTTACCATTGGGAATATCATAGAAACGCTGCAAAACATGAATGTAATCAATATTGGGGATATGTGTTACAAATCCACATATACGGGATCGCAGGTACTTACTGCCTTAAACACAGTATTTGATCTGCAGTTAGACAGGCAGTATTACCAGCCGAAGGAGCTGAATAAAAAAATCAAAAAAATTTCGGGATAAGGTTTCCGTACAACAAACCTTAGAAAACAGAAGTGGCTGAAGTTCCCACAAACAGGGAGATTCAGCCATTTTGCTTTTCGATAAGTGTTTAAAACGGGATTTATGCAAGCTTATTATAGCATATGGATAGATTGTGTTCAATCAGAACAGTGAGAGAACTTTGATAATTGAATAGTGATTGATGATGTGATATGATATTTGTAAATTATTTTTGAAAGAAGAGGAGTAAATTTACATGTTAGAGAAGCACTTAATTGCGAGAACAGAGCCTGTGGCGTTGCAGGGAAATGTGATAGTTGAGAAAGATCTGCGGATTACAGTGTTGACGGACAGGTTATTTCGAATTGAACAGGAACCGGAGGGGCATTTTTGTGATCAGGCGACGCAGACGGTATGGTATCGCAGAACGGAAAATGTATCTTATTTTGTAGATCGGACAGACGGAGAATTGAAGGTTGTCACAGACAAGGCAGTACTTGTATGGAAAGGAACTGTAGAGGACAGCTATGTGATGTTTACAGGAGAGGAAGAAAAGCGATATTTGAATAACAGTGAAAACTTATTTGGCACCTATCGGACACTCGATTGCTGCGATGGGGACAATTTCATTTCGTTTGATCGTGATGGTCAGCCTGCTGAGAAGATCACATTGGGACTTGGGGTTATGTCCAGAAATGGTGTGGCGATTTTGGATGATAGCCAATCATTGATTCTAAAAGAAGATGGAATGCTGGAGAGACGCAGTTCTACAGAAAAGGATTGTTATGTGTTTGCTTATGGGCGGGATTACAGAGATGCATTGCGAGCACTGTTTACAATCTGTGGTAAAACGCCGCTGATACCTAGGTTTGCTTTGGGGAATTGGTGGAGTCGGTATCATGCATATACAGAGAAAGAATATCTACATACGATAGAAAATTTTGAGGAGCGTGAAATTCCGCTGACGGTTGCCACAGTGGATATGGACTGGCATTGGTCGGATACCTTGGATGAGCACATGCAGATAACAGAGAGTGGAAAGAATGATGCGTTGCATGGCGGTAGTGATGGGTGGACCGGGTATAGTTGGAATACGGATTTATTTCCAAATTACAGACGATTTTTGCAAGAGCTTCATGAGAAAAATTTACATACGACATTGAATTTACATCCTGCCCTGGGTGTGCGGTATTTTGAGGATTGTTATCAGGATATGGCAAATGCAGTGGGCGTTGACCCAAAGACAGAGCAGCAAATTCCTTTTGATATGACTGATGAGACATTTGTCAATGCCTACTTCAAGGTGCTCCATAAGCCCTATGAACATGATGGGGTAGATTTCTGGTGGATTGATTGGCAGCAGGGGCTAGACTCAAAGTTAGAAGGGCTAGATCCGCTTTGGGCGCTAAATCACTATCATTTTCTGGATAATGGCGTGGAGCATGCTCCGCTGATTTTGTCCCGATATAGCGGGATTGGCTCACATCGGTATCCGTTAGGCTTTTCAGGAGATACTCTGGTGACATGGGAAAGTCTGGGATATCTGCCCTATTTTACGGCGACGGCATCCAATGCAGGGTATTGCTGGTGGAGTCATGATATTGGCGGGCATATGTGTGGTTATAAGGATGATGAACTATATGTACGTTTTTTGCAATTTGGCGTGTTTAGTCCAATTAACCGTCTGCACAGCAGTAATTCCGACACCTTTACCAAGGAACCGTGGGCATATGGAAATGGTACAGGACTCATAGCAGCAGAATATTTAAGACTTCGGCATCGGATGATTCCGTTCTTGTATTCAGCGTCTGTGGAAGTTACTGAGAAGGGGCTTGCTTTAATAGAACCAATGTACTATGGATGGGCAGATGAAAAAGAAGCGTATCATTGCCCAAATCAATATTTGTTTGGCGGTCAGATGATCGTGGCGCCGGTGACAACCAGAAGTGAAGCAGAAGGCATGGCAAGGACGGAGGTTTGGCTGCCAGAGGGAAGATGGACGGATTTCTTTACAGGTGATGAGTATGTAGGAGGACAAAAGATTGTAATGGTGCGTTGGCTGGAGGAAATGCCGGTGTTGCTAAAAGAAGGCGGATTTTTTGTGCTCGATGATCGTAAGTACACAAATGATGTTGAGAATCCGAATCAATTGAAAGTATATGTTACCAATGGAGATGGCAGCTATACACTGCATGAGGAGCAGAATGGGAAGCGGATTGATACAACATTTATGTCAAAAGCAGGACAAGGCATTCAGACGATAAGATTTTGCTGTAATGCAGAAACGGCGAACACAGAATCAAGGAAATATAAATTTATATTCAGCAATATTCTGTCGGGTGTAGTGAGTGTCATGGCAGATGGAGGGGCATATCCGGCAGTGATGGATGACAATGGGCGGCTGAGTGTCACGGTTGATGGGATTTTGTGCAAAACGCAGTATGAGATTTCTGTGCGTTACAAGGAACAGCCAGGCAAGAAGCAAAAAGAGGCATTGAGAAAAACCATTACTAAATTACAGATGGATAATAATGAAAAGAACACGATCTATAACAAGTTATTGAACCTTGACAAAGACACATACTTGAATATGGTAGAACAGTTGCAAGTACCGCGAGTTGCAAAGGAAAGATTGATGGAAATTGTAACTTTTTAACAGTATTTTTGTTATTTGACTCGGTTGTCTTGATGATGGAATTGTGATAGGATATATCTCTCCCGATGGGACGGAGATCTTAAATACGTTAGAGCAGACGACGGTATTTTCAGGTCAGGATTTTTCCAGATAGCAGTATCCTCAGGTGACACGCATGCCGTCATGATTACCTATGAGGGGCAGGATTATCTAGTGGGTTAGATGCCGTGAAGCATTTGAATAAAAATGCAGCGACGCTAAATCATAATTCCAAGGATTTGTTGGAAGCAGTGTCACAGTTCAAATTAGAATAAAAGAAGCTGCCATGTTTACGGCAGCTTCTTTTATTTTGTGTATCCACTCATCAAGCTTGCCGTAGGATGGAGAAATAGCCAATGATGATCGATTTTTCTGGTATAGTATTTCGCGAGGGTGAAAATCCCCCCGATTGTTTATAAGCATTTTTTGCCAGTATTAATTCAGCAGATAGATCATAAAGTTCAGATAGCCGGCAAAAGTAACCCATAACAGATAAGGCATTTGCAGGTATGCGGCAGCAGTGTCAAGCCGACTGAACTTCAAGATCATTTTGATGATGGCGCACCATAGGACGACGAGCCATATGAAAGCAAACAAAAATGTATACATATTAAAGAAGATAATCGGCCAGAAAAAGTTTAAAATCAACTGGAGAGCATAGCTGAGTAATGCATCCATGACTTCAAAGGAGTATGATGATTTCTGTAAATAGATGCGGGCGCTGCCAATCCCCATCAGGATATACAAAATCGTCCATACGATCGGGAAAAGAAAGGCAGGAGGGGCGAGCGGGGGCTTGTTCAGCACGGCATAGAGTCTGATATTGCCGTGTGTCAGAAAAGCCGCCAGACCGCCGACACCAAGTGCGATACCAACAGAAATAAGATAGGGTTTTAATTTCATTATAGAAAACCTCATGACAGCGATAAATTCTATAACTATTCTATGCGAAATACAAACCTTTCAGAATCTCCGATGCGGGCATTGCGAATGCATTTATTTCCTGTGATAGATGGAATAGTGCAGGCTTGTGAGCAGCGTGACAGCTTCATCTAAAGAAGACTGTTCATAAAATTCAACCCGAAGGACGCCCTCCTCAAAATCCCGATTATGTATGATGCCAATATTTTTGATCGAAATCCCAGCTTCGGCGAGCAGTGAGGCGATGGAGGCGATGGCGCCAGTTTCGTCAGGAATATCCACATAGCAGGCAAAAACCTTCGTGATAGGCCCTCTTGGCAAATCAGAGAAGGAGTCTCGGTATTCCTTGGAGGCGGCAAACAGATCATAGGTGAAGCCGGTCTGTTTTGTCCGCATGGCTTTGCTGATCGTCTGTAGTGAGATGATGTAATCATCTAGTAAGTTTGCGATATTTTCAGTGTTTGACATACAGATGGACTCCCACATATCAGGGGAGGAGGAGGCGATGCGCGTGATGTCCTTAAAGCCGCCTGCCGCGATTAGCTTCATCGTTTCATCTGCGGAGTCATGGTCGTGCACCAAGTTTGCAAGGGCTGCGGCGACAAGATGCGGTACATGGCTGATGGCGGCGGTTACATAGTCATGCTGCTGACAGGTTAATTGTATTGGAATCGCGCCCATTTTCTTTACGAGGGAGGAATATGCATCAATGGCTTCTTTGGAGACAGTCTCCGTGGGCGTAAGAATATAGTATGCATTTTCTAATAAAACGGGATTGGCGTTTGAAAATCCAGTTTTTTCGCTGCCTGCCATGGGATGACCGCCGATAAATTGGTTGTCTAGTCCGAGTCCTGATATGGTTTCATGAATAGAACCCTTTACGCTGCCGACATCTGTGAGAATTGTTTTGTCTGATAAAAAGGGTTTGAGCTGTGCCAAAAATTTGTTGTTGACGGCGACGGGGGCACACAGGAAAATCAGATCGCAGTCTAAAAACAATTCATTGATTTCTGTCGTGCCGATATCAATCGCACCGGCAGAGAGCGCTTCGTCGAGCGTGGACTGTCTGCGTGCATAGGCAATTATCTGTGCAGCGGGGGAAATCTGCCGCAGTGCAAGCGCGATCGAGCCTCCTATTAAACCAAGGCTTAAAAAGCCAATTTTGTTCATATTCATATAAAATTATTTCCTTTCCAAGTATAATCGGTTTTCAAATAGAATAAGCATAGAAAATAAGTATAGAATATATTTTATCATTGTATTGAAAATCTGTAAACAAAAGGATTTGTGTCAAGCGCAAAAGTTTTAGCAATTCTCACGAAATTTAGGAAAGTATTTTATGCAAAATAATATATACAAAATGCACAAAAAAGATTGTATTGTCTGATAATATATAGTAAAATTGTAATATTAAGAGCAACGAGCAGAAATCAATGATTCGATTGCTCGGTTTCATTAATCGAGTAGGGGAAGTGTTCCCCATTCGCGCGCCGGGCGTCTGTCAGCCTGCTGACACATTTCAATTGAACGTCCGTGTACATAAAATAGAGTGCCCGCGGGAGCATTCGCACTAAATAGGAGGTAGCTGCAATGAATATTTACACAACTGATAAGATCCGAAACGTAGTATTGTTAGGTCATGGTGGGGCTGGAAAGACAAGTCTCGTGGAATCAATGGCATATCTGTCAGGTATCACTTCACGCATGGGAAAAGTGGAAGACGGCAATACCGTCAGCGATTATGGCAAGGAAGAGCAGAAGAGAAGGATTTCCATTAGTACTTCTGTCGTACCGATTGAGTGGGATGGCGTGAAGATTAACGTTCTCGATACACCCGGATATTTTGATTTCATCGGTGAGGTTGAGGAAGCAATCAGTGCAGCAGATGCAGCGATCATTGTGGTATCGGGCAAGTCCGGCGTCGAGGCAGGGACAGAGAAGGCTTGGGAGTTGTGTGAGAAATATAAGCTTCCGAGAATGATCTATGTGACTGGAATGGATGCGGACAACGCATCATTTAAGAATGTTGTGGAGAAGCTCACAGAGATGTATGGCAAGAAGATTGCACCGTTCCATTTCCCAATCAGAGAGAATGAAAAATTCGTGGGCTATGTGAATGTTGTGAGTGAGACAGGAAACCGCTGGAAGGGAAAAGATGTCGAGGCGTGCGAGATTCCAGACTACAGCATGGACAATCTGAATCTCTACAGAGATACTTTGATGGAAGCGGTAGCCGAGACAAGCGAGGAGTTTATGGACCGCTATTTCGGCGGTGAGACATTCTCTGAGAATGAGATTCGTGCAGCGCTGCGCACGAATGTGATTGACAGCTCGATCGTGCCGATTAGTATGGGTTCAAGCCTGTTATGCCAAGGTACATACACACTGCTTGACGACATCGTGAAATATATGCCAAGTCCTGAGAACAGGCAGCTTGCAGGTTTTAACATGAAAACCAATGAAGTCTTTGAGGCAAATTATGATTTTTCGAAGGCAAAGTCCGCATATGTGTTCAAGACAATCGTAGACCCGTTTATCGGCAAGTATTCTCTGATTAAGGTATGCTCAGGCGTATTTAAGGCGGACGATACAATCTATAATAAAGATAAGGATATCGAGGAAAAAGTTAACAAGTTATACATATTACAGGGCAGCAAACCCATAGAAATCAGCGAGCTGCACGCAGGGGATATCGGTGCGATTGCCAAGCTCACGGCTGCGAGGACAGGAAACACGCTCTCGACAAAGGCAACCGTGATTGAGTACGGCAAGTTTGAGATTTCAAAGCCGTACACGGCAAAGCGCTATAAGGTGCCAAACAAGGGAGACATTGACAAGGTATCTCAGGCATTGCAGAAGATGTCGCACGAAGATCAGACCTTGAAAGTGGTCAATGATGTGGAGAACAGACAGACCTTGCTGTACGGCATCGGCGACCAGCAGCTTGAAATTATCCAGAGCCGTCTGGCAAATGAGTACAAGTGCGAGATTGAGTTAAGTGATCCCAAGATTGCGTTCCGCGAGACCATCAAGAAGAAATCCGACGTGGAATACAAGTATAAAAAACAGTCCGGCGGACACGGACAGTATGGTCATGTCAAGATGCGCTTTGAGCCGTCCGGCGATTTGGAGAAAGCGTATATGTTTGAGCAGGAAGTCGTAGGCGGTGCGGTTCCAAAGAATTACTTCCCGGCTGTCGAGAAAGGAATGCAGGAATCTGTTCTGAAAGGACCTTTGGCTGCTTATCCGGTGGTAGGCGTGAAGGGAATACTGTACGATGGTTCTTATCATGCAGTGGATTCCTCAGAAATGGCATTTAAGACCGCAGCGATTCAGGCGTTTAAGAAGGGCTTTATGGAGGCAGGACCTGTGCTGCTTGAGCCGATTGCATCGCTCAAGGTGACAGCACCCGAGCGCTACACAGGTGATATAATGGGCGACTTGAATAAGCGGCGCGGCAGAGTGCTTGGCATGAATCCGATTGGAAACGGCAAGCAGGTTATTGAAGCGGATATTCCAATGATGGAGTTGACAGGATACTGTACAGTGCTTCGTTCCATGACAGGCGGACGCGGCAGTTTTGAGTATGAAGTGACGAGATATGAGCAGACACCGAACGATATTCAGGACGCGCAGGTGAAGGCGAGAGCAAATAAAGTAGTGGATTCTGCGGACGTATAATACCGCATCTTATTCATACAAAAATGCATCAGATTACGGCCTGATGCATTTTTGCGTTGATCAACATTATGAGGAAGTTTGGCTGCGGAGTATGATCAAAAAGGTACTGCCGCCGCCCGGTGTGTCGGATACTTTGATACTTCCGTGATGTGCGGTAATGATATCGTAGGCGATGGCGAGACCCAGCCCGAAGTGATTTTTGTCACTGCGGGCTTTTTCGCTGCGATAAAAGCGGTCAAATATTTTGGATTTATCCTCGTCGCTGATACCGACACCCGTGTCAGAAATTTTGATTTCAAAGTGTTTGTTCACGTAATCGGCAGACAGACAGATTTTTCCGCCCGCCGGCGTATAGCTGACGGCATTGTGCAGAAAGATTGTGAGCACTTGTGTGATGCGCTCACTGTCACATACGCAGTCGGGGAGTGCATCTTCGGGGAGGGAGGCGCTGATTTGGATATTTTTTGAAGCTGCCATATTCTCAAAAGCCTCGCAGGCGTTCAGTACCAGTGTGTCGAGCTGGGTACGCACTGGTTTGATGTCGAGATGCCCCGTGTCACAACTCAGCAGTGTGAGCATGTCGTTTAACAGTCTTGAGGTGCGCAGCGCTTCGTTTTTGATCGTACTCAATTCGGGGCAGACATCTTTGTCAAGCCCTGCTTCGGCACATGAGAGTATCACCGCGAGCGGTGTGCGCAGCTCATGGGACGCGGAGGCGATGAACTGATTTTGCCGAAGTCTGCTTGCCTCAATCGGATTTAGCAGTTTTCCGGTAAAAATGTATGCGAAAATCCAGATTGCGATCAGGGCAAGTGTGATAATTCCCAGAAATAAAGAACGCTGTCTTGTCATTTGCTTTTTGATTGTCTCAAGCGGTGCAGCCAGCAGAATTTCCAGCGTAGACGTATTTTTTTCCATGTGGATTACAAAACAGCAGTAACCGAATTTGCTGACACTGATGTCATTTTCCTGATTTAATATAAAGGAGGTGTAACTGCTTTTATACGAGAGTGTATGGTGCGTCATGGAGGCGTTTTCATGATGGTAATAACGCCATGCTTTGTCAAGGACCTGCCGTCTCTCATCACTGTCATGTATTTTATTGGTATCATATAGAAATTCGGTGTCATTGTCCATCAAGGACACATAGTATTTTTTGCCGGATTCGAGCTGGGACAGCCATGTGTTGCTGATGATGTCCTGCTGCTCGATGTAGGAGGCGATCGTGTAGATGTCACTCTGATAGGAGTACATTTTATTTTTCATCATGTTATTTTCGGAAATCAATAGATAGCCAAGTGTCATGACAATTAAAATCAATGTGGTGATGCAGCCGTTTAACAGTGTCAAATGAAGGTGTGCTTTTTTGATGGTATTCATGTGATAGAAATTGCTTCCTCTCTAATTTTCCAGTGATTCTTCCAGCAGACAGTAGCCAATACCGCGGATTGTTCTTAGCTTTAAACGGCTTCCGACTGCCTTGAGCCGCCTGCGGACGAAGTAGATATAGTTGTCAAGGTTTCCCTCCTCAACGTCGCTGTCAGGTCCCCAGATTTTTAATAGAAGCGTGTTTCTTGACAGGGTTTGTCCGCCATTTTTGACAAATATTTCAAGCATTGCGCCCTCGCGCTTAGAGCAGGTACAACTGCCGTCTGGTCCGGTAAGGGTGTTTGAGGTCTCATCAAAGCTGATATCGCAGTAGGTGGACAATTCTGTCTGGCTGAGAATCGGAGAGCGTCTTGTGACACACTGGATACGCGCCAGCAGCTCTTCGAACGCAAACGGCTTTACCAGATAATCGTCAGCGCCAAGATTCAGTCCTGTCACTTTGTCGTTCAGCGTGCCAAGCGCAGTGATCATGAGAACGGGGATACTGATGCCCTGCCTGCGCAGTTTGGTCAGAATCATAGTGCCCTCCATGCCGGGAAGCATTCGGTCGAGCAGAATCACGTCATGAATATTCTGCACAGCATAATAAAGCGCTTCCTCCCCGTCATAGCAGGAGTCTACAATAAAGCCTCTTGAAATCAGCTGGGCTGTGAGGGATTCATTTAGTTTCTTGTCATCTTCGGCGAGTAGTATACGCATGGTTTCTCCTCCATAAAGTAAAATATTTTTGTACTTCATATTTTACTTTATTTATCTCTAAATTATCTCTAAAATTCAATATGCGTTGTCGGCAAAATCTTTTCGCCTTATTATACTCGATACCTGTTCGGGTGTAAAGTATGAGATAATTTTAAATTCTTTTTAATATAAATTTTAATGCAAATTTAGAGAGCATTTAGAGATTTCTGTGCTAAGATAGGGAAAAATTAAATGAATATGGAGGTTTACAATGAGAAAAAAATTACTTAGTACGAGACTGGCTGCATTTGTTATGTCTGCTGTGATCACCATAACAATGGCAGGCTGCGGCACACAAGGAGAGCCACTGCGCTCTGAACATGAGGCAGTTATGACAGACAGCGATGTGTCTGCCGCAGCGCAGCAGGACACGGACACTTCTGATAATAGTGGCACAGGGCGTTATGTAGATCGGATCGTCTGTGAGGGAGAGTATTGGGACAGGGTGGAAAAACAGATACTCAGTGATGGCCGGATTGTGTTGGTCAACAGTATGACCAGCCAGAGATTTGTGTCGGAGGACAGCGGAGATACATGGAATATTGAACAGGACGAGGAATTTTCTGTCTTTGTCAAAGAACACTATCCAATTTCGACTGCCATATCAACGGACGGCACGCTGGCGTTGATTTGCATGGATAAAAAGGATCCATCAGCAGACGCAGAGCACATGGAATATGTCTATCGGCTGTATATCTATCATCCAGACGATACTGTCAGGCAAATTGAAATTGACCTGCCAGATGCCGAGTCCAGACTGAGCGAAGTGGCATTTGGTGAGCAGGGAGAGCTGTTTGTGTTTGCTGGCGGTTGCAGGATAATATATAAGGTCGATCTTGATACAGGAGTATCGAAGAGGCTGACTACGCTTCAGGAGAACTGTTATCTGATGGAATGCAGAAATAAGATACTGATGTGTATGACTGCGCAAAAAATATTCCTGTATGATCTGGAAAAGGAACAATTTATAGAGGACGAGACTCTTGACAGTTTTATCTTGGATACTTATCAAGATATGTCTTGGACGGGCGCAGGATTTATGGCATATTCTTTTTTGGGCGAGAACAAGACCATCTATATTGCAGGGAACAAAGGACTTCATCGGCATGTGATTGGCGGAAGCACCATCGAGCAGGTGATAGATGGTAGCCTCTCTCTGCTGAGTACACCGTCACACAGTATTCTGGCGATGACAGTGAATGACAGGAATGAGTTTGTGACAGCGTACTCAGATGGAAGCATTGTCAAGGCTGCCTATGACGCGAATGTGCCAACTGTTCCGAACGAAAAACTTACGGTTTACAGTTTGAATGAAAATGATCTGGTAAAACAGACAATCTCTGCTTATCAGACACAGTACCCGGAAATGTTCATCGAATATCAGGTTGGAATGGAAGATGGCGGCATCACGCAGGAGGATGCGTTGAAAAAACTGAATACACGGCTTCTTGGCGGGAGTGGACCAGACATTATGCTGCTCGACGGCATGAAGATTGACGCCTATGCAGAGAAGGGCGTGCTGATGGAATTGTCAGAGATTGTCAATGCGGCAGATGAGAGAGACGGATTATATAGGAATCTAATTGATAATTTAAGCGGGGGCGATCAGATTTATGCGATTCCGTTGGAGTTTCACATTCCAGTTGTCATCGGGCAGAAAGAGGCAGTGGACAGTATAACGGATTACAGGTCGATGGTAGCGCTCTATGAAAAGGCGCGGGAGACATATACTGATACAGATATGGTGGGAATTTCTTCGGCAAAGGGCATCATGAAGCGCGCTATGCCGGTGTGTGCGCCGTCATGGCAGGACGGAAAAGGACAGTTGGACACACAGAAAATCAAAGAGTTTCTCGAGCTTTCCAAGAGACTTTACGAGGTGCAGATGAATGGGACACCGGCAGAGGCAATTGCCAATTATCAGCGGCGGATTTCAAATGATTATGAGGAGAGTCCTTATTTCAAAGGCTTGAATGAAACGATTTGTCTGGAGGAACGCTGTTCATTTGCTTTTGGTGAGACTTTGGGTGCGTACACATATCGAGATATGCTGTCCGTACCGCGTGCAGAAGGCATGGAGCAAGTGATATCGAAACCACTAGACGGGCAGAGTGCCAAGGTGTACTGTCCAGAATCCATTGTGGGCATTAACGCAGCAACAAAGAGTTCTGACAGGGCAAAACAGTTTGTTGGCATGATGCTTAACACAACTGTTCAAGACAACACACCGTTGGGATTTCCAATCAATAAAAAGTCGCTTGCATCGGTCTTTGCTTATGATGAAAGTCAATTGGGTGAGGACGGCGGCCAGTATTCTACCTCTTATGGCATAGATGGCGTGACACATGGATTTACGATTTATCCTGTTGAACAGGAGGGAATCGACCTGCTGGAACAGTGGATTGCAGACCTTGACACACCTTATTTGAGCGATCCTGTGTTTGAAAATGTGATTTTTGCGCAGGGTGTGGAGTACATTGAGGGACACAAGGAACTCGACGAGGCGGTGGAGGAGATTGTGAATAGTGTGGAAATTTCTCTGTATGAATAAGAAGTGTTATGAAAGTTTCCTCATTCACTGCAATAACGATTGACAACCTGATATGATTGCACTATACTAGTATACAGACACTATATATAGTATAGTTATTAAATAACATATACTATATATCAAGAAAAAACGTATAAGGGAGTAGGATTGAAATGAGCGAGGAAATGGATTACAGTGTGCTTTATCAGCCGAAAAGGACCGTTTATGTCGTCAAAAAAGATGGCAGCAAAGAGGCATTTAATGTGCAGAAGGTCATCACTGCGGTGGGAAAATCTGCCTATCGTGCACTCACGAAGTTCACAGATGCCGAGAAGCGTCAAATCTGTCAGGATGTGATCGACAAGGTTGACGGTATGGACACCAGCCGGATTCCCATTCCGGTGATGCATAACATTGTGGAGAGTGCGTTGGAGGATGTGAAGCCTGTTGTGGCGAAGAGCTATCGTGATTACAGGAATTACAAACAGGATTTTGTGCGCATGATGGATGATGTGTATAAGAAGAGTCAGTCCATCATGTATGTAGGCGATAAGGAGAATGCCAATACGGACTCCGCGCTCGTTTCGACGAAAAGGAGCCTTATTTTTAACCAGTTTAACAAAGAACTTTATCAAAAGTTTTTTCTCACGACGGAGGAAATACAGGCGTGCAGGGACGGCTATATCTACATTCATGATATGTCGGCCCGCCGCGATACGATGAACTGCTGTCTATTTGACGTAGAGCATGTACTTTCCGGCGGCTTCGAGATGGGAAATATCTGGTACAATGAGCCGAAATCGCTCGATGTGGCATTTGATGTGATCGGTGATATCGTGCTCAGTGCGGCAAGCCAGCAGTACGGCGGATTCACGGTGCCGGAGGTGGATAAAATCCTTGCGCCCTACGCAGAAAAGACCTATCAATCGGCGGTTGAGAAGTATGTCGGACTCGGCATAGACCAGAAAAAGGCGGAGGAAGTGGCAATCGCTGACGTGGAGAGGGAGTTTGAGCAGGGCTTTCAGGGCTGGGAGTACAAGTTTAATACTGTGGCGAGCAGCCGCGGCGACTATCCGTTTATCACAGTCACTGCCGGAATCGGAACAGAGCGCTTTGCCAAAATGGCAACGATACAGATGTTGAATGTCAGGCGCAAGGGACAGGGCAAGAAAGACTGCAAGAAGCCAGTCCTTTTCCCGAAGATTGTCTTTTTATATGATGAAAATCTTCACGGTGCAGGAAAACCGCTCGAAGATGTGTTTGAGGCTGGTGTGAAATGTTCTGCCAAAACGATGTATCCCGACTGGCTCAGCCTGACGGGAAAGGGGTATATCGCCAGCATGTACAAGCAGTACGGCAAGGTGATCTCTCCGATGGGATGCCGTGCATTTCTCTCACCGTGGTATGAGCGGGGCGGTATGCATCCAGCCGATGACAAAGATGTGCCGGTGTTTGTTGGACGCTTTAATGTCGGCGCGGTGTCACTGCACCTGCCAATGATTCTCGCAAAGGCAAGGCAGGAGAGCAGGGACTTTTATGAGGTGCTGGACTATTATCTGAATTTAATACGGCAGCTTCATATCAGAACGTATGCCTATCTCGGAAATATGCGCGCTTCAACCAATCCATTAGCGTACTGTGAGGGTGGTTTTTTGGGCGGACATCTCAAACTGTCGGACAAGATCAAACCGTTGTTAAAGTACGCGACGGCGTCGTTTGGCATCACTGCGTTCAATGAGTTACAGATGTTATATAATGGCAAATCGCTTGTGGAGGATGGGGCGTTTGCGCTTGAGGTGCTTGAGTATATTAATAAAGAAGTGAACCGCTTCAAAGAGGAGGACGGCAATCTGTATGCGATTTACGGAACACCCGCGGAAAATTTGTGCGGGTTACAGGTAAAGCAGTTCCGCGCACAGTATGGCATTGTGGAGGGCGTTTCGGACAGGGAGTACGTCAGCAACAGCTTCCACTGTCATGTGACAGAGGAAATCACACCGATTGAGAAACAGGACTTGGAATACCGATTCTGGGAGCTGTCAAACGGTGGTAAGATTCAGTATGTAAAATATCCGATTGATTACAATATTTCTGCGATCAAAACGCTTGTCAGGCGGGCGATGGAAATGGGCTTTTACGAGGGCGTTAATTTGTCCTTGGCATACTGTGATGATTGTGGTCATCAGGAGTTGGAGATGGATGTATGTCCGAAGTGCGGCAGCAAGAATCTGACCAAGATCGACCGTATGAATGGGTATCTGTCGTACTCGCGCGTACATGGGGATACAAGGCTGAATGATGCAAAGATGGCAGAGATTGCAGAACGCGTCAGTATGTAAAAATAGTTGGAGGGTTGAGTTGAGATGAGATATCATAATATCACGAAGGATGATATGTTAAATGGTGATGGGCTTCGCGTTGTCTTGTGGCTGGCAGGCTGTGAACATTGCTGCAAGGGATGTCAGAATCCTATGACATGGGACCCGGACGGGGGATTGCTGTTTGATGATGCTGCCAAGGCAGAGATTTTTGAGCAGCTTGACAAGCCCTATATAGAAGGAATTACGTTTTCTGGCGGCGACCCACTGCACTGTGCGAACCGGGACGGCGTGAAGGCGCTTGCAAGAGAAATCAAAGAGAAGTACCCTGACAAAAATATATGGCTCTACACGGGCGATGTGTGGGAAAATATCAGGAAATCCTCTTTGATGAAATACATTGATGTTCTGGTTGACGGTGAGTTTATACAGGAGCAGAAGGATGCGACGCTTTTGTGGAAGGGAAGCAGCAACCAGCGTGTCATTCATGTACAGGCGACGCTTGCGCAGCCCGATTCGTTGGTTCCGATACTCCACTGTGGTGATCATGATGACATTCCCATGGGGCGTGAAACGACAGGAATGTCAGAGCAGAATATCATACCATTTAGCGCAAACGGCAGTTGTGCAATCAAGAAAAATGCATGTGAGGCATAAATAAGGCTTATTGAGGAGGCATACGTGAAGATTAAGATAAAGTATTTTACAGATAAAGTACAGAAGCTGGAGAAAATCTCAAAAGGAAACTGGATTGACCTGCGGGCGTCGGAGGAGGTCGAGATGAAGCAGGGGGAGTTCAGGCTGATTCCGCTTGGAATTGCCGTGGAGCTTCCGAGAGGCTATGAGGCACATGTCGTTCCCAGAAGCTCTACATTCAAAAATTTTGGGCTGATACAGGTGAATCATCAGGGGGTGATTGACGGACCGGACCGCGAGACCGGTGAGGGCGGATACTGTGGCAATGAGGATCAGTGGTTTGTGCCGATGTATGCGATGCGCGACACGGTGATTCACTTGAATGACCGCATTTGCCAGTTTCGGATTATGGAGCAGCAGCCAGAGCTTGAGTTTGAGGAGGTTGCTGAGCTGACAGGGGCAAACCGCGGAGGTTTTGGCTCGACAGGGAAAAATTAAATGTTTGATAAAGACAAAGCAAAGAAGCAACGCTGTATGAAGTAACAGGGTTGCTTCTTTATTTTAGTGATACATGATTATTCCGCAGACTTGGGCAGCCGGTGCCGGAACAGTGCATGGCTGAGCTTCTGCCAGCTAAACGGAATCAGCGGATAGAGATAACTCTGACCGGATACCATCTTGTTTGTGATAATGGCAGCAAAGAACAGGATAATGCCCGCAATATAGCCCCACACTTGAAACAGCGCTGTCAGGACGAGATTGATGAGTCTGAAAAATTTGATGGCATAGCCAAGCTCGTAACTGGGGTGCGTGTAGTTTGCGATGGCGACAAACGCCATATACAGCATGACTTCTGCGTTGAACCAACCGCTCTTGACAGAAAATTCGCCTAGAATCAGCGCTGCCATGACACTCAGGGGGGTTGAGAGCATATTGGGCGTGTTGACCGCCGCAAGCCGCAGACCGTCGATCGCAAGTTCTAGGATTAGAAACTGCCAGATCAGCGGCACATTGATATCCTCCTTGACCACGATAAACTCAAAGGCTGGCGGAATCCAATCGGGATTCTGCATCATCAGCAAGAACGTTGGTGTGATAAAGTAAGTCAGGATCAAAATCAGGAAGCGCGAAAGTCGCAGATATGAGCCTGTGACTGGCGGGAAATAGTAGTCGTCCGCCTCCTGTATCATGTCCAGAATACTCATTGGCAGAATCATGGCAGAGGGCGAGTTATCGACCAAAATGATAATATTTCCTTCCAGAATCTGCGCTGCGGCCGCGTCTGGACGTTCCGTGTACTTGAATTTTGGAAAGGGGTTATACCATTTTGAGGTGTAGAGGCATTCCGCAAGACTTTCCTGATTCAGCGTCAGCGCATCGACTTTAATGTCATTGATGCGGTCGCGTATTTTCCTCAAAAATTCTTGATCGACACGGCTGTCCATATAGCATAGAACGATGTCTGTGTTGGATGCTTTTCCGGCGCTCAGCATCTCCATGCGCAGGTCGGTGCTTCGGATACGGCGGCGAATCAGTGCCGTGTTAAAGACAACAGTTTCTACAAAGCCGTCCTTGGAACCGCGCAGCACCTTGTCCTTCTCAGGTTCTGACACACCGCGGGCAGGATAAGTGCGGGAGTCGATTAAGATACATTCGTCAAAACCATCTATAAGAATAGCGAACACACCACAAAGAATGTTTTTGGCGATTTCATGAAAGTCATTTGTGAGATCTACCTCGACGTAAGGCATGAGCTGGTTGAGTTCCGTTGCAGTTTGGGGAAGGTCGTCGGCTTTTAATCCCATCAAAAACTGCAATAGTTTCTGCATCAGCACGTCTTTGCAGAACCCGTCAACGAAGTAAAACACCGCATTTTTGTCTCCGATCAGCACATCACGGCTCACGATATCAAAGGAGTTTTCCGTGTGCAGCAGCTCTGCCATATATTGTTTGTTTTGTTCAAAATCTTGATACATTTAGATAACCATGCCTTTCTAAACTATTTGATATTCAGCATCAGTATGTGTCAAAATCTGTATTTCATACATTCTTTTTTATCTTTTGTTCCATGAAAATTTACTTTTCAGAAATATTTGATATACTGATAATATCTTTTGCAAAAGATATCAATAAATTTAGATAAAGAGGAATTTAAAAATGCATCAGATTGCAGTATGTGATGACGAACAAATGGTCTGTAATATGGTGTCAGAGACAGTCAGCCGATGGAAGCCTGATGTGAAAGTGCAGTGCTTTTTATCGGGAGAGGCATTGCTTTCGGCGTATGATTTTTTTGACGTGATATTTCTGGATATTGACATGCAGGGAATCGACGGGATTGAGACGGGCAGGCGGATTCGAAAAAAGGATCATGAGACAAAGATTATCTATCTCACGTCGTACCGGGATTATGTGGCAGGCGCTTTTGAGGTACATGCGTTCCAGTATTTGCTCAAACCGATTTCGCCGGCACAGTTGACACACCTTTTGGATGAAATTTTCCAATATGTAAAAAAAGCGGACAAGAGGACGATTCTGGATTTTCAAACAAATGAAGGAATTGTGTGTGTAGATGCAGCGGAAATCTGTTACTTTGAATTTACTGACCGGAAAATTCGGCTGGTGACATTGAACGGAGTCTATACGATGAGGGGAAAAATCAGCAGTGTCTATGACCGCACCTTCTCCTTGGGATTTTCAATGCCGCACAAAAGTTTTGTCGTCAATTTTCTTCATGTGAAAAATGTCAGGAATCTTGATATTTTTCTCGATAACGGCGACAGTATCCCGCTGTCGCAGAAAAAGCAGAGAGCGTGGAAACAGGAGTTGACGAACTACCTGTCAGAGCGGCTCGAACGGCAGAGGAGGGAAGTGGAATGACGAGGCAGGTGATTGTAAGTATTTTATTTTTTCTGCTGGATATTGTCTCGCTGACGCTGTGTTCTTGGTATCTTGTCTCATTGATGCCGTCAAATAAGTACGCGGTGCGAAAGCATGGGCGGTTGCGCATTCTCAAGGCTGCGGCATGGACAGGGTATGCGGCGCTGACAGTCCTGCTTCCAAATTTGGGACAGAATGACTTTCTTACGATGGCGGTGCTGTCAGTTTACTATATCCTGACAGGATATTTGCTGTATCACCGGGACAAGACAGGGATTCTCTATCAGCTTGGCTTCATGTTTTTCATGTATGCGACACAGATTATTTCTATTTTGGCAGCCGCAAGGTTTTATGCGGTGTTCAGTCTGGAACAGATAACGTATGTTTACACGATGATTTTGCTAAAAGCGGGGTCTTTGCTCATTATCACAGTTGTGTTCCGTATACTGATTCAAAAACGGTTTGTGTCGGTGCAGCCGCGGCTTAAACTGCGGGGAATGCTTCTGGTGCCCGTCATCAGCATGATTTTGATTTTCTGGTTTACGGTTAGTGCTGATGTGTTTTTAATGCGCTTTGGGTACGAATGGTTAATCGTATACTGTGCGCTGGTGCTGGTGATCAATCTGTATTGTTTTTATTTCTGGCATGATGTTTCCAAGACACAGGAATTGAAGTATAAGTTGGAGCTGATGCGACAGCAGAATGAACTGACCCATCAATTTTATGCGGATTTGGAAGAAAACTATGCCAAGTCGCGCAAGGTCATTCATGATATCCGAAACCATTTGCAGATGCTTGAACAGTCTCAGAAATTTGCCGAATCTCAGGGGTATTTCGAGGACGTGCACCAGATGCTCAATGCGCTGGGCATGACATATTATACGGATAACCGTATGCTGAATATTATCTTGAATGATAAATTAAAATCGCTTCGGCAGGAGCAGGTGACATGCCAGCTTCGAGGTGTTCAGCTTGATTTTTTATCGGAGATGGACACGACGACAATCTTTGCAAATCTCTTGGATAACGCGCTGGAAGCAGCAGAAGGATCAGAGAATTTTGAGCTTGAACTTTGGGGAGAACAAATACAGGATTTCTGCGTGATAAAGCTGTCAAACACGACTGGCGGAACCTATGTGCCCGGATTGTCAGAAAAGGCTGGACATGAGGGAATTGGATTGGAAAATGTACAGAATGCAGTCGAGAAATATCACGGTACATTACAGACAGGGCAGAACGGACAGACGTTTTTTGTGACATTGATGTTTCCTGATAATAGTTAAAGTGAAAATTCGAATGGAGTAGTTCGTGTAAATAAAGTATTTGGGAAAGGAAAGATTTGTATGAAAAAAGGATTTTGTAAGATAACCGTGCTTTTGGTAATGTTGTTTGCGCTCACTGCCTGCGGTGCGCAGCCGCTGCCAGAACAGTTTGAGGAGGACACCGTGAGAGAGGCGGCGGAACAGGCAATTTCTTATTTTAATGAGAAGGATTATCAGAGCATCATAGAAATGGGCAATGATGATTTTCAGAGAGTTCTGACAGAGGAGGAGTTTGCCGCCCAGAGTGACCCGTATCTTGATAAGTGCGGGGCATTTCAGGAGATTTCCAAGACCATTTTCTTAGGAAATATTGACGAGGAAACGCAGGCGGCATATGGCGGCGTTGTTATGGTCGGAAGCTATGAGGAGGGGACAATACAGTTTACGATTGCCTTTAATGAGGACATGGATTTGGTGCAGTTTATAATCAGATAAATAGAACATGAACTCTTGAAAAGTGAGGACATGGAGTTAATGCAATTTTTAATCAGATAAGGAACTATCCAATATAGAAAGGAAAATGAATGAGAGACGTTAAAGATTTAGATCAGAAATCAGATCAGGAAGCAAAGAGACTGAAAATCTATCTTGCAGCCGCCTATGGTGTCACTTTTTTGATGGGGCTGCTCATGTGGTTTGGCAACAGCAGGCACTATGACCTGAGCGCGTTTCCAAATGCGCAAATGTATTATCCGGCGGCGGGGGTGATGCTGGGCGTGCTGTTTATCCAAAAGGGGGATGCGCTGGTTCCAAAGGTGTTTTTTATATTTTTGAGCTGTGTGACAGTTCTATTGGCAGTGGCGGCAGTGTTGTCGGTGATTCAGCCTTATGCAATGGTATTTTATATGGGAATGCCAGTATCATTGTGGACGCTGGTGCAGCAGGTGCTTATTATCGGCGCAAGCATCGCGGGCTGGATTCTCCTGCTTTTGACAAAGAAGGAAAAACGCAGAGCGTATGGATTGTGCTGGAACAAGAGCGGGGCATCATGGTTTTGTATTGTTTTGTTTGTGGGGGTCTATCTCTTTAGAACAGTGCTCGCAGTCCTTTGGAGTGGACAGATCAGCGCGCTTGGCATGATTGCGAAGAATCCGAATACATGGCTGATGCTGGCGGTGCTTCCAGTGAATTTCTTTTTTGGGTTCACTGCGTTTTTCGGTGAAGAATACGGGTGGCGGTATTATCTACAGCCCTTGATGCAGAAGCGTTTTGGTATGCGGGGCGGAGTGCTTCTGCTCGGCGTCGTGTGGGGCATCTGGCATCTGCCGGTTGATTTATTTTACTATACACAGGACAGTCAGTTGCTGATGGTACTGTCACAGCAGATTACGTGTATCACGCTTGGCATCTTTTTTGCCTATGCTTATATGAAAACAGAAAATATCTGGGTTCCAGTGATACTGCACTATCTGACCAATAATCTCGTTCCGATTGTCTCTGGCGTTTATACAGCCAGCGTATTTGAGAACCAGTCGCTTACATGGGGAGATCTGTTGATGTCATTTATCGTGAATGGATTGATTTTTGGCGTGTTTTTGTTTGCAAAGCCATTTCGGCAGAAAATGAATGTCTAGGAAAATGAACGTCTAAAAAATTTTTCTTTCCATTTTGCATTCTTTGTGGTAAAATGGGCGTTGGTTTATGGATATAGAAAGGATGGCAGACAAATGACAGCGTTTCAGGAATTGTTCTCGGATTTTTATAAGTGTTTTATCAAGGAAGACCGCTACAAGCTCTTGGTGAGTGGTATCGGCGTGACGGTCAAGGTCTCGCTGCTGGCAGTTTTTATTGGTATTTTGATCGGACTGCTGATTGCGATGTGCAATCTCTCAAAGAGAAAGCCGCTTAAATTCATTGGAAGCCTGTATACAGATGTCATACGAGGCACGCCTTCCGTGACGCAGTTAATGATTATCTATTTTGTGATTTTTGCCACGGTGGACTTGGACAAATGGATTATCGCGGCGATTGCTTTTGGTATTAATTCCGGTGCCTATGTATCCGAGATTATCCGTGCCGGCATTATGTCGGTGGACCACGGGCAGACAGAAGCAGGCAGGTCCTTGGGGCTGAATGCATTTCAGACAATGACACGGATTGTCATTCCGCAGGCGGTCAAAAATATTTTTCCAGCGCTGTGCAATGAGTTTATCGTGCTGATTAAGGAGACAGCGATTGTCGGTTATGTGGGACTTATGGATATCCAGAAGGCGGGAGATTTTATCAAGAGCGCCACATTTTTAGCCTTTATGCCGCTGATTGGAACGGCAGTGATCTATTATGTGCTCATCAAGATTCTGACTTTGTTACTCCATAGAATCGAAATGATGCTGAGAAAATCCGATATCCGTTAGGAGGATAGTTTGACTATGAGAAAAGATATGATAATCGTAAAGAATCTACATAAAAAATTTGGAGACCTGAGCGTTTTAAATGGGATTAACGAGCATATTTCTCCGGGGGAGGTGGTCGTCGTGATTGGTCCGTCTGGCTCTGGAAAGAGTACCTTTCTCAGATGCTTGAATCTGCTTGAAGATGTGACAGAGGGTGAGATTTATGTAGATGACCAGATGATCAATGCGCCCAAGGTGAATATCAACGAAGTCCGGCAGAAAATGGGCATGGTTTTCCAGCAGTTTAACTTGTTTCCGCATCTGACCATCATGGAAAATATCACGCTGGCGCCAGTTCTTCTGAAAAAAATGACAAAGGAACAGGCTGAGAAAAGAGGGCTTGAACTCTTAAAGCGCGTCAATCTGGAAGAAAAGGCGCAGGCGTATCCGGCGCAGTTGTCCGGCGGGCAGAAGCAGCGTGTTGCCATTGCGAGGGCACTTGCCATGAATCCAGAGATTATGCTGTTTGACGAGCCGACCTCGGCGCTTGACCCAGAGATGGTGGGGGAGGTGCTCGATGTGATGAAGGACCTTGCAAAATCCGGCATGACGATGGTGATTGTCACACATGAAATGGGCTTTGCGCGGGAAGTCGCGACAAGGGTGCTCTTTGTCGATCAGGGTGTGATTATGGAGAGCGGTACGCCGGAGGAGGTATTTAACCAGCCCAAAAATGAGCGGACAAAGCTATTTCTGAGCAAAGTTTTATCATGACCGAATACGGTGTTATTACGCCACTTGGCTTAATATATAGATAATTTTCAAAATTTAGAGGAGGATTCAGTATGAAAAAAGCAACGAAAGCGGCAGCGCTTGTGCTCACTGTGGTTATGATGGCAGCGTCATTGACTGCGTGTGGAAAGAGCGCAGAGCCCGGCGAGGTAAAAGACACCACGGCAGCGGCGCAGAATGAGAATGCAAATGCAACAGGAGAACAGGGGGAGTCAGACGCAGAGAATGCAGCCCCGGCAGCAGGCGGCACGCTGATTTTTGGGACAAACGCAGAGTTTCCGCCGTTTGAGTATGTGACAAGCAGCGGCGTGATTGACCAGTATGACGGCATTGATATGGCGATTGCGAAGAATATCGCAGAGGCGAATGGTATGACAGCAAAAGTAGAGAACATGGAGTTTGAGTCGCTGTTAATCGCTTTGCAGAACGGTCAGATCGACGCGGCAATTGCGGGTATGACCGTGACAGAGGACAGAATAGAGGAGGCTGATTTCTCGACGCCTTACTACACAGCGACGCAGGTAATGATCGTGAAGGAGGATTCCGATATTGCATCGGCAGCAGATCTGGCAGACAAGAAAATCTGTGTCATTCAGGGCTATACCGGAGAAATCTGTGTGAAAGACATGGGGTATCCATATGAGGCATTCAAAAAGGGAACGGATGCCATCATGGAGCTCATAAATGGAAAGTGTGATGTCGTTGTGCTTGACTCTGCGACAGCACAGAAGTATGTAAGTGATAATGAGGGCTTGAAAATTGTGGAGGACGCCGCTGCATTTGAGTCGGAGGAGTACGCAATCGCAGTAAAGAAAGGAAACACAGAGCTGCTTGACAAGATTAACGCCGTGATTGACACGATGCTTGCAGACGGCACTGTAGCTGAGCTGGGCGCGCAGTACATAGAGGCGATTTCTGCGGAGTAAATTCTGCGCGGCATCGAGTTCAAAAGACACGTTTCGAGGCGTGTCTTTTTTTGTGCACACGGGCGTCCAAAGAGAAAATGTCCGCGGAAGAAAACAGACGTTTACATGAACGGTAGCTGTCAAATTTTTAGTAGCATTTATAGCAAGGATATGATACACTACAAAGTGATGCGTAAAGTTATTGGATGACGGGCACTGCAAGCCCACTATCGTATAGTTAGATACTAGGACATTAGATACAGTTTATGAGGAGGACTGGCGTTGGACAGAAATACCGCAAGGGAAAATATTATAGAATTAAAGCATATCAGCCGTACCTTTGATGACGGCTTTCGTGTGGTGGATGATTTTAATTTGACAATACAGCGGGGAGAGTTTGTCACTTTTCTGGGACCTTCGGGTTGTGGCAAGACCACAACGCTGCGTATGATTGCAGGTTTTGACAAGCCGACGGAGGGCGAATTGCTGTTAAATGGTGAGGATATCCGAGATCTGCCGCCGAATAAGCGCCCTATTAATACTGTTTTTCAGCGATATGCGCTTTTTCCGCACTTGAATGTCTTTGAAAATGTTGCGTTTGGATTGAAATTAAAGAAACTGCCAAAGTCGGATATCATTAAAAAAGTCAAGAAGGCATTGGAGATGGTAGACCTTGAGGATTTTGAGAATAGAGGGATACAGACATTGTCTGGCGGACAGCAGCAGCGTATCGCGATCGCCAGAGCGATTGTAAACGAACCGGAAATTTTGCTGTTAGACGAGCCGTTGGGCGCATTGGATTTAAAGATGCGCAAGGAAATGCAGTTGGAGTTAAAGGGGATGCATGAGAAGCTTGGCATCACGTTTATCTATGTGACGCATGACCAGGAGGAAGCGCTTACCATGTCGGACAAGATCGTTGTGATGTCAGAGGGAAAGATTCAGCAGATTGGAACGCCGGAGGATATCTACAATGAGCCAACAAACGCTTTTGTCGCGGATTTTATCGGGGATAGCAACATCTTTAGCGGCATCATGACAGGCAAGTGCAGGGTACGGTTCTGCGGTGCTGAGTTTGAGTGTGTGGATGATGTCGAACACGGCACGATGATTGATGCAGTGGTAAGGCCTGAAGATGTGACTATTACGGCACCGGAACGGGGAATTATCAGAGGTATCGTGACCTCGGTGATATTTAAGGGAGTGCACTATGAGATTATCGTACAGTCCGGCAAGAATGAGATTGTGGTGCAGTCTACCCGAAAGGCGGAGCTGAATGCTGTGGTGGGTTTGTACATTGAGCCGGAGGGGATACACATCATGTTGGCGGAAAATACCATAAACCGCATTGAGTCCGGGGTGGACAAGGAGTACAAGCTAAGTTTTCTCGGGGGAATGCTGGATTGTGACATTGCAGCTCTCATCGCAGGGGCGGCGTTTAACACGGACGGCGTTCTGGTCGATGCACACGGCGATGTGATTGAACCTGACCGCATCAAGGTGATTGTGTCTGTAAAACCAGATGATATTACCATGAGTGACGACAAAGAGGCGGGGATTCTAAGGGGTCACATTATCAATTTGATTTACAAGGGGGATCACTATAGTTACGTCGTGCGGACGGAGGAGGATGAGGATTTTATTGTGTCCGATGAATACCTCTGGAATATGGATGATTACGTGAGCTTACAAATCCCGAAGGAGAAGTTTCACTATGCTTTGAAAAAATAGCGCAGGAGACTGCCAAACGATACTGGAGGAGGTTACTAGATGAATCGATTTCGTTTTCAGAGATCCCAGCTCTGCATACCATATGGTCTGTTTCTGGTCTGCTTCGTGCTGGCGCCTTTGGTGGTAATTATATACTATGCATTCACAAACGGGGAGGGAAAACCTACCCTTGAAAATCTCACGGGCTTTTTTTCGAGTCCGAACACAATCGGTACGCTTGCTTATAGTCTTGGCATTGCGGTGTCTACCACCTGTGCATGTCTGCTGCTGGCATATCCGATTGCATATATATTGGCGCGCAGCAAAATGAAGCACAAATCGGTGATTCTCATGATTTTTGTGATGCCCATGTGGATAAATTTTACACTCAGGATCACAGCGCTCAAGGAAATATTGACGGTGATAGAGGGAAATCTAGCATATCACCCTTTTTTGAATACCCTGATTGGGATGACGTATGATTTTCTGCCGTTTATGATCTTACCGATCTATACGACTTTGTTAAAGCTGGATAACAGCCTGTTAGAAGCGTCAGCAGACCTTGGGGCGGACACTGTCCAGACTTTTCTGAAAGTAACATTTCCACTGTCGGTTCCGGGTATTATCAGCGGTATTGTGATGGTGTTTTTGCCGTCCATGACAAATTATGTTGTTTTGGATATGCTATACAATAGCACCTATATCATGGGCAGTCTGATCGGTGCATATTTCAGTGCGTATGACTGGCATAACGGCTCGATGATCGCACTGATTCTTTTGGTGATTATTTTGCTGTTTACATTGTTCACAAACCGCTATGCGGACGAGGATGCGGGCAGCAGCAGAGGAGGTGTGCTTGGATCATGAAACAGTTTTTTGGCAGGGCATTTCTGGCGTTGATGATTCTATTGTTATATCTGCCTATTTTTGTGCTGGCAGTGTACAGTTTTACAGATTCTGCAAATATCGGGGCGATTCATGGATTTACGCTGAAGAATTATGAGACATTGTTTACCAAACCTGATTTGCGGGCAATGATCTTGGGGACGCTGGTGCTTGCGATTGGCTCTGCTTTCGTCTCGACAGTGTTTGGCACGCTCGGCGCCGTGGGGGTCTTTTATTCGGGGCGCTTTGGGAATGCTGTGGTGGGGGCGTTGAATCAGGTTCCAGTTGTCAATGCGGAGGTGGTGACAGCTTTCTCACTGTGTATTCTTTTGATAGGCGTATGCGGCGTGGATAAGGGCAGCTTTCTCTCATTGCTGATCGGTCATGTCGTGTTGGAGGCGCCTTTTGTGTATCTGTCGGTGGTGCCTAAATTAAAACAGATGGACAACAGCCTCTATGAAGCGGCATTAGATCTGGGGGCATCCCCGGCGGTGGCGCTGAGACGTGTGGTGCTGCCGCAGATTTTTCCCGGCGTTGTATCCGGGTTTGCGCTGGCGGTTACACTGTCGCTGGATGATTATTTTATCACGAGCTATACGAAGCCTGCGATGTTTGACACCATCAGCACATATGTGGTGAACGCGACGAGAGGTTCACAGACAGAGATCAAGACAGCGCTGTGGGCGCTATCGACGATTATATTTGTCGTTGTGGTATTGATGGTAATGTTTATGAATGTGACGGGGAATCGGAGTGACAAAAACGGCAAGAGAGCAGGTGCAGGAAATGAGAAAGACTAAGAGAATGCATTCGTTTGCTGCGGCAGGGATCGTTGTATTGTGCGGGATGCTGGGGCGGACGGTGTATGCAGACGAGGAGCCTGTCGTGCTGCGCGTGTGCAGTTGGGAGGAGTATATCGACCTTGGCGAGTGGGATGCGGAGGAAGCGATCGAGCTTGAAAATGGTGCTGTGATCTTTGGAGAGAAGCCATTGTATGAGGATTTTGAGGAGTGGTACAAGGAGACTTATGGCAGGGAAGTGCGGGTTGAGTACTCCTGCTTTGGGACGAATGAGGATTTGTACAATCAGCTCAATATGGGAGATACCTATGATTTGGTATGTCCTTCGGAGTATATGATCATGAAGCTGATCGCAGAGGACAGACTTGTACCCTACTCAGACCATTTTTATGACACACAGGATGTACACAATTATTACATTCGAAATGTGTCTCCTTATATCCAGAAAACGCTGGAGTCAAATGAGATTGACGGTGTGTACTGGAGTGACTACGCCGCGGGCTATATGTGGGGCGTCACAGGGGTGCTGTACAATCCGGCGCTTGTGACAGAGGAGGAGGCAGCTACATGGGAAATCTTTGGCAATCCCAAGTTCAGCAGGCAGATTACATTGAAGGACAATGTGCGCGATTCCTATTTTGCAGCACTGGGAATTTTGAAGGCGGATGAGCTGACAGATGAAGCACTTCGTCGCTCGGACACGTATCATGACCAGCTGGCTGACATAATGAATGATGTGCGGCCAGAGACAATTGACCAGGCGCAGGAGCTATTAAATCAATTAATGGACAATGTATATTCTCTTGAGACAGACAGCGGTAAGGCAGATATGATCACAGGGAAGATTGTGGCAAATTACCAGTGGTCAGGAGATGCGGTATATGCGATGGACCAGGCGGATGAAGATGATTTTGAACTGAGATTTGCTGTGCCCAAGGAGAGCACAAATCTCTGGTTTGACGGATGGGTGATGCTCAAAAATGGTATTCGTGGGGATGCGGACAAGCAGCACGCAGCAGAAGCGTTTGTCAATTATTTATCAAGGACAGACAGCGCTGTGAGAAATATGTACTATATCGGCTACACTTCATCAATCGCTGGAAATGCACAGGATGATACCATCTATGAATACTTGAAATGGTGCTATGGCGCCGACGGCGAAGAGGAAATTTTAGAATATCCAGTTGGTTATTTTTTTAGCGGAGACAACAGTGATGCGCACTATATCCTGCAATCGACTGTCAGCCAGATGGGCAGGCAGCTATACAGCCAGTATCCGCCGCAGGATGTCATAGACAGAGCGGCGGTCATGCGGTATTTTGATGCGGATGCAAACAAGGCGATCAATCAGATGTGGATCAATGTCAGATGTTTTGATATTGATGATATCCCAATGGGCGTCTGGATGGCGTTGCTTGCAGCATTGATGTTCGCGATCTCTATGGGATTCAGAAAAAGTAGGAGGAGATAGATAAAATGTCAACAATCGATCAAAGTAAAATCAGAAATTTCTGCATTGTGGCGCATATCGATCACGGTAAATCCACGCTTGCAGACAGAATTATTGAAAAGACGGGACTCTTGACCAGCCGTGAGATGCAGGATCAGATTCTTGATAATATGGAATTGGAGCGTGAGCGGGGAATCACGATCAAGGCGCAGACTGTCCGCACGGTATACAGAGCGCAGGACGGAAATGAGTACATCTTGAACTTGATTGACACACCGGGACATGTTGACTTTAACTATGAAGTGAGCCGTGCGCTGGCAGCATGTGACGGAGCAGTCCTAGTGGTGGACGCGGCGCAGGGAATTGAGGCGCAAACATTGGCAAACGTGTATCTCGCGCTAGATCATGACCTTGATGTATTTCCAGTCATTAACAAGATAGATCTGCCGAGTGCACGTCCTGACTGGGTGAAAAATGAGATTGAGGATGTCATCGGTATCGAGGCGCAGGATGCGCCGTTGATATCAGCCAAAAACGGTGTGGGGATAGAGGATGTGCTGGAGGCGATTATCGCCAAAATACCTGCGCCCAAGGGCAGCGCGGACAATCCGTTAAAGGCGCTCATCTTTGACTCCCTCTATGATTCCTACAAGGGGGTTATTGTCTTTTGCCGCATTATGGAAGGGCGTGTTTCCAAAGGAACCAAGATAAAGATGATGGCAACAGGTGCGTCTGCCGATGTCGTGGAGGTTGGGTATTTCGGCGCAGGACAGTTTATACCCTGTGAGGAGCTTTCTGCCGGAATGGTAGGCTATCTGACAGCATCGATCAAGAATGTGAAAGACACCGCGGTCGGCGATACGGTTACAGATGCAGAGAATCCCTGTGCAGAGCCTCTTTCGGGATACAAGAAAGTGCTTTCTATGGTGTACTGTGGACTTTATCCCGCAGACGGCGCAAAGTATCCTGATTTGAGAGATGCACTGGAAAAACTACAATTAAATGATGCGTCGCTGTTCTATGAGCCGGAGACTTCAATCGCGCTGGGGTTTGGCTTCCGGTGTGGATTTTTAGGGCTGCTTCATCTTGAAATCATACAGGAACGTCTGGAGCGTGAGTACAATCTTGATCTCGTGACGACGGCGCCGGGTGTTGTCTATAAAGTTTACAAGACAAACGGAGAGGTGGTGGAGCTGACCAATCCGTCCAATCTGCCAGACCCGTCGGAGATTGACTACATGGAGGAGCCGATTGTCACAGCGGAAATTATGGTCACGACAGAATTTATTGGTTCGATTATGGAGCTTTGCCAGGAGCGGCGCGGACGTTATCTCGGTATGGAGTATGTGGAGGAAACGCGGGCGCTGTTAAGGTATGAGCTTCCATTAAACGAGATTATTTATGACTTTTTTGATGCGCTTAAGTCGCGCTCGAGAGGCTATGCGTCCTTCGACTATGACATCAAAGGCTACGAGCAGTCTGAGCTTGTCAAGCTGGACATTCTCATCAACAAGGAGGAAGTCGATGCGCTGTCTTTTATTGTGCACAAGCAGTCTGCCTATGACAGAGGCCGAAGGATGTGTGAGAAACTCAAGGATGAGATTCCACGGCATCTGTTTGAGATTCCCATACAGGCGGCTGTAGGCGGCAAGGTGATTGCGAGGGAGACGGTGAAGGCAATGCGCAAGGACGTTCTGGCAAAGTGCTATGGCGGTGACATCACACGCAAAAAGAAGCTGCTTGAAAAACAGAAAGAGGGCAAGAAGCGTATGCGGCAGGTTGGTAATGTCGAGATTCCGCAAAAGGCGTTTATGTCAGTACTTAAGTTGGATGATTCAAAATAGTACAGTGGAAAGTGAGATCAGAGCAATGGAAATGGCAGTTTCGGATAAAGAGGTGTAAAAGGCAATGCGTTCGATCGGTGTGTATCTTCATATTCCCTTTTGTGTACAGAAGTGTGCCTACTGTGATTTTCTCTCAGGACCAGCGACTAGACAGCGGCAGCAGGAATATGTAGAGGCATTGTTGAGAGAGATTGCGTGGGAGTCCAAACACTATACAGAATATATCATAAAGTCCGTATTTTTGGGCGGCGGCACACCGTCTGTGCTGGGCGCTGACGAGATAGCAAAAATCTTGGCTTGTCTGAGAACCTGTTATCAGATGGATGCAGCGGCGGAAATCACAATGGAGATGAATCCTGGCACCGCAGATTGGGGGAAGCTGCTATGCCTAAAAAAGGCTGGAATCAACCGTTTAAGCATTGGTTTGCAGTCTGCGGATAATGCTGAGTTGAAAATGATGGGGCGCATTCATACGTATGAAGAATTTCTGCGAACATATCATCAGGCAAGGGCGGCTGGCTTTGCCAATATCAATATCGATCTGATGTCCGCGCTGCCAGGACAGCACATTGATAGCTGGGTTCAGACGCTTGAAAAGGTGGTCGCATTGCAGCCGGAGCATATTTCGGCTTACAGCTTGATGCTGGAAGAGGGAACACAGCTCTATGAGAGACAGGATGTGCTGCCGCCTGTGCCAGATGAGGACGAGGATAGACAGATGTATCAGGAGACGAAGCGGATCTTGGCTGCACAGGGATATCACCGTTATGAAATTTCAAACTATGCTAAAAAGGGATATGAGTGCAGACATAACTGCATTTATTGGCAGCGTGGATGCAGGCATACCGCAGATTTTGTTGGTTTTGGGCTTGGTGCCAGTTCGACTGTAGGAGATAGTCGTTGGAAAAATACAGATGATATGAAGCGTTATCTATCCGTTTTGCAGAAGCAGAATAACCGCGTGTATGATAGCCGGCTGATGGATGATAGTACTGTCGGGGAGAGCGTGAAGGAGGCTGTAACGATACTTTCTGTCGAGGAACAAATGGAAGAATTTATGTTCCTGGGTCTGCGCATGATGGAAGGCGTCTCTAAACAGGAGTTTGCGGACAGCTTTGGGAAAGATCTGGATGAAGTATATGGTAGTGCGTTGCAAAAATGGATTCAGATGAAAATGATGTCACTTCACGGCAATATGGTCTGTCTGACAGATGCGGGCATTGATGTCAGCAACACGGTGTTGTCGAGTTTTGTATTAGGATAGGAGGAGCGCATGGAAAAAAAACTGACACATGACGAGATGCATGAAGCAGGAATTGTACACACGCACGCACATACGCATAAAGAAACCAAAGCAGTCCTAAATAGAATGTCGAAAATCATAGGTCATATGGAAGCGGTGAAGACAATGGTGGAGACTGGAAGGGACTGTAGTGAGGTATTGATACAACTGGCTGCCGTCAAGTCTGCGATCGGCGGTGTCAGCCGTGTGATACTAAAGGACCACATTGACCATTGTATTGTCGATGCAGTGCGACAGAATGATACAGAGTCTATTGAGGAGCTCAAAAAGGCGATAGACAAATTTTTATAAGAAAGGCAGGAAGTGAGGATGAAGGAACAAAAAAGCATGATTTTATATTATGTGCAGGATGAAAAGAAGAAGATACAGCTGGAGGTCATTGGCATGAGTATGTCTATCGAAACAAAACAGATAAAGCCGTCTGATCTCAATACACAGATTGGAAAATTAGTAGGAATAAAGGATATCGCACCGCTAGATCTGACACGGACTGAGAAACCGCCAGTGATCTTTTGTATGCCGGAAATCATCATCTTTTCAGGGATATCCAACAAAAAGCTGGACGAGTTTTTATTTTCATATAAAAATGTGGGCCTCACTCCGACAAAGCTCAAAGCGGTTACAACACCGAAAAATATTCATTGGACACTGTACCAGCTTATCCAGGAACTCTCCTCTGAGAGAGAGCAGATTGAAGGAACAGCCAGAAGACTGTCGGAAGCAAAAAAGGAGAGGGAATAAGATATGCAGATCGATCAGTTTCAACATGATGATAACTGGCAGGCTATCAAAGATGCTGCCATGAATACTGTCAACAAAACTACGGGAAAGTATCCAGACTCTGTCTGGAAGCGAAAGCTTATCCTGTCAGAGCATTCGCCAATCAGGCGCATGAAATTTTATTGGCGCTGGAAAGATTTGAAGTCATGGGTCAGCGTGCACATGGTACGACATAAAATAGGAATTGAACACTGGGTATCCACTCAGCGCAGTGACCGGACCGGCATCGACCGGGATGCACTTCCGCAGGGGGCGTTGGTAAACCATGCGTGTGAGGCGGATGCGCAGGCGTTGATCAATATCAGCCGCAAGCGCCTGTGCAGTTGCGCAAGTGCCGAGACACGCGAGGCATGGCAGTTGGTCAAGGAGGAGGTTGCAAAGACAGAGCCGGAGCTTGCAAGCTGTATGGTGAAGGAGTGTATATACAGGGGATTCTGCCCGGAAATGTACTCCTGCGGATACGATAAGACAGAAGCTTTTCAAGAGGAATTGACAGCCTATCGGCAGGGGAATCATTAAAGACGAAAATCACTGTATTCACGCAAAACCCATTGTGTAAATACGAGATCTGCGGTAAGGTATAACTATCAGGAAAACAGATTACTGCAAATACTCCTGAGAGAGAAAGGAGGAGATCTCATGACAAACACAATGGTGTGGCTGGCTGCGATGATCGTACTGATTATCATTGAGATAGTGACGGTAGGACTCACTACAATCTGGTTTGCAATCGGTGCATTGGTTGCAATTATTGTCTCGATGCTGGGCGGCGGAATTATTTTTCAGATGACAGTATTTTTGCTGGTATCACTCGGTATGCTGATATTCACAAGACCCTTGGCGATAAGGTACATAAACAATACGCGCACAAGGACAAATTACGAGGGAATCATCGGGAAGGTAGTGCGGATTACACAGGATGTTGACAACATCGCAGGACAGGGAAACGCAGTTGTCAATGGTCAGGAATGGACGGTGCGCGCTGCGGAGGACAAGAGCAAGATTGCGGCAGGAAGTCTCGCAAAAGTTGTTGATATCAAAGGAGTACGACTGATTGTAGAGAAGTACGAAGATGGCTGAAAATGCTGGTCGTGTATGAGGAGGAGGTTTTTGTATGATAGAGATTTTATTGGCTATATTATTTATTATGATAGTGATTCTGGCGACAAATGTTCGTATTGTTCCGCAGGCGTATGCTTATGTTATAGAGCGGCTTGGCGGATATGATACGACTTGGGGTGTGGGAATTCATTTCAAGATTCCTTTTCTTGACAGAGTTGCGAAGAAAGTCAATTTGAAGGAACAGGTGGTGGATTTCCCGCCGCAGCCCGTGATCACAAAAGATAACGTGACGATGCAGATTGATACGGTGGTATTTTTCCAGATCACAGACCCGAAGATGTACGCATATGGCGTGGATAATCCCATCATGGCAATTGAGAAGCTGACAGCGACAACGCTTCGAAATATCATCGGTGAGATGGAGCTTGATCAGACTTTGACGTCCAGGGAGATTATTAACACAAATATGCGCTCGGCGCTCGACGTTGCTACGGACCCGTGGGGAATCAAGGTAAACCGTGTTGAGTTAAAGAACATTATCCCGCCAGAAGCGATTCGAAACGCAATGGAAAAGCAGATGAAGGCAGAGCGTGAGCGCCGTGAGGCGATTCTCCGGGCAGAGGGTGAGAAGAAATCGACAATCCTTGTGGCGGAAGGTCAGAAGGAGTCTGCAATCCTTGAGGCAGAGGCAGAAAAGCAGGCTGCAATTCTCCGCGCGGAAGCTGAGAAGGAGAAGAGAATCCGAGAGGCGGAGGGTCAGGCGGAGGCCATTCGTGTCGTGCAGATGGCAAATGCGGAGGGAATCAAATACCTCAGAGACGCAGGCGCTGATGAGGCGGTACTTACGATCAAGAAGCTTGAGGCATTTGAGAAAGCTGCAAACGGCAATGCTACGAAGATTATTATTCCTTCGGAAATCCAGGGAGTAGCTGGGCTTGTGAAGTCTGTAGGAGAAGTTTTGAAGTAAAAGCGGAACAAAACGGGAGGAACTATACACATGACAAGGATATTGGTGCTAGAGGACAGTAAGGACTGCTTAAATGCGATTACTGCGATGCTGGAAAAGGTATCTGACAGGGTGTGCGCTGTTCCTGTAAATAGTCTGGAGGAGGCAAGAGCTGCGCTGGCAGAGGAAGCGCAGCCGCCCTTTCAGGCTTTTTTGTTGGACATTAATCTGGACTGTAATGACAAGGAGGATGTCTCAGGAATAACCTTTGCGCGGGAAGTTCGCATGAGACGGGAGTATGCGTTCACGCCGATTGTCATGATTACCTCGCTGGCAAACATGGAATTGACGGCATATAGGGAGCTGCACTGCTATCAGTATCTCATAAAGCCCTATAACGAACAGGATATAGAGAAACTGGCTGGAAAGCTGCTGTTTTTGTCCCAACAGGGGGAGACGCGGGACGCATTTGTGGTAGTGAAAAAGGAAAGTGTAAATTATAAAATATTCTGTAAGGACATAGTGTGTGTCAAAGCAGTGCCGCGGGGAGTTTTGCTTGTATTATCAAAGGAAGAAATGAAAGTACCATATCTATCGATCAAGCAGCTGCTCGATAAATTGCCGAATGATAAATTCTTGCAGGTGCACCGCATGTGTGTGGTGAATCTGGATTATGTTGAGTACGTAGATACTGTAAACGGATTCATTCGTATGAAAAACGGGGAGCAAGTGGAAATTGGCATCACATATAAGAGTGATATAAAGAAAAGGCTGTGTGTGTGACAGCCTGTCTTTAAGGCACATGACAAAGCTTATTGCGGAATGGCTTGTGTATCATACTCTTGACAGTATTGCGAAAGGATATAGGAGATAACACTTGGCTCTACACGGATTTCATGGATGCTTCACAGCATATAAGAATGGACTTATAAAGAATTTTTGAATCAATGAAGGGGAAAAGGAGTGTGTTGCAATGGCTGAGCTTGGCAGAATATTTTTATATAGAATCTTTTGTGTGGTCGCGCTCATAATTGCACTCTATCTGCTGGTTGACCTGTATCTGAGTCACACGTTGGATATCAAGGTAATGGTATTGTTTGGCATTGTCTTTTCTGTTATTATATTTGGCTTTTTTGACTGGGCGCAGAACTATGCAGCACTGCGGCGTCAGGAACAGGAGTTAAAGATTTACAAGCTGTACATCAAGCCAATGGAGGAGTTGACAAAGGATATCAGGGCACGGCAACATGAGTTTGACAATCATATGAATGCGATTTTGAATATGCATGTGACCATTGATGACTATGACGAGCTTGTCAGAGCACAGTCAGCGTACTGCAAGGATATTTACGGAGATAAATCACGCTGTAATCCGGCACTGCTGCGCATATCGGACAAAATACTCGCGGGATTTTTATATAGCAAAATTATCAGTGCGCCGGCTTATATTGACATAGATATACAGGTGCTGAGCCAGGAAATTGTGACGTCTGTGTCAGAACACGCGCTTGTCGAAATCATTGGGACTCTGACTGACAATGCATTTGAGGCTGCGACACCGCGAAACAATAAGGTGGAGATGGTGCTCGATGCCATAAATGACAAGCTGATTTTTATGATTAAAAATCAAGTGGAAAACCTCACTATGGGTGAGATTTCCCACTTTTTTGAAAAAGGATTCACAACCAAAAACAACCATGAGGACAGAGGACTTGGACTCTATCAGGCAAACCAGATTGCAAAGCGCCACAAGGGAGAGATCACAGTGGAGCTGCTAGAGCACGCGGACGGACAGGAGATTTGTTTTGGTGTGAGGATATAGTTTTTCGTTGTTCTCATCATTTCGCGGTATAGCTTCCGACAATTTCACCTCGGCTGTCATAGATGACAGAGCGTTCGAGGTCAGAGAGATAAGCTTCTACCGTTTCCAGTATGATATTCTGTTCTTCTTCTGTGATTGTCTCCCGTTGAAGCAGCGCTTTGCATTGGTCTTTTACATCATTCAGGAGTGTTTTCGGATTGTTGAAGCCCGTCATGGACGTATATCCATCTTTTCGCACCAAGACAAATCCAATACTGCCTTCTGTGACACCGCTGATCGGTTTATCGTTTTCGTCAGCCTCACCACAGTAAATATAAAATATTCCGTTTTCCTGTATGATAGTATGATTGACAAAACCTGTTGACTGTACTGGTGAAACGGACTGGGCTGCATATGCCCCAATTGCAAATGCGCTGGCAGACAGCAGTATTGCTGCCATCATAGATATTGTTTTTATAAACTTTGTTTTTTTCTGATAATACATAATCGCACCAAGCCTTTCTTTTATTTGTTCTGCTCCTGCGCTCAAAGTCACAGAAGCAAAAGAATTGTTGTATTGTGTCATAGATTTCAAAAATATAAGTAAGGTATCGCCGTATTCACGTCTTGCACGCCAGTCCAAGTCTTTGATCAGAAGTTCATCGCAGGACAGTTCGCATGATGTGTTGACCTCTTTTGCCAGCAAATATACAATAGGGTTAAACCAGTGAATGCAGATGACAAACTGGATAAACCACTTATACAGCAAATCTTTTTGTCTGTAATGAATCAGCTCATGGGTGAAAATATAGTGTAACGATCTGTCAGTCAGCTCCTTAGTAGGTAAAATCAGGATTGGCCGGAATAAGCCCGTCATCAGGGGCGAAGCAATCAAAGGATTCTGGTATACCTCCACATGCGTTCGGATGCATAGCTGCTCCTTGCAGTCAGATAACAGATTTAAGGTTCTGATATCGGAAATCGCTATGTGACCAGCCTTGATGTAACGGAGAAATTCGTGATAAATGGTTATTTTGCGGATTAGAAATACCAATGCCAGGGCTGACCATATATAAAACAAAAAGTGCGGCAGACGAAAGGCATTCTGTACAGCATATGAGTCAAAGGCTTTGCCGCAGGCTGCCTGGAGTGTGTCTGTGGGTTGTTGGATTATTGGGCCATAAGTTGTTATGTCAGAGAGCGGGAGCTTCTCAAACAAACTGCCGACTACTGTTGTACAGGGGGTGAAAGGCAGCACAAAACGCAGAGCAGCGATGAGCCAGATATAATACTGCCAGCGTTTGCTGAATCTGTTCTTGTAAAAGGGCTTGAATGCCCAGAGCAGCAAATATAGTGCTGTGCCAGATACAGATAATGACAATAGCGTTTTTATAAAATCATCCATTTTCATTTCTCCAAAATTCTTCAATCTCTTTCAGTTCATCGGGTGAGAGAAGCTCCTGCTGCAATAATGTGGACACGAAGCTTTTCACATTTCCCTCGTAGATTTTGTCGAGAAAACGATGTGTCTGCATTGCTTGGTAGTCCTGTTCTGTCACTGTGGCAATGTATTCATTGCGTCTACCGATTTTTTTGACTTTTAAATATCCTTTTTCGATCAGACGTGACAGCAGCGTAAGTACAGTGTTATTTTTCCATTCGTTTTTGTCCTTGTCCAACTCGTCCATGATAAGGGAATATAGGGCTGCTCCGCCACTTTTCCATATAATCCTCATCAAAATCAGTTCGGATTCGGAAATTTGATTTGTCATAGAGTCCTCCTTTTTATATTAACATATTGTAGATGTATTTATATTAACACGTTGTAGGTAGAAATGCAATAGGTATTTGGAAAATAAATTTGAAAAAATAGTCGCTTTTTTGTTAAATATTGGTTATACTGAAAGAGCGTATTAATTTATATATGAAAGGCATCAGGAGAGGAGGCGCGGACACGTGCTAGAATTAAAGAATATATCCTATCATGTTGACGATGAAAACGGAAAGGATATATTGAACCATATTGATTTAAAGATAGATGATCGTTTTACGGCAATCACAGGACCAAACGGAGGCGGTAAATCGACGCTCGCCAAGTTGATTGCCGGAATAATACAGCCGACGGAAGGGCGTATTTTCTTTGAGGGGCAGGACATCACAGGGCTGTCCATCACGGAGCGGGCAAATCTGGGCATCAGTTTTGCTTTCCAGCAGCCAGTGCGGTTCAAGGGAATCACAGTGCTTGATCTTATCCGGCTGGCGGCGAGGGAGAACCTCAGCGTAGAAGGCGCATGTAAGTATCTCGCAGAGGTAGGGCTTTGTGCGCGGGATTATATCAATCGGGAGGTAAATGCCAGTCTGTCTGGCGGAGAACTCAAGCGGATTGAGATTGCGACGGTCATTGCCAGAGGGATGAAGTTGTCTGTGTTTGATGAACCAGAGGCGGGGATTGATCTGTGGAGTTTTCAAAATTTGATTAAAGTGTTTGAGAAAATGCACGACAAGACACAGGGAAATATTGTTATTATCTCGCATCAGGAGCGCATTCTCGACATTGCAGATAAAATCGTGGTGATTGCAAACGGTGAGATCCAGGACATCGGGTCGAAAGCGGAGATTCTGCCCAAATTATTAGACGGCAATCTTGAGTGCAGACATAATGCAGGAGGGTGTATACATGGATGAGATTCAGAAAACATTGCTGATGCAGGTGGCGGATTTGCATGAAGTGCCTGAGGGTGCATACAATATCCGCGCAAACGGGATGTCGGCAGGCAGGCAGTCCACAGAGCATATTGAGATTGTCCCAAAAGAGGATAAACCGGGAATCGATATTTTTATCAAGCCTGGCACCAAAAAGGAAAGTGTGCATATCCCTGTGCTGATGACACAGACGGGACTCAAAGAGCTGGTGTACAATGATTTTCACATTGGAGAGGACTGTGATGTCACGATCGTGGCAGGCTGCGGCATTCACAATGGCGGTGACAAGATGAGCGAGCACAGCGGCATTCATTCCTTTTATATCGGAAAAAAATCGAAGGTGCGGTATGTAGAGAAGCACTATGGTTCTGGTGAGGGCACTGGAGAGCGTGTGATGAACCCGGAGACGATCGTCAATCTGGACGAGGACAGTTATATGGAGATGGATACGGTTCAAATTCGGGGTGTGGATTCCACAGACAGAGTGACGAGAGCAAAGATTGGAAAGGGAGCACAGCTTGTCATCAAAGAAAAATTAATGACGCATGGAAAACAGAAGGCAACGACGAATTTTTATGTGGATTTGGACGGTGAGGATTCCAGCACAAACGTGATTTCGCGCTCTGTGGCGAAGGATTTTTCTGAGCAGACATTTTATTCTCATATTAATGGAAACAACAAATGTGCAGGGCATTCTGAGTGCGACGCGATTATCATGGACAATGCGGTGGTGCGCGCGATACCGGAAATAACGGCAAACAGTATTGATGCGAGCCTGATTCATGAGGCAGCAATTGGAAAGATCGCGGGTGAGCAGTTAATTAAACTGATGACGCTGGGACTGACAGAGGCAGAGGCAGAGGAGCAGATTGTAAACGGATTTTTGAAATAGCCTGCCATGCACAAAATGAGACAAGAATGCGATGATGGAAGACAGAACTATATTATAGAAGCAATCATATAAAATATAACAAAAAACAAAGGAAAGCGAGGTAGTACTATGGAAACAATCAAGTGCATCGAAACTAGGAGAAGTATCAGAAAGTTCACAGCAGAGCAGGTGCCGCATGAGGTGATGCAGGAAATTGTGGCGGCGGCATCCTTTGCACCATCATGGAAAAATACGCAGGTGACGAGATATGTCGTCGTGGAAAGTGCAGATATCAAGGCAAAGCTCGCAGAGGAGGCAACTTTAGGGTTTGAACACAATAATGGTATCATCAAGGGCTGTGCAGCGCTCGTTGTAGTCAATATGGTACATGGGCGAAGCGGTTTTGAGCGCGACGGCTCTTACACAACCTCAAAAGAGGACCGCTGGGAAGTGTTTGATGCTGGACTTGCGACACAGACCTTCTGCCTTGCCGCCCATGAAAAAGGAGTAGGAACTGTGATTCTCGGCATTTTTGACGAGGCGAAAGTCGCTGATATTATCGGTATCGAGGAAGGGCAGAAAGTGGCGGCGCTCGTGGCAGTGGGCTATGCGGACGAGGAGCCGGCTGCGCCTAAGAGAAAGAGTGTGGAGGAGCTGGTAAAATTTGTGTAGCCAGATTTGTGTATTTTTCATGTGCCAGCCAGAAGGAATAGAAGTGTTCGAGTAGAGAGCACTTAAAGTGCTGTAAAGGAGAACATAATTTATGGTGGAGAACGAACTGTGGGATTTATATACAAAAGACCGGGAAAAGACGGGAAGGACACACCGGCGCGGTGAACCGATGAAGGAAGGAGAGTATCATCTTGCTGTACATGTCTGCATTTTTAACAGCAAAAATGAACTGCTTATTCAGCAAAGACAGCCCTTCAAGGAGGACTGGTCAAATATGTGGGATTTAACAGCGGCTGGTTCCGCCTTGCAGGGAGAAAACAGCCAGCAGGCAGCAGAGCGGGAAGTGGCAGAAGAACTGGGACTCAAGATTGATTTGTCGGGAAAGAGACCGAATTTTACCATCAACTTCGTTCATGGTTTTGACGATTATTATTTGTTAGAGCAGGAGGTTGATCCCGCCTCACTTCTATTGCAGAAGGAAGAGGTGCAGGCTGTCCGATGGGCATGCAAAGAAGAAGTGCTTGCAATGAAAGAGCAGGGAATTATGATTCCATACTGGTTTTTGGATAAGCTGTTTGAAGTCAGAGGAATGTTGGATGCACATGGATGACAGTTGGCAGTTCTGGTAATTTTGTGTCAAAATAAAACAATTCATTATGCAGGCACTTGCATGGGCGCGCAGGTGCCTGCTTGTTTATGCATACGGGCACCCCAAGGAAGCATGTCAGCAGAAGCTGACGGGTGCCCGGCGCGGGAGAAGGGGAAAAGGTCATTCCCCTACTCGATAACACACGGACGCGGAGAGGAAATAAGCAGCAAAAGCTGCCCGTGTCCAGCGCGGGAGAAGGGGAAAGTTTATCATTCCCCTACTCGGTTGGTATTTAATTTGCAGGAGTGAAATGGAAATTTTTGAGGAGAAAGGATAGATTATGAAAAAGAAAATATGGTGCACTGCATGGATTTTGTCAGGCTTTATCATGGGAGGGTGCGGCGCAGGTCAGGGCGCAGAGCCGGATTCAGAGCTCGCACAGGAGTTACAGATACCAGATGAAACTGCTGAAAACAAGACTTCTGAAACTGAAATAATCAGTACCGATGAGCTGGACAACGATGCTGCAAATCATGATGATATGAACAATGAAGCTTTGGACAGCGAAGCATCGAAGCAGACACAAACTGGCGAACACCTCCCAGCGATTGGGATCACAACAGAGAAAAAAGAATGGTACACAGACGATGGCGAAACTTTGCTGCTGACAGTTACTGCTGACAAAGTTACAGTGGAAGAAAATGGGTTCGATGCGCTGAATGCCGCACTGTCCGCGCAGTGGGACGGGCTAACGAAGGGCTATGAAGAATTGCTGCAATCAGCCAAAGAGCATTATCAATCAGAGAAAGATTTTGGTTATTATTTTAGCAACTATTATCATCATGAAAATGTTGTGGCGTACAGGATTGATAACCGTGTTGCCAGTTTTTGCTGTATTAATGACAGTTATGAAGGCGGAGCGCACGGAAACTATGACTTTGACGGTGCAACGTTTGATGTAAAAAGCGGCAAAAAAATGCAGCTTGAAGATATGCTGAGCGATGCAGAGGGATTTTATGACAAGGCTGTCAGTTATCTCACCGCAGAACTAGAGGAAAATTACGGGGACGGACTTTTCCCAGAATATAGAGAGGTCGTGAAGGAGGATACGTTTGGCGAGACGCCGGCGTGCTGGTACTTGGACAACACAGGAATCGTGATACAATATAATCCATACAGCGTTGCGCCGTATGCGACAGGTGCGCCGTCTGTGACGCTGCCCTATGATGTGTTTGCTGAATATCTCAAAGAGGAGTATACCAGCCCATGCAGCAGCATGGTAGCGCGCGTGAAGGAGAATGAGGATATCTCAAGGCTCTTGGGCATAGATGGCAAGGTGATGCTGGTGTCTGCGCATGATGAGGAATATGGAGAGACAGAAGTGACAGTGGTGTCAGGAGATTCCAGCGAGACGGTCGGGGAATTTAGCCGCTTTTTAATGGGATATGCGGTAAAACGCGCAGATGGGCGCAGCTTTTTGGTGTTCTACTGTGATTACGCATCGGACGATTTTGTGACATATGTGTATGAAGTCACAGATGGGAACGTGCGGGCATGTGACAAGCTGGAGGGAGCGTCCTTTGAGGATGGATACTCAGGTACATCTGACAAATTTTATCTGGGAACAGATACGCTTAGTCTGTATATGCACTTGGATGTGCTTGGTACCTATTTGGGCAGTATGAAGTATCAGTTGACAGAGGAAGGAAAGCTGGTTCAGACAGAGGAAGTGTTTGCGGTCGATACGGTCTTTGAGCTGAAAGTGGTAAAAGACTTGCCGGTGACTTTGGCGGGGGCAGAGACGACAATCCCCGTGGGCAGTGTGCTCAAGATTACTGGAACAGACAATGCGGGGACTGCGTACTTTAGGCTGGATACAGGCGAGACAGGCACAATTAGCTATGTGCGCGACGATGAACAGTGGCAGCTTTTGATAGATGGTGTGTCAGAGAATGAATATTTTGAGATGGTGCCTTACGCTGGATAGTGCGAGAAGTATTATGTCTCACACCGAGAAATGCCTGAAATACGGCATTTCTCATGTAGATTTGTGATTCCGCGAAGCGGAATCATGGGGGTTATCTTTGGGCAGTTATGTTGTAAGCATAGATGCCCTTTTATGCACACGGGCGTCCAAGGAACAATGTCAGCAGAAGCTGACGGACGCCCGGCGCGGAGAAGGGGAAAGGATTTTCCCCTTCTCGATTGTACACGGACACCCCAAGGAACAATGTCAGCAGAAGCTGGCGGACGTCCGGGGCGGGAGAAGGGGAGAAGGTCATTCCCCTACTTGATTTGCACACGGACACCCAGAGTAGAGGATGAGTGTACGTTGCGATATTTCAATTAGTCTGAATTTATTTCATTTTTTAAAGCTTTGATTTCTGCTATGGATAAATGGGTTGCTTCTGCAATGACATGAATATCAACGCCCAGCGAGAGAAGGTTTCGTGCGGTGTTTCTGATGCCGCGCTGTTCCCCACGCTGCGTTGCCTCAAACATGCCTTGATTGTAATCAAGGATGGCTTTCTCTCTCGCTTCGTATTCCAGACGTTTCTGTTCATCTTGGCTGATTCGCTGCAACTGGTCATAGGCGCTTTTGATATAAGGGTCTTTTTCAGCAATCATGTTAAATTCCTCCGTTTCTTCGGCATTAATAAATTTAGCCCACAACTCGACACGGCTGCTGTTTTCTTGCAGCACTGGAGGAAGCTTTGGCAGTTCTATGACATGGAACTCCATCTTGTCCGTGTACTTGAAGTGGCGTGTGTCCTCTAAGATATGGAAGCAGGAGTAAAACTCGTTCTCACCTTCGAACAATATGAAATCGAGGATGCTGATGCTTACACATTTTTTAAACACATTATATTTCTGTCCGGGCTTGATCTGGTCTGTATACATTTTAGCAGCATAGAACAGGGAGCGGTCAGACCATACCTTTAATTCAGAGAGCTGGATTTCGGTGTCAATCTCCGTATCGTCGTTCATGAGAATCCTGACATCGAGAATGCCAAGTTTGTCATCTGCATGTGTCTGCCGCAAATATGGGTTGAGTATACGGGTTGATTTGATGTCTGTCGGGTCCAGATGCAGTACAGCAGCCAGAAATCCAGTGCGGGCTTTTTCGTCATTCATAATTTCCTTGAAGGCAAAATCAATTTTGGGTTTCATTAGAAAATTGTTCATAGGGTTTATTTGTAATTCCTTTCGTTTTGTTGCGTAATTGCTTTGGTAAAATTGCAGTAAACTATAAAAAAGTGACGGTTAGTATTTTGTATGTAAGTTACGAAGTTAATGTCTAAAACAAGATATGAAAGGATGCGTGTAGACTTCATTCCTTTTTTTGTGTTAACATCTGAATAACTTAAAAATTTGGACTCAGATACAAAAGGGAGCGTTGCATATGAATAATAATAAAAGTGAAGTATTAAAGCTCATTCAGAAACTGGATGAGGAAAAAGAAAAGAAATTCATAACCCAAATTCTGATAATGATTAAAACTCACCTTCTGGGCAGGCGTTAAGACTGCTCAGTTATTTTTGTTTGGCTAATGATTGCGTTTAGACAGTTAATCTGTTATAATGCCTTCATGGGTACTACCATAACGGTAGGCGGTTAACCCTCTTCGGAGGGACTGTGAACCCTCCGAATCCAATGTAGTCTCTGATTACATACAAATTCGTACAGTGGTACGGAAATATATGGACAAAGGAGGGTGATGCGAATGATGACGATCGAGGGTTTGATTGGCGTGATCAGTCTTGTGCTGACCGCATTTGGACTTGGATACACAATCGGAAGCAACAACACAAAAAAATAACCGCCCTAAGCCTCAGAAACTTTAGCGGTTATTTTTGCTAATAAAATGGGCTAACCGTCTATCGGTAGTACCCTCTTCTATAGCTATTTTACCACTAAGTAATATCATTGTCAAATTATAAATTTTATGTAATAGAATCCTCTTTTTTATTTCGAGTATCTATCAGCTCATCGGCAATATTCATTAGTATTCTTCATTGACTGAGTAAACATTACATATATCGGAAATTACTCGATCGGTAAGTTTTATTCTGCCTGTTTGTATATTTCTAATATTAGAACCCGAAAGACCAATTTGGGCTCCAAAATCATCACAATTTTTATAACCAAGCTTGGATTTTCTAAGATATCTTAATCGTTCCCCGATTGTCAATATATTACCTCCCAAAACAATAGTAGCATTAATAAAAACGATTATTGCGTTTGAGCTGTTATTCTGCTATAATACCCACATGGGTACTACCATAACGGTAGGCGGTTAACCCTCTTCGGAGGGACTGTGAACCCTCCGAATCCAATGTAGTCTTTGATTACATAATAAATCTGTACAGAGTACGGAAATATATGGACAAAGGAGGGTGGTGCTAATGATAACTATTGAGAGTCTGATTGGTGTAATTAGTCTTGTACTGACTGCATTCGGGCTTGGATATACAATCGGAAGTAATAACACAAAAAAATAACCGCCCCAGTCTCACAAACTCAGCGGTTATTTTTTAAACTAATCATGTATCGGGCTAACCGTCTATCGGTAGTACCCTCTTCTATAGTCATCTTACCACTAAGTAATGTAGTTGTCAAATTATAAATTTAAATGCTATTTACATGTAGGTCATACTTCTATGTAACAGAATTATTATTTTTCTGGTTATCTATCAGCTCGTCGGCAATATTCATCAGTATCTTTTTGGAATTTGGATCCAGTTTTTCGTAAATGCAGATGAATTTCTTGATCAGATTCGCTATAACATCATCTGTCGTGGAATCCAGCAGCATTTGTGTGTACATAGCCAGTTCTTCATCCTCATTTAGTTTTATGAACATGTCATCATCAGAACCACCATTTCGTAACCAGTATTCATAAACATTAAATTCACGACATATTAAAGAGACGACTGCATCTATTGGTTCATTTCTGCCACTTTCGTATGTTGCAAGGGTATTTCTTTTTATACCTATTCTGTCAGCAAATTCTTGTTGAGTTAGCTCTAATGTTTTTCTAAGCTTTTTCAATCGTTCATTCAAATAATTGTCACCTCTTTTCTTGTATTAAATTATATAGATAAAAAATTCAAATGTCAATGCTAAAAGTCGCATTATCACAAAAAGTCGCAAAATATCAAAACAGTGTTGACATTTGATTTAATGAGACATATAATAGTCTCATATCAACTTAATGTTATTGATATTATAGCAGAAGATATTAAATGAGAAATCAAGGAGGTGAGAGAAGTATGCTGGAAGTCAGTAAAAGGAACAGTATCGGAGAAGCAGTAGACAAGCTATTAAAGTTAGACAGCATTGGCATGATGATTATTATGTCTAATGCAACTGCATTGTTGGCAAGGCAGGAATTAGAGGAGAGCAGGGCAAATCAACAAAAAGAAGTAAGGCAGTTATCTATCATGGAGTATGCTGGTGAGAAAATAATGTGAGGAGGTGAGAAAGATGGACGCAGAAAAGATTGATTTTGCAGGTCAGAGAATAGCTTGGGGACTAAAATCGACAGAAGAAGATTATCCAATAGTGTATGACATTATTGAGATTTTTAGAGAAAAAGAGTTAACAATTGACCGTGCATTTCGAGTGTTAGAAGATACACGGTCAACGTTACCTCGGATAGCAAAGTTTACTAAAATTAGATAATGCTTACAATAGGTTTTCCGTCTTTGCTTTTTTCCTTGTCTATGAGATTAGTGATATTGGTATAGCATGAATTATAGATGGAAAATAAGCGTGTGGAAAATTCAAGTTCGCTTTCATTGTTGGCACGTGAACATTGTTCACACACAATTAAAGCAAGTTTTTCTGCTGTGTCATTCATGTAATAATTCTCCTTTCTTTTGTACTCGGCTGCTGCAACAACCTGCATGTACATTATACAGGAAGGAACAGGGAAACACAACGGACAGGATAATGTAGGCGAAGATAAGTTCCTAGAACCGCAAAAACCATAGGGGTGAGAAAGATAAACAAGTTACTGGATAAAATCGAGGAAGCTATACAGGAAGAGTATGCGGAAATTAAAAGTACGGGAAGTATACTTGCAGGAATCGAAAATATATTTCGTCGGGTAAGATTCCGCAATCCTGAACTTGCGCAACATATTAAAAAAAGATTGTTGAATATTGCTAAAAATAATGGCGATTTACCATAAGAGATAAATCGCCATTAAATTAATTAATTTCAATTTTTACAATAGCTTTTGAATTGTAAACTGTGTTAGGGTCATTTTTTAAGTAAAAGAAATCACATTTGACGAATACGTCCATGATAGAAGGTATTAATCCGTTTTGTATATGATTCCATAGTTCTGTGGGTTGGTCCAGTGACGAAAATATTTGATTATCTTTATCAATACGTAATATTGGAATCAAAAAATCGCCTTCATTTAAGGATAGAGTGCTTTTATCGGAAAAATGAATTATTACCGTTTCCATTATATTGAATACTCCTTTCTCAGTACTTGGCTACTGCAGTAACTTGTAAGTAGAGTATAAGGGAGAAGGCAAGAAAGTGCAATGGCAACAGATAAAACTATGTTGGTTATATAGGAGGTGAAGAGGATAAATATTGGAGAAGCAACCAAAAAAGCAATAGAGGAAAAAGGAGTTATTTACAGGAGATCTTGTTTTAAGGCAGTAGATGGAGACTATGCAGTTATAAAACCTACTAATTCATATGAGTGTTGCCAGGTGATTAACCATATTAGATACCAAGAACAAGATAAAAAAGTTGAAAGCAGATTTCGAAACTGGAATCCAACGGCGGATGATCTTATGGCAGCTGACTGGGAAGTAAGACGCGAAAAGGAGTAGACTAAAATGTTATAGTAGAGAGGAGATGAAAACAATGAATCCAGATAGCAGGCGTGTTCCGTTGCCTCAGGCGGCAGCAGAGCTTGGACTGAGCCCACAAGGACTACGGGAATACATGAAGCGAGGAATTATTGACATTGGGGAAGTGCTGCCTGCAGCGAATGGGGGGACATGTAAGCGATATCATATATTCAGGGACAAGCTGGACCGATATATGGGGAAAATAACTTAAAAAACTAAGCGTGTCCTCTGTGCGGCACATATACTGAATGTGCCGTACTGTTTCTAAATCTAATCTTATACATGCGGACACAGGACAATGTTCTGTGTGCCGCGCAGGGGGCACGTGCGCAAAAGGAAGTGGTGAATATAGAAGCGGGAAAAATAACTGCGATACGGGAGAATGCCGATAGCATAGATTTAATAATTAGGGTAGATAATACTAGCTTGGCAGCAGTCATAATGAATAAGCGAATTTCGGATGTGGCGTTGGGGCTGGTGGATGGGCGTATACTGTCGCCTGATCAGCGCAGGAAGATTTATGCAACGCTGCGTGACATATCCGGGTATACGGGATACACGCCAGAGGAAACAAAGGAAGTTATGAAGTATATACATATTATGACGACTGGAAGTGACTATTTTTCGCTTTCGGACTGTTCCATGAGCCTTGCAAGGGCATTCCTCAATACGCTTACCAATTTTTGCCTTGAATATGGTGTGATTACTTCTGATCTGCTTTTTGCTAGGACAGATGATATTGACACATATCTGCATCAGTGTATAAAACACAAGAAATGTGCAGTATGCGGCAGGCATGGGGAAATACATCACTGGGATGCTATCGGTATGGGAAGCAATCGGAAACACTATGATGACACAGCGAACAGAAAAATATGTTTGTGCAGGATGCATCATACAATTGCACACCAGAAGGGAGTGGAAGATTTTCAAAGGGATTATCACGTCTACGGGATTGTTTGACGGTATGTAATAATATGTCAGATTCTGACGTATTTTATATGGATTCAAGCATAAAAAGGGGTATTTTATGATACCCTTGGTACAATGTGGCTAAAAATATGAAGGATGATAGGTGTATAAATGGCAGTTGTGAGAATAGAAAAAACAAAAGACTATACGATCATGGGAAATTTTCATTTTCGAGAGCGAAACATGTCATACAAAGCAAAGGGATTATTATCAACAATGCTAAGTCTCCCAGATGACTGGGATTATACAATGGAGGGTTTAGCATCACTATCCAGTGATGGTATTGATAGCGTGCGATCAACGTTAAAAGAATTGGAGAAGTTTGGGTATGTGGAAATATTACGCACTCGTGACGAATTTGGAAGATTGAGAGGTACAGAATATATAGTACGTGAAAAATCTATCTTGGATTCTCCAACATTGGAAAAACCTATCTTGGATTCTCCAACATTGGAAAAACCTATCTTGGAAAATCCAAGACAATTAAATACTAATATATTAAATACTAATATATCAAATACTAAAGAATCAAATACTAATGGAATAAATATATTGTCGGGCAAGCCCGACGACACATCCGTTAGTCCATCAAAATGTATATCAAAAAAACCTAAAAATAAAAAATCAAAAACCCATCCAGAAGAGGTGCGACAGATTATAGAATATTTTAACAATGTATGCGGTACGAATTACAAACATCAGAGCAAGGCTACTTCGGAAATGATTAATGCACGGCTTAATGATGGCTTTACAGTAGATGATTTCTACAATGTTATAGACAAAAAACATGCTGAATGGAGTAATAACAGTGACATGTGTAAATACCTCAGACCGGAAACACTTTTTAGACCATCGCACTTTGAGAGTTATTTAAATCAGAAAAATGCATCATCGAAAGAAAATACGAACAGCATATCCCGTGAGATGTCTGAACTTTATAATGCATTAATAATTGAGTGAGGTTGAAATGGCAGAGTATAACTTGGCGGAGATTATGGAGGCATATCGCAGAAAATGGGAAGAGAACAGGGCAGGTGCGGAACAGTATAAACCGCCTGTTTATAAGTGCCAAAACTGCGAAGATATGGGATATTTAGATCTCTATCCGCAGAATCCTCATAAGCCTGCAGGGGGGAAAATAAGAACAATGATGCCCTGCCCATACTGCAGAACGAGTATGCTAAAAGACATATCTGGAATCATTGCGGAATACAGGGAACTGGACATTAGCAGGTTCCCATGGGAAGCATACAGCAAGGATATTTCCAATTTGAAAGGGATTGTAGAGAGCTTTGTATATGACTTCTGCCGATGGAAAGATGAAGGCGTGGGGCTGTACATATACTCCGAAGCAAAAGGAAGCGGAAAGACCATGATTGCCAATGCCATATGTGGCAGTATCTGTGCAAAGTACAATATGGCTGCGCGGATTGCGAAGGTTGAGGATTTTATAGCGGATGTAAAAAAATCGTATGACAAGCAAAGTAATGATGAATTTCCGCGGGTAAAGGTTAGAAAATACTATGATTCGGAATTGCTTGTGCTCGATGATTTAGGAGTATCTAAAATTACAGACTGGGAAAAAAGGATACTACATGACTTAATTAACGAGAGATATAAAGCAAACAAGCTGTGTATTGTAACAAGTAATTATATACCGGAAAAACTGCCAATACATCCGGCTACGATTGATCGGCTTAATGATATGTGTCTAGTGTTGCATTTTCCAGAGGAACCAATACGATCACAAAAAGCTCTTGAACGAAAGAATCGATTGTTACAGCATGTAGATAGCTACGACAAATTTACGAACGTAGATGGAAAAACGCCATTTGAAGGGGGATTGCACAAATGAAACATGCAGATATCTTTATAACACATAATATAAAAAGTGTGAAAGCTGGATATGCGGCATATGTATTTGTGATAAGTGCAAATACATCAAAAGGAGAAGCTACATGTGGTGAATTTGGTACATGTCAGGATGTGACCGTTAATCGGATTAATTTATTGGCGTTAAGGTCAGCACTAAGACACTTTCCAAAACCAGCAGAGATAACAATATATACAGATTCCACCACTGTTGCAGGGGCGTTCAATTGTAATAACATAGGGCGTTGGGGCGAAAATGGGTTTAAAACAGCCCATGGCAGACCGCTTGCCAATGCAGACTTGTGGCGTGGTGTGTCAGACCTTGCACAAAAGCATCTGATAAACGCTGTACAGACAAGGTGTCACACATATTCTAGCTGGGCAGAAGGCGAACTGATGCGAAAATTTGGAAGAGCACAGTAAATACTGGGTTAGAAAGCCTTTTGGATATCCGAAAGGGATTTTATATATCACAAAACCATGATGAGCCTCCTGCTGGCAGGAGGCAGAGGAAATACTCGGAGGGTTAGAGATTATGAGGACAGTAAGCATTATAAATTTAAAGGGCGGTGTAGGAAAGACAGTAACCAGCATCAATATGGCTTTTGAACTGATGCGGCGCGGCAGGAGAGCGCTGCTCATTGATTGCGATAAGCAGGGAAACGCGAGCAGATTTTTTGGGTGCGATTGCAGAAACAAAAATAGCCTGTCTGATGTACTTACAGGAGAAGCTGATATTAGAGAAGCTGTCTATCAAACGAATTACAGCAATACGGATGGTTCGGCGCCAACGCTGGAAGTATTACCAGCGGATATGTCTTTGATCAATGCTGCGAAGCAGATTGAGGAGGACCAGATCAGACCAGGAACTGTCAGGCTTAGGCATACTCTTGAAGCTGTGAGTCATGAATATGATTACTGCATAATTGACTGTGCGCCTGATGTGAATATCCCGATTGTGAATGCGCTTGTTGCAAGCGATGATGTGATTATCCCTGTTGTTATAGACAGATTCACATTCTATGGGATAGAGGAAGTAATGGAGAAGATCAGCGAGGTCAGAAAGTGGCAGAACGATAGACTGAATTTTTTAGGCTGTCTGATAACGTCTTACAGAAATACAGATCTGCACAATGAGGGAGTGGAAGTATTGCAGGAAAAGTATGGAAAGGTATTTCACACAAAAATAAAATGGACGCAGCTTGTAAGCAAAAGCACCTTTGCGGGTATTCCACTTTCAGAATTTTCACCTAGATGTGGCGCAGCGAAATGCTATAAGGAATTTGCAGAGGAGTATGAGAGGGGGCTGGCAAATGGCTAAAGCATTTTCCATTCGGGATTTTATGGAGGATGCCCGGCAGCAGGGGGACGATTCTGACATATATGAAAAAGTAAGTGTTTTTGACATACAGCCCAATGAGGATAATTTCTATAAGATCAGCAACATAGAACAGTTAAAAAACAGTATATTTTCTATGGGTGGTGTGCAGCAGAATTTATTGTTGGTGAAACAGCCAGTGAATGAAAAATATAAGTATAAGGCGGTTGCTGGACATCGACGAATCCGCGCATGTATCGAATTAGTGCAGGAAGGGAATAAAGAATTTGAGTATGTCCCAGCAGTAATTAAAGAGAATATTGATAATGATACAGAGGACATGCTCTTAATTATGACCAACAGTACCCAGCGGGAACTGACAGATTGGGAAAAGGTTATGCAGCACATGAAGCTCAAGGAAATGATTCCGAAAATGAAAAAGCGGCGGGGGCTTGATGGAAAGACGAGAACGCTTGAAGCGGATTATTTGGGAGTGTCAGAGGGGCAGATAGCCATATATAACACGATAGGTACGAGACTGGATTCTTGGTTAATGAGTATGTTTAAAGAAGGTGCAATTGGTATATCACTCGCCTATGAGGCGGCAAAGCTTGAACCAAAGATGCAGAAACAGCTAGTGCAAATAACAATAAACAAGGGCGGTTTCAGTGAAGAAGATATAAAAAAGCTGCATGGCAGCAGTTCAATAAAAGGACAGATGAAAATCAGAAAAGACCAGGAAGAGAAGGAAGAAACAACAAAGGTGACAGAATCTGACACCTGTGAGAGTGTACAGAACAAACCAGCTCCGGCAGCAGAGAAGGTGACAGATTCTGTCACATCTGAAAATGAGGAAAAAGAACCAGTCTGTGTTCCGGCAGCAGTTGGAGAAAAAGCTTCTGTTGCGCCTGTAGAGCATATTGGCAATTTATCTAAATCTGACAGATCTGTAGAAATACCGAAGCATGTACATCTAAGGGGTGGATATACCTTGGATATGGTAGACGCCCAGATTACAAAATATAAGGGATATATTAGCCGTGATGGCGATTGTCATCGACTTGGAAATTATAGATGCCTGCTGGATGGATTGGAACTGCTAAAAATGAATTTGCTGACACATAAGGAGAATGAGGCTTGTGAAGATGAGGATATTTAATGTAGTACATAAAAATTTATTTCGGGAAAATCGGAAAAAAAAGAAGCAAAAAAGGCGCACTTGTCTGAGAGCATTTAATGGGTTATGTTATCAGCAGGATAGATGTGGAAATCGTTTGGAGTAAAGGGGAAATTAATGTGACCTATGATGAGCTAAAAGTTAATGCTGTAGTTGAAATTAAGGAGAAGCCGGACGAAGAGAGGGCAGCGTATCGGAAAAAGAAATATATTGTTGTAGCAAAATATCCGTCAATGTGTATTTTGGAGGATAGAAAAGGAAGGCGCAGAGGTGTGTCTGTTGGAGAATTAATCATGAATAAAGTTATTACTCAGTCACCATATTTTGAAATGATAAGACGGGAAAAGTGTAGGGGATGGAGAAAGGGAAGTAGCAAACGAGATGAGAGGTAAAAATGGACGAAGGAAAAATATATAAGATAGTATGTCCGCACTGCCAGAAAGAGCAACATGTCTGCAAATCAATGCTTCAAAGTGCGAAAATTGATGCAGGTATCGTGACGTGCCTATATTGCGGCGAGATAATGATATTGGTCTATGATCAGGAAAATAGCACAATTGTAGCAGGTAAATGGGAACGGTTAAAGAACAGCTCTGACGATCGGCAGGAGGAAGAAAAATATACAATAGAACAAATTATTGATGCTATTGTACAGGCAGGAGATGACATTGTTGCGGCTATTACATACAATGACCGTGATATGCTGGAAGATATACTAAGGGATTTCTTAAAATGAAACAATAAGGATTTATCAGATGGAAGAAATAATATTGCATCCGTGTCACCCAGACTATTGTAATGAATGTATTTATCATAACAGTGATTTTGGGAATTGTCTGAGTGAGGATTATAACAAACATATCTATGAGGTGAATTGTGTATGGCATTACTGCCCATATAAACATAAGAGAAAACAAGAAAGTGAATGTGAAGAGTAAGGATTTGGAGGCGATAATTTGATATTGGGATGTATGACTGAATTACCCTGTCCGTACCAAAAAGATTTCGAAGGGGCAGAGCATTGCATGAAAGAGGAAGGTAACTGCGAATATCAGATATTAAATAGCGAAAATGATAAAAAAGCAGGAAAAAGACTTACGGTAAAGAATAATCAGGGTTACTGGTTGCTGAAAGGTGTACCATGGGAATCTGTGTGTGAGGGACAGGTAATCACGAAGAATGTACAAGAACGGATATACGGGGCATTGTGCAAACTAAAAGATTATGAAGATACAGGCTATAGCCCGGAGAATGTGGAACATCTCAGATATATCTTAGAAGATGCAGTAGTGGAACTCGAGAAATGCCAAGGCGAAACAGAATTAACAAAAGAAATCTGGCATTATCTAAAAGAGTATTGAAAATAAAGATTTAGTGCGGCATCAGAGGGCATATAGAGAAAAACATTTAAAGGATATTCCAAGGGGGTATAGGATTCAAAATGGATTATGTTACAAATGCGGCAGAAGTTTGGACATGGATGGTAAAAAAGTATGCAGCATTTGTTATAAACAGATTACAGAGGCGCTTGAAAAAGCGCGTTTCATGAGAAGGCAGAAAACAGAATTTAACTGGGACGGTAACATTATTTTTCAGAAAAAAGCACTGACTACAGCATTGGATAGAAGAGCATTGGAGATTTTTCATACAGCCCCATATGCTGGAGAGTTTTCTAAATAGAATTACCGGGATATCGAACAGATAGTAAAATAGTTGCAGGGAGGAATTTATAAGTGACAGACATTGAACAAAAAAAGGAATACTTGAAAAGATATGAGAAAACGGTTCGGAAAATGGAACGAAGTGAAATCAAAATAAGGGAACTGCGCTTAAATAAAATATTTCCTACTGCACTGAATGATGGAATGCCTCATGCAAAGAATCAAAGCGACTTATCTGGCTATGTTGCATTACTGGATCAGGAGGAGAGGGTTTATAAGGAATGTAAATATCAACATATTAAAATATGCAAAGAAATTACTGATCGGATAGAACAGCTTGATAATGAAGATGAAAAAGATGTCTTAATATTTCGATACATAGAACTGATTAAATGGCATGATATAGCAGTGAAAATGAAAGTAAGCCAAAGGCAGGTGCACAGAATTCATTCACGAGCATTAAAAAATTTTAAATTGGCATAGAATGTCATTGAATGTCACACGTTATCTGTGTTATGGTGTAGTTAGTAAATTAATATGATACATTATCAATTCAAAAAGGGCATTATGGCAGCAGTCATAGTGCCTTTTTCATATAGAAAATAGCACACAACCAGAAAGCAGGTGATTTCATGGGCAGACCACGAAAATTTAATAGTGTAAAGGCATTGGAGGATATATGGGAGGAATATAAGGCAGACTGTGACAGCCAGATGGTGCTTACTCATGATTTCAGCGCAAAAAATTCTGAATTTGTCAGCAAGGAACTAAAACGCAGCATCACATACACAATAGAAGGCTTCTGCGTATTTGCAGGGATATCTCGCGCAGCTTTCTATGAGAGATACGCTGATAATGAGAAGTTTGCTGACACGGTTACGCGCATGAAGGAAGAGTGTGAGATAGATGCGAGAAAGAAGTTTGAGCTTGGCATCATTCCACCGCAGCTTGCAGGGTTGTGGATGTCTAATTACGGATACACGACCAAGTCGGAAGCAAATGTTTCAGGCAATCTGGCTATCGAGCAGACAAAGCTTGACGGAATCATAGCACAGATGTGTGGTGAGGAGAATGAGTGAGCAGTCAATACTGTTATCTGACAAATATAAGGCATTTATCAAATGCAATGCTCATGTTGAGTTTCTGGAGGGAACGACGGCAGCAGGAAAGACCACGGTAGGGCTTTTCAAGTTCATGCTGAAAGTCGCCCAATCTCCCAAGAAGCTGCACATCATAGCAGCGGACGATACCGGGGCAGCAGAGAAGAATATCATCAACAAAGATCTTGGCATACTTGACGATTTCGGAATCCTCGTAGACTACAACGGCAACGGAAGCAAGTCATACAAAATGCCGCATTTGGTGTTTCATACAGCCAGTGGTGACAAAATTATCTTCGTGGTCGGCTATGGGAACAAAAAGAAATGGAAAGATGCACTTGGCGGGCAATATGGATGTCTGTACATTGATGAGATTAACACTGCGGATATCGAGTTTGTCCGTGAATCTGCTATGCGGAGTGACTATTTCATGGCTACCCTGAACCCAGACGACCCGAATCTGCCTGTTTATGCAGAGTATGTGAATCATGCAAGACCGCTTGCAGCGTGGGCAGAGGAGACACCAGAGGAAATCAGAAAAGAGTTAAAAGAGGAACCAAAGCCCGGGTGGGTGCACTGGTTCTTTTCTTTTACACATAATCTGGGACTACCAAAAGAAAAACTTGATCGGATTATCAGTAATACACCCAAGGGTACAAAAATCTGGAAAAACAAGATCGAGGGGCTGCGGGGCAAGGCGACAGGGCTGATCTTCTCCAATTTTGACAGAAAAAGAAATGTTGTGTCGGAACAGTGGGTACAGGACCAGCTTCGGGGCGGTAAAATGCGTATAAAGAAATTTACAGCAGGTCTCGATACTTCATATTCGAGCAAATCACCAGATACGATCGCCATGATTTTTCAAGGAGTGACTGAGGACAGGAAATTGATAACACTCGAAGAAAAGACTTATAACAATGCAGATCTGACAGTACCGCTTGCACCGTCTGATACAGCAGTAAAATTCATAGCCTTTCTTGACATGTGTCGAGGAAAATGGGGATTTGCAAAGGATGTATTTATAGATAATGCGGATCAGGCAACCATCACGGAGTTGAAAAAGTACAAACGGCTCCACGGCAGTCTTTATAATTTCCTTGACTCATATAAAAAGGTTGCAATACTCGACCGTATCAATTTACAACTTGGCTGGATTCAGCAGGGGTGTTATTTAGTTACTGATACCTGCACAAGTCATCTGCATGAGTTAGATGTATATAGCTGGGATGAGGAAAAGGATAAGCCAGAGGACAAAAACGACCATACGATTAACGCCAACCAGTACGCATGGACACCATACCGTAATCTTATCGGTTTTGAGGAGGGAAAAGAAAGTGGGGCTGATACAAAAAATGAGCGAAAACATGAAAAAGGGAATCAGGGCATGGCTGAATATCGTGCCTGCAAGTCCTTACAATATTCAGATCAATGAAATACTAGATTTTGAGATGAGTGCGATCCGCAACCGCATCTGGTTTCGGGGAGATGGGAGTGAGTTAGAACAGCTATACCAGAGTCTGACAGAATACACTGATAAATATAAGTTCTGGGGTAGCAGATGTACGCCCGGCATGGAGATGCGCAAGATACATACGGGGCTTCCGGGACTGATCATCAGGGTGCTCACCTCGATCATACTGACTGACATGAATGCGTATGAGTTTGTGGAGGAAAAACACAGAATCCTGTGGAAGCAGATTGAAGAAGATAATAAATTTCGCAAAAAGATGGAGAAGTGCATACAGGAAACTTTATATATAGGGGATGGCGCTTTCAAGATCACAATTGACACAGAGATGAGTGAATATCCAATCATTGAATGGTATTCAGGTGACAGGATTGAGATTATACGGCGCAGGGACAGGGTAAAAGAGATTGTGTTCAAAACACCTTATACGGAAAAAGGACGCAGATATGTCCTACATGAGTACTATGGGTATGGATATATACGAAATGAACTTTACGAGGGAGAGAAGCTGGTTGATTTTAAGGCAATGGACTGCACAAAGCATCTGTCTGACTGGGAGTTTGACAAAAAACTCATGATGGCAGTTTCATTTAATGTGTTTGACAGCAACAAGTTTGAGGGACGTGGCGGTTCTGTATTTGATGGGAAACTGGACAGCTTCGATGCATTTGATGAAGCTTGGAGTCAGTGGATGGATGCATTGAGGGCGGGGCGGGCAAAAGAATACATTCCCGAGTGCTTTTTGCCAAGAGACTCATTTACAGGAGAGATCTTGCAGCCGAATCCTTTTGATAACAGGTATATAAGAACAGATAATGATATGTCAGAAGGTACTTCCAATAAAATTGATTTAGAACAGCCTGTTATACCACATGAAAGTTATCTGGCATCATACATGACAGCGTTGGATTTATGTTTGCAAGGTATCATTTCCCCGAGCACACTTGGAATAGATGTGAAAAAACTGGACAATGCAGAAGCACAGCGGGAGAAGGAGAAAACGACATTATATACAAGGAATGCCATCATTGAGGCATTACAGGAGACCATGCCAGAGCTGGTGAAAGCCTGCATTAATGTCTACAATACCAATATCAATAAGCCAGTCGAGGAAGTAAATGTGACAATTCCATTTGGCGAGTATGCAAATCCAAGTTTTGAGAGTCAGGTGGAGACAGTGGGCAAGGGAAAAACGCAGGGAATCATGTCGATAGAAGCATGTGTTGAAGAATTGTATGGAGACAGCAAGGAGGATACATGGAAGCAGGAGGAGATTGCAAGGCTGAAAGCTGAGCAGGGAATCGCAGAGGTTGAAGAACCAGCAGTTAATATGGACGGAGTAGAGCAAAAACTGGAAACTGCTACACTGAATGGCGCACAGATTGCATCACTTATGAATGTCATTAAAATGGTGAAGGAGGGTAGTGTTTCAAGAAATGAAGCAATTTCCATTATAACTGCTACACTGGGAATATCTAGGGAGAATGCAGAAAGTTTTATCGAGGAGGGGATGCAGAATGCAGGTAAGGGTAATGAACAGAGTGTACAGCATGAGCAGGAAGAAGTACCAAGGCTTGCTTAAAGTAGCAAGCGAACAGGTGCCATTCGGCATATATGCAGTCGAAAAAAATGAGTATGCAGAACTGCGCAATGACTGTTGTCATAGCAGATCACAGTTAAAAGAGCTTGTAAGAGCATTTAAAGGGCAGGGATTCAAGGTATATAAAAACGAGGGATAGAGATGGGCGAGTATGATATCGCTAAAGCTTTTGAGGTGATTGAAAGAGAGCTGATGACCTCCATGATCAGAAACCTTGACCGCCATAAGGCAGAGGAGACAGACATGGGCTTCGAGTGGTCACAGTGGCAGATTGAACAGCTCAAACGGCTGGAACAATATAAAATCAGGAACCGCCAAAAATACGGCAGCCAGTTTGCCGATATAAACAAGCAGCTTGATGTATTGATTAGGACGGCTAGGGAAAGCGGCGGTATGGAGCAGGAGATAGAAATCCTAAAAGCAATAAAGAACGGTTTTAAAGGTGCCAGAAAATCAAAAGATGCCCTGACTGCGCAGTTCTTCCGCACAAATGACCGGAAAATCGAAGCCCTGATCAAAGCCACCACAGATGATATGCAAAAAGCTGAGACTGCAATACTGAGAATGGCAAATGATAAATACCGACAGGTACTGTTCAATGCACAGGTTTACGCGAATACAGGTGCAGGAACCTATGAGAAAGCTGTGGATATGGCGACAAAGGACATGCTTTCAGCGGGGCTGAATTGTGTGGAATATGCCAATGGGGCGCGTCATACGCTGTCAGATTATGCGGACATGGCAATCAGGACAGCCTGCAAGCGTGCCTATCTAACCGGAGAGGGCGAAAAAAGAAAAGAATGGGGAATCTCTACTGTAATCATGAACAAGCGCGGTAATCCCTGTGTTAAGTGTCTGCCGTGGGTGGGAAAGATTTTGATAGATGATGTTTGGAGTGGCGGGAAAAAATCTGATGGAGACTATCCACTCATGAGTACCGCAGTGGCAGCAGGTCTGTATCATCCGCGGTGCAAGGACGGCCATACGACATACTTTGAAGGAGTCAGCACGCCGCCTGACAGCAAATTTACCCAGCAGGAGCTTTTAGACATCGAGCAGCAGAACAAGGATATAGCAGAACAACAGTATGCAAAACGGCAGCAGGAAAAGTATGGACGGCTTGCTGAGTACTCGCTGGATGCGGAGAACCGGAAGAAATATCAGACAGTAGCTGATAATTGGATAAGAACCAGTGAAAAATTAAATAAAGAGCTAGATGTACAGCGGACATATAGACATTTTGTAAAGAAAATTCGCACAGGGGAATCAATGTCTCCACATAGAGATAGAATGGCTATGTATGCAGAATTTACAGAACTTATTGAAGATAATCAATTATTAGTTCCCTTTGCATATGATTTAAGCGATGATATAATTAAATATAATCCCAACGCACCACATATCGCGCAGTATAATTTAGATTATGTGTTTGCACATGAAGTGAGCCATAGAATGGATGTGCTTGAGTATCGAAGCTGGGAAAATGAAAAATTTCTAAAAGCCATTGATAGATGTTCTCTAAGGGTTTATGATAATAAAAAGGATATTATGAAATGGTTTAATGATGGAGGAATGTATGAGGATAGCTTTGCTTTGTCAGATATTATTAGTGCATTGACTGAAGGGGAAGTGTCAGGAATGGTTGGACATAATAAAGAATACTGGCAAATTCATGACCGTAAGGCATTGGAGATATTTGCGAATATGAGTGCTATTGATATATTAGGACTTCCAGAAGGTTGCGAGTTATCAGGAATGTTAAAGGAATTATTTGAGGCATATAAGGAGATGGTAAGTTGACTATTTTACAGGAGATCAGAGCAGACAAAGAGATTCAAGTACTACAAGAAAAATTATATGAGGCTACAGGAGAAAAGTTGTTGTTTAATCTCGACTGCTATTTTGGCGTTGAAGATTTTAAAGAACACCTCAAGCAGTGTGTAGAGAAGGGGAAAATCTTTCTTCGTCCATGTGATAGACAAGCATATCATCGGTTTGATGGAATAAATAAAGATACTGATACCACCACCCATTAGCGGCATGGTGGTATTTTTATGTCAAAATATCGTTGCGACGTCGCAACAGAAAGGAGGTGAGACCAATGTATATCAAAGTAAGGCATGAGTTCTTTGATAAAGAGAACAGCCTATGTCTGAGAAAAAAAGATGAACTCCTAGAAGTGGATGAAAAAAGAGGGAAACAGCTCATGGCGCTTCACATGGCAGATGAGGCAGAAGCACCAGAGAGAGCATTAAAGAAACAGTAGATGGAGGTATTTTTATGAGAAGAGGACGATTCCTCATGAACTTGCAGTTTTTCGCCGCACCTGACAAGGGTGGAGGACTTGGAGGAGCTTCGGCTTCCGGCACAACGCAGGGAACAGAGGAGCAGAACGGAAACCAGAATGCAGCAGTTCAAGGCGGAAACCAGAACACAACAGTATCCCAGACGGCAGGGCAGGGTACGCAGCCGATTGACTATGCCAAGATACAGCAAATGCTTGACGGTACACTGGCAGCCAAGGAAGATATCGCGTTAAAGGCATATTTTAAACAGCAGGGATTGAGCCAGCAGGAGGCAGAACAGGCAATGTCCGCATTTAAGGCGGAGAAGGCAAAAAAACAGCCTGATGTGAACGCGATTCAGACGCAGCTTGCGCAGGCACAGGCACAGATTCGGCAGGCGCAGATTGAAAATGCGGCAGTGCTGGAAGCGGTCGGTATGGGAATTGATGTAAAGACAATCCCGTATGTCCTGAAAATGGCAGATTTCAGCCAAGCAGCAGGGCAGGACGGAAAAATCAGCAACGAGGCAGTGAAGAATGCACTCAATAAAGTGATTGAGGATGTGCCGCAGTTAAAGGTCCAGCCACAAGAAGGGGCAGGATTTCGGCAAGTCGGGAGTTCTTCAGGAGGAGGAACCCAGAACCAGCCGGACGACAATGTACTTCGGCGTGCGTTTGGGCTGTCTTAATTTATCAACAAGGAGGAAATCGAAATGGCAGTTTACGAATACGCCGAAAGTTTCACAAATTTATTGCAGGAGAAGTATGCAAAGCATCTGTGTTCAGATGCACTTACAAAGAGTAACCCACAGATTACATTCTTGAATACACAGACAATCAAGCTTCCAAGAATTACTTTGTCAGGGTACAAAGACCATACAAGGACACCGGGATTTAATGCCGGGACAATGGCAAATGATTGGGAACCAAAAAAGCTTGAGCATGACAGAGATATTGAATTTTTTATTGATCCAATGGATATTGACGAGACAAATCTTACCCTCTCTATTGCAAATATCCAGAATACATTCGAGGAGGAGCAGGCAATTCCTGAGAAGGATTCTTACAGATACTCAAAACTCCATGCAGAACTGACTGCATTTGGGGGCAGGATTGACAGCACTGTCATCACGGCGGCTGTTTTTCTCGATGCGTTTGATGAAGAGATGAGCAGGATGGACGAGGCTGGTGTACCAGAAGAGGGGCGGCTGATTTATGTCACACCAGCAATGAATAAGATTGTTAAAAAAGCAGAAGGTTTACAGCGCGTTGTAGATATTAGCACACCTTCCACTCTGAACCGCAAAGTACACAGCATTGATGATGTGGAGATCAAGATGGTGCCATCTGCCCGTATGAAAACAAGGTATGATTTCACTGATGGCTGTGTTCCAGCAGCGGACGCAAAGCAGATTAACTGGATTTTGATTCATCCCACATGTGTTGTCTGCCGTGATAAGTACAGTTATATCAAAGTATTTACGCCCGGGACGGATTCGCGGACGGCAGACGGTTATCTGTACCAGAACCGTAACTTTGGCGACCTTTTCCTTTTAGAGCGGAAGGTAGAAGGCTGCGCAATGAATGTAGAAGCATGAGGAGGAGATGGGCATGAAGGCAGTCCTAGGAAATAAGGAATACTTTATTGATGAGAGCCAGAAGAAGCATTATGTGGACAGAGGGTATGATATCTGTGATGAGGATAATACCGTAATTGCATATGGGCGCAGAAAAACTGTTCCATATGATGAATATGCAAAAGTGGTCCGTGAAATCAGTGAATTGAAAGAACAAATGCAAAGATTATCAGGTGAAAATGATGTACTCAGGCAGCAGATTTCTCAGGCAAAACAGATCGCAGAGGAGGCAAACACAAAATCGTCTGGAAAAGCCAAACCCAAAGAAGAGACAGCAGGTTAAGGGGGACAGAATGGTATATGAACCTTATGCGGATACAGAATATTACCAAAAAGAATATGGAGGCAGCGTGATACCAAAGGAAGAACTTGTAAAACGTCTCAGGGTAGCAAGCAGGCATATTGATGCGCTGACATACAACAGGATTGTGGGACGTGGGATTTCAAGTCTGACGGAATTTCAACAGGAAATCATCAGAGAGTCCTGCTGCCAGCAGGCAGACTTTGAATATGAAAATGCAGACATGATCGAGACTGCAATATCCTCATACAGCCTAAATGGAGTATCTGTACAATTCGGCAGTACATGGAATGTCATGGTGAATAATGGTGTGGCGATGAGACGGGACACTTATCAACTGCTACAGCAGACAGGGCTGTGCTGCCGGCTTGCAGGAAGGAGATGGTGACGTGAAATATCCATGTCTTGTACCCGCAAGGCTCTGCAAAACGGAGATTCATGTGGAGATCGAGAGAGAAGGACTGGACAGGTATGGAGAACCTTATCCAAAAGTGGTGCTGGATTTAAAATGTAATTTTCAGGACAAGGCAAAGACCATATTTACGTCGGAGAAAAAGGTGGTACAGATCACAGGTACGGCATTGTTTCCGGGCGATATCGCGCCAGAACTGCCGTCCATCAGCGGCGGGACAGTGACAGTGTTTGGCGTTCAGCGAAGGATTGCGCAGGGCACTAAGTCGAGAAATCCCGATGAGAGCGTTAATTTTAGTAAATTGGAGGTGGTTTGATGTGGGCAAGTTCCACAGTGAGAATGAATTTTCCCTTGCTCAGACAGCTTACACAGGCACAAATCAAAGCGCTGGAGGAGACTGCGGAGGCACTACATACAGAAGTCGTGCAGGCGCAGGTTATTCCATTTGATGACCCAGAAGTTGTGGAAAGAAGAGTGTATGGAAAGCGGGGGCAGTTTGCCAAAAATGGAAGGGAATACAAGGGAAGGCTTGTCAAAGAAACTGTTCATGGCGGAGGAAATCTTCAAAATAACAGCACATTTGTGGATTGCACCAATGTTCAGACAGGAAGGGCAGTCTTGTCATCTACAGCGCCTTATGCAAGGCGCCTTTATTTTCACCCGGAGTACCATTTTGACAAGGGAGAGAATCCAAATGCAAAAGGAAAATGGTATGAGGATTGGCTTCAAGGAGGAAAACATCAGGATTTTTGCCAGAAGGCTTTTGCCGAGAGCTACAGGAGAATAACAGAATTATGATGAGGTTAAGAGATATCAGGGATTATGTGGCATCGTTAGGGATTGCAGCAGACGATAACTGTTACTGCGGGAAGCTGGACGACAAAAAAGAAAAGTCCATAGGAACCTATCCGCTGAAAGGCAGGCAGCAGGGACGGATACCGATTGGAGGAACAAAAAACTCTTCTTACGGTGTAAAATCCATTTCTTTTCTGGTTCATTGGAATCATTCACCGACGGAGTCGGAGGAGGCCGCAAACGCTTTGCAGAACGCGCTGCTGTCTTGTAGGGACGCAGCAGTCAACGGACAGTCAATCAAGTTTATATTTGTCACATATGATGAAGCTGTACCAGTCGATACAGATGAAAATGGCATTTATGAATATGTGATTGAATGCTTTGTCTATTATGAGAGGAGTTAAAGGATGACAGAAACAAGAACCGGCGTATATCCGGTATATGAAAACCAGTTTAAAGTCGGGGCAAGTAAGGAGACAGCAACCGGCATGGCAGATATGGAGACCTTCGGCGTGTCGTTTGACAATGGTGTTGAGGAGTGGAAACCGTTTGATCAGGGAGGGTGGTCAAGAAGGCTTCTGACAGCGAAGTCTGTTACGATCAGCATCAATGGGAAGCGCAATGTCGGAGATCCTGGCAATGACTATATTGCGGGGCTTGCATTCTTGAACGGGAGAGATGCGGAGGGATATCTTGGGTGGACTTTTCCCGATGGCACGCTTGTTGAGTTCGAAGGCTGCGTGTTTAACGTGACAAATATCGGCGCAGGGGATTCTACAGGAGTTGCTCCGCTTGAATTTGAGGCATTGAGTAATGGAAAACCGAAGGTTACGCCGGTCGTATAAAATGTGATGATAAAATATGATGGTAAGGCTGTGGGGTACACTCACAGCTTTTTTGATGCGCACGAACGCGGAAAGGAAATATACAGCTAAAGCCGCCCGCGTCCAGCATACTTGATTGCAGAAGGAGGATTTATATAGTGGCAAAGGTAGTTGATATCACAGATAAACTAAGTTTCGATGAAAACCCAAAGATTAAGATAAAGGGTGTGGAGTATGAGGTAAATGCTGATGCAAGGACCATGCTTGAAATTATGGGATTATTTTCAAGCAAAGACCAGACAGCGGCAGCAGTTGAGGCATACGAAAAGTTGTACAGTGAAAAAGACCGTGAGGAAATCGACAAACTGCATCTTTCCTTTAGAGATTTCATGAAAGTGGTTGAAGCTTCAATGGACCTTGTGATAGGGGAGGAAAGCCGGGGAGAGCAGTGACCCGTACTATGATTTGATAGAAGATTTTGACCTTGTTGTAGCTTCTTTTCAGACACAGTACGGGATTCGTTTGTCAAAGCAACTGGACACGATGAAATGAGATGAGTTTCAAGCCCTGCTCATTGGGATGGGACCAGACACGCCGCTTGGAAGGATTATATCTGTCAGGGCAGAGGATGACAGGGAAGTATTGAAGTATTTTACGGCAGAGCAAAACAGGGTCAGGAATGAGTGGAGAACCAGACATCGAAAGGTAAATACATCACCAAAGGACAGAGACGATATTCTCGAACAGTTGAAGGACGCATTTATCAGGATGGCAGGAGGGGGTTAAAATGGCTGTAAGCGTAGGAGATATCGGACTGAATCTGTTGGTAAATAGAAACGGCTTTGATCGTCAGATGCAGGGTATACAGGGGATTGCAAAAAAAGCAGGTATCGCCCTTGCGGCGGCGTTTTCCGTCTCTAAATTAGTAGAATTTGGCAGTAAATGTCTTGAGTTGGGTTCCGATCTTGCAGAAGTACAAAATGTGGTAGATGTCACATTTCCTGCAATGTCAAAGCAAGTTGACAAATTTGCCAAGAAGGCAGCAGCAGCTTTTGGATTGTCAGAAACGATGGCAAAGCAGTATACTGGAACCTTTGGCGCCATGGCAAAGGCTTTTGGCTTTACGGAAAAGCAGGCATACGACATGGGGACAACGCTGACAGGGCTTGCGGGGGATGTCGCTTCGTTCTACAACCTTTCACAAGATGAGGCATACACGAAACTAAAATCCGTTTTCACAGGTGAGACGGAGTCCCTCAAAGATCTCGGAATTGTGATGACGCAGACAGCGCTGGATGCCTATGCGCTGGCAAATGGCTGGGGAAAGACGACCACTGCCATGTCAGAGACGGAGAAGGTAGCATTGCGTTACGCTTTTGTCCAGAAACAGCTTACGCTGGCACAGGGTGACTTTGCAAGAACCTCTGACGGGTGGGCAAACCAAGTAAGAATCTTAAAACTACAGATGGATTCCATTATGGCAACTGTCGGTCAGGGGCTTATCAATCTCCTGACACCTGTGATCAAATTAATAAATACGGCAATCTCAAAATTAGCTACGCTTGCGAATGCATTCAAGTCACTGACAGAGCTTCTCACAGGAAACAAGTCCTCGCCGGGAGAAGGAATCACGGAGGCAGCAGAGGCGGCAGAGGGGCTTGAGAGTGCTGCCGAGGGGGCTGGAAACGCGGCGGAGAAGGCTGCCAAAAAGATGAAGGGACTGATGAGCTTTGACAAGCTCAATAACCAGACCGATAGTAAATCCGGTTCTGGTTCTGACACGGCGGGCAGCAGTGTGGACTTTGGCTCTCTGGCAGAGGGGGCGGATGAGGCGCAGGCGGCAGGACAGAAGATAAACCCTGTTCTTGACAGTATTATGAAACGGATGAATGAACTTGGAGGTCTGTTTAAAAAAGGATTTAAGGCAGGACTCGGCGGCGATTTTGAGGCAAGTCTCAAAAGGACAAGAAAGCATCTTGACAGAATCAGGGACAGCTTGATTGACATTTTCACCGATCCCAAGATTACAGCTTCGGCAAACCAATGCGCGGACAGGATAGCATATGCCTTGGGACAGGCGGCCGGGGCTTCTGTCAGTGTCGGTCAGACCATCATAGAAAACCTTGTCGGCGGAATTGATTTGTATCTAAAACAGAACAGCGAGTATATAAAAAAGCGTCTTGTTGGGATATTTGATGCAACAGGGGAAATTGTCGCGCTTGGCGGAAATTTTGCGGAGGCATTTGCGTATGTCTTTGAAGTATTCAGGGGAGATACAGCAAAGCAGTGTACGGCAGACATTATTGGGATTTTCAGCAATGCTTTCATGGGTGTTCTTCAACTTGGGCTTGCGTTTCAGAGAGATATATTCAACTGTATGGTACAACCCTTCATAGATAATAAGGATAAAATCAGACAGGCACTGGAAAATACACTGAAACCGCTGGATACAGTTTTGGCGGCGCTGAATGAATCTGTGAAGGAAACCTTTGAAAAAATATTTGAAGTATATGACACGGAGGTAAGACCGGCCTATGAAGGGATTACAGACGGGATAAGCTCTTTTATGGGGACTGTGCTCGATTGCTATAACCAGTATATTGCACCCGTGCTCGACGGGCTGGCAGAGAAGTTCAGTGAAGTGTGGCAGGGGCATGTCCAGCCTATGATTCATAAGGCAGTGGAGCTGTTTGGAAAATTAGCACAATGCATATCTGTCCTGTGGCAGAACGTTTTCGTGCCTTTTGCAGAGTGGCTGACGACAATGCTGGTACCCGCATTAGCACCGATCGCAAAAGTGGTCGGGGAGACATTTCTGAATGCATTCGGCGCACTGGCAGATGCAGTGAGTGGTGTTTTGAGTATTCTGGGCGGATTGATTGATTTTATCACGGGCGTTTTTTCATACGACTGGGAGAAATGCTGGTCTGGCATAGAGGCGGTTGTGGACGGCTTCAAAGAGGTCTTTGGGGGAATATTGGACGCTGTCGTGGGCAAAGCAAAAGGGTGCTTTAACATCTTGATAGAATCTGTAAATGGGTTTCTATCCCTGCTTGGAGGAAGCATTAAAAATACAGTGGATACAGCAAAAAACCGCGGACAGGAAATGTTGGCATTTGTTTCGAATCTATTCAACAAAATGAAGGACAGCATCACGACAAAGATCAATGCTGCGAGAAATGCTGTGAAATCCGCAGTTGATGCCATCAAAGGCTTTTTTCATTTTGAGTGGAAGCTGCCGCCCATCAAACTTCCACATTTTGAAATGACTGGAAAGTTCAGTCTGGACCCGCCGTCGGTGCCAAAGCTCGGTGTTAAATGGTATGCAAAAGGCGGCATTATCAGTTCTCCTACGCTGGCAATGATGGGGGAAAACAATAAAAGAGAGGCCGTCGTTCCGCTGGAGAGGAATCTCGAGTGGCGTGATGCAATTGCTAATAAGATTCTTGAAAAGACAGGCGTACAGGGAAGCACAGGAGGAGGGCTGACTGCATCGGAGGCAAGAAGCATTATGATGGAGGCAGTGACTGCGTTTGCAGAAATCATTGCAGACATTGAACTGAAAGCTACAATTGATCAAAGAGATGCGTACAGGGCGGTGGAAAAAGAGTTTCAGATCAGGAATAAACCAAAAGGAAAAAGGTTGTAATGATATATGGCATATGGGGGATATTTATTTCGATTTGGGGATTACACAATTCCCGGAAGGTACATAGATGCAGATGGTGTCAGTATCGCACCGAATAGAAGGCTGGATCAAAATTCTTATTCAGACGGCGATGGCACATTACAGCGCAATACGTTGAAGCATACACGCACTACAGTTGAGTTTACGACAGGTACGCTGTACGAGAGTGAGATGGATGAGCTCACAGAAGGGATTGTAAGGAACTATATCAATCCGCTGGAACGTGACGCCATGTGCAGTTATTACGATATGGAAAACAGGAGTTATAAAACAGGGCATTTTTACCTTGATTCAAATATGGAATGGAGCCCCGGCGGAACGGCAGGGAATGAACTGCTTTATAACCCCTGCAAATTTTCATTTGTAGAATATTAGGAGTGGCAGCAGATGAAGGTAGCAGATGAAATAAAAGCACAATACAAAAGCAACAGCGTACACAAGAATTTAATAGTACGGTTTCCAGAATTGAATGTACAGACAGAACACAAAAATCTGCATCAGAACAGCATGAGGCTTAAAGAGTCACTGTTTGACAAGGATAGTATAGAATTTGTGGGTTGTATTGCAAGCATTTTTCAGATAGACATCGAGATGCTCTCAGAGGATGTCAAAGGAAAAAGGATTGAGGTGGAGATTTACACAGATGCATATCCCAACAGTCCGATCAGTCTGTTTCATGGGATTGTCGATTCGGCGTTAAAACAGGCGAACAGCAGAACAAAAGAGATTGTAGCCTACGATGAGCTTTACACCAAAGGAAACATCAATGTTGTCCCATGGTACAAATCTCTGGGGTTTCCAATAACATTAAAAGAAGTCAGAGACAGCTTGTTTGATTATATAGGCTTGGCGCAGGAACCAGCGGAGCTTCCCTGTGACAGTGTGCAGATCAAGAAGCAGTATAAACCATCAAGTTTGCAGGCAGTTTCTGTCATAAAAGCCATTTGCCAGATAAACGGTGTATTTGGCATTATCAACAGACAAGGCAGGTTTGAGTATCGTATTCCGTCTAATACAGCAGCACAGTCCATAACAGCACCTTATCCGTCAACGACGTTGTTTCCGTCTGGCATTCTCTTTCCAGCAGGTGCAGCGCAGGAAGCCGGGGAAACGGCGCGTCTTGCCGAAAAGATGCATGTGGAAAGCTTTTCTTTTTATAAAAGCGTAAGTCATGAAGAGTTTGTGGTCAGACCTGTAGATATGGTGACAATACGAAATTCAGAGGATTCTGAAGGGGTTTCTTACAAGGGCAGTGACAGCGCAGGCATCAACAATTACATCATTCAGGGAAATATGTTCACTTATGGATTGACTGATGATGTACTGCTTGAAATCGCAGAAAAAATATACAGGAATGTGAGCGGTTTTGAGTACATGCCGTTCCAGTCCGACAATAACGGACTCCCTTACATTGAATGCGGTCTTGATACTGTGGATTACATCATGATAGATTATGACAAGTCTACCGGAGGGGATATTGTTTATAAGAGAAAGGCATTCCATGTTCTTGACCGGGAGTTGACAGGAATACAGGCGCTGCGGGACAACTATAGTGCAAGGGGTGAGGAATACCAAACAGAATTTATCACAGACCTACAGACCCAGATCGACCTTCTGAAAAAGAAAAATTCGCAGGA
>ERZ808054.182-NODE-182-length-83165-cov-20.249735_pt1 | contig 83165 bp, 70 predicted proteins | sample MGYA00380201_ERZ808054 | MGnify/ENA primary metagenome ERZ808054 (study PRJEB31490, sample SAMN06133419) | mouse gut metagenome | isolation source: Z5_2 | host: mice | place: China: Chengdu | collected 2015-05 ... | reverse complement strand
CCTAAAATTAAAGCGGCAATTTTGCCGCCTTGATTGTTAGAAAAAATAATCTTTTTATCTTTGATTTTATTTTTTTCCATCAGTGTATCTTTCTAAATGATTATTGATTATTTTGTTCTTCTTGTGCTTTCTTGATGTCTTCAGCACTAATTGCATTCTTTTGAATGTCAGAAGGAACGGCTAAATCACTGTGTTGACCTAATTGGTCGTAGGTTAGGTTCCAAGTGAAGTTATATTTTCCGCCAGCAGTGTATTGGGCCTTAAAGGTCATTGATTCGACATTTTTGGTAGTTGGATCAATTAAATAAGTGATCTTAAGATTTTGAACTTGAGCTGATTTTACTAAGCGGGCTACCTGCATATTTTGAGAACCAGGAGTGTTCATGGCATCAATAATTAAAGGATTGACGGCATTCCATAGGTTGGCATCGGTACCATCAAAACTGATTTCATAATTTCCATTTTTTCTTTGAACAGTGGCTTTTTTAGCAAAAGCTTTATTAATTTTCTTAAAAGTTGCAGGATCGAATCTTTCCTTTACTTGATCAGGATCAAAAGTGTCTGCATCAATTGAGTTTTTAATCCAATGACCCTTGTTTTGCTCTAAAAGTAAGTACATGTCCTTCGTGGTAAGCCACATTTGTTCAGTTTGAGATTTCTTCTTTTGAGTTAAGGTATAAGTAAGATTAGTTACATCACCTTTGTCTTTGAATAAACCTTCTGATTTTGACTTTTGGTTCATTTCATCAGAATTAGTGGTTTGAGTGAAGTGACCGTTAGCAAAGCTAGAATTAAATTTCGCATTGATTAATGAGCTTGCAGAAGGTTCAGTACTCTTTGTTTGTTTACTGTTTTTATTTGAACAAGCTGTAGTTAAAGAAACTAAAATTACTCCCAATAAAATTAGGAAGCTGAATTTTTTCTTCATAAAAATATAGAAAGAAGAAATTTATCGCTATTAAAGCTGTACATCTGTGGGAAGTTATGATATATTTGTAAAGGATTGTTAAGAAAAGTAATATATTGTAATAATTTCGCAACAATTATCTAAAGAAGATAAAGGGGTACAACAGAAGGATGGTACAGATGAGAAAGATGAAAGTTACGGCAAAAGGATATGTGAAAGGTATGGCCGCATTGTGTGCGGCAGCGGCTTTGATGTTGGCACCGGTACAGCAGGTGCAGGCGATCGGTGCAGGAAGTTCCATTGCACGGGGGATTGATGTCTCCAAACATAATCTGGCGATCGACTGGAGCCAGGTGCCTTCTTCCGGGGTGAGTTTTGCCTTTGTGAAGGCGGGCAGTACGAATTCGGGAGTGGATCCGTATTTCGATGTCAATATGCGGGGCGCCAGCGCGGCAGGACTGCGGACGGGCGTGTATCTGTATTCTTACGCGACTACCGTGGAGCAGGCGCAGAACGAGGCGGATCTTCTTATGCAGTGGATCAGTAATTATACGGTAAATTATCCGGTAGTATATGATATTGAGGATCCCTGTCACAAGAATATGTCTCAGGAGCAGCTGCAGGCGCTGATCAATACGTTTTGTTCTACGGTGGAGGCGCACGGATATTATCCGGTGGTCTACTCCAGCAAGAATATGTTCCAGAACAAGATCGGAAATATCAAATACGATAAGTGGGTGGCGCAGTATGCGGATGCCCTGCAGTATGACGGCGCTTCCTTCTGGCAGAATACGTCCCACGGCAGTGTGCCGGGGATTCCGACCAGAGTGGACATGAATTATCAGTTTAAGGATTATTCTTCTGTCATCATTGCGGACGGATTCGCGGACCGCGGGGATCAGAAGGTGTTCTATGCCAACTACAGAATGCAGCGTTCCTGCTGGGTAGGCTGGGAGGACAAGAAGTATCATCTGGATGAGAACGGCTTCGTGCAGAAGGGATGCTGGTTCGAGGATGAGACCGGCAGATATTTCCTGGCGACCAAGGACGGTCATGCGCTCCGTGAGGACGTGACGATCGAGGGCGTGGAGTATTATTTCGACGAGAATGCTGTCATGCAGAGAGGGCTTGTGACAAGGCCGGACGGCAATACCTATTATTATGACGAGAACGGTGCGCTGCAGAGGGATGTGACGGTGACGATCGACGGCATAACCTATGAAGTGAACAAAGACGGTGTTGCAGCAGCCGTAGAGGCGCCGGCACCGGAAGCAGCAGGAGAGCCTGCGGAAGCGGCGCCACAGCCTGAGGCGGCAGGAGAGCCTGCGGCATAGGCAGATCCTCTCTCTTTTGGTTGACACAAGGATACAGGCAGTCTATAATACAGATGTGTGATTTTTTTACATATCAATACATTTTCCAACAAGAGAGGGAGGAAATCCAATGAAGAAATTATCTGTAAAAACCGTGGTTGCGATCGGCATCGGTGCAGCGCTGTTTTTTGTACTGGGGAAGATCGCCATACCTTCACCGGTGCCGAATACGAACATCAGCCTGCAGTATGCGATCCAGACGGTATTCGCGACGCTGTTTGGCCCGATTGCCGGCCTGCTGATCGGTTTCATCGGTCATATGCTGATCGATGCGACCAGTTACGGACCGTGGTGGAGCTGGATCATCGCTTCCGCGTTCGTGGGGCTTGTGGTCGGACTTGTGACCATGAAGCTGGATATCAACGAAGGCATTGACACGAAGAAGATCGTACAGTTTAATGTTGCACAGATTGTTGCGCATCTGCTGGCGTGGGGACTTGTTGCGCCCTGCCTCGACATTGTGATCTACAAGGAGCCGGTCGAGAAGTTATTTGCTCAGGGTCTGATGGCGGGAACTGCCAATATCGTTACAACCGGTATTGTGGGCACACTGCTGCTGGTTGCGTATGCGAAGACGGTTGTCAAGAAAGGTTCCCTGAACAAGGAGAATTAAGTTAGAAGTACAAACCAAATCCATGAAGAGCGGTCGTTGTATATGCGGCGGCTCTTTTTTGGGAGAATGAGATTTAAAGGAGTGAAGATATGGCAACCCCCGTAATTTCTTTTCAGGACTATGGATTTCAATACATGGCTCAGGCGGAGCCTACGCTGCGGCATATCAATCTGGATATCTATCCGGGGGAGAAGGTGCTGATCGCCGGTACGTCGGGCAGCGGCAAGAGCACGGTCGGCAACTGTATCAACGGCCTGATTCCTTTTGCCTATCCGGGCAAAAGCTCAGGCAGGCTTCTGGTGGACGGCAGGGAGGCCGGTGAGAGCAGTACTTTCGAGTTAAGCCATGTGGTGGGTACGGTGCTTCAGGATACGGACGGGCAGTTTATCGGCCTGACGGTGGGAGAAGATATTGCGTTTGCGGCGGAGAATGACTGTATGCCGCAGGAGGAGATGAAGCAGCTGGTCGACAGAGTGTCCGGGCTGGTGGATATCGATCATCATCTGGAGTATGCACCCTATGAGCTGTCCGGCGGCCAGAAGCAGCGGGTCAGCCTGGCCGGCGTGATGGTGGAAGCGGTCAAGGTGCTGCTGTTTGACGAGCCGTTGGCGAATCTGGATCCGGCTGCCGGACGGACTACCATTGAACTGATCGATATGGTGCATGAGCGTACGGGGGCGGCGGTGCTGATCATCGAGCACAGGCTGGAGGACGTGCTCTGGCGCAGAATGGATAGGATCATCCTTATGGATGAAGGCGCGATCGTGGCGGATCTGCCTACGGAGAAGCTGCTTGCGGGAGAACAGCTTTTGCAGCACGGTATCAGGGAGCCGCTTTATCTGACGGCATTGCGTTATGCGGGGGTGGAGATCACGGAGGCGCTGCACCCTGAGCATGTGGAGAAGCTGGCGCTCACCCGGGAAGACAAGGAGAAGGTGCGCGGCTGGTATCATACGCAGAAGGCAGGAATCCGCAGGGAGCAGCATGGGCAGGAACTTTTGCGGATCACGGATCTGAAATTCGGCTATACGGCAGAAAAGGTTACGCTGCAGGATGTGAATTTCACGATCCATAAGGGCGAGATGGTCAGTATCGTGGGCCGGAACGGGGCCGGTAAGAGCACGCTGGCCAAGCTGATCTGCGGCTTCGAGCAGCCTGTTTCCGGCAGCATACTCATGGAAGGGCGGGATCTGAAAGGCGATACCATCAAGGAGAGGGCGGCGCGCATCGGGTACGTCATGCAGAATCCGAATCAGATGATCTCCAAGCCCATGATCTGGGACGAGGTGGAGATGGCGCTTGTGCTGAGCGGAATGCCGAAGGAGGAGCGTACCGCAAGGGTGGAGGAGACTCTGCGCATATGCGGCCTTTATCCTTTTCGTAACTGGCCGGTCTCCGCATTGTCTTTCGGGCAGAAGAAGCGGGTGACCATTGCCAGCATCCTTGTCCAGCGGCCCCAGATCATCATACTGGACGAGCCTACGGCGGGACAGGATTATCATCACTACACGGAAATCATGGATTTCTTAAAAGAGCTTAACGGGAAGGGCTATACGATCCTGATGATCACCCACGACATGCACCTGATGCTGGAGTATACGAAGCGGGCGATCGTGTTCAGCGAGGGCAGGATGCTGGCGGACACGACGGCTGCCCATGTGCTGAATGACCCGCAGCTGGTGCAGGAGGCGAATTTAAAAGAAACAAGTCTTTACACGTTGAGTCTGGCATGTGGGATCGAGGAGCCGCAGGTGTTTACGGAGTGCTTCATCGGGTATGAGCAGAAGGAGGTGCGTTAGGATGGCGAAGATTGCGATCTTAAGTTATATTAAGCGGAACAGTCTCGTGCATGAGCTGACGGGTACGACGAAGCTGATCTTTTTCCTGGCATGGAGTGTGGCGTCCATGGTGACCTATGATACGCGGGTGCTGGTTTGTATGCTGTTGGTCAGCGCCGTGGTCTTTAAGATCAGCAGGATCCGGGTGCGGGATATCAGCGTCGTGCTTGGCCTGGCGGCGGTCTTTCTGCTGCTGAACAACCTGTTCGTGTATCTGTTCGCACCGGAATACGGCGTGGAGCTGTATGAGAGCCGGACGGTGCTTTTGACCATAGCGGGGCCTTATACAATTACATTGCAGCAGTTATTTTATCATCTGAATATGACCATGAAGGTAATCTGTGTGGTGCCGGTGGCGCTTCTGTTCATCGCCTGTACGGATCCCAGCGAGTTTGCGGCGTCGCTGTCGAGTATCGGTGTCAGTTACCGGATCGGCTATTCCGTCAGCCTGGCGCTGCGTTACATACCGGATGTACAGAGAGAATACCACAATATCAGCCAGGCGCAGCAGGCCCGGGGCATCGACCTGTCCGGCAAGGACAAGGTGTTTACCAGACTGAAAAATTCCGTGGCGATCCTGCTCCCGCTTGTTCTCTCCAGCCTAAACCGCATCGAGACGGTGAGCAACGCGATGGAGCTGCGGGGATTCGGCAAGAACAAAAAGCGTACCTGGTATGCCAAAAGGAAAATGCAGAGGAATGACTGGCTGGCGATCGGGTTTGTGCTGACGGTGCTGGTTGTTGATATGGTAGTGACCTTCTGGGACGGTAACAGGTTCTATAATCCGTTTGTATAGCATGTGTTATTTTTATGCGGCAGTATGAAATCTTTTGAAAGAGATAAGAATAAGAGACGGCAGGCAGAGAAAGCAGAGGGTGACAGGGATGAATTTGCTGGTGATCGGTGGCAGTTATTTCTACGGAAGAGTTTTCGTGATGGAGGCGGTGAAGGAGCATACGGTGACGGTATTAAACCGCGGGACTTATTCGATGCAGGAGTTTGGGGTGAAGGAGATCCGGGGCGACAGGCATGATGGGGCTGTACTTGCGCAGTGCAGTGAGGCCTATGATGCGGTCATAGATTTCTGCGCCTACGAAGCCGGAGACGTGGAACTGGCCGTGCGTAAGATCACCGGGCAGATCGGCCAGTACGTGCTGATCAGCACGGTGGATGCCTACGAGCGCGGAAGCGGCGTTGTGAAGACGGAGGAACATGCGCTGGAGCACAGAGCCTTTCCGGGCGAGGCGGGAGCCTATATCGCCGGCAAGGTGGCGCTGGAGGAGGAGATCGTGCGCAGCTGCGGGGAGCGTCAGATCCCGTGGACGGTGCTGCGGCCGGCAATCCTTTACGGCCCTTACAATTACGCGCCAAGAGAAGCGGCCTATATTCAGATGCTGCTGCAGAACAGGGCGCTGCCCCGGTTTGTGGATGCGGACGGCAGGTTCCAGTTCGTCTATGTAAAAGACGCGGCGCAGGCTGTACTGCGCGTGCTGGGGAATGAAAAGGCGTACAGACAGGCTTACAATCTCTGTCAGGATGAGATCGTAACTTACGACAGCTTCTTTCAGGCGCTGCGGGAGGCGGCAGAACCGGCGGCGCTGGAAGGGCTGCAGGAGATTCCCATCACGGTAGACAGCGCCATGGCGCAGCAGGTTCCGGTGCCTTTTCCGGCGAAGGAACAGGAGACAGAGCTGTGTTCCAATGAGAAAAGCCGGCGGGAGCTGGGACTTTCGTATATGACGCTGGCGGAAGGAATGGGCAGGACATACCGGGCCTTCCGCAGCGTGTTTGCGCCGTGAAAACTTGGGACTGTACAAATACCGGGAAATGGCATAAAATTGAGTGTATGGACAAAATAAGCCATCGGTCTGCGGCAGTCTGGTCCAAGCTGCAGGACTTACCGCAGCAGACAGTAAGGAAGGGTGTGGAGAAGATGAAGAGTTATATGCTGGATTTAAATTCCATCGACAGGGTGAAAGGATTTGTCAAGGCGATCGAAGTGTTTGACGGGTATTTCGATCTGGCGACAGGCAGATACGTGATCGATGCCAAGTCGATCATGGGTATTTTTTCCATGGATCTGTCGAAGCCTGTAGAATTCAGAGTTCTGGAGACTCACGAGAAGCTGTCGGCCATCGAGGCGGCGATCGCGCCGTACATAGCAAAGGAATAACGGAATCCGGGGTGGATGTCAGACGCAGGAAGAGAGCTGTCGGTATATGAGGGATCGTATACAGGCAGCTTTTGCTGCGTCACCGCCGTTGGCGTGCCGGTTATTGAGAGCCGGGTAAAGGCTTTTGAAATCGCAAATTGGTTTATCGAAAGCGAACTTGAAAAATAGGTGTCAAGGGCTGTTTGGGGGTTATTATCAGGAAATGAATAGAGGTCAGCAGGCGAAATAATCGCCTGCTGACCTCTCAATTTATGATATAAACGATCGCATTCGATATTTTTTTACAATAATTTAAAAAAAATTCACAAAATGTCTTGCAATTTGGAATTAAAGAGATTATATTAATATTACTGATATGATTAGCAAACATAACAGTAATGTTACGAGAGAAACGAAAATGCGATTTTATGAAAAACAGGAGCGTATGACAATAAGGTTTTGTGTCTGAGGGAAGAGAAAGGAACAGATATAGACATGACGAACGAGCAGATGATCCAGATTTTGAAAGAGGAAATCACACCGGCACTGGGGTGTACCGAACCTGTGGCGATCGCTTATGCGGCAGCCAGGGCCAGAGCAGTTTTGGGAAGTATGCCTGGGAGGGCCAGGATCAATGTGAGCCGTAACATTTTAAAGAATGCCATGGGGGTGGGTATTCCGGGGACGGATATGGTAGGACTGGAGATGGCGGCAGCGTTGGGGATCATAGGAGGCGACAGCGACGCGATCCTGGAAGTTCTGGCTTCCGTGACAAAAGAACATATCTGTCAGGCAAAAGAATATGCCAGAGAATGTGTACAGGTTTCTTTAAAGGATACGCCCAGGAAACTTTATATCGAAGTGATCCTGGAAGCAGAAGAAGATCATGCCATTGTGGTGATCGAGGACAGCCATACCAATATTACCCGGATCGTCCATGGAAACACGGTTATATATGAACAGAGCAGCTGCGAGGATCTGGCGAAGAAAGAAGTGGATAAAAGCGGCATGAATGTGGATCGTATCTATCGGTTCGTCTGTTCTGTAGATATCGAGGAACTGAAATTTTTCGACAGGGCCATTGATATGAATTGGGCTGTGGCACAGGAGGGGCTTAAAGCAGAATACGGTTTACGGGTCGGAAGAAGCATTCTGGACAGCAGCAGAGGAAAATCCCCGGCAGATGATATTCCGTCCTATGCGGCGGCGATGGCGGCAGCAGCGGCAGATGCAAGAATGTCAGGTTCTACGCTTCCTGTAATGACGATCTGTGGCAGCGGTAATCAGGGGATTACGGCGATCCTGCCCATAGTGGCAGCGGTACGGGCAAAAGGCGGCGGAGAAGAGATGATGTATCGCTGCCTTGCCCTCAGTTGTCTGATCACCATTCATGTGAAAAGGTATATCGGAAAACTTTCTGCCCTCTGCGGATGCGGCATGGGCTCGTCGATCGGTGTATGCTGCGGGCTGGTATATATGTGGGGAGGCGGCTTGAACCAGATCAAAAGCGCGATCCGGAATATGACTGCGGATGTATCAGGCATCATCTGTGACGGAGCCAAGGCCGGCTGCGCACTTAAGATCGGAACGGTGATATCCAGTGCGTTCCAGTGTGCCATGGTGGCGATGAAGAACTACAGCGCCGGTGATCTGGACGGAATTGTTTCCGATGATGTGGAGAGTACCATCCGGAATCTGGGAGAGCTGGGAAACCGCGGCATGGCCGAAACAGACAAGGTGATTCTGGATATGATGGTATGCAGATAAGAAAGGGTGTTCTGGATAAAAGAAAGGAGACAGGATGGACAAGAGAACAAGAGTGTTAAATGCGATGAATAAGAAAGATGTGGATCATGTACCCGTTGGGTTCTGGTTCCATTTTTCCGGAGAGGAGGCAGCAGGCGAGGCATGTGTGCAGGCGCACCTGCGTTATTACCGGGAGACGGATCTGGACTTTGTAAAGATCATGTGCGACGGTTATTTTCCGTATCCTTTACCGGAGATCAGGGAGGCAAAGGACTGGAAAAAACTGAAACCGCTGGATGCAGACCATCCGTTTATCAGAGAGCAGGTGGAGCGTGCAAAGGCTGTTGTGGAGGAGATCGGCGCAGAGCGCTGTGTATTTTATAATGTGTTTGCACCGTTTTCATCTCTTCGGTTTGGTGCAGAAGCGATCGGGATCTCCGACGGGCAGGTGATGTCCTTTATCAGAGAGGAGCGGAATGCCGTAATGTATGCATTGGACGTGATCGCGCAGAGCAATGCCCTGCTGGCAGAGCTTTTGATCACTGAGGCCGGATGTGACGGCGTCTACTACTGTGTGCAGGGCGGTGAGTATGACCGTTTTACACCGGAAGAATACCGCAGTGTGATCACGCCCAGCGATCTGTATGTGCTGGAACATGCGAACCGCTTTTCGGATAATAATATCCTGCATATGTGCGGGTGGGCCGGCAACAGAAATCAGCTGGCGATCTGGCAGGACTATCCGGCGAAGGTAGTTAACTGGGCAGTCTTTGTGGAGGGGATGAGTCTGGAGGATGGCCGTTATTTCGTGGATGGCCGCACTGCTTTGGGCGGTTTCGAGACACATTGGGACGAGACCACACAGCAGGGTATCATCTATACCGGCAGCAGGGAGGAGTTACAGGCATACACGAGAAATCTGATCCTGAACCACGGTAAGACCGGCCTGATGCTGGGCGGAGACTGTACGATCGACGCCAGGCTGGATTGGGAGAGGATCCGTTGGGTCGTGGAAGCAGCAAGAAGCATTTGATAACAAAAGACAGCAAAAAGAAAGGAAGAGATTTTATGAAAAAGTGGAAAAAATTTGCAGCCCTTGGTTTAGCCGGTATTATGGTATTTAGTCTTTCGGCCTGTGGAGGCGGATCGGATACACAGGAAGCGGCACCGGCGCCGGCTCCTGCAGCGGATGAGACGGATGCGGCAGATGGGGCGCCGGCAGAAGAAACAGACGGCGGATCAGCGCAGGAAGCAAAAGAATACGAGCCTGTGACGTTGACTTTCTGGAACGGTTTTACCAGCACTGACGGAGAGGTGCTTCAGCAGATCGTCGATGATTTCAATGCATCAAATGAGTGGAATATCACGATAGAAATGGACGTTATGCCATGGGATACCTTTAATGAAAAACTTCCGGCGGCTATTGCGGCAGGGGATGCACCGGATTTCGTGCTCTGTTCCTCCGGTTACTATGTTCCCTATGTGGAAGCGGGCAGTTTTGTGGATGTGAGTGAGTTCTATGATCTTCCCGGCGTGGATAAGAACGATTTTGATCCTAATGTAGTGGATCTGCTTTACTATGATGATCTCTGTGTAGGTATCCCCATGCAGATGGTATCCCATTATTTCTATTGGGACAAGGATCTGTATGCAGAGGCAGGACTGGATCCCGAGAGTCCGCCGGAAACCTGGGAGCAGGTGATCGAGTATGCACAGATTCTTACGGATAAGAGTAAGAATCAGTATGGATTTCTCGTTCCTGCCAATAACAACGTGACTGCGCAGTATGCTATGTATGCACATGGCGGCGGGTATATGAATGAAGAGGAGACACAGGCGCTGTTTAACTCAGAGGCAAATCTGGCAGCTTTTGAAGATCTGAGGACGCTGTACGATTATTCGCCTAAGGACAGCGACGACAATACCTATATCAGCGGGCAGCTGGCACAGTTTATCAATGGTCCGTGGATCATCAACGGCTTACGGGAGAATGAGATCAACTTTGGAGTGGCGGCAGTTCCGCCCTGTGAAGGCAATGATCCCGGCGCGGCGGTCATCCCTGTCGGATTCTCCATTCCCAAGACCACTTCCGAGGAACACAAGGAACTGGTATATAAGTTTGTGCAGTATTGGAACACGGAAGAGATCTGCACCAGGTGGACAAAAGAATGCGGCACACCTGCTTATTTGATCTCGGCACAGAAGAATTTCGCAGACGATCCGTTGACCTCGGCACTTTCCGAGCCTCTTGCATATGGACATATCGAGTGTAAGATCCACGGTGTAAACCCGATTGCCAGTGAAACGCTTTATCCTGCACTGGGAGAAATCTTTGCGGATGCGGATATCAAGGAGACGCTTGACAAATACAATGACGTAATGCAGGGAATTCTTGACAAGTAAATGTTGTAAAAGATGATTTAGAAAAGGATGCTGTCTTTACACATCGGCATCCTTTTCTGTATTACAGGGGAGAAATGCGCAGAAAGGAGTCGGGGTATGAAAAAAGGTTTGGCCAAATGGACCGGTAAGGACAGAGTGGGATATCTGTTTATCTTTCCCGGTATGCTTATCTTATTTGTATTTACGATCATTCCGCTGGTGGTCTCTTTTATCATCAGCTTGACGAATCTGGATATTTTTCTGGCCTGGCCGAACATGGTAGGGCTGGAAAATTTTAAAAGGACGATGGCAGACGAGCGGGTGCTGAATGCGTTCAAGAACACTTTCTATTATGTGGTGCTTTCGGTGCCGATTCAGCTGGTCGCTGCATTGGTACTGGCATACTGGCTGTATAAGCCAACGGTTTTTAACAAACTGTGCCGCTCAGTCTTTTATGTACCGGTGCTTTGCTCTTTTACGGCGATCGGTATTCTTTTTAACCTGATGCTGAATTCGACGGTGGGGTATATTCCTTTTCTGATCAGCAAAGTAAGCGGAGAGCCTGTTGCCCTTCTGGCGGAAGAAAAATATGCCATGGCGGTGATCATTTTTATTTCGATCTGGAAGGCATTCGGCAAGACACTGATCATACTGGTAGCCGGGATCAATGATATTCCAGGCACTTATTTCGATGCATCCGAAGTAGACGGCGCCACGAAATTACAGCAGTTCTTCCATATTACAGTGCCGAACCTTCTGCCAACCATCAACTTCACGCTGCTGACGACATTGATCGGGGCATTTCAGGTCTTCGACGCGGTGTACGTGACGACCGGAGGCGGACCCAGATACACGACGGAGACTATGGTGCAGTATATTTACCTGCGTGGATTTTCGGCGCCCTACGAACTGGGTTATGCCTCCGCCATGTGTATTGAACTGTTCTTTGTCATTGCGGTGATCGTTCTGTTCTTTAAGGGATACATGGAACGCAGGATCCAAAACAATATGTAGGAGGTGGCTATGAAGAAATATTTTAAACCGTATAATATCATCAGAGTGCTGGTGTGCCTGATCGTACTGTTTCTTATTGTGTTTCCCTTCTTGTGGCTGATCCTGAGTACTTTCAAGATGCAGAAGGATATCATCAAATGGCCACCCACCCTTTGGCCCAAAAGGTGGACGATCCAAAACTATATCAAGGTGTGGGACCGGATTCCTCTTGCCAGCTATATCAAGAATACGGTGATCTTTGCAGGGGCGGTATCGGTCTGCTCTGCCCTGGTGGACTCTTTGGCAGGTTATGCCTTTGCACGCCTCCAGTTTAAGGGACGGGAAGTGATCTTCAATATTGTGCTGCTGACCATGCTGATCCCTTTTCAGATCGTTATGATCCCGTTGTATCTGGAGCTGCACAACTTCGGGATGCTGAACACTTATCTGGGGCTGATCATACCGAGGGCGGCTTCGGCGTATGGGATGTTTTTCATGCGGTCGTTTTATATGGGACTTCCAAAGAGTCTGGAGGAAGCGGCAAGGATCGACGGTATGAGTGAGTTTGGCATTTTCACGAAGATCATGTTCCCGCTCTGTAAGCCGGCTTTTGTGACCTTTTTCATTTTCTGTCTGACCTCCAACTGGAATGACCTGATCTATCCGCTGATGATGACCAATTCCACAAAGATGAGGACTCTCTCTGCCGGACTGGCAATGTTTGTCGGTGAAGGTGTCAGAGAGACGGGACCGGCGCTGGCGGGAGCGCTGATTTCGATTGCGCCGCTGCTCATTCTGTATTGTTTCGCACAGGAACTTTTCGTAGAGGGCATCGCGGTTTCCGGCATGAAGGAATAAAGTGCCGGTATGTGAATGCGCAGGAAAGTGGCAGATAAGAGTACAGCAGGGAAAAGTGGTATCTGTCACCAACAGGAAATCACGAGAAAGGATGCAGGCATGTTTGAAGATGCAGGAAGAAAATTATCCGGTATGGTGAAGATTCCTACCGTGAGCGGTAAGGGGCATAAGGAGGAGTATCATATCGAGGCATACAGGAAGTTTTTGAAAAAGGAATTTGCAGAAATCTTTGCCGTTGCGGAGGAAATCCCGGTAGGGGAGGCCAGGCTTCTCAGACTGCCGGGAAACGGCAGTAAAGGAGGGAAGCCGGTACTGTTTACCGGCCATATGGATGTGGTGCCGGCGGTCGACGGCAAGGCCTGGAAGTATCCGCCCTTTTCCGGTGAAATCGCGGAGGAAAGAGTCTGGGGCAGAGGGGCGCAGGATATGAAAGGGCCGCAGTGTGCGCTTTTGATGGCACTGGACGGTCTGTTGAAAGAGGGATGGAGACCGAAGAGGGAAGTATGGCTGTATCTGTCCTGTGACGAGGAAACAGGAGGAGAGACGACAGGGACTGCGGCGTCATTACTCAGACGAAAAGGGATTTCTTTTGCGGTGGTATTTGACGAAGGCGGTACGATCTGTGAAAACTTTATGGGATTGGTCGAAGGAAAAGCCGCCGTCATGGCTGTCGGGGAGAAAGGATCTTTGGAGTACAGATTTACGGCCCTTGCACAGGGCGGTCACTCGGCCGCGCCGCCGAAGCATTCTGCCATTGTCAGGCTTGGTGCGTTGATGTGTGAGATAGAAGGTACGGATATCTTCCGCAGAAATCTCAGCGCAGGGGGACGGGCCATGCTGCGGGCAGCGGCAGAATGTCTTCCGGCGGAAGATGAGAGACGAAAGGATCTTCTCACGGCTTCCATGGAGAAGGGAGACTATCCGGTTCTTCATAAGATCTGCTCACAGGCGGAAAGCCTTTTGGGTTCTACGATTGCCTTTACCATGATAGAAGGAGGGACAGCCTTTAATGTGATGCCCAGAAAGGCAGTGCTGACGGCTAATGTCAGAGTGTCGGCGTTGGAGACAAAAGAAGAGGTGACAGAGAGGTTGACGGCTGTGGCGAAGAAGCATGATTTGCTCTGTGAGTTTGTGGGCGGCAAAGATGCTGTCAGAGAAAGTGACACCAGACAGCCGGGTTATCAGATGATGAAAGCGTGTGTGAATCAGGTATATCCGGGCCTCCCTGTGATTCCCTTTGTGCTGGGAGGAGGCACGGATTCCAGGCATTTTCAGGAATTGACGGAAGAGATTGTCCGCTTTTCGCCCATGTATGCGGAACCATGGCAGGGGCGGGGCGTGCATGGAGATAATGAAGCAGCGAATATTGAAGCGGTGCAGGATGCGGCGCGGTGTTACAGAGCGCTGCTTTTGGAACTGTAAAGGTGGATACAGAAGCAGGTTTCGAAAATTTTAGTTTTCTTTCAAAATAAATTGTAAAGTAGTGAGAAAGCAGATAAAATGATAGGAGATGTCAGAATGAACGGATTTGAATTTCAATGTGCGACGAAAATGATATTCGGCAGGGATAAGGAACTGTGTGTGGGAGAAGAACTAAGAAGCCATGGCGCGCAAAGAGTCCTTCTTGTGTATGGCGGTTCTTCCATCAGGCGCAGCGGCCTGTATGACAGGGTCGTAAAGGCACTTGAGGAGGCGGGGCTTTTTTTCAGGGAACTTTCCGGCGTAGTGCCTAATCCGAGAGTTTCTCTTGTACGAGAGGGAATCGGGCTGTGCAGAGAAGAAAAGCTGGATTTCCTCCTTGCGGTGGGAGGCGGCAGCGTTATCGACACCTGCAAGGCGATTTCTTTCGGTGTTTATTATGACGGGGATGTATGGGATCTGATCTCAGGCAAAGCAAAACCCGGGAAAGACAGAGTTCCGGTGGCGGATATCCTTACTCTGCCGGCGGCCGGCAGTGAAGAGAGTGACAGTTGTGTCATATCAGATGAGACGATATCTGTCAAGACAGGTTTCGGCTCGCCGCTGATGCGTCCTGTTTTCTCGATCATGAATCCGGAACTTACCTATACGCTGCCGCCTTACCAGACAGCATGCGGTGGTATGGATATCATGGCACATGCGATGGAGCGGTATTTCAGCCGGACTGCGAATGTGGAGATGACGGACAGAGTGACGGAGGGGATATTAACGACGATGATCCACAATCTTCCGATTGCTCTGGAGAAGCCGGATAACTATGCCGCGCGGGCGGAGATCATGCTCTGCGGCACCTGGGCGCAGAATGACATGACCGGCTGCGGACGGGAACAGGACTGGTTTAACCATGGGCTGGAACATCAGATCAGCGGCTTCTACGATATCGCCCACGGCGCAGGACTGGCTATCTCTTTTCCGGCCTGGATGGAGTATCTGTGCGGGAAGGAGCCGTGTGTTCCCAAACTTGCCCAGTATGCGGTAAGGGTATGGAATGTAGAGATGAACTTCGAGGATCCGGCGCAGACAGCCAGAGAAGGCGTAAAGCGGCTCAGAAATCTTCTGCGGGAGTCCGGACTGCCGCTTACCCTGAAAGAAGCCGGCGTAGGAAATGACAAATTTACAGAGATCGCAGACAACATGACGGAGAAAGGGAAGCATACGTGCGGAGCCTTTTACAAGATGGGCCGGGAGGATATCCTGGAACTACTCGGGAGAATGGAATAAAAATATGGATAAGCTGATGGAAGGATTTACCCAGATAAAAAAGGAATCATTGACCGACAAAATTCATGATCAGATATTGGAAATGATCGTGAAGAACCCTTCTGAGGGTGATCAGGTACTCAATGAGAAGAGGCTGATGGAGCTGTTCGGCGTCAGCAAGGCGCCCGTCAGAGAAGCGTTGATCAAGCTCTGCAGCGAGGGGGTTCTGCGCAGTGTGCCGCGTTTTGGCTACATTGTAAATCATATGAGCGAGAAGGACAGCAGAGATGTGATGGAAAGCAGGGTTTTTTTGGAGACGAAAATGCTGGAGATGTCATTTCCGGGTCTGGTGCAGGAAAATCTCGATCAGCTGAAGGAACATATCTCCCAGGCTGCTTCCAAACAGAATGTGGATGTCTGGGAGGTATGGGAAGATAATAAGGAGTTTCATATGCTGCTGGCTTCTTTTTCGGAGAACCGGGTCATGATGAAATTCCTTTGGGAGTGCATGGAGATGCAGACCAGGATGTATGCGCAGAGAATGTGGGACAAAAGCAACAGTATGGCTGATTCGGTACATGAAGCACCCCACTATGGAATCTACCAGAAGCTTTGCGAAAGGGATCTGGAGGGAGCCGTCAGTCTGCTGGTTCGGGATCTGACTGCTTTTTAATCTTTTCATGCGCAATAAAACAACGAAAGAGGAGGACAGGATCCATGAAGCTGTATGTTAACAGGAAACGGGAGGTCGGGACACGCAGTCCCATGCTTTACGGGCACTTTATTGAGCATTTTCACAGGCAGATCTACGGCGGGATCTATGATCCGGATTCCCCTTTTGCGGATGAGGACGGAATGAGGACAGATGTGCTGGAAGCCATGCGGAAGATCAAAGTACCCATTCTGCGCTGGCCGGGCGGGTGTTTCGTGTCTTCTTACCATTGGAAGGATGCGGTAGGGCCGGTCAGACAGCCATTCTTTGATAAGGCGTGGCGGGTGGAGGACCCCGGTACTTTTGGTACGGATGAATATGTGAAACTGTGCCGAAAGGTCGGCTGCCGGCCCTATATCTGTACAAATGCCGGAACCGGGACTGCGGAGGAAATGAGTGACTGGGTGGAGTACTGCAATCTGGAGACAGAGGGCAGGTATGCAAAAGAGCGGATCGCCAACGGGCACAGAGAACCTTATGGTGTCAAATACTGGAGCATCGGGAATGAAAATTACGGTTTCTGGGAAATCGGCGCCAAGAGTGCCAAAGAATGGGGCAGACTGGTGAAGGAGTCCGCTAAAATGATCAGGCATGTGGATCCTGATACGGAGCTTACCGCCGCCGCGCTCACAGACATTCACTGGAATCTGGAGCTTCTGGAGAACTGCGGCGAATTTCTGGACTGGATTTCGATCCATGAATATTGGGACGGTATCAACCAGACCAATGATTATGCGGATTATGGACAGGTGATGGCTTATACTGACCGAATCGGTCATTCCATTGATGAGGTGAGAGGAATGCTCACGGCCATGAGGCTGGAACGAAAGATCAAGATTGCTTTCGACGAGTGGAACCTGCGGGGATGGTATCATCCCAATGTCCATACGATCAGGCAGGGAAGGACGAAGGAAGAGTATCTGTACCCGAGAGACCTGAATGACGATAATACCCGATATACCATGGCGGACGCGGTGTTTACGGCCTGCTTCCTGAATGAATTAAACCGGAACTGCGATATTGTGGGGATGGCTAATTATGCGCCGATTGTGAATACCAGGGGGTGTATCTATACATGGCAGGAGGGAATCGTGCTCCGCTCCACGTATCACGTGTTCGATCTGTATGTAAATTATATGGGAGATGTGGTGCTGGATGCATGGTCGGAGGAGATGCCGCAGCTTTTTGTGAAACACAAGAACGGGGCGGATCTTACGGTGGACGCGCTGGATGTGCTGGTGACGGGCTGGTCGGATCAGGAGGGGATTGCCGTTGCGGTTGTAAATAAGGATCCGGAGAAAGAGCAGACGGTGACGCTGGATCTGACTGCGCTTTCGCAGCTGCCAAAAGGGCAGATGCAGGCCGTCCTGTATACCGTCAGCGGTAATACGACGGAATCCTATAATGATGTGGACCATGAAGAGGTGAAGATCGTAGAGCGGCAGCCGGCGCTTTTGGGAAATGAAATGGATGTTGTGTTCCTGCCACATTCGGTGAATGTGGTGGTGATCCGTTAAGGTGCATCGGCGCAGTATGGACTGTTATGCTGGCCGGAGATGACGGCCTGTTGAATCCTATGGAAGGAAGAGCGGACGGGTTGATGTGGTATCGCATTGGCCTGTCTGTTTTGATGGTCTGGTGCAGCTGAGGGATGGTAACAGTTCGGTCGAGGCCTTTGCATTGGATGCGGCGAAAGCAGTGAGAGGCTTGCTATAGATTCGATTTTGTGATAGGATACTCTAATGGATTGAGATAAGGAGTGACAGCATGTTAGAATTAAAGGGTATCTGTTATTCTGCGGAGGATGAGAGCAGAGAGACGGAAATTTTGAAAGATATCGACGTGACGATCGACGACAGATTCGTTGCCGTGACAGGGCCGAACGGCAGCGGGAAGTCCACGCTGGCCAGGATCGTGGCGGGGATTCTTAAGCCCACGGCGGGGCGGATCCTGCTCGATGGCGTGGACATTACGGATCTGTCGATCACGGAGCGGGCCAATATGGGGATCAGTTTTGCCTTCCAGCAGCCGGTTCGTTTTAAGGGCATCACGGTGCGGGAGCTTCTGTCGATCGCGGCGGGCAGGAAGGCCACGATGTCGGAGATCTGTGGTATGCTTTCTGAGGTAGGGCTTTGTGCCAGAGATTATGTAAACCGCGAAGTGAATGCGTCCCTGTCCGGCGGTGAATTGAAAAGAATCGAGATCGCCATGATCATGGCGCGCGGGACGAAGGTGTCCATCTTCGATGAGCCGGAGGCGGGCATCGATCTGTGGAGTTTTCAGAACCTGATCCATGTGTTTGAGAAGATGCACGAGGAGATTCAAGGTTCCATTCTGATTATTTCCCATCAGGAGCGTATTTTGAATATCGCGGACCGTATCATTCTGCTTGCAGATGGGCAGATTAAGAAAACAGGCAGCAAGGAAGAAGTGATGCCGGAACTTCTCGGCACCGGTGCACACTGTAAGACACTGACGGATAAGTTATAGGAAGGGGGCATCAGCGGATGGATGCAATACAACAGAACCTGTTAGAACAGGTGGCAGGGCTGCATGAGATACCTGCCGGCGCTTATAATATCCGTGCCAACGGCCAGATGGCCGGCAGGAACACGACGGCCAATATCGACATTGTGACCAAGCAGGACAGTTCGGGCATTGACATAAAGATCCGGCCGGGCACCAGAAACGAGAGTGTGCATATTCCGGTAGTGCTCAGCCAGAGCGGGCTGCAGGAGAGTGTATACAATGATTTCTTCGTGGGGGAGGATGCGGACGTGACCATCATCGCGGGGTGCGGCATCCACAACAGCGGAGACGGCGCCTCGGAGCATTCGGGCATTCACAGGTTTTTCGTGGAGAAAAATGCGAAGGTGCGGTATGTGGAGAAGCATTATGGCAGCGGGGACGGCAGCGGAGAGCGGATCATGAACCCGGCGACAGAGATCCATCTGGCAGAAGGGGCATCTCTGGAGATGGACACGGTACAGATCAAGGGGATCGATTCCACGAAGCGTGTCACGACGGCGCAGGTTGCGGACGGGGCTTCTCTTGTCATCCGGGAGAAGATCATGACTCACGGCAGACAGTATGCGGAGACGGATTTCTGTGTGGAGATGGACGGAGACGGTTCCAGTGTGAACCTGATCTCGCGCTCGGTGGCCAAGGAGCACTCCAGACAGCTTTTTAAGAGCAGGATCGTGGGCAACGGCAGGTGTCAGGGGCACAGTGAATGCGATGCCATTATCATGGACGAAGCCAGTGTCAGCGCCATTCCTGAGTTGACGGCGAACAATATTGACGCGAATCTGATCCATGAGGCGGCCATCGGCAAAATCGCAGGGGAGCAGTTGATGAAGTTGATGACGTTGGGACTGACGGAGAAAGAAGCAGAGGAGCAGATCGTTAACGGATTTTTGAAATGAGAAAATTTTTACATTATGCATTAAACAGGCTGGTGATCACGGCGCTCATCGTGCTTTTGCAGGTGGTCTTCTTTATGATGGAGATCGTTATGTGGGGCAACTATTATGTAGAGATAGCGATGTGTCTGCGCCTGGTCAGCTTCGGCGTTATCATTGCGCTGATCTTAAAGCAGGGCAACCCGGCGGTGAAGATGGCGTGGATCGTACCGATCCTGCTCTTTCCGCTTTTTGGCGGTGTCATGTATCTGGCTCTGGGTCATGTTTTCAGGCCGAAGAGACTGTATATGGCCATGAAGCATACAGACGAGCTTGTGCGCTCAAACCTGCAGCAGGATGAAGGGACGATGGACAGGCTTAAGAAATCCGCGCCGGGGATTGCCAATCAGTGTGAATATATTCTTCATTACGCGAAAACGCCGGCGTGGGAGCATACGGGGGCGGTCTATTATGCGGACGGGCTTCCCTGGTGGAAGCGGCTGCTGGAGGATCTGGAGACGGCGGAGCGCTTTATCTTTCTGGAGTTTTTTATTCTGGGAGAGGGCACGATGTGGGATACGGTGCTGGAGATCCTGGAGCGTAAGGTAAAAGCCGGTGTTGAGGTCAGGCTGATCTATGACGACGTGGGGAGCGTTTTTCTGCTGCCCAAAGAGTACAATGAGAAGATCGAGAAGAAGGGGATCAAATGCGTGGCCTTTAACAGGCTGGTTCCGTTTCTGGCACTGGTGCTCAACAACAGGGATCACAGAAAGATCGTGGTGATCGACGGCCGGGTAGGCTATACCGGCGGCATCAATATGTCGGACGAGTATATCAATTATAAACGTTCTCACGGTGATCACTGGAAGGATGCGGGAATCCGCATCGAGGGTGAAGCCGTGTGGAATTTCACGGTGATGTTTTTGCAGATGTGGAATATGTCGCGCCATACGGAGGAATACTACGGCAGATACCGGCATCATTTTACCGTCCGGCCGGCGGGGGAGGGGATCGTACAGCCGTATATGGACACACCGCTGGACGATGAGACAGTGGGTGAGAATGTCTATCTGAATATGATCGGTTCCGCCAGAAAGTATATCTATATTTTCACCCCTTATCTGGTTACGGACAATGAGATGCATACTGCTTTGAAGCTGGCGGCCAAGCGGGGTGTGGATGTGCGCATCGTGACGCCGGGAACGCCGGACAAGAAGACGGTCTATTGGCTGACGCAGTCCAACTATCAGAGTCTGATCGAGGCCGGTGTGAAGATTTATCAGTATACGCCGGGCTTCATCCACTCCAAATGTGTGCTCTGTGATGACGAGACGGCGGTAGTGGGGACGATCAACTTCGATTACAGGAGTTTCTATCATCATTTTGAATGCGGCGTATTCCTGTACCGGACGGCAATGCTGGGAGATCTGAAGAAAGATATGGAAGAGACTTTTGCGGTCTCGGAGAATATCACGCTGGAGTGGTGTAAGAAGAAGTTCGTGAAGACCAATGTGATCGGACCTTTTCTAAAACTGTTTTCGCCGTTGTTGTAGAAGAGGGGGTGAGGGTTATGTTACGTTTTGTAAAGGTTATTTTGTGGAATCTGCCCAGAGCCTATATGATACCGCGGATGGCTTACAGGGCCAGGCACGGGGAAAAGTACTCGGAAGAGGAGTGCTACAGGTATGCGCAGCTTGCGATCCGCCGCATGATGCGGGCGGGACATATCTCGACACAGAAATACGGCACGGAGCATCTGCCCGAGGAGGGCGGCTATATGATGTTTCCGAACCATCAGGGCAAGTATGATGCTCTGGGGATCATGTACGCCCATGAGAAGCCCTGCTCGGTGGTGATAGACGACGCGAAATCGCATGGCGTTCTGGTGAAGCAGTTTATTGATCTTATCCATGGAAAAAGGCTGGTCAAGAACGATCCGCGGCAGTCGGTGCGGATCATCAGGGAGCTGACAGAGGACACGAAAAAAGGGCGCAGATTCATTATTTTTCCGGAAGGCGGCTATCATAAAAATCACAATTCGGTGGGAGAATTCAAGGCGGGAAGTTTTAAGAGTGCCGTGAAGGCAGAGGTTCCCATCATTCCGGTGGCATTGGTCGACTCCTACAGGGCTTTTGAGGAATGGTCGCTGCGGCCGGTGGTGACGCAGGTGCATTTCCTGAAAGCGATTCCTTATGATGAGTATAAGAATATGTCAACGGCGCAGATCGCCGTGATGGTGCGTGACAGAATCGTCAGCACGATTCAGGAGGTGCTCAGTCCGGCCTGACGGTCAGACCTTGAGCACCTGTCTTGTATATTCGCCGGTGTCTGTAGGGGCGCCGGCGAATTTGCTCTGTACCAGACTCTGATAGATCTGCGCCGCAAAGATGTCTTTATCCAGCATTCTGCGGCCGTTCCCGGATAACAGGTCATCCGCGTCGGACAGTCTGCCAAGCAGCGGTATGCTGCCATTTGCCTTGATGGCGGTCAAAAGCGGTGTGGCATCCTGCCGGAAACCGAGGATGCGCGCATAATAGACATAGTCCTCGGCCTGGAAGGAGAGCAGGTCTTCTTTCCGGATCTGGAGAAGAACGTGCATCAGGCTCCGTGCGATGCGGGTGTAGGTGCGGTTTTTGGTCTTTAATTTCTCACAGAAATCCGTAAAGCCCTGGTAGGAGGGCAGCAGATTGCAGATACGATCCGAAAGATCCTGATCGATATCGGGGTGGTCAGTGTAGCCGTCAGGCTGCTCCGAAAGCAGCTGGTAATGCAGCGGCAGGGAGAAATCATCGGCGTGTACAGGGAAGGACTTCCCGAAGGCGGATGCCAGCAGGTCATAGGCTTCCGGCGGCATCAGGTTCACAACCTCCGACAGATTGCCGGCGGCGTCGATGGCTTCCCGGATGGCCAGAGCGGAACAGTATGTATTTAACAGGCTGGCATCATGATAGGAACTTCCGGCCCGGTGTGTCGTGTAAGGTCTGATCTGACTGCCGCGTCTTAAAAGCGCCTTGCAGTATTCGATCCCGAGGATATTGTTAGGGGCTGACATAACATGCATGTAGGGGGTAAGTCCGGGGTCGCTGGCACGAAGGGCGGCGTTTCTGGCGCCGGGGTAGGCGTAGCCCATCCGCAGGTGCCTGTCCAGTACTTCCTTGAATACAGCGTCCTCGTCTATGAGGCTGGCGGCGAATTCCGACAACACCGCGATGTCTCCGCATTCGCTGCCGAAACAGAGAGCGTCCACGATGCCCAGCCTGTCAAACAGGGCAACGGCTCCCGAGGCAAAATATTCCGCGCTGCCGAGTGCATAATAAACAGGCAGCTCCAGCACGAGATCGGCTCCGTTCTTAAGCGCGGTCTCCGCGCGCAGATATTTGTCGGCCACGGCAGGTGCGCCGCGCTGCACGAAGTCTCCGCACATGGCAATGATGCAGTAGTCGGCACCGGTCATTTCTTTTGCTTTGGCGATCTGATGGGCATGTCCGTTGTGAAATGGATTGTACTCTGCGATGATACCTGTTGTTCTCATAGTCGTTCTCCCCTTTTATACCTGAAAAGCCATGCGTTCAACGGCTTTCTTATTTATTAGTTTATCATAAAAAAAACTTTTTGCACGCTGTTTGTGCAAAATAATGAAACAATTTTGCACAAACAGCGGAATGTATCTTGTGTACAGGCGGTTATTTTTGTATAATCTGTCTATAGTTAACGACATTAGAAATTTCGTTTTCGGCCTTGCAGGAGCTACCGTATATGGCTCCTGCAAGAGCCGGAAACAGAAATTTGTTATGTCGTTTACTATAAGAAACTGTTTTGAAATAAGGAAGTTTTGACAGACGTTAAGGAGGAGCAGGTATGTCTTATATTGATTTGATGAAAGAAAAGGCAAGAAGCGACAAGAAGACGATCGTACTGCCGGAGACCAACGACAAGAGGACTCTGATCGCGGCGGCCAACATTCTCAAGGAGGAGATCGCCGATATCATTATGATCGGCAACGAAGAGAAGATTATGGACGGTGCCGGCTGGCTGGAGGTGGAGCTGGACGGCGTGACGATCATCGACCCGGAGAAGTCGGAGAAGCTGGACGACTATGTGAATATTTTATACGAGACGAGGAAGAACAAGGGGATGACGCCGGAGAAGGCGAGGGAGATTCTCTTGAACGATTATCTGACCTTTGGTGTGGTGATGGTCAAGGCCAACGACGCGGACGGCATGGTGGCCGGCGCCTGTCATGCCACGGCGGATACGCTGCGGCCGGCACTGCAGATCTTAAAGACCGCGCCGGGCGTGAAGCTGGTATCCGGTTTCTTTATTCTGGACGTGCCGGACTGTACTTTTGGGGAGAAGGGGACATTTCTCTTTGCAGACTGCGGTCTGAATCAGGATCCTACGGCAGAGGAACTGGCGGCCATTGCGGATACTTCGGCCAAGAGCTTTAAGAGCCTGGTTGGAGCGAAGCCGATCATCGCCATGCTGTCTCACTCCACGAAGGGTAGCGCGAAGCACCCGTTGGTCGATAAGATGGTGGAGGCGACCCGCATCGCCCACGAGCAGTATCCTCATCTGTGTATCGACGGGGAACTGCAGACCGATGCCGCTCTGGTGCCACAGGTAGCCAAGTCCAAGGCACCCGGCAGTGAGGTGGCGGGCAAGGCGAATGTGCTGATCTTCCCGAATCTGGACTGCGGTAATATAGGCTACAAGCTGGTGCAGCGACTGGGCAAGGCAGAGGCTTACGGCCCCATGCTGCAGGGCATCGCCAAGCCGGTCAACGACCTTTCGAGAGGCTGTTCCTGGCAGGATATCGTGGGCGTGGTGGCGCTTACGGCGGTACAGGCCCAGCTTGCGTAAAATTTTTGTTGACAAATGGAAAACCCATGGGTATAATTGTTTGAGTGTGGATAGGAGTCAACTATGTTCGTGAATTTAACTGAGGTGTTACTCAATGAGGGCCGGACAGTCACGATGCAGATAGAACCGGAACTGGCACAGGTTACGGTCGGAGGAGAGACATATCCTGTGAGCGGCAGGGCAGCCGTCACTCTGACCATTACGAATGTCGGGAAAGGGAAGGCGGAAGTCAGGGGAGAAGGCAGAATCGTGTTCCGCGCCCGCTGCGGCAGATGTCTTAAGGACGTGGAGGAGACACTGGAGCTTGTGATTGACAGGACAGTGTATGCACCGGACAGGATGCCTTCGCCGGAGGACGGCGACGATCAGGAGTATATGAACGGTTATCAGATGGACGTGGAGGAACTGCTGCGCAATGAAATTGTGATCAACTGGCCTATGAAGATTCTGTGCAGGCCGGACTGCCGCGGTATATGCCGTCAGTGCGGACAGGATCTGAATACGGGAACATGTGACTGTGACACGTTTGTTCCTGATCCCAGGATGGCAGTAATAAAAGATATCTTTAACGGGAGTAAGGAGGTGTGAGACGATGTCAATCTGTCCTAAGAACAAATCTTCCAAAGGGAGAAGAGACAGGAGAAGAGCAAACTGGAAAATGACTGCCCCTACATTGGTTAAGTGCAGTAAATGCGGTGCGCTCATGGTACCCCACAGAGTATGTAAGAAGTGCGGCACATACAACAAAAAAGAAATTATCGCAGTTGATTAATGCGGGTGATATTTGAAGAGATCAAGGGATCGTAGAGCGTATGATTCCTTGATTTCTTTATTTTGCGGCTTTCTTTTATCGTAGACTTTGGTTTTCTCATATGGTATACTAAAATTATCTTTACAGTTTTGTTTTTTGAACGTGGCCGGGGTTAACCTGACGGATCTTGATGAGATCAAAGAATAAAGTGACAGAAGCTGATACGAGGTGCAGTTATGAACGAGTATATTAAGGTCGCGGTGGATGCGATGGGCGGTGACAATGCCCCGCAGGAGATCGTGAAGGGGGCGGTGGAGGCCGTCAACGAGAGCAGTAAGGTCAAGGTATATCTGGTGGGTATGAAGGAGGCGGTGGAGAGAGAGCTTGCCGGCCATACATATCCTAAGGAGCAGATCGAGGTGGTGCCTGCTTCCGAGATCATAGAGACGGCGGAGCCGCCTGTGATGGCGATCCGCAAGAAGAAGGATTCTTCTCTGGTGAAGGCGCTGAATCTGGTCAAGGACGGTACATGCGATGCCTATGTATCGGCGGGGAGCACAGGCGCCACGCTGGTGGGCGGACAGGTTATCGTAGGCCGGATCAAGGGTGTGGAGAGACCGCCGCTTGCGCCGCTCATACCGACGGCGACGGGATGTTCGCTGCTGATTGACTGCGGCGCCAATGTGGACGCCAGACCTTCCCATCTGGTACAGTTCGCCAAGATGGGTTCCGTTTATATGGAGCACGTTATGGGGATCAAAAACCCGAAGGTTGGGATCGTAAATATCGGGGCGGAGGAGGAGAAGGGCAATGCGCTCGTCAAGGAGACCTTTCCGCTCTTGAAGAACTGCCCGGATATCAACTTTATCGGCAGCGTGGAGGCCAGGGATATTCCGGCCGGCGCGGCGGATGTGGTGGTGTGCGAAGCCTTTGTGGGGAACGTCATCTTAAAGACTTACGAGGGTGTGGGTGCGACCCTGATCTCGAAGGTGAAGGAAGGCATGATGACGAGTCTGCGCAGCAAGATCGGCGCGCTTCTCGTGAAGCCGGCCCTCAAGCAGACCCTGAAGGCGTTTGATCTGGAACAGTACGGCGGCGCGCCGATGCTGGGCCTCAAGGGACTGGTGGTCAAGACCCACGGCAGTTCCAAATCCATAGAGATCAAGAATTCTATTTTACAGTGTATCACCTTTACCGAGCAGAAGATCAGCGAGAAGATCCGTCAGATGCTGCAGACTGACGGGATCGTATCCGGAGAGAAATAGCAGACTATGAGAAACGAGAGAGAAGGCGAAAGGGGTAAACTGTCAGAATGGAATTAGAGAAGCTAAAAGAAGCGATCGCGGATATATTGAGCGTGGACCCTAATGAGGTTACAGAAGAGACGACTTTTACGGAGGATCTCGGGGCGGACTCCCTGGATGTTTATCAGATCGTGATGAAGATCGAGGAGGCATTTGAGATCGAGATTCCGGCCGAGGCGATACAGGAGATCTCAACGGTGGGAGAGGCCGTTGAGCTGATCAGAAATTCTATTTAAGAGAAGCGGGAAGCCCTTTGTATTTTGAAAGGGCTTTTTAAATGCAGGAGGATTTCCATGTTGACGAATAGACTAAGACTGCTGGAAGAGAGAATAGGATATTGTTTTCAGGATAAGAAACTGCTGCGGCAGGCACTGACTCACAGTTCCTGTTCTAATGAGCAGAAGATCAACAAATTGCCGGATTATGAGAGGCTGGAGTTTCTCGGTGATGCGGTGCTGGAGCTGGTGAGCAGCGATCATATCTTCCGGGAGAATCCGGAGATGTCGGAGGGAGAGTTGACCAAATTCAGATCTTCCATCGTCTGTGAGCCGGCCCTTGCTTTCTGTGCGAGGCAGATCGGACTGGAAGAGTTTATCCTGCTGGGCAGAGGGGAAGAACTGACCGGCGGCAGGAAGCGGGATTCCATCATATCGGATGTGATGGAGGCCACCATCGGCGCCATTTATCTGGACAGCGGCATCGAGGAAGCGCGGGCGTTCATCGGCCGTTTTATTCTGTCGGACCTGGAGCACAAGCAGCTGTTCTATGATGCGAAGACCATACTGCAGGAAGAAATCCAGAAGGAGAACGGCGGCGTGCTTCGTTATGAGTTGGTTCGGGAGGAAGGGCCGGAGCATGACAAGACTTTCGTGGTGGAAGTGATGGTCGGTGACAGGAAGGCGGGCCGTGGAAACGGGCATTCCAAGAAAGCGGCGGAACAGCACGCCGCTTATGAAGCGCTTCTTCGGCGTAAGGTGGTGTCTGCACGGAAGAATTAGACAGGAGCTGCCGGAATCCTGTGTGGATGATACGGCAGGCGTCAGTCCGGTTGTGAAGATGTTTGTACGGTAGTAGAAAGACAGATTGAGGTACGTATGTATTTAAAAAGCATTGAGGTGCACGGATTCAAATCCTTTGCCAATAAGATAAATTTCAAGTTTCACAACGGTATTACCGGTATTGTGGGACCCAACGGTTCCGGAAAAAGCAACGTGGCGGATGCCGTCAGATGGGTGCTGGGAGAGCAGCGGATCAAGCAGCTTCGAGGGTCTTCCATGCAGGACGTGATCTTCTCCGGAACGGAGATGCGAAAACCTCTGGGTTATGCCTATGTGGCGATCACGCTGGACAATACGGATCATCAGCTGACCATCGACTATGATGAGGTGACGGTGTCCAGAAGGCTGTACCGGTCCGGCGAGAGTGAATATATGATCAACGGCTCCATCTGCCGTCTGAAAGACGTGAACGAGCTTTTCTACGATACCGGTATCGGTAAGGAAGGATACTCCATTATCGGACAGGGACAGATCGAGAAGATCTTAAGCGGCAAGCCGGAGGAGCGGCGTGAGTTATTCGACGAGGCTGCCGGTATCGTGAAGTTCAAGCGCAGGAAGTATGCGGCACAGAAGAAGCTGGAAGACGAGAAACAGAACCTTGTCCGGGTCAACGACATCCTAAGCGAGCTGGAGAAGCAGACCGGGCCGCTGGAGAAGCAGGCCGAGAAGGCCAGAGTCTACCTGAAAAAGAAAGAAGAGTTAAAGACGCTGGATGTAAATGTGTTCCTGTTGGAGAATGTGCGGGTACGGCAGCAGCTGGCGGAGACGGACGGTAAACTCACGATCGCCGGCGGGGATCTTAACGAGACCACGAAGAAGTATGAGAGCATCAAGGAAGAGTACGAGCAGATCGCAGGCCGGATCGAAGAACTGGATCAGGCCATCGAGACGGCCCGGGCGACACTGACGGATACCGGGGTGATGCGTTCTAAGCTGGAAGGTGAGATCAATGTCTTAAAGGAGCAGATCCACTCAGCGGAGGGCAACGAAGAGCATTTACAGAGCCGCATCCGAAGTATCAGTGAGCAGATTGATGTGCGCATCCGGGAGAAGGACGGCATCCTTGCGGACAAGGAGCAGACGGATCAGAAGCTGACACAGCTGGAGCAGGCCAGAACAGAAGCCAGGCAGCTGCTGGAGGAGACCCAGAGCCGGATCGAAGAGCTGAATGATCACATCGAAAGTGGGAAGAATACGATCATCGACGCCCTGAATAACCGTGCCACGATCAAGTCCAGGATGGGGCGCTACGATACCATGCTGGAGCAGATCAACATCCGCAGGGCGGAGCTGAATTCCAGACTGCTGCGGGCCAAGTCCGACGAGGCGGAGCAGACGGAGGTCATCAGGAAGCTGGAAGAAGAATTCGAGGCCGTGGGGACTGCCATCAAAGAACTGGGGGAAAAGCAGGAGACGATGGAGGAGCGGCTTTCGCTTTTCCGGGAAGAGCTGGCGGAGCGGGACCAGAAGCTGCGGGATACCCAGGTGCTTTATCATCAGCAGAAGTCCAGGCTGGAGGCGCTGGCCAACCTGACGGAGCGCTACGAGGGTTACGGCGGCAGCGTCAAGGCCGTGATGGAGCGCAAAGGCCAGGAGAAGGGCATCATCGGCGTGGTGGCGGATATCATCCAGGCGGAAGCCAGATACGAGACGGCCATTGAGACGGCTTTAGGCGGCAACATCCAGAATATTGTCACGGAGGATGAGGAGACCGCCAAGCGCATGATCGGTTATCTGAAAAAGGCACGGGCGGGCCGTGCCACCTTCCTGCCCCTCACCAGTATTACCCGCCCCCAGGAGTTTAAGAATCCTGACGCCCTGAAGGAAAAAGGCGTAATCGGTATGGCCGACGAGCTGGTCAAGGTGGAGAAGAAATACCGGAACGTGGCGAAAGCGATGTTAGGACGTATCGTGGTGGTGGACAACGTGGACAATGCCGTGAAGATCGCCAGAAAGTTCGATTACGGTATCCGTATGGTTACGCTGGAAGGCGAACTGCTGGTGCCCGGCGGTGCCATCAGCGGCGGCGCTTTCAAGAACAACTCCAATCTGCTGGGCAGACGCCGGGAGATGGAGGAGCTTGGCAGGAAGGTTAAGCAGTACGTGGTGGATATCGACAATCTGTTAAATGATATCGAGCAGACGAAAAGAAACAGGAATAAGCTTCGTCTGGAGATCGAGGATATCAAAGGGCAGCTGCAGCGTAAGTTCATCGAGCAGAATACGGCCAGAATGAGCGTGGCGCAGGCCCGGGAGAAGAAGAGCGAGACGGAGGAAGGCTTCGACGAACTGAAAGTAGAACAGCAGGATATCGAGCTGCAGATCAAGGAGATTCAGGTCAATAAGGATGAAAATTTAAGAGAGCTGGCAGATTCCGAGGCGCTGGAGAAGAACGTGGAAGCGCAGATCGGCGAATTCCAGAAGCAGCTGGAGGCAAAGCGGGCGGAAGAATCAGAGCAGTCGGCCAAAGTATCCGAGTGGGATGTGGAAGTGGAGAAAATGCGCCAGAGCGCGGATTTCCAGAGACAGAATCTGGAACGTGTGGAGGGCGAGATCGCACGCCACAGCGCAGAGCTTAAGGAGGTGCAGGAAGGTCTGCATCTGGGCAAAGAAGAGGTGGAGCGCAAGAAAGCCAGTATTCTGGAGATCGAGAAGACAATTGCTTCTTCCTACTCCGCCCAGACGGACGCGGAGACGAAACTGAAAGAGGATATTGCCCTTAAGGAAGAGCTTGCGGGGAAACAGAAGAATTTCTTTGCCACAAGAGAAGAACTGTCCGAGCGGATGACGGCGCTGGATAAGGAAGTGTACCGTCTCAACAGCCAGCGGGAACGGATGGAAGAGTCCATTGAGTCCCAGATCAACTATATGTGGGACGAATACGAGATCACCCTCTCCGATGCGGAGTCCATGAAGGATGAGGAGATGAACGATCTGCCCGCCATGAAGAAGGAGATTACGGCGCTGAAAGATGCGATCCGCAAACTGGGGGACGTGAATGTCAATGCCATTGAGGATTACAGGAATCTGATGGAGCGTTACACCTTTTTAAAGACCCAGCATGACGATCTGGTGGAGGCGGAGAAAACACTTCTGGGGATCATCGAAGAGCTGGACAGCTCCATGCGTAAGCAGTTCAATGAGAAATTCGCACAGATCAACAGAGAGTTCGACAAGGTGTTCAAGGAGCTTTTCGGCGGCGGTAAGGGAGCGCTTGAGCTGATGGAGGACGAGGACGTGCTGGAGGCGGGCATCCGGATCATTGCACAGCCGCCCGGCAAGAAGCTGGTCAACATGATGCAGATGTCCGGTGGGGAGAAGTCCCTGACCGCGATCTGTCTGCTGTTTGCGATCCAGAACTTAAAACCGTCGCCCTTCTGTCTTCTGGACGAGATAGAGGCGGCGCTGGATGAGAGCAATGTAGGAAGATTTGCCAAGTATCTGCACAAGCTGACGAAGAATACACAGTTTATCGTGATTACCCACAGGCGCGGCACGATGGAGAAAGCGGACCGCCTCTACGGTATCACGATGCAGGAGAAAGGTGTGTCAACACTGGTAAGCGTAAATTTGATCGATAAGGAATTGGATGACTGATGAGTGAAGAGAAGAAGGGTTTTTTCAGAAGATTAAAAGAGGGACTGACAAAGACGAGGAACAATATCGTTCACGGGATCGATTCCGTGTTTAACGGATTTTCCAACATAGATGATGATTTCTATGAAGAACTGGAAGAGATTCTGATCATGGGCGATATCGGGGTACAGGCCACCGAGGCGATTCTGGAGCGGCTGCGGGAGCAGGTGAAGGAGAACCATATCAAGGAACCGGCAGACTGCAAGTCCTTTCTGATTCAGAATATCAAGGAGCAGATGCAGGTGCAGGAGACGGCCTATGTCTTCGAGGAAAGACAGTCTGTTGTACTGGTGATCGGCGTCAACGGCGTGGGCAAGACCACCACCGTGGGCAAGCTGGCCGGGAAACTGAAAGGGCAGGGAAGGCGGGTGCTGATCGCGGCGGCAGATACTTTCCGTGCGGCGGCAGGCGAACAGCTGAGTGAATGGGCGGACCGTGCAGGGGTGGATATGATCGGCGGCAGCGAGGGCTCCGACCCCGCCAGTGTGATCTTCGATGCGGTGAATGCGGCGAAGGCGAGGAATATCGACGTGCTCTTATGCGATACGGCGGGCAGGCTGCACAATAAGAAGAACCTGATGGAGGAGCTTAAGAAGATCAACCGGATCATCGACAGAGAGTTTCCGGATGCCCACCGGGAGAATCTGGTGGTGCTTGACGCCACCACCGGCCAGAATGCGCTGCAGCAGGCGAAGGAGTTCGGCGAGGTGGCGGACTTGACGGGCATTATCCTGACCAAGATGGACGGTACGGCCAAGGGAGGCATTGCGGTGGCGATCCAGTCGCAGCTGCAGATTCCGGTCAAGTATATCGGCGTCGGGGAGACCATAGAAGATCTGCAGAAGTTCGACGCGGACCAGTTTGTGGATGCGCTGTTTTCGGTGGATCAGACTGCCGGGGAAGAGGAAGAAGAGCGCTGAGAAGCGATTGGTTGAAGGAAGTGCGGAAGGGTATTTTTACAGGGGACGGGAAAGGAGCAAAGAGACAGGCGATGAAGGAATTGTCATTGGATAAGTTCGAGGAGGCATATGAGATCGTCAAGGAGGTGGCATCCGAGACGAAGCTGATCTACAGCGATCATTTCAGTGCGCGGACAGGGAACAAGGTGTATCTGAAACCGGAGAACATGCAGCTGACGGGGGCCTATAAGCTGCGGGGCGCCTATTATAAGATCAGTACGCTGTCGGACGAAGAACGGGCGAAGGGGCTGATCACGGCGTCGGCCGGGAACCATGCGCAGGGCGTGGCCTATGCGGCGAAGTGCTACGGCGTGAAGGCGGTGATCGTGATGCCCACGACCACGCCGCTGATCAAGGTGAACAGGACGAAAGGTTACGGCGCGGAGGTGGTGCTGTACGGCGACGTGTACGACGAGGCCTGTGCCAGAGCCTATGAACTGGCGGCAGAGAACGGGTATACTTTTGTGCATCCTTTTGACGATCTGGACGTGGCTACGGGACAGGGCACCATCGCCATGGAGATCATCAAGGAACTGCCGCTGGTGGACTATATTCTGGTGCCGGTGGGCGGCGGCGGACTGGCTACCGGTGTGTCTACACTGGCCAAACTTCTGAATCCCAAGATCAAGGTGATCGGCGTGGAGCCGGCAGGGGCCAACTGTCTGCAGGAATCCGTGCGGGCCGGCAAGGTGACGACGCTGGAGAAGGTCAACACCATCGCGGACGGCACGGCGGTCAAGACACCGGGCACGGACATTTTCCCTTATCTTAAGGAAAATCTGGACGACATCATTACGGTGGGGGATGAGGAGCTGGTGGTCTCTTTCCTCGACATGGTGGAGAACCATAAGATGGTCGTGGAGAACTCCGGTCTGCTGACGGTGGCGGCCCTGAAGCATCTGGATGTGAAGAATAAAAAGGTTGTGGCGATTCTTAGCGGCGGCAATATGGACGTGATCACCATGTCCTCTGTGGTACAGCAGGGTCTTGTGCTGCGGGACCGGATCTTCTCGGTATCCGTGCTTCTGCCGGATAAGCCGGGCGAGCTGTCCAGAGTGGCGGACGTGATCGCGAAGCAAAACGGCAATGTGATCAAGTTAGAGCATAACCAGTTCGTCTCCATCAACCGCAATGCGGAGGTGGAGCTGCGCATCACCATGGAGGCCTTCGGGACGGACCATAAGAACCAGATCATATCATCGCTGCAGCAAAACGGCTACCAGCCGAAGCTGATCCGGGCCAGCATCTGACACCGGTATCTGACACGCCGGGCAGGCGGACATATGGACTGAAAATGATATAGAGATGACAGGATCCGCATGGTTTTTCTGTGCGGATCTTATGGATTTTGGCAGGCGGTTTGACAGGATACGCAGTCATGAAATGAAGGGAATGCGGTTACACTATAAGAGAAGATGAGTTTAGCCCGCTGACCGTGGCATGAAGGAAAGGCAGATCATGATGGAAAATAAAAAAATTTCAAAAAAAAGCAAGACAGAATGGGTAAAGAAATATATTATTATAACAGCGGCGACTTTTGTCTATGCGGTGGCGGTCAGTTTTTTTATCGATCCCAATGATATGGCGCCGGGCGGGCTTACCGGCGTGGCGATCATTTTGAGCAGACTGGTGCCGGTCAGTACCGGTACGCTGATCCTGCTGTTAAATATCCCGATCCTGATATTTGGCGTGTGGAAATTCGGGATCGGCCTGACCATCTCGACGATCTATGCCACGGTATCGATTTCCTTTTTTACCAATATGTTATCAGGCGTGGAGGCGGCCACCAATGATATACTGTTGGCAGCGGTGGCGGGCGGTATCCTGCAGGCGATCGCCATCGGTGTGATCTTCCGGGCCGGGGCGACCAGCGGCGGCGTGGATATCATCATCAAGGCGCTTAAGTTAAAACTGCCGCATCTAAAGACGGGCAATCTTTTCCTGATGATAGATGCCACGGTGGTGACACTGTCGGGGATCGTCTTTCGGGATGTCAGCGCTGCGCTGTATGCGGCGGTGGCGGTAGGGTGCTGCTCGGTGGCCATGGACGTGGTGCTCTACGGACGGGACGAGGCGAAACTTCTCTATATCATCAGTGACAGGCCGGAGCAGATCACGCAGCGGCTGTTGGAGGATCTGGATGTGGGCACTACCTATATCAACGGGCAGGGCGCCTACAGTGGCAATGAGAAGCGGGTGATCATGTGCGCCATGAAGAAGACAGTATTTCCGAGAGCGGAGGAGATCGTGAGGGAGGAAGATGCGAATTCCTTTATGATCGTGACCAGTGCCACGGAGATTTTCGGGGAAGGCTATAAGAGCTATTTTGGCGAGCGGATTTAAGGACGACGGATTTTTCAAAGATAGGAGAAACGTATGCAGGAAATGAATTTGCGGAGTAAGAGACATAAGAAAAGGCGCAGGAGAAGCGAGAACGGAATTCTGGTGGGATCGATCATACTGTGTCTGGTGACTTTGACGGCGATTACGATCACACTGGTCATGGTATTTCGCTATCGGGCCATCCAGATGGAAAATACGGTGGTCATGAATGAGCTGGAGTCTGTGCGGATGGATGAGACGGTCACTTACACGCAGGGCGAGGTAGACGCCATGATCGCCAACGCAGTGACGCAGACGGCCGACGAGACGACGCAGGCGGTACAGTCTGATTTTCTGGAGAAATTAAAAGAACTGATGTTAAACGGCGACGGGACGCTTGCCATGCTCCGCTATTTCTATCCGGATGAGATCGTGGTGGCGGATGCGGGGGAGTATCACTTTTTTCCCATATCCGAGGATCTGGCACGGCATACATACGATCTGGAGAAGTTTGTCAGTAACGGCGATCAGGTCATGAACTATTATGACAGCAGTCAGTGGATCTCCCGCAAGGGGATTGACGTGTCGAAATATCAGGAGGAGATCGACTGGGAGCTGGTGGCCGGCGACGGCGTGGAATACGCCTTCATCCGTCTGGGAATCAGAGGATATACGAAGGGTGAGATTCAGGAGGATGAGAATTTCAAGGACAACATTAAAGGCGCGCTGAACAAAGATATCGGTGTCGGCGTATATTTCTTCACGCAGGCGGTCAGTGTGGAGGAGGCGGAAGAAGAGGCGCAGTTCGTGCTGGATGCGCTGGAGCCTTACCCGATCGACTATCCGGTGGTCATTGATGTAGAGGCGGTCTCCAATACCAGCGCCAGAACGAAGGATCTGACGAAGGAGGAGCGGACGCGCTACTGCATCGCCTTCTGTGAGAAGATCAGGGAGGCGGGCTATACGCCGATGATCTACGGCAATATGAAGACATTCATGATAATGCTTGATCTGGCACAGCTGGAGGCGTATGACAAATGGGTTGCTTTCTATGACGAACCGATGTATTATCCCTATGCCTTTAAGATCTGGCAGTATACGGATGAGGGCAAAGTTGCAGGGATCGAAGGGAATGTGGATCTGAATATCAGCTTTGAAGAGGCAGACGGCGTGCAGGACGAGTAAACTAAAATACAGTTGTTTTCGGGCAGGGGTTCATGATAAAATAAGAGCAGTTAAAATTGCAGAAAGGCGGGGTTATCAATGAAATACGAATTTGAAGGAACGGTGGAATTCCGTGAGAATGAGAACACGATCGCGGTGCCCTTTAATGTATGGGAAGTGTGTGAGAAGGTGGGAGACGCGCCGGTCAGGGTTTGTTTCGACGACGTCTGCTTTATATGTGATCTGGTGCCGAAGGGACAGGGGTATTATGATATTCCGGTCAATCCGGATACGCTGTCCAAGGTGGAGCTGGGCAAGAAGTATCTGATCTCGATCGAGATCGTGGGCAATGTGGTGAGCATGGGAGGCAGTCCCTACAGCACGGAACATCCGATTCGTAAGATCGACAGCGTGGATCTGGTGACGCAGCCCTGGGACGGTCTGTGCGGACAGGCCTGCATAGCCATGATTGCGGGTACTTCGCTGGATGAAGCATGTGATATCATGAAGTGCCGTGAGTGGCAGGCGAACATGAGCAAGATGATTGCCACGCTGGAGTATTTGGGAATTCGTCATGCGGACAAGATCGTCTATACGCTGGGCAAGCATGTGGAGCTGCCGCACTGCTGCATCATCATGGAGAAGATGGGCAGATACAGTCATTATCTGGTAGGATTTGACGGCCATTACTACGAGCCGAACCAGGGTGTGCTGAAAGAGTTCGATCTGAGTAAGATGGTGGGGTATCTGGAGATCGTTACAGCGTAAAATAACCGCCTGACAGCAGGAGTCGAGAGATGAAAGCTGTCGGGCTTTTTTTAACAATTCAAGGCGGCGCCGGACAAATTGAGCATAAAAAGATGCGGGACAGGCGATTCCCATCCCGCATTTTCACTTTTTGTGTAAGAAAGCAGATCCACAGCCGGCTATCCGGGCCGGACGAAATCTTATACCACTTTAAACTTCTCGATATAAACCGGGAAGGTATCCGTGCCTTTCATCTCTTTACCGGCGGTGATCGTCACATTCTTGTCCGTGATCAGATATTCCACATTCGCGCCCGCTTCCACCACGGTATCCTGCATCAGGATGCAGTTCTTCACGGTAGCGCCTTTGCCGACTTTAACGCCTCTAAAGATCACGCTGTTCTCTACTTCGCCCTCGATCACGCAGCCGTCAGCCATCATTACGTTCTGCACTTTGGCACCGTCCTTGTAGTGGGTCGGGTTATCGCCGCGGATCTTCGTATAGATGGGAGCGGAAGAGAAGAGCGCGTCCAGATTGTAGTCATCCAGCAGCTTCATGTTCTCCTCGAAGTAGCTCTTCATACCGCTGATGCGTGCCACATAGTCCGTATACTTGTAGGCCTGTACATTAAGCTTGCCAAGCTGCGGCATGATAACGTCACGCATAAAGAAGGAACGTCCCTGAATGTAAGCATCGTTTACGATATCGATCAAAAGCTCACGGCTGACAACGAAGATATTCATGGACAGTTTCTGTACGCCGTCGGTCTTCGGATTGATGTAAACTTTCTTAAGCCGTCCGTCTTCCACATCAAAGGTATAGTAGAAGATCCTGTCATTGGTCGGATAGTTCAGCAGTTCCTCAGGAATCTCCTGCTCGTTGTAGGCGATCGTCATATCCGCACCGCTGTCGATATGGGCCTGCAGCATGGCACTGAAATCAAAGTTCACCACCACATTCGTATCGGACATGATCACATATTTCTCTTTCTGATCCCGCAGGAAGTCCAGAAGGTTTGCCAGTGCACTGGCGCGTCCTACATAAGGACCGCCTACTTCCTTCTCTGCAAAAGGAGGGAAGATGCGCAGACCGCCGTTCTTGCGGATCAGATCCCATTCACGGCCGGAACCCAGATGATCCATTAAGGAGTGATAGTTCTTGTTCACCACGACAGAGATATTGTCAATGCCGGAGTGGGTCATGCTGGACAGAATAAAGTCAATGACACGGTAACGGCTGGCAAAGGGGATGGAAGCCATCAAACGCACGCTGACCAGTTCCGGAACCAGAGCATCATAACTGTTTGGGAAAATAATACCGACTACACTTGTGTTTGATTTTACCATTGCTCTTCACCACCTTCTACATTATTTCTGACCATGGCGTTGGGGCCCACCACGGCATTCTCACCGATGGTAACACCGGAACCGACGGTTGCCACGCCGTTCTCATCGCCCGAAGGCATTGCGCCCACCACGGCATTCTCACAGATTGTTACGTTCTCGGCTACGATACAGTGCTTCACCACGGCACCTGCCCTGACGGTCGTGCCGCCCATCAGTACCGCATCTTCGACAACCGCGCCGGCATCCACTTTCACGCCGCCGAAAAGAATGGAGTGCTTCACGCTGCCCTTGATCCGGCAACCGTCGGTGATCATGGAATTCTCCACGACTGCTCCGGGATTGATCTTGTGTCCGGTCATGCCGGCATTGCGGCTGTAGATCTTCCAGTCCTCGTCAAAAAGGTTGATGCCGCTGTGCTCGGGATCCAGCACTTCCATGTTGGCTTCCCATAAAGAAGCGATCGTTCCTACATCCTTCCAGTAGCCGTTGAAATGATAAGCATACATCTGACGGTGGTCACGCAGAAGGTTGGGAATGATGTTGTTGCCGAAATCGTTCTCGGAATTCGGATCGGCTTCGTCTTCCTCCAGATACTGTTTTAAGATATCCCAGTTGAAGATATAGATACCCATGGAAGCCAGATTGGACTTCGGGTTCTTTGGCTTCTCCTGGAACTCGGTGATCTTGTCATTCTCGTCGGCTACCATCAGGCCGAAGCGGGGAGCCTCCTCCCAGGGTACTTCCATAACGGCTACGCTGAATTCCGCGTTCTTCTCCTTATGGAATTTCAAAAAGGCGCTGTAATCCTGCTTGCAGATCTGGTCACCGGAAAGGATGATGACATATTTGGGGTCATAGCGTTCGATAAAGGATATATTCTGATAGATTGCATTTGCTGTACCTTTATACCAGTCTGAACCGTGTGCCTTCTGGTAGGGCGGCAGTACGTGCACACCTCCGTAAAGACGGTCCAGATCCCAGGGCTGGCCGTTGCCTATGTACTCATTTAATTCCAGCGGTTGATACTGGGTCAGGATTCCCACGGTATCAATGCCTGAATTAACGCAGTTGGAAAGCGGGAAGTCGATGATACGATACTTGCCGCCAAAAGGAACTGCAGGTTTTGCAAGCTTCTCGGTCAGCGCATACAGACGGGAACCCTGTCCGCCGGCAAGAAGCATTGCAATCATTTCTTTTGCCATATTACTATTCCTCCTTTTAAACTTTATAAAAAGATTATATAACAAAATCATGGAAAATAATAGAAAAATCCGAAAAAAGTCGAAGAAAATTATAATCTTTTTCTATTGACATTTCGAAGAAAGTGTGAATGGATAAAAAGCGGTAAATTTATGCCGAAAAAGCGAGAGAAATGAAATCGGCGGGTCAGTCGACGGTTGACGGCTCTTTTTTTGTTGCCTTGCGGGCGCTGTAATGATAAAATAGACTTATATTTTGAAGAATTTTGTCTGCAAAAGGAGTGTATACATGAAAGAAGTCAGAATATTGGAGATCAAGCAGAGCGTCTTTGCGGATAATGACAGACAGGCGCAGCTTCTGCGGCAGGAGCTGAAGGAGAAGAAGCTCTTCCTGCTCAATCTCATGTCCTCGCCGGGATCCGGTAAGACAACCACGTTGATGAGAACCATAGAGGCGTTGCGTGACACGTTGAGAATAGGGGTCATGGAGGCAGATATTGATTCCGACGTGGATGCCAGAACGATCTCACAGTCCGGTGTGAGGGTCATTCAACTGCATACCGGCGGGATGTGCCATCTGGATGCGGAGATGACAAGGCAGGGGCTGGAAGGACTGGATACGGCGGAACTTGACCTGGTGATTCTGGAGAATGTGGGGAATCTGGTGTGTCCGGCGGAGTTTGACACCGGGGCGACGAAGAATGTCATGATCCTTTCGGTGCCGGAGGGACATGACAAACCGCTGAAATATCCGCTGATGTTTTCCGTCTGTGATGTGGTGCTGGTGAATAAGATCGACGTGCTTCCCTATTTTGACTTCGATCTGGAGAAATGCCGGGAATATGTGCACAGGCGCAATCCGCAGGCGAAGGTCATTCCGATCTGCGCCAGGACGGGGGAAGGGATGAAAGAGTGGACGGACTGGCTGCTGCAGGAAGTGAGAGGAGAGGGATATGGAGAGAAGACTTGACAGGGAGAAATATCCGGAGTACGTATATCCGGAGCATAAGCCGGATCACAGTAAGCCGGAGCGGGAGAGCATCGTAAAGCTGGGTAAGATGATCACGGACAGGATTCCCCAGAAGCTGGGGATCAAGAAGATCACAAGAGATGATCCGGAGTACTGGGGTCTGGCGGGCGTGTTGACCGACGAGGAGGCCGAGATCGCGCTGAAGATGGGCGTGCGCAAGCCGAAGACCCTGCCGGAGATGGTGCGGCTTACAGGTATTCCGGCCAGAGAGCTGGAACCGAAGCTGCAGGAGATGTCCGTGAAAGGCATTCTGGAGTACAACTGGGAGAATCCGCAGCGGGAGAAACAGTATGTACTGCCCATGTTTGTGCCCGGCTGTGGTGAGTTTTTCAATATGAACACGAAGGTGATCGAGGAGCATCCGGAGGTGACGCTGTTCTTCGAGCATATGTCGAGACTGCCGCTTGAGCATGTGACGCCTTTCGTGGGGGAGGGCGGTAACGGCATCGGGATGCATGTCATTCCGGTGGAAAAGGCCATTGAGATGGAAAGCGAATCTATCAATCTGGAGCATATTTCCTTCTGGCTGTCAAAGTACGAGGGGAAATATGCGGCAAGCCCCTGTTCCTGCAGGCGTTCCAGATTAAAGCATGACGAGGGCTGCGCCGACGATCCGGAGGGCTGGTGCGTGGCAGTGGGCGATATGGCAGACTATGTGGTGGAGACCCAGAAGGACGGACGCTATATCACGAAGGAAGAGGCACTTGAAATTTTCAGGCAGGCGGAAGAGAACGGCTTCGTGCATCAGATCACGAACATTGATGGAGCCAACAAGATCTTCGCCATCTGCAACTGTAATGTGAATGTGTGCTATGCACTGCGCACTTCGCAGCTTTTTAATACGCCGAACATGTCCCGTTCCGCTTACATTGCGAAGGTGGATAAGGAGAAATGCGTGGCCTGCGGTAAATGTGTTGAATACTGTCCGGCAGGTGCGGTGAAGCTGGGACAGAAACTGTGTAAGAAGGACGGCAGCGAAGTCACCTATCCGAAGATGCCGCTTCCCCAGGAACAGAAGTGGGGCGAGCATATGTGGACCCACAATTACCGGGATGTGAACAGGATCAACTGTTACGATACCGGCACGGCGCCCTGTAAGACGGCCTGTCCGGCCCATATTGCGGTGCAGGGGTATTTGAAGCTGGCGAAAGAAGGGCGTTATGAAGAGGCGCTGGCGCTGATCAAGAAAGACAATCCGCTGCCGGCCATCTGCGGGCGCATTTGTAACAGGCGGTGTGAAGATGCCTGCACCCGCGCGACGCTGGATGAGGCGGTAGCCATTGATGCGGTGAAGCGCTTTGTGGCGGAGCGGGATCTGTGCGCCGAGACGAGATACATACCCAAGAAGGTAGTGCCTTCCTTAAAGGGGGCTTTCGAGGAGAAGATCGCCATCATCGGTTCCGGGCCGGCGGGCCTGTCCTGTGCCTATTTCCTGGCGGAGAAAGGGTATCGGCCCACCATCTTTGAGAAAAGTGAGAAACCCGGCGGTATGCTGACTTACGGCATTCCTTCCTATAAACTGGAGAAGGATCTGATCGAGGCGGAGATCGAGGTCATAGGAGCCATGGGTGTAGAGATCAGGTGCGGTGTGGAAGTGGGCAAGGATATTACTATTGATCAGCTCAGAGCGCAGGGCTATAAGGGATTCTATCTTGCCATCGGCTGTCAGGGCGGCAGAAAACCAGGTGTGCCGGGTGAGGACGCGGCCGGTGTCTATACGGCGGTGGAATTCTTAAAGGAAGCGGGACAGAAGGAAGGCTTCGACCTGGGCGGTGATGTGGTAGTCGTTGGCGGCGGCAATGTGGCCATCGACGCGGCCAGAGTGAGCACCCGCTGCGGTACGGGTACGGTATCCATGTTCTGTCTGGAGAGCCGGGACGAGATGCCGGCCAGCAGAGAGGAGATCCTGGAGGCGACGGAAGAGAAGGTTGCCATCCACAACGGCTGGGGACCGCAGGAAATCCTGACGGAGAACGGCCGGGCCGTGGGTGTGGTATTTAAGAAGTGTATCCGTGTCTTTGACGACAACCATAGATTTGCTCCGGTTTACGATGAGCAGGAGACAATGACCGTAGCCTGCTCTGCGGTGATCTTCAGTGTGGGTCAGGGTATTGTATGGGGAGATTTACTGCAGGGCACAAAAGTGGCGCTGAGACCGAATGGCGGCGCTGTTGCGGACAGCCTGACTTATCAGACGGCCGAACCGGATATCTTCGTGGGCGGCGATGTGTATACAGGGCCGAAATTTGCTATTGATGCCATCGCGGCAGGCAGAGAGGGTGCGGTATCCCTGCATCGTTTCGTGCACGAACACTGTACGCTGACCATCGGCAGGAACAGAAGAGACTTTATTGAGCTGGATAAGGAGAATATCTTTGTTGCCAGCTATGACAATACGGACCGCCAGCGGCCGGAGAAAGCGGAGGAGGCGCAGGCACGCTCTTTCCGTGATCTCTCCCACACGCTGACGGAGGAACAGGTGAAGGCGGAGACATCCCGCTGTCTGGGCTGCGGCGCATCGGTGGTGGATCCCAATAAGTGTATCGGCTGCGGCGTCTGTACGACGAAATGCGTCTTCGATGCCATCAGCCTGCACCGGGAGCTGCCGGGCTGCTCAGAGATGGTCAAGTCGGAGGATAAGCTGAAATATGTGCTGCCGAATATGGTGAAGCAGTCGTTGAAGGTGAAATTTAAGAAGAAGTGAGGCTGGATTTTTGGTTTGCAGGAGTACGGGCCGTCCGGGCCGGACGTCGTGTACCGGCAATGTTACAGAGTGATAAATAAGGACGGGCAAGGAAGCGGAGTGAACGCAGTTTTCCGGCCGGAAAGAGCCGGAAGATTGGCCGGAAAGCGAACTGGAGAAGAAGCGGAAAGACAGGCGGGAAAGCAGGATGCATGAATTAGGCGTGGTGTTTCATATTATGGACAGTCTGGAGAAAGTGGCGGTCGAGAATGAGGTGACGGGTATCTCCAGGGTAGTACTGGAGTTGGGCGAAGTATCGACGGTGATCGAGTCTTATCTGCACAACTGCTGGCAGTGGGCGGCGAAGAAGAGAGAGCTGTTCCATGAGGCGGAGCTTGTGGTGGAGACGATTCCTGCGCGCACCTACTGTGAAGGCTGCGGTCAGACCTATGCCACCGTGGAGCACGGGAAGATATGTCCCTGCTGTCACAGCCCGGATACGTGGCTTCTGCAGGGGAATGAGTTTAATATCAAAGAGATAGAAGTGTATTGATGTGAAAGATAAGAGGGGAGAGTGAGTAGTTATGTTTCATTTGAGTGGCGGCATGACAGGTTGGCAGATTTTGGGCTGGGTGATGGTATTTGCGGGACTGATCATCATGAATGAGATCGCGCGGCGTTCCAAGGCGGGCGGTGCAGTCTGTTTCTTCGTGATTCCGGCGGCATTGACGGTTTATTTTATTTCCATTTATGTGGGTGCGGCGCAGGGCGCGGAGTGGGCGCTGAACAACCAGACTTACGTGCATATGAACAGCTGGTTCCATTATGCCAAGCTCTATGCGGCGCTGGCTGGCTGCATCGGTTTTATGATCATCAAATATCATTGGGGTGGTCTGGGGAAATCCCATGCTTTTAAGGTATTCCCTTTTGTGATCGTGGCGATCAACATTCTGATCGCCGTTGTCTCGGATTTCGAGTCGGCTGTCAGGGCCGGTTCGATCATGGGCGGCTGGTGGAAATCCTCCGAAGGCGTATGGCTTTACGGCGGCTGGTGGAATATCTTAAACGGCATCGCCGGTCTGATCAATATTTTCTGCATGACAGGCTGGTGGGGCATCTATTCATCAAAAGACAAGAAGGATATGCTCTGGCCGGATATGATATGGTACTATATTCTGGCTTACGATATCTGGAACTTCCAGTATACGTATCTGAATCTGCCGACCCATGCATGGTACTGCGGCTTTGCGCTGCTGCTGGCGCCGACGGTGGCCAATGCCCTCTGGAATAAGGGCGGCTGGATTCAGAACCGCGCTAACACGCTGGCGTTGTGGTGCATGTTTGCGCAGGTATTCCCGTTGTTCCAGGATGGCAGCCGGTTTACCACCGTATCTTCCGTATACGGAGAAGCCGGGGCAGCGGCAGCCTTCGGTGAAGCGATGCCGGCTATGGCCAATCCCACGGCGCAGGGAATCATCTCGGTGCTTTCAATCGTGGTCAATGTGGTTGTCTTTGCAATCATCCTTGTGCGGGCGAAGCAGCAGAAGCGGAATCCGTATACCAATGAGATCTTTAAGGATCAGAAAGATTTCAAGATGGCGATGGCAAGGGCGGAATAACAGAGTTACAGAGTTTTATGTGCAGGAAAGGCTTTTCGGAGAATGAGAGTTCTTCGGAAAGCCTTTTTTACATGAAAATTTATTCTGCGTGTGAGATAGAGGTAATTAATATGGGCTATACTGAGGTCTGACCTTGTAAGGTTTTCAATTCCTCTTTAAGCTGTTCGTTTTCGGCTTTTAATACATTGTTATGATGGATAGCTTCTTTGAGCTGTTCATTTAAAGATGCAGCAGTTTGAAGATTCTGTTCAAAATCATGATAAAAACCGGGAAAATACTTTTGCAGTACCAGTTTTTCTATTTGTTTGTATGTAGGAGATGATGGCGGGATCCGCCCGCTCTGCTGGTAAAGGATCCTGTTGATACTGGCAGTTCGGATATCATTCAGTTTTAACACTGAGTCATGTGTGATGAATGAAAATTCACTGGCTTTAAGCAGAAACAGATCGTTTTTGGAATCCGGCCAGTCAATGGGATGGTAAACATCCGGATGTTTAAGGTGGTCATAGGAAAAAATCGGGAGGACATAAAGTAGTTTCTGTTTTACGCCGATCACAAGCCCTCTGTGTTCATAGGACATCTCCGGAATGTAGTTTTTTCCAAATTCAAACTGGTATATTTCACCTTTTTTCGCTGCTTTGTGCCGAAATGGCTTAGTCCTGTTATCTGCCCAGCGGTAATCTGATTTGGAAAAGCGGCCAAGTTCGTCAGAGCTGTATGTATTCCCAAGGATTGTCTCGGTTGTCTTGTTTTGTGCCTTCAGATATTCTTTCAATTTGTTGGTGCTCCTTTTAATAGATAAAAAGGGTATGGCGCTAACCATACCCTGCTCTGGCTGCCCAGAGAGACCTTGTCGGTCAAATTATCCTTTCAGTTGCGGCCTCGTCGGCCAAAAAACACTTATACAAGTGTGATAGAACAATTTTACAGAGACAAAATGTGCCTCTGACTATATTATACACAATTTCCTGAAAAAATCTACTGGTTTTTCAAAAAGTATTTTTATTTGCAGCAGGTCGCTTGATGTTTGTATTTTGGGATTGGGCAGGCCGATTTTTTTGTGTTTTGGATAAAAGAGAGAATTTAATGGTAAGAGGGAAGGTTTTATGATAAAATTCATTTTGAATTGATCTGAATGGAGATGCAAACAAGGAGCAGCGGCTTAGAATCAGGAATTTTTCTATGTCGTTAACGACAGAAAGGCATACAGACATGTATAAAATATTGATCATTGAAGATGATGCCGTGATCTCGGAACAGGTCAGCAGGTATCTGGCCAGATGGGGTTACGAGACAGCCTGTGCGGAGGATTTCGAGAATATCCTGCCGCAGTTTGTCTCCTTTGCTCCGCAGCTTGTGCTTCTGGATATCGGGCTGCCTTTTTACAATGGTTATTATTGGTGCGGGGAGATCCGGAAAGTTTCGCAGGTGCCGGTGGTGTTCGTCTCCTCGGCTTCCGACAATATGAACATCGTGATGGCGATGAATATGGGCGGGGATGACTTCATCGTCAAGCCTTTTGATCTGGAGGTGCTTCTGGCCAAGGTGCAGGCGATCCTGCGGCGGACCTATGCCTTCCAGAATCAGTCGACGGTGATGGAGCACAGGAATGTGATCCTGAATCTGGCGGATATGAGCCTGCTGTATCAGGGGACGAAGCTGGAGCTGTCGAAGAACGAATTCCGCATTCTGCAGCTGCTCTATGAGAATGCGGGCAGGACGGTGAGCCGGGAGACGATCATGAAACGGCTGTGGGACAATGAGTGCTTTGTGGACGACAATACGTTGACGGTGAATATGAACCGTCTGCGCAGGAAACTGGAAGAGGCGGGGATTCAGGACTTTATCGCGACGAAAAAGGGTGTCGGCTACCAGTTGAGTGACTGCGTGTAGAAGTTTCATGAAGGGCAGAAGGAAGAATAAATCCGGAAGGAAACAGGACTTATATGAGACAGAAGGAAAGAAGCCGCAGGATCGCACTGTCTTATCTGAAAGACAAATATAAAACAATACTTGCCTACGTCTTTATCGTGGCGGTCTTTTTTATGGTGGCATTTCTTTACGGCTATGAACAGATCTATGTAGATATGCTGTATGCGGTGCTGCTTGCGCTGTTTTTCGGCGGGGTATTTATGGCGGTGGATTTCCTGCGGTATTTCAGGCGGTGTATGGCGCTTTACCAGTCATTGGAGCGCAGGGAGGAACGGCAGAAGAGTCTGCCGGAGGCGTCGGGACTGCAGGAGGTTTTGTATCAGGAGATGCTGGATGACATGCGGCAGGAGAATTGCCGGCTGCAGACGGAATACGACAGAAAAAAGAAGGACATGGCGGACTACTATACCATGTGGACACATCAGATCAAGACGCCCATTGCGGCGCTGCGGCTGCTTCAGCAGGAGGAAGAGACAGGAGAAAGCGCGTGGCACGGCGGACGTCAGGCGGAGCGGGAGGAGCTTTTCAAGATCGAGCAGTATGCGGAAATGGCCCTTTATTTTGCCAGACTGGACAGCCTGTCCTCGGATCTGCTTTTCCGGCACTGCGACGTGCAGGAGATCGTAAAGCAGGCGGTGCGCAAATATTCGGTCCTTTTTTTGCGCAGCGGCCTTTCTTTTCAGATGGAAGCATTTGAAATCCGGGCGGTGACGGACGAGAAATGGCTGTCTTTTGTGGTGGAGCAGGTCTTTTCCAACGCGCTCAAATATACGCATCAGGGCGGTATCGCCATCTACGGTGCGGATGAGACGGGCAGCAGGAAAGAGGGGCGGACATCCTATCTTGTCATTGAGGACACGGGGATCGGTATTCGTGAGAGCGACCTGCCGAGGATCTTTGAGAGAGGGTTTACCGGCTATAACGGGCGTATGGACAGGAAATCTACGGGAATCGGGCTGTACCTTTGCGATCAGATCATGGGCAGGATGTCCCACACGATCCGCGTACAGTCATCCCCGGGCGAGGGGACGAAGGTGATCCTGGGATTCTTGCAGCAGACATAACCACGGCAAAACTGCATATGTGACAGAAACGTAAGGTTGGAGGGAAGAAATGTTAGCCAGATACATGGCAGCGCATTTCTTCTTTGTCTATAATCATCTATGTAAACGGAAATCATACAGCACATACGTCAGTTTGGTCAGCAGGCGCCAAACTGCGGCAGTGCAGATCAAAGCTGTGAAAAAAGGAGCGGGATACAATATGGCATTATTAGAAGTCAGGAATGTGAAAAAGGTATATACGGCCAAACTGGGAGCGGTCAAGGTACAGGCGCTGAGCGACGTGAATTTCTCAGTGGAGGAAGGAGAGTATGTGGCGATCATGGGAGAGTCGGGTTCCGGCAAGACGACGCTGTTAAATATCCTGGCCTCTCTGGATAAGGCCACCAGCGGCCAGGTTCTTTTGAAAGGAAAGGATCTGTCGGAGATCAGGCACAGAGACATCTGCGCGTTCCGCAGGGAGCATCTGGGATTCGTCTTTCAGGATTTTAATCTGCTGGATACGCTGACCTTGAAGGACAATATCTATCTGCCGCTGGTGCTGGCGGGAGTCGATCACCGGGAAATGGAAAAGAGACTGCAGCCGCTGGCGGCAAAGCTGTCCATCGCGGAGATTCTGGAGAAATACCCTTACGAAGTGTCCGGCGGCCAGCGGCAGCGGGCGGCGGTGTGCAGGGCGCTGATCACGGAACCTGATATCATTCTGGCCGATGAACCTACGGGGGCGCTGGATTCCAGGGCGGCGGGTAAGCTGCTGGGACTGTTCGGGGAAGTGAACAGAGAGGGACAGACGATCCTGATGGTCACGCACAGCGTTCAGGCGGCCAGCCATGCGGGGCGTGTGCTGTTTATCAAGGACGGCTGTGTGTTCCACCAGATCTATAAGGGAAGCCAGAGCAATGAGACCATGTACAGGATGATCTCCGATGCCCTGACGGTGCTGCAGACGGAAGCGGCATCGGGCAATGCGGCAGATGCAGATTTACAAACGACAGTGCAGACGATTGAAAGAAGGGCGGTGTGATCATAGATGAAAAGCGGAAAAGAATCGACGATAAGGGGAAGGGCGGTAAACAGGACATCGGCGAATAAGATTCTGCCGGTAATGGCGTGGAAGGGGATCTTGAGAAACGGGAACGTGTATTTTCCCTATCTGATTGCAGGCATCTTTTCGGTGTTTACCTATTTTGTATTTACCTCCATCCTGCACAACGATATTATCAAGGTGTTGCCGAGAAGCAGTTATGCGTGGATGATGCTGTATATGGGAAAGGGGATCCTTTCGCTGATCCTGATCCTCTTTCTGGTCTATGCCAACAGTTTCCTTGTAAAAAGGCGGCAGAAGGAATTCGGTCTGTACCACATTCTGGGACTGGAAAAGAAGCATATCGGCATCATGCTGTTCTTCGAGACGATCCTGCTTTATGCGGGAGCGGTGGCGGGCGGCGTGCTCTTTGGGATGGTACTTTCCAAGCTGCTGTTTCTTATGCTGCTGCGGATGTGCAACCTGTCGGTGGAGGTGAGCTTTGTCTTTTACCCGGAGGCGTTTCGGGAGACGATCGTCTACTTTCTGTGGGTGTTTGGCGTGAACTTTGCGGTGGGGCTTTTGCAGGTCGGCAAAGCCCGTCCCATTGAGCTGATGAGCGGCAGTAAGAAGGGCGAGAAAGAGCCGCGATTTTTGCCGGTTTACGCGCTGGCCGGTGTGGCGGCGCTGGCGTTTGGCTACTATTGTTCCGTCACTTCTAAGCTGGACAGCATGATCTTCCTTAATTTTGTGCTGGCGGTAAGTCTGGTCATCGTGGGAACGTATCTGTTGTTCGCGTCGGGCAGTATCGCTTTCCTGAAATGGATAAAGGGCAGGAAGAAGTTCTATTATAAGCCCGGCAATTTTGTCACCATCTCGGGGATGCTTTACCGCATGAAAAAGAATGCGGCGGGCCTTTCCAATATCTGCATCTTTTCCACGATGGTGATCATTACCCTGATCTGTACGGTTTCGCTCCATCTGGGGATGGACAGTCTGGTGCATTTCGTACATCCCTACGATATGACGGTGCTTTACGGCGAAGAAAAGGCCGCCGAAGAAGAGGTGGCGCAGGAGATCGCAGCGCTGGAAGAAAAGTACGGGCTTGCGGCCACAAGAGTGGATATCTATGACAGAATAAGACTGGCTGTGAGAAAAGAAGGTGACCGTTTTGTCATGCGGCAGGACAATGGAGGGTTCAGTGATCGTGCGGAGGATTACAAGCTGGAGATCATAACGACGCCGGAATATGAGAGGATCGAGAACCGGCCGGCGGACCTGCAGGACAATGAGGTTTTACTCCATTGCAGCGGCAGGGATTACGGGTATGACAGCGTCGATTTCATGGGCGTGAAGCTGCAGGTGAAGGAGGAACTTACAAGTTTCTTCCCCTATCCGAAGGCAGCGGACAATGCTTTTGGCGCCTGCTATGTGATGGTGGTGAAAGACAGACAGGTACAGGAGCAGTGTGTGCGGGCCTGGGCTGAGGCAAACGGTGTGACGGATATGGAAGCTTTTCTCGAAAGCGACTATCGGTTTATCGGGATTGTTTTGGCGGGAGAAGACGCACAGAAGAATGCTTTTCTGGGAGAATTTGCGCAGTGGTGCCAGAGCAGGCCGGGATTTTTCGATCTGACGGACAACGTGGAAGGCAGGCGCGATCTGCGAACCATGTACGGCGCGCTGTTATTTCTCGGAATCTTATTCGGCCTGATCTTTTTTATGTGCCTGATCCTGATCATGTATTATAAACAGATCACGGAAGGGTATGAAGACAGGAACAGTTTCGACATCATGCAGAAGGTAGGCATGAGCGACCGGGAGATCCGGGGCACGGTGCGCAGGCAGATCCTGATGGTGTTCGGACTGCCGCTTGCGGGGGCCGTCATGCACACGGCAGCAGGCATGGTGATGGTAAAAGGGCTGATGGGAGCCGTATCCTTCTTCCGCGTGGATCTGCTCTTCTGGTGCACGGTGGGTGTGATCATCGTATTCATGGCGGTGTACGGCGTAAGCTATATGATGACAGCAAAGACCTATTACAGGATCGTGCGGCATGAGTAGGATTGTCAGGCGGCGATTCGGAAACAGGCGGGTTCAGAGACAGATCGTATCTCCGCAGGACAGATAGTGCAGATGTTTCATGGTCTGTCTCATAAAAGCGTATTGTTTTTCGCCCGTGCAGTGGCAGGTGTAGTATCTGGTGGGAAAGCTGTCCAGATATTCGGCATAACTTCTCAGCGTGTCGTCTAACGGCAGTTTGGAGAAATGAAAGCCGCCGATCAGGACATCGGGCCGGAACCAGTCGACGATATCCAGGATGCCTCTGTGGGAGCAGCCGCTGAACAGAATCTTCCGGTTGTCTTCCTCCAGAAGTAGGTACTGTTCATGGCGGAAGTCGTCCGGGCGGGAGACGCCGTCCTCCAGTATAGTAAGGCCGAAAGCGCCCAGATCATGGCGCTTTTGTGCCTGCGCGCAGGAATGAAGCGTTAGGCCGTCGGCAAGGACGGTAGTGTCGTCGGTAAAGACCAGCTGCCTGTGATGCGCGAGGGCGGTGTCCAGTCCGATGTATTTTTCGGTGCCGTTGTAATGAGGCTCGAAGGCATGGCGGTTTACATAAATTGGAGCGGTACGGTTTAACGTAAGGAACCGGGCAAGGCCGCCGCCATGGTCATAGTGGCCGTGGGAGAGGATGGCGATATCCACCGCCGCCAGATCAATGCCGAGCACGGAAGCATTGTGCGAGAAAAGGGCGGTCTGTCCCATATCAAAAAGGATCCGGTGCTCTGCGGTCTCGATGTACAGGCTTAAGCCGTGTTCCGCAGACAGCTCCGGTCTGGCGGAGGTATTCTCCAGAAGGGTTGTGATTTTCATAGAGTGTCCTTTCTATCATGATATCTATTTCAAATTTTTTGCTGGTAATGACCTGTATTTAATACTATAATACAGATTATGCCGTCTGTCGACCGGCTGCACAGACTGTTTTGTTTTTACACCTGTACAGGCGGGAAACTATTCGCTGGAATGTATACAGGCAGATCGGGTACAGCGTACCGGAAAGGAAATGAGAGTATGGAACAAAGGAAAGAAAATCAGGCAGGTGAAGTGGTTCGGGCAGATGCGGTTGCGAATTGCCAGCAGAAGACCGATGGGGTTTTATACCGTCAGTTGAATGCCGATGAAATCGACCGGGCGTTATTCGCGCACTTTATACGTCATCAGAACGTAACGTTGTGCCACCGCAGGGTTAACGGGGCATGGGTCATCAGAGAGGATCCGTTTATAGACGACTGGACGGAGGAGGATTACCGGATTCTGGTGGACTGCCTGAAAAATACAGTCCGTACGGGCGGTTTTGTGTACGGCGCCTTTGTCGACGGGGTATTGAAGGGCTTCACTTCCGTGGAGGCAGAACTGTTCGGCGGGGACAATCGGTATCTGGATCTGTCGTGCATTCATGTGTCCGAAGATATGCGGGGCAGAAAGATCGGGCAGACGCTTTTCCGGGCTGCCGCAGACTGGGCGGCACAAAAAGGCGCGGGCAAGCTGTACATCTCGGCCCATTCGGCGGTGGAGACCCAGGCCTTTTATCGGGCCATGGGCTGTGTGGAGGCACAGGAATACAATAAAGAGCATGTGGAGAAGGAACCTTATGACTGCCAGCTGGAATACTCAAAAGGCATTTCAAAAACCGTCATGAAATAGATTTCACAATGAGATATATGGAAAAGCAGGAAAATTTTATGAAAATTGACAATTTACAATATTTAACAACAAATGTATGATATAGGCACAAGTGAAATCGGTAACATACCGGTGCACATGCAGGTAAAAGGCAAGACTTGAAAAGCAAAAGAAATCTAAAAAACCTGAAAACATGAAAAATACGGAGGTGATGGAATAGAACGGAGTGTTATGGATAAGCTGTTAGTAAAGGGGATTTAAATCAGTCCGGTGCTGGTTCTGCAAAACAGGCAGTAGAACGTAAAACATAACAAAGGCAAAATGAAGTAGTAAAGGAGATTGAATCATATGCAGCAGGTGAATGTTAAGTTTAACGATGTTGAACAGATCAGGCAGTTTATAAAGACAATTGACAAATTCGATACCAATTTTGATTTGGGTTCCGGCCACAGAGTAGTCGATGCGAAATCCATTATCGGCGTGATGGCGCTGGATTTCTCGGGACCGCTTCAGCTCAGATATCACTCGGACGATGCCGATATCAGGGCAAAGATCGCACCGTTCATAGCATGTGAAGGTTAAAAGGGATAAAATAAAGATAACAGAAAGCCTGCGGGTATCCTGATAGGGGATAGGTTCCGCAGGCTTTCTGACATTTGGCCGCTCAGTCGTCCACGTCGAAATTCTCCAGCATGCTTTTTTTCTTTTCCGGTTTCGAATCGCCGTGTTTTACAAACAGCATCGTACAGAAGGCCAGCACGCTGAATACCACCGCGTAGGGGAACAGCGTCCGGTAGGAGATGTGCTCCAGCAGGAAGCCGGAGAGGATCGGCGTGATCACCTGCGCAGCCATGGAAAAGGTGTAGTAGTAGCCGGTATATTTGCCAACGTCACCGCCGGTGCTGATCTCCACCACCATGGGGAAGGAATTGACGTTGATTGCTGCCCAGGCAAAACCGATGACACCGAAGAAAAGGTTCATCGTGGCGTGATAGGTGGTGTAGAAGGAGGCGCACAGGTAACAGAAGGTCAGGAGGGCGACACCGATCAGGATCGTACGCTTCCTGCCGATTCTGCTGGAAAGGGCGCCGATGGGGATATAGCTGACGATCGCCGCCACGGTCGCAACCATCAGGCAGTTGGCGTAACCGCCGTTTTCCAGGCCCCATACATGGGTCGCATAGCGGGAGAAGGCGGTGGTGACCGCGTTGTAGGCGATATACCACAGCGCCACCGAGAGCAGGATAAAAAGCAGGCTCCTTTTCATTTCGCGGGGCAGTTCGGCGGTGGAGGCAGGGCCGTTATCGGTACTTTCTTCTTCTGAGGCCATCCTGGCGCGGAGTTTGTTCTCCGGGACGGTGAAGAAAAGAACCGCGATGCTTAAGAGCATCAGAAGGCCGACAGAGAGAAACAGCGGGAAATAATCCGGCGTCGTGCCGCTGCCCACCAGCAGGCTGATCATGATAAGGGCGTAGACACCGCCCACGGCGCCCATCAAGTTGATGACGGCGTTTCCTTTGCTGCGCAGCGGTTTGGGTGTCAGATCCGGCATCAGCGCGACGGCGGGGGAGCGGTAAAGCCCCATGGAGAGCAGGACGAAGAAGAGGGCGGTGATAAAGAGCCGCAGGTTTCCCAGCCTGTCCGCTACCGGCAGCAGGAGCAGGAAGATGAAGGCAGAGCCGGTGCCGGCCAGGATAAAAGGCATCCGCTTGCCGATGGGCGTATTGATACGGTCGGAGAGCGTGCCGAACAGCGGCAGCAGGAACAGGGCGAGGACATTGTCCGCCGCCATGATCGCGCCGGTGAGCGTCTCTCCCAGATGGAAAGTATTTTTGAGGATAAGGGGTATGATATTATCGTACATCTGCCAGAAGGCACAGATGGACAAAAAGGCCATACCGATCAAAACAGTGCGCTTGTAATCCAGTTTCATGAAAATAACCCCCGATCATAATAGATGATAAATCGTTACGGTTTTATAGTTAACGACATTGGAAATTTCATTTTCGGCCCTGCAGAAGTTACCGTATATGGCTTCTGCAAGAGCCGGAAACAGAAATTTGTTATGTCGTTTACTATATTATACAACAGGCGCCAGGAAAAAGATATGACTTTTCAAAAGGCATGTTTATGGTATATAATAAAATCTGTGTGGACATGAAACAGGTTGGAGCGATGACATATCCTGAGGAAGTGGTATGAGTATGAACTGTAAAGAAACCGAGAAAAAAATACCTTACTTTCTGCAGGACGAACTGGGCGGCAGCGAGCTGGAGGAGTTTCTGGAGCACGTGGAGAACTGTGTGGAATGCAAGGAGGAGCTGACGATCCAGCTTCTTGTCACGGAAGGTCTGGAGCGTCTGGAGCAGGGAGGTAATTTCAATTTACAGGATGAGCTTTTTATAAAACTGGGCGGCGCACTGCACCGGATCAGGGTGCGCAGGATGCTGCTGTATACGCTGTTTTGTCTGGAGGCGGCGGTGGCTGCGGCGATTATCATAGCGCTGTGCATCGTGTTCCGGTTTTAGATATGGAAGCGGCTTTGGTATATCGGTGCGGGCCTGCAGCTGCAGGGCGCAGTGAAGAATTTTAATAAGAATTTTGACATGGAAAGGCATGGAGTTTAGATGAGGCAGAAACTTGTATTGATAGACGGACACAGTATCTTGAACAGGGCTTTTTACGGCGTACCGGATCTTTCGAACAGCCAGGGGCTTCATACGAATGCGGTGTATGGCTTTCTGAATATCATGTTTAAGATCGTGGAGGAGGAGAAGCCGGATTATCTGACGGTGGCCTTTGACGTGCATGCGCCCACGTTCCGGCATGAGATCTATAAGGAATATAAGGGTACGAGAAAACCGATGCCCGAGGAGCTACGGGAGCAGGTGCCGGTCATGAAGCAGATGCTGCGGGCGATGGGGATCTGCATTGTGGAGAAGGCGGGGCTGGAAGCGGACGATATTCTGGGCACCATTGCGAAGAGAGGCGAGCGGGAAGGCATGGAAGTGGCGCTCGTGTCGGGCGACAGAGATCTGCTGCAGGTCGCTTCTAAGCATATCAAGATCAGGATTCCCAAGACCAGAGGCGGCAGGACAGAGATCGAGGACTATTATGCGAAGGACGTGGAAGCCAGATATCAGGTGACGCCGCAGCAGTTTATTGACTTAAAGGCGCTGATGGGGGATACGGCTGACAATATTCCCGGCGTGCCGAAAGTGGGCGAGAAGACCGCCACAGACCTGATGGTGCGTTTCGGGTCTCTCGAAGGGATCTATGAGCATATCGAGGAAGTCACGAAGAAGGCGGTGAAGGAATCCCTGCTGTGCAACAGGGAGCTGGCGGATCTGAGCAGGACGCTGGCCACGATCAACGTGACAAGTGAGATCGCGTACAGCTTCGATGATGCGAAGGTGGGAAGCTTCTATACGGAAGAGGCGTATGTGTTGTGTAAGCAGCTGGAATTTAAGAACCTGCTCTCGCGTTTCGAGAAGGATGTGGCGGTGGTCAACACCCAGACAGACTATTTCGGCGAGCTGACGGAGTTTGCCGAGGTGGAGGCGCTCTTTGCGGAATGCGGCGCTGCGGCCTGCAGCATCGGGATCGCGGTCATGGCAGACGGGCCGAAGCTGTCAGACTGTGTGGGTGCGGCGGTGGCGGCCGGGCCGGAGAAGGTGCGCTTTATTCCCTGTCAGGGGCTTGTGACGCCGCAGTACCTGCAGGAAAAGATCCGCCGGCTTGGCGCTTCCGGGTTATGCAGACTGAATCTGTTTGACATTAAGAAGCAGTATGCTTACCTGACGGACTCACAGTCTGCGGACGGTGACGGTACAGATTGTCATGACGTCATGCTTCCGTATCGGGAACGCCGGTATTTCGACATTCTTGTGGCCGCTTACCTCTTAAACCCGCTGAAAAACGACTATGCCGTGGAGGATGTGGCCAATGAATATCTGGGGCTGACCATACCGGACAGAAGCCAGGTGTGCGGCAGGGCGGCCTTTGCGGAGGTCTACGGGAAAGAGCCGGCAGCCTTTGTGGAATTTGCCTGTTATCAGGCTTATGTATGCCTTGCGGCGGCACCCTTTTTGCAGGAGAAGCTGCGGGCGCAGGGCATGGAAGCGCTGCTGTACGAGATCGAGATGCCTCTGACGAGAGTGCTCTATGAAATGGAGCAGTACGGGGTGCTTGTGAAACCGGATGAATTGAAGGCATACGGAGAAGCGCTGACAGGCAGGATCAGAGAGCTGGAGCAGGCAATCTACAGACAGGCGGGATGCGAGTTTAATATCAATTCCCCGAAGCAGCTGGGAGAAGTGCTTTTTGAGAAAATGGGCATACCGGGCGGCAAGAAGACGAAGACGGGCTATTCCACCGCGGCGGATGTGCTGGAGAAGCTGGCGCCGGATCACTTTATCGTATCCGATATTCTGGAATACAGGGGGCTGGCAAAGCTGAAATCGACCTACGCGGAAGGGCTGGCCGCCTGCATCGGGGAAGACGGCAGGATACATTCCACGTTCAACCAGACCATCACGGCCACCGGGCGGATCAGCTCCACGGAGCCGAACCTGCAGAATATTCCCATGCGGATGGAGCTTGGCAGACGGATCAGAAAGGTCTTCGTGCCGATGGAAGGGTATCTGTTCGTGGATGCGGACTATTCCCAGATCGAGCTGCGGATCCTTGCCCATATGTCGGGGGATGAACAGCTGATCGAAGCCTATAAGATGGATGAGGATATTCACCGCATCACGGCGGCCAAAGTCTTTCATACACCCTTTGAGGAAGTGACGGATTTACAGCGGCGCAATGCCAAGGCGGTGAACTTCGGCATTGTGTATGGCATCAGTTCCTTTGGCCTGAGCCAGGATCTGAGCATATCGCGGAAAGAGGCGGCGGCATATATCGAACAGTATTTTGAGACCTATCCGGGTGTGAAGCGGTTTCTCGACAATATGGTGGAGCGGGCGAAGAAGGACGGATACGTGACCACACTGTACGGACGCAGGCGGCCGGTGCCGGAGCTGGCTTCCAGCAATTTCATGCAGCGGTCTTTCGGCGAGCGGGTGGCCATGAATTCCCCGATCCAGGGGACGGCGGCCGATATCATGAAGATTGCCATGATACGGGTCTGGGAGAGACTGCATGAGGAAGGACTGCAATCCAGACTGATCCTGCAGGTGCACGACGAACTGCTGATCGAGACACTGCAGGAAGAGGAAGCGCAGGTGCGGCGCATTCTGGAGGAAGAGATGAAGCATGCGGCCAGTCTGGCGGTGACGCTGGAGGTCGGGATGAGCAGCGGGCATGACTGGTATGAGAGCAAATAAGCGGTCGGAAATAAAATGCCGGAAAGTACAAGTGCAGGCATGTGTGTGTCAGGGAAAGGCATGACGGATATGAAGATCATCGGAATTACAGGCGGCGTGGGGGCCGGGAAATCGCAGGTGCTGGAATATCTGCGCAGGCGTTCCGGCTGCCGCGTTATCATTGCAGATCAGGTTGCGCATGCGCTGGAGGAGCCGGGCGGTGCCTGCCTGGAACAGATCGTGGATCTGCTGGGGCGGGAGATCCTGACGGCGGACGGCAGCATTGATAAGGGTAAAATGGCGGCTCTGATCTTCGGTGATGAGAAGCTGCTGGCGCAGGTGAACGGGATCGTGCATCCGGCGGTGAAGCGGGAAATCTGCCGGGTGATAGAAGAGGAGAGAAAGGCGGGACGGCTGCGGTATCTTTTTATCGAAGCGGCACTTCTCATTGAAGACGGATATGAACAGATCGTAGATGAGATGTGGTATATCCATGCGAAGGAGCGGATCCGGAGACAGCGTCTGAAGGAAAGCAGACACTATCCGGATGAAAAGATCGACAGGATCATGCAGGGGCAGCTGTCGGAAGCGGAATTTTACAGGCATTGCCCTGTGGTCATTGAGAACAATGATACGATGGAGAGTGTTTACAGACAAATAGAGGAGAAATTGGGGGAAGACTTGTGGCAGAAGCAATGAAATTGCCGGGACAACTGGTATTTGGACTGGATATCGGTACGAGGAGCATTGTCGGTACGGTCGGTTACCGCGTGGGAGAAAAGTTTCATGTGGTCGCACAGTGCATCAGGGAACATGGGACGCGGGCCATGCTGGACGGACAGATTCACGATATCTATAAGGTAGGGGAGACGATAAGCGAAGTCAGGTCGGAGCTGGAAGAGCGGTTGGGCAGGACGTTAAAGGACGTCTGCATCGCGGCCGCCGGACGTGTGCTGCGCACGGTCACCGTCAGGGTGGATATGGAGCGGGACAGTGACAGAGAAGTCAACGGAGAGGACATCTATGCGCTGGATTCCACCGGTGTGGAGAAGGCCTATGAAGTGTTCTTGAAGGATAACGTTTCGGATATGAAGTTCTACTGCGTCGGTTATTCCGTCGTGCGGTATTACATGAACGGCTATACGATGGGCAACCTGGAGGGCCACAGGGCGAAAACGATCGGGGCGGATCTGATCGCCACGTTTCTGCCGGAGGATGTGGTGGACGGTCTGTACAAGGCCGTGGATCTGGCGGGGCTGGACGTGGTCAATCTGACGCTGGAGCCGATCGCGGCGATTCAGGTGGCGATTCCGGAGATGTACCGGATGCTGAATATCGCGCTGGTGGATGTAGGGGCCGGCACTTCGGATATCTCCATCACGAAGGACGGCAGCATTGTTGCCTACGGGATGATCCCTGTGGCGGGCGACAGCCTGACGGAGGTGATCGCAAGGCACTGTCTGGTGGATTTCGCCACGGCGGAGCAGATCAAGCGGGATACGGGCAGCAGGGAACAGATAGAGTATAAGGACATCATGGGGCTGTCGCAGACGATCAGCACGGCCGAGATCGCAGAAGTGACGGCGGATATGATCGCAGACATGACAGGGCAGGTGGCCGACAAGATCAGGGAACTCAACGGCGGCAAATCGGTGAGCGCTGTTTTCGTGGTGGGCGGCGGCGGTACGCTGCCGGGATACACGGAGGCCCTGGCCGGGAAGCTCGGCATTCAGAAGGAGAGAGTGGCCGTGCGCGGCGGGGAGGTCATGCAGAACATAGAGTTTCTGGAGGCGGATGCCAGAAGAGATTCGCTGATGGTCACACCGATCGGAATCTGTCTGAGCTTCTACGAACAGAGCAATAACTTTATTTTCGTATATTTCAATGAACAGAGGATCAAGATCTACGACAACAACAAGGTGGCGGTGGTGGATGCCGCCATGCAGGCAGAGTTCGACAGCGACGGCCTTTTCCCGAAACGGGGGAAGGAGCTGAACTATACGGTCAACGGCAGGCCGCGTATTACGAGAGGCGCCTTCGGGGAGTCGGCAGTGATCACGGTCAACGGCAACGAGGCGGATATCTATACGCCCATCCACGCCAATGACCAGATCAAGGTAACGGAATCGACGGCGGGCGAGGCGGCGCAGGTCGATATCAACCAGCTGCCGGAGTTCGGCACCGTCATGCGTGTGGAGGTCAACGACACGCCGGTGGATCTGCCCAGATTCGCCAGCGTCAACGGCGAGCTGCAGTCAGGATATTACAGCATTCAGGACGGAGATGCCATCGAGATCCTGAGTTATTATACGGTGCGCCAGGTGGCGGAGTTCATGGATGTGATCATCAATCAGGAAATGAATATCTATGTCAATAACAGACTGGCCGACATGGACACCAAAGTATATGAGAACTTTTCGGTAGTATGGACGATGGAGGAGCTGCAGCTGTCCGACCGGGATAAGTATGAGAACGAGCTGCAGGATACCTTCGCCGAACTTCCGGAGGACGACGGCACTTACCAGAAGAACAGCACCCGCAGCGAGATGCAGGCGGCGGAAAATACGCAGGATCCTGTCCGTGCAGATGCCACGGATCATGACGGCGCATCCCGGGGAGAAGGGACAAAAGCCGCAGCGGAAACAAAAGAAACGGACAGCCTGACGGCGGAAGATAAAGAGGGCGGTTCTGCGGCAGACGGAGGCGGCAGCGGGGTGCAGGAGTCTGACGGTCTTTCCATGTATGTGTCGGTCAACGGGGCGCAGATCCGTCTTGCAGGCAAGACATCCTACGTGTTTGTGGATGTGTTTGAGCATATTGATTTCGACCTTTCCAAGCCTCAGGGCAGCGGTATCGTGACGCGCTTAAACGGCAGGGATGCACAGTATATGGAGGAGATCCACAGCGGGGATATTATCGAGATCTACTGGAAGAAATCGTGAAAAAGTGAATTATAGTAAACGACATAATAAATTTCTAATGTTGTTTACTATAACTATACGAACAGGAAGAAAAGACAAGATGATGAGAATATGCAGTATTGCCAGCGGGAGCAGCGGGAATTGTGTGTATGTGGGATCGGATACCACCCATCTGCTGATGGACGCAGGAATCAGCGGGAAAAGGACGGAGACGGGGCTGTGGGAGCTGGGCATCAGGATGCAGGATATTGACGGCATCTTCCTGACCCATGAGCATGCGGATCATATCAGCGGGCTGGGCGTGCTTGCCAGAAAATACGGTGTACCCGTGTATGGCACAAAAGGAACGTTAGGGGCTGTGCGCGCCAGCCACTCTCTGGGGACGATCGACGAAGAACTGTTCCACTGTGTACAGGCGGATGAGAAAGTGACGGTAAAGGACGTGACACTCTATCCGATCCGTACCTCTCATGACGCGGCGGAGCCGGTGGCATACCGGATCAGCCATGACAGGAAGAAGATAGGGCTCATTACGGATCTGGGCTGCTACAATGATTATACGGTGGAATGTTTAAGGGATCTGGATGTGCTGTATCTGGAGGCCAACCATGATATCAATATGCTGCAGGTAGGGCCTTACCCCTACTATCTGAAACAGCGTATTCTGGGAAAGAAGGGCCATCTCTCCAATGAAGCGGCCGGCAAACTTTTGAGCAGACTGCTGCACGATGATATGAAGGCGATCGTCCTCGGGCATCTGAGTCAGGAGAATAACCTGCCGGAACTTGCCTATGAGACCGTGCGGGTGGAAGTGAACATGTCGGATACGCCGTATAAGGCAGAAGATTTTCCGCTCTATGTGGCGAAGAGAAACGAAGTGTCACAGATGATAGAAATATAAAGCAAAAAGCAGGGCTGTACAGGCTCACAGGAAAAGGAGACAGGAATGAAAAAGACGATCATAACAGTGGTAGGTAAAGATACGGTGGGGATCATTGCCAGAGTGTGCACTTATCTGGCGGATAACCAGATCAATATACTGGACATTTCCCAGACGATCGTGCAGGGGTATTTCAATATGATGATGATCGTGGATACGAACCTGACGCAGAAGGATTTCGGTGTGATCGTAAAGGAGTTGGAGCAGCTGGGAGAGAACATCGGCGTGATCATCAAATGTCAGAAGGAAGAGATCTTCAACCAGATGCACAGGATTTAACAGAGAAAGCGGTGACTGTAACAGAGAGGATACGACGTTCGGGAGGACAGACGAAACGATATGATCAATATATTTGAAGTGGCAGAGACAAATGAGATGATAGAGAAGGAGAATCTCGATGTGAGGACCATCACGTTGGGAATCAGCCTTTTGGACTGTATAGACGCGGATCTGAAACTTGTCAATGAGAAGATTTACCATAAAATCTACCATGCGGCGAAGGATCTGGTGGAGACAGGGGAATATATTTCAGCGGAATACGGAATTCCGATCGTAAACAAAAGAATTTCCGTTACGCCTGTCTCTCTGGTGGGCGGCGCGGCCTGTAAGACGCCGGAGGACTTCGTTTCGATCGCGCATACGCTTGATAAAGTGGCCCATGAGGTCGGCGTAAACTTTATCGGCGGATATTCGGCGCTGGTCTCTAAAGGGATGACAGAGGCGGACGAGAGGTTGATCCGTTCTATTCCCAAGGCGCTTGCCGTGACGGAGAGAGTGTGCAGCTCTGTCAATGTGGGCTCCACCAGGACCGGTATCAATATGGATGCGGTAAAGTTGATGGGAGAAGTGATCCTGCAGACGGCAGAGGCCACCCGGGATGCGGATTCGCTGGGATGTGCGAAGCTGGTCGTGTTCTGCAATGCGCCTGATGACAATCCTTTTATGGCCGGCGCTTTTCACGGGGTGACGGAGGCGGACAAGGTGATCAATGTAGGGGTCAGCGGGCCGGGCGTGGTCAAGACGGCGCTGGAGAAAGTACGCGGTGAGAACTTCGAAGTGCTGTGCGAGACCATCAAGAAGACAGCCTTCAAGGTAACGCGCGTAGGACAGCTTGTGGCGAAAGAAGCGTCGAAACGTCTGCAGGTGCCTTTTGGTATCGTGGATTTATCCCTGGCGCCGACACCGGCGATCGGGGATTCGGTGGCGGATATATTGTGCGAGATCGGTCTGGAGTACGCCGGTGCGCCCGGCACCACTGCGGCGCTGGCGCTTTTGAATGACCAGGTGAAGAAGGGCGGTGTGATGGCGTCTTCCTATGTGGGCGGACTGAGCGGGGCTTTCATTCCGGTCAGCGAGGATCAGGGAATGATCGACGCGGTATCCGCCGGTGCGCTGACGCTGGAGAAGCTGGAAGCCATGACCTGTGTCTGCTCGGTGGGGCTGGATATGATCGCAGTGCCCGGAGATACGAAGGCGACAACACTTTCCGGTATCATTGCGGATGAGATGGCGATCGGCATGGTCAACCAGAAGACGACGGCCGTGCGGCTGATCCCGGTGATCGGCAAAGGGGTGGGAGAGACCGTGGAATTCGGCGGCCTGCTCGGGTATGCGCCGATCATGCCCGTCAATGGTTTTTCCTGTGACGCATTCGTCAACCGCGGCGGCAGGATTCCGGCGCCGATCCACAGCTTTAAGAATTAGAAAGAAAGGATACATAACCGACAGACGCCGGATATGTATCCTTTTTCTTTAAAACAGTATGAACAAAATACGGTTGAGAAAAGATTATTCCGCAAATACTTTCAAATGTTCTCTCTCAAGCGCTTCTGCGTTGTCAACAATCTTCTTGAAATCGCCGATCAGTTCATCGGAAAGTTTCACAGCCGATCTGTATTCATTCTCGGCTCTCGCATAATCCTGATTCTTGAGGGCAACGATCGCATTCTTGCCGTAGCCATGGAAGCGGCGGTGTTTGTCAGCCAGCCCGCTCCAGAGAGGAGAGATCATCTTGTTACGGGGGTGCATCGCATAGTAGAAATGGCCGAATGCACACTTGGTATCGTCGGTCTGCAGCGGAACGCATTCTCTGTCTTTGACCATGGTGCCAAGTGTCTTTAACCAGTTCTGGTGAGCGGTGATCGCATTCTGGACATTGGCGATAAACTGGCGGTTGCTCAGCATGTAGAAGACATCCTCTACCATATTGCCCATCAGTTTGGCGGAATCGTCCAGATCCTTCTCGATTGTGGATACGGGCCGCATATTCACCTTGAGATCTTCGGATACGGTGCCAAGCATATCGGACTGTTCATTCAGGGAGACGCATTCCTCGCGCAGTCTGCCCATCTGATCCTGTACGTTGGTCACGGCGCTGAATATCTCTTCGCTGGTGGCAGCGATGGTGGTGATGGAATCGGTGATGCTGACGATATTGGAAACATTGCGCTCATTGTTGGAGAGCACTTTGTTTAAATTCTCACGCATGGATTCGAGTTCTTCCACTGTCTGGTCAAGACTTCCGCAGGTCATCTTGGAAGCCGCCTCGATCTTGGCAACAAAGCCGTCCATATTGCCGGTGAGCTGCTTCGTCTCATCCGCCAGGCTTCTGATCTGTTCTGCCACAACGGCAAATCCCTTGCCGGCTTCCCCTGCCCTGGCCGCCTCGATGGAAGCGTTGAGTGCGAGCATGTTGGTCTGGGCGGAAATGGAGTTGATACCCTTGATCACTTCGTTCATGCCCTTGATGATCTCCAGAAGCTCCTGCATGTCATCCTTCATCTGGTCTGATTTATCAATCGTAAACTGAGATTCCTCGACAATGGAAGAAATCTCCTGGCTGCTGGCTTCCATATCGTCCATGATTGAGCCGGCAGAAGAAGATACCTGGGCGATGGACTCGGCAAAACCTTCGTGCGCGTTCACTACCTCATTCATATTCTCTTCCGTCATCTGGGAAGCACGTACAACAGTCTCGGATATATGCTTAACGGTATTGCTGATCTGGCCCATCTTATCAGTGCTGTCGCCCATGGCAAGATCAAGGGCGCTGATCTGCATAACGGATTTGCATATGCCGCCTACCAGCTGGTTGAATTTGTCCCTTCCTTCATTCAGTCTCTTCTGGATCTGAAGTGCTTCCTCGCTTCCACTGACCGGTTCCATCCGGCCGATGGATTGTAATATTTTGTCGTTCTTGTTTCTCATCCTGTTCCCTCCTGTCACCCCATATATAAATGCATTATAACAGAGTGCGCTTCTTTTTTCCATAATAAAATAGAAAATACTTTACACATAAACATTATATCAAATTCTGCGTCGTTGTAAAGGAAATTGTTTCAGATTATCCCGGCCTGTCAGGGACTGCGGTTTCGGGAGAGTTTATTTTTGAATATGTATTGCTTTCCGACTCAACGATGTATAAACTGTTCAGAGAGTACGTCAGAGAAAGAAAAGGAACACGGAGGATACAGTATGAAAGATCACTTTTTGACGGCAGCGGATATGACGAAGTTCGAGAGATTTCTAAGGGAAGAAGAACGGGAGGCCGCGACCATCGAAAAATATCTGCGGGAGGTGCAGGCCTTTTACGCCTGGCTGGAAGGAAAACCGGTGACAAAGGAGAAGGTCGTTAAATGGAAAGAGAGACTGCAGCAGGAAGGCTATGCCTGTGCAACGGTCAATGCGAAACTCTCGGCGCTCAACGGCTTTTTCAAATTTGTCGGCTGGGAAGAGTGCAGGGTGAAATTTCTGCGGATCCAGAGACAGATGTTCCGCAAACAGTCGAAGGAACTGACCAAGGCCGAGTACGAACGGCTGCTGGAGACTGCGCGCAGAATAGGCAAAGAGAGGCTGTCCCTCCTGATGGAAACGATCTGTGCGACCGGCATCAGGGTCAGCGAGCTTTCTTATATAACGGTGGAATCGGCCAGGGAAGGACGGGCCCAGGTGGAATTAAAGGGTAAGATCCGCGTGATTCTGCTGCCGGGTAAGCTGTGCCGCAAGCTGCTTAAATATGCGCAGGAACAGGGAAATGCTTCCGGCGAGATCTTTGTGACAAAAGGCGGAAGGGGACTGGGCAGAAGGCAGATCTGGAGGGAGATGAAAGAACTCTGCAAGGCGGCCGGCGTGGAGGCCTCCAAAGTATTCCCACATAATCTGAGGCATCTGTTTGCCACTTCCTTCTATAAAATATGTAAGGATATCGTCAGGCTGGCCGATGTACTGGGGCACAGCTCTGTGGAAACTACAAGGATCTATCTGCTGACAGCCGGTAGAGAACATGCAAGACAGATGGAACTGACAGGGCTGATCCTGTAGGCGGAATCAATATTCTGTCCATCGTGTAAAAGGTATTTTCGGAAAAAATATGTGATTTTGCATGTGATTTCATTTTGATTTCGTGAACAGGGGGACGTGATCCGATAAGATTAAAAAGAAACTGCATAAGCGGGCATACAAACAGGAGACCGTAATATATTCTACTGCGGCCTCTCTACGCCATGTCCAAAAAACATAAAAACAGGATTGAAATGCATAAATAATCCATGCTATAATAAACTAATTATGTACGACTGGTCATTCTCTATGGACAGAATATTGAGTCTGTCAATCAGGCAGTATCACAGAGCATGACAGCCGGATATGGAAGGGGTGTACTCTGTGTCTGCAGTAAGAATAGAGACGATCAGTCCGGAGACGATCGATGCGTTTCTGGCATATCTTTCAGAAAAAGGCAGAGGGGAGGCATCTTTGCGCAGCTACAGGAGAATCCTGACGGAATTATACCGGTATCTGCCCGAGGATAAGTGTATCGGAGAAGAGACCGGGCCGGCGTGGAAGGCCTTTCTGGAGCGGCAGGGACTTCAGCCAGCCACGGTGAACAACCGCATGTCTGTCTGGAACAGCTTCCTGCTGTATCTGGGACACCGGGAATGGCAGTTTGGAGATTTTAACAGAGAGGCGGAGACGGCGCAGCCGGAGCTTAGCCGCACGGAATATCTGCGTCTTTTATCGGCGGCAAAGCATATGGGTAAGGAGAAGTCTTATCTGCTGATCAAGACGCTCGGCGGTGCGGGTATGAGGATTCAGGAACTGCCGCAGCTTACCGTGGAGGCGGTCAGGCAGGGGGCGGTGGAACTTGCATACCACAATTCCCGCCAGAGAAGAGTGCTGAAACTGCCGGAGGGACTCAGGAGAGAACTGTTGGACTATGCAGAACGGGAGGGGATCCGGACGGGCCCGGTGTTCGGTTCGCCAGGGGGCGCGCCTATGGCCCGTTCCAATGTGAATTATTTTATCAGCATGGTCAGTCATGATGCCCAGGTGGAGGAGGAGAAGGCGACGCCCAGATGCCTGTGGAAGATGTATCAGGAGACCTGCAGGAAGATCCAGGACAATGTGGCCGTGCTCATCGAGCAGTCTTATCAGCGGATGCTGGATGAAGAGCAGAAGGTAATGGGATGGAGGGCATGACCATCCTGCATTAGAAAATAAATCGGATAAAACGGGAGAGCGGCAGATGAATGTATTACTGATTGGTGGAAGCAGCCGGATGATCGATGCTGTGATCGACAAACTGAACAAAGGAAAACACAGGATCTTCCTGCTGACGGGCCGCAGAGACAGACAGTTTTCTTATAAGCATGTATTTGAGAGGTACGATTATCCATACGAAGATGAGAGCGTCAAGGACATTTTCGAGAGCGTGAAGCCGGATATGGTCGTGTTCATGGGCGCTTATGATACGAACTTTGACTGGCACAGGGAGAGACAGGAGTCGGTGCGCTATACTGCGTCGCTGATGAACATACTTTCTACCTATTCCATGGCATGTAAGGGACGGTTCGTCTATCTTTCCTCCCATGAAGTGTTCGGCGGTTCCTACCATAACGATATTACAGAGTCGGAGACGACGACGCCCAGAGGGTTTAAGGCGCTGGCGATCTCCCAGGGCGAGGAGATCTGCGAGAATTACCGCAAGACTCAGGGAGTCGATACCATGATTCTGCGTTTCGACCATCTCTACGGTGTTCCGCGCAGAGGACAGGAAGACAGTAACCCCTGCTTTCAGATGTGTCTGGAGGCGTTGAAGACCGGCAAGGTTTCGGCCAGCGACAGAAGATCCTTTTCCATGCTTTATCTGAATGATGCGGTGGAACTGGCCTATAAGGCGATGATGGAAGAACAGCCGGCGCTGTCCTGCTATCATATCACTTCCGGGGAAGAACTGGATGAAGTTAAGCTTGCGGGAATGGTCATCAAGGCGATGGGAGGCGGGATCCGGCTTGTCAATAACTCGGTGGGAGACAAATACCGCCTGCTGTTGGACGGTCGTTCTTTCCAGGAAGAGTATGACCAGAAGATTTTCGTACAGTACGAAGAAGGCGTAGAACAGGTCGTCAAGTATATGAAACGGCATGCGGATGCCTTTATCAGTGCGGAAGATCTGGGCGGAAGCACCATTGGCAGGATCTGGCACGGCATCAAGGTTGCCTTTAAAAGAATCTTCCCGTTTGTGGAGAATCTGATCTGTTTTGTTCCTTTCTTTATATTGAACAGCAAGGCGGCGGACAGCGAGTATTTTAACAGGCTGGATTTCTTCCTGCTGTACGTGCTGCTGTTTGCCATCGTCTACGGACAGCAGCAGGCGATCTTTTCTTCCCTGCTTGCCGTGGCCGGCTATTTCCTGCAGCAGATGTACGGGCGGACGGGGTTCGAAGTACTGTTGGATTACAATATTTACATATGGATGGCACAGCTTTTCATCATCGGTATGGTGGTGGGATATATGCGTGACCAGCTCCAGTTCGTGAAAGATGAGAATGAGGAAGAGGTGCGGTATCTAAGCCGGAAGGTGGACGATATCGCCGATATCAACGACAGTAACGTGCGCATGAAGCAGAGCTTCGAGACACAGCTGGTCAACCAGAGGGACAGTCTTGGAAAAGTATACGAGATCACCTCCAGTCTGGAAGCCTATGAGCCGGAGGAGGTGCTTTTCTACGCGGCAAAGGTGCTGGGAGAGCTGATGGACAGCAAGGCTGTGGCGGTCTACACGGTGGCGAACGGAGATTATGCCAGACTGTTCTCCTTTACGTCGGAAGAAGCGCGCAGACTCGGCAACTCCATTAAGTATACGGGGATGGAAGATCTGTACAATGATCTGAAGGAACACCGTGTCTTTATCAATAAGAAGATGGACGAAAAACTGCCGCTGATGGCAAGCGCCGTCTATACGGCGGACAGGATGGAACTGATCCTGATGATCTGGGGTATCCCGTGGCAGCGTATGACACTGGCGGAGGCGAACCGCCTGACGATCATAGGCGCCCTGATCCAGAACGCGGTAGTACATGCGAACCGTTATCTTGACGCCCTGACCCATGAACGCTATCTGGAGCAGACGAACATTATGTCGCCGGATGCGTTCGGACAGCTTGTCCATGCATTTTTTGGCGCGAAGACCAACGGGCTGACCGAGTGTGCCCTGCTGGAGATCGTGACTGAGGATTACAGGCAGGCCGCCGAGACACTGGGACGGAATATGCGCCAGACAGATTATATGGGTGTGTTCCGGGACGGCAGGTTCTGCATCCTGCTTTCCAATACGGATGAGAAGAATGCGCAGGGTGTGATAGAGCGTTTCCGGAGCGCCGGTTATATATGCCGCCTCAGAGAGGGGGCGGAGATATGACGCTTACGTTTGAGGAGCATGTTTTTCTCATCGTTGTTATCTTAAATACGATCATAGCGGTGCTCTATCTGCTGATCGGCAGCCTGATTATGGTTCCCATCCGCAACCGGAAAAGAGAAGGGGAGGCGGAGCGGCTGCATGACAACAGGAGAACCTATCTGCTGCGGTTTATCGTGATGCTGCTGTGCCCGGTGGTGGGCCCGTTGTTCTTCTTTGTCGTTCATTTCTTCTATCTGACAATCTTTCGGTTTCAGGTGGAGCTGGATGATGTGGTATTCAGCAAAGAGCGTGTGCGGACCCAGCTGAGAGCGGATGAAGAGCGGGAGATGAACGTGATCCCGCTGGAGGAAGCCGTGGCGGTCAACGACCAGAAGAGTCTGCGCGCAGCCATGTTAAATGTGTTGAAAGGAGAGATTCGGAATTCATTGTCGGCTATTTCCCTGGCGCTTGAGACGAAGGATTCAGAGTCTTCTCATTATGCAGCTTCCATTTTGAGCCATGAGCTGAGTGAGTTCCGTATGGAGGTACAGAAGCTGTATCTGGGAATCAGAGAGGAAGCGCAGGAGCAGACCGAATACGAAGACATGATGCTCGGCTATACGGACAATGTCTTAAAACAGAAGGTCTTTACGGAGCTGGAGCAGAGAAGGTTCGTACAGATGATGGCCGAAGCGGCGGAATCCTTTTATACCAAAAATCCGTCCGGAATGCCGGAACAGCACTATGAGAGTGTCTGTATGAGGCTGCTGGAGATCAAAGATTACGAGAATTCGGAGAAATGGTGCATCAGGCTGGCCGAGCAGTATCCGGACCGGCTGTCGGCCTTTACCTGCAAGTTGAAATTATATTTTATCGTCAGAAACAGAGAGGCTTTCTTTCAGACACTCGACGCCTTGAAGAGATCGGATGTTGTGATCGACAGTGAGACACTGGAACTGATCAGGACCTTCAGCTGACAGACTGTACCGTGGTCCCGTATGGGAGGGCAGAGCGGGCCGCCTTGGGCCGGCAGACTCTGAATTGAGGAAAGGGCATGGTTATAATTAGAAATGATATCACGCCGTAACTATTTGACAATCACAATCGTAATGTTCATCGTGTTTTTCCTGTTTCAGTTTTCCAATGTTGCCCTGGAGAGCTGGAACCATTATGAGGAAAATGCTTATATGGTAGATACGTCCGAACTTCCGGACAGGAGCGACGCCTATTATGCGGACGGCAGCGGGGAAGCAGAGGACTTTGCAGGCGAGGCGCGAAAGAGCGCGGTTTACATAGGGGACGATGAGGACGCGGTCACAGAGACGGTGAAGCTGTGGGCCGACTATACAAAAAGAAGGCTGCAGATCTATCCCTCTCTGGAAGCGTATGAGAAAGAGAAAAAGAAAGATGACGCGTGGCAGCCGCAGGTGATGGCCATCGACGCTGACGGGATGGATTTTGATACGGCAGATACCTGTAAGCTGCTGGAAGAGTATTTACAGGCTGGAACCCACTTGATCTTCTGTAATCTGCCTGATGTATCCGTGATCAAGGAAAATGAGCGGCTGCAGGAACTTCTGGGGATCCGGACGATCAGAGCCGAAGAGATGTCTGTGACGGATCTGCATCTGCACGGAGGGTTTCTGCTGGGAGGAGAGAAGATTTATTCGGCAGAGAGCATGGAGGAAGGACTGGAATTCACCCTTCCCTGGTATGAGCTGATTCCGGAGACGGAACTGTACATGAACGGAATCCCGAAGAAAAAATCCCTGGGTGATGAGACTATCGAGGAAAAGGCATTTCCGGCTGTGATCTGGCGGAGAGAGGCGGAAACTGCCTCTGTGTTTGCCGTCAACGGCGCCTATATGGAGGATGCGGCGGGGCTGGGGATCCTGTCGGCCATGTCCGCCAAAATGGAGCCTTACGGGATTTATCCCGTAGTCAATGCACAGACCCTTGTCTATGCCAATTATCCGGGCGTGGCGGACGAGAATAAAGAGATGCTTATGGAACGTTACAGCCAGTCCATGGAAGGTTTTTTCCAGAATGTGGTCTGGCCGGATGTGGTGGCTGTTCTCAGGGAAGCGGGCGCAACCCTGTCCTGTATGATGGCGCCGCAGTTTGACTATGAAGACGATGAGTCGCCGGATGCGGATCAGTTTATCCGCTATATGAAGCTGCTGAACGAACAGGGAGCGGAGACGGGACTGTCCGGCGTATGCCATTCCGATACCCTGCTGGAGAAGAAGGCCGCCAGAGACTATGAGTTTATGCAGGAGGCGCTGCCGACGTTTCGGTTTACGTCTTTCTTTGCGGGAGATCTGACAGAGAAGGCTGTGCTGGAGGCGCTGCAGGAAGACCTGCTGGCCTCTGTGAGGACGGTGGTCGGGGATACTGCGAAGGAAGACAAAGAAGTGATCGGCTATCTGTCTGATTATATCACCAGACAGAGCGCCGTGATAGACGGATTTGAAGACCAGGAGCGCCGGGAATTCCGGTTCCGCTGTCTGGAAACGGCGCTGGGGTATACCAGCGTGCTCGTGGATATGGAGCGGATCGTCTATCCGGAGGACGACGGCGACGAGTGGGTGTTTGCTTCCAATACACTGCGCCGGAATCTGCAGGACTATCAGATCAGGGAGCAGGGCTTTGACGGCGTGACGGTGTCGGAGTGCGATGAACGGATCCGCAGCTTCCTGGCACTGGATTATACAGAACAAAGAGAATTCAATTCGATCCATCTGGAGCGGAATGCCGTAAGAGGGCCGGTATGGTTCGTCCTGCGGACGAATCATGAAGGCATTGAGAGCATGGAAGGCGGAAGCTGGAAAAAGCTGGAAGAAGACGCTTATCTGATTGAAATGGAAGAGCAGAAGGCAGTGATCACGCTGAGAGCGTATTAGTGCAGTAAGAAGGGAACGGATATTACAATGAGAATTTGCATAGTAGCGGAAGGATGTTATCCATATACGGTAGGCGGCATGTCCAGCTGGGCACACGGCCTGATCCGTTCTTTTCCAAACCAGGAGTTTGTCATATTGGCGATCGTTGCCAACAGAGAACTGCGGGGAAAGTTCGTATACGAGATGCCGGAAAATGTGGTGGAAGTGCATGAACTTTATCTGGATGATCTGGACTGGGGCAGAAGAAGGAAGCGAAAGAGCTGTATGACGAAGAAAGAATATCAGGCGCTGCGCAGCCTGATGCTTGGCAGACAGGTTGAGTGGGAGGCATTGATCGACTATTTCCAGAAGAAAAAACGTTCCTTAAATGATCTGCTGATGGGGGAAGACTTTCTGCATGCGGTGACGGAATTTTATATGCTGCATTATAGCCAGTTCGTATTTACGGATTTTCTGTGGACAATGCGTTCTATCTATCTGCCGCTGTTTCGGACGTTGCAGATGAAAGTGCCGAAGGCGGATGTCTATCATTGCCTGTGTACCGGTTATGCGGGCGTGCTGGGCAGCATGGGCAAATATATCCATGGCGGCAGGCTGCTTTTGTCGGAGCATGGAATCTATACGAGAGAGCGGGAGGAAGAACTGATCCGCTCTAAATGGGTAAAAGGCATTTATAAAAATATCTGGATCGAGCAGTTTCGCAAAATGTCCAGAATGGCATATGACAGGGCGGAACTGGTGACGAGCCTGTACGCCGGGGCCAGAGAACTGCAGACGGAACTGGACTGCCCGGTGGAGAAGACGATGGTGGTGCCAAACGGCGTTCAGGTGGAGCGGTTTCAGGATCTTCTCGGAAAAACAGAGGCCGAGGAGGGAGAAATCTATGTGGGAGCGGTATTTCGCGTGACACCGATCAAGGACGTCAAGACCCTGATCCAGGCGTTTGCTTTCGCCAAGGAAAAGGAACCGAGACTGAAACTATGGATCATGGGACCATGGGACAATGATGACGGCTACGTGCAGGAATGTTTTGACATGGTGGGGATCATGGGGATAGCCGATGTGATCTTCACCGGCAGGATAGATGTGCTGGATTATTATGGCAAGATGGATATGATGATCCTGACCAGCATCAGTGAAGGACAGCCGCTGACGATCCTGGAGAGCTTTGCGGCGCATAAGCCGGTGATCGCCACGGATGTGGGAGACTGCAGCGGATTGATCCTCGGAAACGAAGGGGATAGCTTCGGGGAGGCAGGCATCATCACCCATATCATGAATGTGGGAGAGATCACACAGGCCATTCTGACATTGGCGCAGAACAGGCAGCTCCGCCTGCAGATGGGAGAGAACGGGTATCAGCGGGTAGCCGCCGGCTACCGCATGGAGCAGATGCTGAATGCCTATGGGACGATCTACAGAGAGTTTGCGGAGAGTATGCAGAAGCCCTGGATGGACAATGAAGTGGAAATGACAGACCATCAGTCGGATGGTCATATTGGAGAGGGGTGAGACCATGGCAGGAATAGGTGTTAAATTAAACCGTATATTTGAGAAGAAATCTGTCTTTGCAAATCTTGTGGGATTTACCTACAGTACGATCGCCACGGTAGCGCCGATGCTCCTGGTGATCGGCAACATCATGCTGATGGGCTGGATCCTGGGTCTGAATAAGGCGGCGTATCTGACCAGGGAAGTGTTTTTCTGTACGGTATTGTATACCTTTATCTTTGCTTTGCTTACGGCGGCGCCTTTTAACGCCGTATTGTCAAAATATATGCAGGATGCCATTTTTGAAGAACGCTATCAGGACATTCTGCCATGCTATTATCTGGGACTTGTGTTTAATATCGTGCTCAGCTGTCTGGTGGGGATTCCCTTCTGCCTGTGGGAGCACTTTGTGGGCGGGGTGAGCGTCTTCTATGTGTTTACGGGATTTTGCGGCTATATCTGTCTGGTACTGGTATTTTATTCGATGATCTATCTTTCGATCTGTAAGGATTATCAGAAGATTTCTCTGTTTTTCATGCTGGGAATGGTGATTACTTTTATCCTCTCGCTGGTCCTGCGGTTTATTCTGGAATGGGAAGTTACGATCAGCATTTTGTTTGCCCTTATGGTCGGGTTCTTTTTCATTGCAACGATGGAGTTCGCGACCACCAAACGGTATTTCGTGAAGAACAGCAGCCGGTATCTGCCGGTGCTTAAATATTTCGGCAGGTGGTGGCAGCTGGTGGTATGTAATTTTCTGTATATACTGGGCATGTATATCCATAACTTCGTATTCTGGACGACGGATATGCGGATTGTGGTGGTGAAGAGCTTTGTGTGCAACCAGCCTTATGATATGGCGACCTGTATCGCCATGTTCACCAATATCTCCGCGACGGTGATCTTCGTGGCGCGGGTCGAGATGCATTTCCACGACAAGTACAAGGCGTATTCGGAAGCCGTGATCGGCGGCAAGAAAGCGGACATCGAGAACACGAAGCGCAGGATGTTCCGCGCCATAGCAAGCGAGCTGATGAGCCTTGTGCGGATACAGTTTATCATTTCGGTGGTGGTGTACCTGCTGTGCATCGTACTTCTGCCGCAGTATGGGATGGGCGGCATGGTCATGCGAATCTATCCCTGTATGGCGGCCGGATATTTTATTTTGTTCCTCATGTATGCGGCGATTCTGTTCTTATACTACTATAACGATCTGACAGGGGCAGTGTTGACGACACTCAGCTTCTGTGGCGTGACCTTTCTGGGCAGTGTGTTTGCAGCCTACAATTTATCGGAGATCTGGTATGGACTTGGCGTGCTGCTTGGCGCCTTTGCCGGGTGGACGGTGGCGTATATGAGGCTGCGGTGGGTGGAGAAGAATCTGGACCGGAATATTTTCTGTAAGTGGATGCTGTTGAAGCGGGGGAAGGGGAAGATGCCTTCGGGGCTGGTATATCAAAAGGATGACGGGACGCAGAACAAAAAACGTACAGCGAAAAAGAATACACGGACTGCCTGATGAAACAGCGCTGGAAACAGGGTTGGCGTCAGGCGGCAGATAGAAGAAAACAGAAACCTGCGGGCGAAGGAAAGGCATGGGCGTGTAAATGGAAGCAGGCAGTATCATTAGAATAGCAATGACGACAGTGGGCATTGCCGTCATGTTATGCAGCTTCTGGTTTCTCTCGGTAAAAAAGATGACGGCTGACTTTGCCGTTATATGGGAAATTCTGGGTGTGTTGCTGCTTATGATTGGAGCGGTTCCCGGTCTGTCAGGATGGACACTGAACCTTTTTGCAAGAGGAGAGCAGTTGGTGATATGTATCGGAGTAGCAGGTGTGTTTTTCTGTTACCTGTTCAGTCTGTTGATCTCCCGCCTGTCGATGAAGAACCATGGGCTGGCGATAGAAGTTTCCATGCTGCTGCAGGAGCAGAGCGTTGAGCGGGAAGAACAAGATCAACAGGAGAACATACGGCAGGAGGCAGCGGAACGACCCCGGAAGGAATTGCTGATTATACTGCCAGTGAAAAATGAAGAGAAAAATATCGGGAAGGTTTTGGAACAGCTCTGCAGGACGGATATCATAAAAACAGCGGACATTCTCTGCATTAACGATGCTTCAACAGATGCTTCCGGTGAGATCATCGACCAATATCCATGTGCGCAGATCAGGAATGTGTTTGGACTCGGGTATGGAAGTGCACTGCAGCTTGGCTATAAGTATGCGGTGCGCAAAAAGTATCAGTATGTCATTCAGATGGATGCGGACGGACAACATGACGTTTGCAATATTCCGATAATCTATAGTAAATTGAGGGCGGCAGATACAAACGGAGAATGTCCGGATATTGTTCTGGCCTCCAGGTTTATGGAGGGCAGTTCCCCGTTCTATGTTTCAACAGTCAAGAAGTTTGCCTTCTGGTTGTTCCGGACTATGATATATGTGGTGACAGGAAGAAGGATTGCGGATCCAACGACCGGCCTGCAGGGATTGAGCAAAAGAGCTTTTACCTGTTATGCACAATACAACAATTTTGATTATCAGTATCCGGATGCCAATATGGTCATGCAGATGCTGCTCTTAAATTACCGGCTGACGGAAGTGCCGGCGGTAATGCATGTGAGGACGGATGGAAAAAGTATGCATTCGGGTCTGGAGCCAATTAGTTATATGTTGCGTATGTTTTTAAGTGTGCTTGTGGTCGTATTCAGGATTAAGGTATTGAAACAGCAGTGATTTTGACGGAACGTTATGAAGGGAAAAGAGCAGTATGAAACGGAAGGAATGGATAAGATTTTTCCTGGTGCTGCTTATCTCGTTAATCGTGATAGGCCCTCTTTGTATCGTGATCTTACATAATATGCAGGGAAATATCAGGATGGAAAATATCAGTTTTAAAGAATCTGCCCGGGAATTGCGTAATCCGGGACGGGGATTTTATAATCTTTATCGTTTTATGATATCGGATGAGAAAGAGAATTATTGGCAGCTTGTACAGCAACTGTATCGGGAAGATACGGGAACAAGCCTGACACTGGTGGAGATCAATCTGCAGCAATATCGGGACGGGGAGATCAGTGAGGCGGGAATGGTGAATATTACATCATTGTTTCAGGCGCTGGAAGATGTGGATAAGCAGCTGATCGTCCGTTTCCTGTATGACTGGGATGGAGAGAATGAGAAATATGAGCCGGAGACTGTCGATATCATTTTGCACCATATGGGGCAGGTGGAAAGAGTACTGCGGGAGTTCTCCGGGCAGATTTTTATTGTGCAGGGATTGTTTACCGGTAATTGGGGTGAAATGAACGGTACGAAATATTTTACAGACAAGGATCTGACAAAGCTGGCAGAAAAGATGGGAGACGTGACAGACAGAGGTATTTATCTGGCGGTCAGGACACCGGAGCAGTGGCGGCGGATCACCGGGCTTGAGGAAGTGACGGAAGAAACTTTAACAAAGCATCCGCTGGCAGAACGTATCAGTCTGTACAATGACGGTATGCTGGGCAGTGAGAGCGATTATGGAACATATCGGGTTCATGAAGTGAATGGAAAAAAGATTTCGGAAAGGGAAGCGGAGCTTACCTTTCAGGAAGTACTCTGCAGCTGGGTACCAAATGGCGGCGAAGTCATTAACGACAATGCATACAATGATTTTGAACAGGCGCGGAAGGATCTGGCGGCGATGCATGTCACTTATTTGAATGCAGGACATGATCAGACGGTCCTTGAGAAGTGGAAGAAAGCGAAAGTCACGGAGGAGGGCTGCTATCAAGGAATGGACGGTTATACTTATATGGAACGTCACCTGGGATATCGTCTGTTGATCGAGAAAAGCGTTATTCAGCATAGTGCGTTCTGGAATCACATCGAGGTGAGTGTGACTATGAAGAATGCAGGTTTTGCGCCTCTGTATCGTGAAACAAAGACAACGCTGCTCTTCCATGACAAAGAGTCAGACCAATGTCTGACATTCGAAATGGATGGAGATCTGCGCAGCCTGGCGGGCGGGAACGAGTCGGAGAAGGGTTTGAAGTTAAAGACACAGATTCCGGTGGAGGAATTGATGCAGGCGAAGTATGAGGTTTATTTTTCTGTTGTGGATGTGAAGACAGGTCAGAAGATATTGTTTGCAAATGAGCAGGAGGCGGAAACGTATGGATACCGGATTGGATCGGTTGAGATTTTGAAGTAAGATGATCAGTACAGGAAAGGGGAGCAACAGAAAGCATGGATGTGTATTATTGGATAACTGAATACAGCAGGGTGTTTTGTGGCTATCTGTTTCTGATGTTTGTCTGGCCTTCGGTGGTATTTCATAAGTATCTGCGGGCAAAATCCAAAACCTATTGGTTCGGGTTCTGTGTTACAGTGCCGATTGTGATCATGAATACGGTAGTACTGGGACTCGGTCTTGTACATGGGTTGAGCCAATGGCTTGTGGGACTGCTTTTTTATGGTGTGTTTGTACTGGCATTTTTGAAAAATTTCATAGCTTATCTGAACAGGAAATACAGGAGGATGATGGAGACAGAGTTTCCAAATGTCCTCAGTCTGCTGGGGAAGTACCGGAAGCTGGTCATATTTCTGCTGTTCTTTGTGGTGTGCTATAAATATGTGAGACGGGCGGTGCGTTTCTTAAGTGGTGACCTTTTAAAACAGATAAGGACATGCAACTGGACAAAGGTCAGACTGAGAGTGAAGGAAAGAATCTGGAGCATTGGAAGGAGGATCAGTTCTTTATTCTGGCGGTACGGTATTCTGGTACTTGTGATCATTTATGGGATGGTATATTTCTCTTACGGCGCGTTTCGGTTGCACTCTTATGGATATGGGGATCTGTATACCCATCATAAATGGATCTATGGATTGATCGAGGGGAATATTTTTGCCGAGGGCGTGTATCCGGAGGCAATGCACTGCTTTATTTATTGTATGCATACACTGTCAGGTATTAAGATACACAGTATTCTGCTTTTTTTGCAGGGAATTCATGTGGCGGTTTTCCTGGTATCCGTCTATCTGCTTCTGAGGAGGGTATTTAGCTGGCGATATACACCAGTCTTTATATTGATGACGTTTTTGACGCTGGATTTGTATAATGCAGATCTGATTCACAGTATGTTCCGGCTGCAGATTACGATGCCGATGGAGTTTGGACTGCATACGGTATGCTTGAGCGCGCTTTTTTTGATAAATTATCTGGACAGAAAGCGGATTGAAAAAGGCAGTCCGGTTGGTGCTTTCAGTAATATCGAGAAGAAAGATGATGTTGCCATTGGCAGGAAAGTGAAGCAACGGAAATATTTCTGGGATGAAAATCTGTTGTTATTTATGATGGCGCTGGCGGCTGCCATTATGACGCATTTTCATGCAATGTTGATGGCTCTGATTGTCTGTATATCATTTGCGGTCTTTGCGTTAAAGAAGATTTGCAACAGGAAATATCTGATTCCGCTGACGACAGCAGTGATTTGTGGTGTGATGATCGCGGTAATGCCTATGGCGGGAGCATTGGCACAGGGGATTCCGTTCAGTACTTCGATTGACTGGGCGCTCAATGCCATGAACGGACAGGAGAGCAGAGATGCGCGGGAGACGAAGGAGGATGTTGAGACCGAAAAGGAAGAAGCTGACGGTGTAGAGAAGAAATCGAACAGCGAAGACAATGTGAACATGAAGAACGAGGAAGATGCCGGCAAAGGGGAAAAAGTACAAGAGAAGAGTAAAGAAAAGAAGAAAAATGGTGATGATAAAGATACAACACATAATGAAGAGGGGGAATTACAGGAGATCAGACGCAGCGAGATCAGTATCACCGCCAGACTTCTCAGCGGTGTAGTTGAGATTTATGATAAAGGATATGCGGCATTGTATGGAAAGCGCAGCGGAGGATGGGCGTTTATTTTGACGGTAGCGGTTGTCGTATTCTGTTGGCTGACAAAGAAAAAAGAGAAGTTTAAGCGGTTTCGTGAAGTGTGTCGGAAATATCCGCCGGTGATTCTTGTGTCAGTAATTTATATATTAGTTTATGCAGCGCCGATGATTGGCCTGCCAGATTGGATACCGGAGGGGAGATTTTTTGCACCGGGGCATATGATGTTGCTTGGAGTAATGATGATACCGGTTGATTTGACGTTCTACGGATTAGCAGAGATTGGCAGAGACTTTGTGATGAGATTGTTGTCTTTCGGATCTGTGGTGGGAATCTATGGAGCGGCGATTGCGACAGGGAATTTCAGAGGGATGTTGTTCTATGAATTGTCGCGGTACAATGCGGCGGTAGAGGTTACAGAATCGATTATCAATACATTTCCACAGTACAGCTATACGATTGTGTCGCCAACAGATGAGCTTTATCCCGTGATTCAGTATGGGTGGCATGAGGAACTGCTCAGTTTTGTGGAGCGGTGTGAGGGGAAAAAGAGTTATTCGATTCCGTCGGAATATGTTTTTGTTTTTGTAGAGAAGAAGCCGCTTCTGTATGGGCAGTCGTGGTTTTTTCAGAGAGTTCCATGGCTGGGAGAAGAGAAATATCTGAAGCCTTTTTGGGATGTGTATTCTGCCAGGTATCCGGACAGCGGAGCGAGTCAGGAGCCGAAGGTGATCGCTGCGGATGTCTTAGAGGTTTTAAGCGGATCAGGAGATGTTGGTATATTGGATACTTCGGAAACTTCAGATGAGACAGATAATTCAGAGCAGTCAGAAAATAAGGTTGGATTGAGAGAAGATGCGGGTTTGGAGATTCCAATGTACGAAAATGCATGGGATATGTACTTAAAGCTGGAGAATCGTAAGGTGTTGGAGGCAAAAGCATATGATTGGTGTCAGCGGTTTGCAGAGGAGCATCCTTCGGTGTTGAATGTTTATTACGAGGATGATGCGTTTGTGTGCTATTATTTCTGGCAGGATTTGGGAAGTTCGCCATATGAGCTTGGCATTGAGTAGAAAGTGAAAAGAATGGTGAAAGAACATGGCAGCATTAAAAGATGGATGTACCTATGACACAATCAAAGAATTTGAGGAGCTGTCATATAAAATAAAGTGATTTTTACGCATATTGAGTATTCTGAGTTCTCATCTACATTTTGAATAAAAGGTTTTGAAAACAGAGATGAACTGGGTACTATAACGTTTTCTTTGAATCAGGCATTAAAGCGACGTTGTCTGGGTGATTTTGATTATATGTAGTTTATAAATGACATGTATTGAACATGATGACTTTTGGATTTAATCTGAAGCCAGGGAGAAAGTTTATGTGTGATGTGGGAATTTTGACATTCCATTGTGCGGATAATTTCGGTGCAATGCTACAGGCGTATGGACTGAAGGAATACTTGAGAAAAGGAGATGCAGACGTAGAAATAGTCCGTTATGAACCTCCATTTATGGCGGGAAGGCATTGGTGGATTCCATATGTACCAAGAAATGGGTTTCAGGGTGTCTTGTACAGTGTGTGGCATGGAGGGATTCGCAACCTGAAAATGGGAAGAAAATTTTTTGAGCGGAAAAAACATATGAATGAATTCCGAAAGAAATATCTTATTCGAAAAGGTCAAAAAAAAATTTTGTTTGCGAAACAGTTTGAAAACCTTCCTTACCAATATTATATCGTAGGCAGTGACCAGATCTGGAATCCTTCCATCACATTAGGTTTAAAAGAGGTGTATTTTGGTGTTTTTGAAAATAGAAACAAGAAAAAGGTACTATCTTATGCGGCGAGTTTGGGCAGTGTGGCTCTTCCTTCAGAATATGATCAGGAATTTTCACGTTTGATCAATTGTCTGGATGCTGTTTCAGTCAGGGAAGGCGCTTCAATCCCGTATATCAGACAGTTTTATAAGAAGAATATTTGTGCAGTGCCGGATCCTGTTTTTTTATTAAGCAGGAAAGAGTGGATTAAACTGGAAAAGCAGCCGGATAAGACAGGCTACATTTTTGTGTATATGACAGAAAAAAACGAAGCGCTAATTAACTATGTGGAGAACCTGTCAAAAGAAAAGGAACTGTTAGTTGTAAAAATAGAGAGCGAGGCGAAAATATCCGGTGAAAATGTTTTGATAGATTATGTATCAGGACCGAGTGAATTCTTAGGCTATATTCACAAAGCAGAGTATGTGGTTACGAATTCATTTCATGGGATTGCGTTTAGTATCATCTATCAGAAAAAATTCGCAGCGTTCCAGCATAGTAGTGTCGGAGAAAGAATACGCAGCATTTTATCACTTCATGGATTGGAGGACAGAATATACCAAAAAGAAGAGAATATAGATATTGATTGTAAGATTGCATGGGATATGGTAAGGAGACGTACGGAAGAAAACGTGAAACTGGCAGAGAATTATCTGTGGGAAAATATAAAATAATGCGGAATCATGGTGATTTATATGAAACTATATTCGAAAAAAAAGAATTGCTGTGGATGTGGCGCATGTGTAGACTGCTGTCCCGAAAAAGCAATACGGATGATTCAGGACAGGGAAGGCTTTTATTATCCTAGGACTGATAAAACAGTTTGCAAAAATTGCGGGAAATGTGTTCATGTTTGTCCGTTAAAGGAGCAGAAGTGGATAGAATGTGACAATTTATATCTTGGCGTACAGGTAAAGGATGACAGAATCCGGTATTCCAGTTCATCAGGAGGTGTCTTCAGTGTACTGTCAGATTATGTGCTCCAAAAGCAGGGTGTTGTTTACGGAGCTGCTTATGATGACCATATGAAGGTGGTGCATAAAGCAGTAGAGGAAAGGGCAAAGCTTGAACAGATTAAAGGAACCAAATATGTGCAGAGTGATATGACAGGGATCTATCGCAGTATAGAAAGAAACCTGAAAGAGGGAAGATGGGTATTATTCTGCGGGACTCCGTGTCAGGCGCAGGCGCTTATGCTTTATTTAAGGAGAACATATGACAGGCTCATCATAGTGGATCTGGTTTGTTATGGGGTTCCTTCGCCGGGAGTATGGCGAGATTATGTTAGCTGTCTGGAGGGATGGCACAGCGGGACAATGAGTATGTTTTCGTTCAGGGATAAGAGAAATAAAGATAACGGACATATGTGTTCTTATGTTGTAGAGGGGAAAGAGTATGCAGTGTCTCTTCATGATGATTTTTTCTGTAAGATATATTTTAGAAACCGGATGCTGCGTCCGTCGTGTCATGTGTGTACATTTTGTACGGTGAACAGAAAAAGTGATTTTACAATTGGAGATTTTTGGGGGTTAGAGGGCTGTAAACCTGAATGGGATGACGGTATGGGAACTTCTATGGTAATGTTACATACTGATAAGGCGAAGAACATATGGGACGAAATCAGGCAGAAGACACGTTGGTTTGTGTGTATGAAGGAAGATCTGATGCAGCCACGTCTTCTGATGCCGACAGCCGCTGCAGGGAGCAGGTGGAGATTCTTTATGCTATACAGAATAGTACCGTTCTCAATCATGGTGAAATTACTGAATAGATTTCGATTTTTATAATTTTATTACGCAGATTCAATAAACTGAGCCAAAAGAAGCGCAGAATTGGAGAGAAAATGACAACAATGCAGTCCTGTTTTGGATCTTTTTAGTTTCTCGTTCATTCTATCTGTCATTAACAGGATGGGCATCAAACAGTATGTAACAAAGCAGGCTGTCAATTTCATTTTTTATGGGTGGTATGATGCTTGTAAAAGGTTTGTTTGACATATATAACCTAAATTCCTAAAAAAATTATAACGAGGCTAATGATTTTAGGCTTAACCTCCCATAAACACTAAATTTTTCACTTTGTATCCATTGATTTTTTGCTTCTATATCGTTATAATAATTATAACGAGGTGATGAATCAATGAGTTTTCGAGGTGAACAGGTTATTAAAGGGACGACATATGTCTTTGAAGCC